>Ga0209806_1001339_pt1 | contig 16345 bp, 16 predicted proteins | sample GraSoiAngelo_152_FD_186166 | JGI IMG/M metagenome (GOLD analysis project Ga0209806, IMG submission 186166) | Grasslands soil microbial communities from the Angelo Coastal Reserve, California, USA - 14_1009_12_30cm (SPAdes) (version 2) | ecosystem: Environmental > Terrestrial > Soil > Grasslands ... | reverse complement strand
GGAAGGAGATCCTGCTCTCGGAGGGGGATGCCTGCATCTACGGCAAGCCGCAGGGCGGCAAGCTCGCCTGGTTCGCGCCGAAGAACGATCTCCGCGAGCCGTGGGAGGAGCACCGCATTGAAGACTTTCTGCTCGACCCCCACTCCCTGCAGCTCGGCGACCTCTGCGGGAATGGTCGCCTCGACATCCTGGTCGGCGAAATCGGCGTCAAGGACCGGTACAGGGAGAACCCGCCGGCAGGGACCACCACCGTTCGGTTCGCCGGATTCACGAGCCCCTGGACGATCAGCAGAAGCACAGTGATCGGCGCCAGCAAGGTGATGGCGACTACCAGGAACCGCCGAAAAACGCCGGCTATCAACTGCAGGCAGATGACCAGTAGCCCGATCCCGACCACCCATGCCCAGGACGGAGCGATGAAAGCGACCGCGATCGCCGACAGCGTCAGGACGCCCTTGGTGAATGGGTGTGCGCGATGAAGCGGACTGTCACCTTCGACGTAGAGGCTCAGGCCGCGAGCCACGCGCTAGGCTCTTGCCGGAGCTCTCTCCTCCCCCTCCGAATCGGCCGGCTCGTACATCCGAAACAGGGACCGGTAACGCCGGGGAAGACCCTGGTAGATGAAGATCGCCACCAGCACGGTGACCAGCTTGTCGATGATGTCGACGGAGGCCTCGTCACCGTAGGCGGCGATCCAGGTTGGGAGACCGGCCTTGACCAGGCCCGTGTAGATCCCGTCGCCGAACCAGACTCCGCTCTGTCCCGAGAAGAGACCAATGTTGATAGGTGTGGAGATGATGGAGGCAGTGAGAAACACCATCAACCAGACGCCCACCCAGGCGCCCGGTCGCTTGTGCCAGCCCAGGTAGCCGGCGATCCCGGCGGCAAAGCCGATCCCCACCGAGACGATCGAATACCAGCCGGCTATCGGATCAACCGTTCCCGCGTTGATGAAGTTGGCGACAAAGCCGGACAGCGCGCCCACCCAGGGTCCGGCCAGGATGCCGCCCAGGACAGTTCCGATCGAATCCAGGAACACGGGCAGATTGAGCGCTTTGTCGATCGAACGGCCTGCCCAGTCGATCCCGATACACACCGGGATCAGGACGATGGCAAGGGTGTTGAGCCGAACTTTGAAGGCATTCAGAAGGTTCATCTCGCCGATCCTCCTTGAAGTTGGCATGAGTATAGAGTGATCTCATGGGCCAGGAGGACGAATTTGTCGAAGCAAGGGTCTAAGATGCGCATGGGGGGAGGGAGACACCCGTGCTGAGCCTCCGTGTATTCGAGTCGTCCTGGCATTACCAGATGGCGGGTCACTTCCTGTCGAGCTACAGCCTGATGCTCGAGAGCAAGCGGCTCATCCTTGGCGGCCTGTCCCGGCGACACAGCACCCCGGAACTTCGCGCCAGGAGCGATGCCCTGCAGCTCGAGATCGAGCGGCTGGGGGACAAGCGCGATACCTGGGCGCTCCGCTGCTCCCCGGATGAACCCGAGCGCTGGGTCACCCTCTACCAGCGGCTGATCTCGCGGTACCAGCAGACGCGCGACGAGCTCCGCAAGCAGCTCCACCGAATGGATCCCGAAGCCAGGCACGACTTCCTGGTAAGCGACCTCCCCTCCCTGGAGACCGAGATCCGGCACTTCCAATCGCAGCTGCGCCACTGGCAGAGGCGGCTGCTCGATCAGTCCGACGCCCCGAAGACGCTCCGGCCCGCCCATGACGGACTGATTCCACGCCTGCGGCTCGTCCGCGGGGAGGAGGTGATTCCCGGTGCTTGACCTGCTACCCGGCGAAGACCTCGACCGAGCCGACGCCCAGGACGCTCGACACTGGATCGCCATCTACTCGGAGCTGGCAGCTTTCATCGAGGACACGCTTCGAAAGACAGGCGGCGATCACGAGCGGCGGCAGCCCGTGCCTCCCGACAGCGAGTTCGGCGCGCTCCTTCGCGAGCAGCAACGGATCGGACAGCGCCTGACCTTCTGGCGCTCGCGGTATTTCGAGCTCGCCGGCCTGGAGATGGACGGGGTGAAACATACCGTCCGATACAAGGAAAACACCCTGTTCCTGACGCGTCGTGAGTACCAGCTGCTCAGTTTCCTGCTCGAACATCCCCACCGGTCCTTCTCAGCGGAGCAGCTGATCGCGCTCGCCTGGCGCAAGGACGAGCTCTCCCCTGAGGAGGTGCGTACCTACATCGGCCGCTTGCGCAAGCGCCTGGCTATGCTGGCCGGTTCCTACCGCCTGATCACCCGTCCACGCGAGGGGTACTCAATCGAGGTTGGGTGACGCGCCCCACCCCGGGCAGATGAGGAATGAGAGATGAATCGACCGCCCGGACGGATCGTGTGGTGCCCGTTAAATTCGGCGAGGCCGCCTACGATGTGATCGCCGTGGCGGCTTCGGCGGGCGGCGTCACCGCACTCCGCCGGGTGCTCGCGCCGCTGCCGGAGCGATTCCCGGCCGCCATAGTTGTGGTCCAGCACCTCGACCCTCGCCACCGCAGCCTCCTGGTCGACATCCTCAGCCGGCGGACCGCCTTGCACGTTGTCCAGGCGGAGGCGGGGGATATCCTGCGCCCGGGAACGGTCTACATCGCGCCCCCGGATCGCCACCTCCTGATCGACCCGGGGCGCAAGATCTCGCTCAGCCAGTCGGAGCTGGTCCACTTCGTGCGCCCGTCCGCGGACCTGCTGTTCGAGTCCGTGGCCGCCACCTGCCGGGACCGCGCCATCGGGGTGGTCCTGACCGGCACCGGCACGGACGCAACCATGGGGGTCAGGGCCATCAAGAAGATGGGCGGCACCGTGATTGCCCAGGACGAGGAAACCTCCGAGTTCTTCGGTATGCCGGGGGCGGCCATCAAGACCGGCGAGGTCGACTTCGTCCTCCCCCTGGGCGAGATCCCGTCCGCGCTAGAGACGCTGGTGATCAAGGGGATGGTGGCGTGAGCGCCGCGGAGCGCGACGAGGATTTCGAGTCGCTCCTGCGCTTCCTCCGGCAGAGCCGCGGCTTCGACTTCACCGGCTACAAGCGCGCCACCCTGATGCGCCGCGTACAGAAACGCATGGACCAGGTCGGGCAGAAGAGCGTGGCCGCCTACCACGACTACCTGCAGCTCCACGACGATGAGTTCGTGCAGCTCTTCAACACCATCTTGATCAACGTCACCGGATACTTCCGGGACCCGACCGCCTGGGAGTTCGTCGCCGGCGAGATCATTCCGCGAGTCCTGTCGGGCAAAGGCAGCAGTGAGCCGGTTCGCGTCTGGAGCGCTGGCTGCGCCTCGGGTGAGGAAGCCTACACAGCTGCCATGCTGATGGCGGAGGCGGTGGGGATGGAGGCCTTCAAGGAGCGGGTCAAGCTCTACGCCACCGACGTCGACGAGGAGGCGCTCACCAGGGCCCGGCAGGGGAACGTCGACTCAGACGACCTCGACGCCATCCCGGCGCCCCTTCGCGAGAAGTACGTGGACCAGGCCAACGGCCGGGCGATCTTTCGAGGCGATCTTCGCCGCAGCGTCATCTTCGGCCGGCATGACCTGCTGCAGGATGCTCCGATCTCACGCGTGGACCTGCTGATCTGCCGCAACTGCCTGATGTACTTCGAGGCGGAGACCCAGGGCCGGATACTTGCCCGGTTCCACTACGCACTGTCGGAGAAGGGCTTTATGTTCCTGGGCAAGGCCGAGATGCTGCTCACCCGGGATTCGATCTTCCGGCCGGTCGAGCTCAAGCACCGCGTCTTTACCAAGGTTCCCAAGCTCAACCTGCGCGACCGGCTGCTGGTCCTCTCTCAGGCCGGTGCCAGCCAGCCTGAGAATCACCTGGACCGGGATGTCCTGCTGCGAGACGCCGCCAGCAATGCCGTCCCGCTGGCGCAGATGGTGCTGGATGCTTCCGGCTACCTGGCCAGCGCGAACGAACGGGCCCGGGCCATGTTCGGGCTGACCAGCGGTGACATCGGCCGTCCCCTCCAGGATCTCGAGGTCTCCTACCGCCCAATCGATTTGCGGACTCCGGTCGACCAGGTGAACCGGGAGCGCAAGCCCGCAGAAGTCCACAGTGTCAAGCGCCAGGTGCCGGACGGCGGGGTGCAACATCTCGACATCTACGTCGCACCGCTGTTGAAGGACGAGGGCGCCCTGATGGGGACGAGCATCACCTTCACCGATGTGACCACTGCCCATCATCTGTATGAGGAGCTGGATCGGCACAAGCAGGCGCTGGAGACCGCCTCCGAAGAGCTTCAATCGACGAATGAGGAACTGGAGACCACCAACGAGGAGCTGCAGTCGACGGTGGAGGAGTTGGAGACCACCAACGAAGAGCTCCAGTCCAGCAACGAAGAGCTCGAAACCATGAACGAAGAGCTCGAATCTACCAACAGTGAGCTGCAGACGATCAACACCGAGCTCCATACCCGCAGCGGCCAGCTCGACCAGTTCAACCTCTTCATAGGAACGGTCCTCTCCAGCTTGCGCCTGGGCGTGTCCGTGCTCGACCGGGACCTCCGCGTCCAGTTCTGGAACCGGCAGGCGGAGGAGCTCTGGGGCGTGCGCTCCGACGAGGTTGTCAATCAACCCATGCTGCGGCTTGACATCGGGCTACCCGTCGACCAGCTGGCCGGGCCGATCACCGAGTGCCTCAATGGAAAAGGTACCCGGTACCGCGAGGTCACAGTTGAAGCCACGAACCGGCGGGGGAAAAGCATCAGTTGTCGCGTGGTGTGCACGCCACTGGTGGGTCCGCGAGGCGGCCAGCCGCAGGGCGTTGTCGTGCTGATGGAAGAGGAGGGTGTACCGTCGGTGTTGGTCGTCCCCTGACCCGACGGCGGCCCGCGGCGCCCGGCCGCGTCGAGTCACTGGATAGGCCTGCCGCGTCGAGTTACTGGATAGGCCTGCCGCGTCGAGTTACTGGATAGGCCTGCCGCGTCGAGTTACTGGATAGGCCTGCCGCGTCGAGTTACTGGATGGGCCGGCCGCCGCGCAGCTCGCTGTCCCGCTGAGGAAACTCTCGGCCGCGGCCTGGGCCCTGGCGGCGCTTCCTCAGTCGCTCGAGTTCGTGCCGGATGGCGTCTTCGGCCAGGCGCGCCAGCGTCAATCGGTGGGGCGGCCCGGAGAGGGCGACCACCGCATTCCGGGCCTCATTGAGGAGCGGCTCCGGGAGATGAAACGTCGCCCGCACCTTGCGCCTCGCCGCGGATGCCTCCCGTTCGCTGGCCATTCCCGCCGATGCTAACAAAAAACCGGGTAAACGGGAGTATTGACAACAACGGCTACCTTTTCTAGAGTTTCGGCATTAGGGTTGATTCGGGCCTAAGATCTGGGTGCGCGTATGGCAGTGGAAAAGAATTTGCGACCAGCCGAGGGCATGCGGGGAGATCAGACAGCCCTGCAATCGGCAGCGGACCCGCAGCGGTTGATGGACGGTGAGGACCCGCAGACCAGGCTGGGCGACGATGCCCGTCACTGGGCCGCGGTCTACTTGCAGCTGATCAAGTTCAATGAGGAGCTGATCGCCTCCATGCGGGCCGTGCTCGCGAGCGATCCCAGCAACATAGAGTCCGACAACGCCCAGCTGCTGGAAGCCCACATGCAGCGACTTCGCTACCGCCTGGACTTCTGGCTTGGCCGGGTTACGGAAACAGCCGGAACCAGCGCAGGCTGAGCAACCCGGCCAGCACCAGGATCGCCGTCCCGAAGGCGGCCACTGGAATGGTCAGATCGACGTTCTCCAGCTTGAACCCGAACCGGCTGCCCAGCGAGGCATAGATCTTGCTCAGGTTGCCGGCGTCCGAGGCGAAGTAGTAGTGGCCTGAGGTCTGGTTGGCCAGGGCCTGCAGGGCCTGCTCGTCCACCGGCCCGACGTCGACCCCCTGCACCTGTCCGCCGCCGTTGCGCGAACCGATCCCCACCGCCTCGATCGCGATGTGGTCCTGGGCCGCCCGCGCCCCTGCCTGGTCCGGTGGCACGCCCCGGTTGGCTGCGCCGTCGGTGAGCAGCACGATCAGGCTGGGAGTCGGCTGGCTCGACTGGCTGCTGGCAGCCTCCAGCTGGTCGAGCGCGAGCATGAGGCCGTCACCCAGGGCAGTCCCGCCGCCCGGGGTCAGGGAGGAGATCGCCGGGAGCAGCTGCTGACGGTCCGTGCCGAGCGGAGTCAGCAGGTCCGCCCGGCTGCTGAACGCGACCAGCCCGATCGATGCTCCGGAGGGGAGCGAGTTCACCAGCGACTGGGCCGCCTGCTTGGCGGCCTCGATCCGTGACGGCTGGATGTCGGCGACGGACATCGAGCCCGAAACGTCGATCACCATCATCACGCTGGCGCGGTCCTTGGGTACGGAGAACCTGGCGTGCGGCCCCGCGAAGCTCACCAGCAGCCCGGCCAGTGCCACCAGCAGAAGCGCGGCCGGGATGTGACGGCGGGCTCCCGGGCGCCGGGGTGCGACCTGGCCCAGCAGGGCCAGGTTGGTGAAGCGCACGGCATATCGCTGGCGGCGCCGCTGGGCAAGCCAGTACAGGCCGATCAGGGCAGGCACGAGAAGCAGCGCCAGCAGCGCGACCGGATTCTGGAAGGTCAAGCGGGGGCCAGCTCCCTCGGCCCACCCGGCCGCCCGCGCTGACCCTGGAGCAGGCGACGCCGGTGCAGGTAGTCGGCCAGTCGCTCCAGGGTGTCGTCCTGCGTGCTCAACCGGAGCTCGGGCACGCGACACTGGACCAGCTGCCGGCTGATCTCCTCCTGCTGCTCGGCGGCGCGCTTCTGAAAGCGGGCACGAAGGGCCGCGCTCGAGGTATCGACCGTAAGCTGGCGGCCCGTCTCGGGGTCCTCGAAGGTCGCGATCCCCACGTCAGGGATCTCGTGCTCGCGCGGGTCTACTACGTGCACCGCGACTGCTTCGTGCCGCAGAGCGAGCCGCGCCAGCGGCCGGGTCCAGCCATCGGCGCTGAGGAAGTCAGTGATCAGGATCACCAGCGAGCGGCGCCGGATCACGGTGTTGGCGCGTTCCAGGAAACCCGCCAGGTTGGTGGCGGCCGGGCCAGCCTCGCGCTGCGCCTGGTCGAGGTAGGAGAGCAGCCGCAAGCGATGCGGGCGGCCGCCCCGAGGCGGCACCAGGAAGGTGCGGTCGTTGAAAAAGAGGGCGCCAACCCGATTACCGTTTCGGCCGATCAGCTCGAGGGCAGCGGCGGCGAACTCGGTGGCGACCTGTTCCTTGAGGCAACGGCTGGTACCCCACTGGAGCGAGCGGCTGACGTCGATCAACAGCCAGGCGTCGATGGCCAGCTCCAGCTCGGCCACCCGGACGTATGTCCGGTCGCCACGAGCGGTCAGGTTCCAGTCGATCCAGCGGGGGTCGTCGCCGGGTTGATACTCACGCACGTCGGCGTACTCGACGCCGTGGCCGTATCGCATCGACCGCTCCGAGCCGCCCAGGTGGCGGCCCAGCCTGCGCCAGACGGGCCAGGTCATCCGCCGTCGCAGCTGGTCGATCGCCGCGGCCTGGGGGAGGCTCCCATCGCTCTCCCTCCACCTCTGGGGGAGGGTCGGGGTGGGGGTTTCAGGCATGCCTGTCCCGCAGGTCCAGGCGCGGCGGCTGATTCCTGTTGAGAACCTGCTGGATCACGGTATCCGAGGTCACCCCGCCGGCGAATCCTTCGTAGCTGAGGATGATCCGATGTCGCAGGACATCGGGGGTCAGGTCGGCGACGTCCTTGGGGAGGGCGTAGTCCCGGCCGCGGATGAAGGCGAGGCACCGCGAAGCGGCGACCAGGTTGATGGTCGCCCGCGGACTGGCACCGTAGGCGACCGCCTTGGCCAGCTGCGGCAGGCCGTTACCGGCCGGGTCGCGGGTGGCTCCCACCAGGGTGGCGGCGTACGCCGTGACGGCGGGATCTACGTAGACCTGGGCCGCTTTCGCCTGCATCTCACGCAGCTGCTCGAGCGTCAGGACCTGCCGGAGCACGATCGGCGGCCCGGTGACCCGGTTCGCGATTTCGATCTCCTCCATGTAGGAGGGGTAGCCGATCACGACCTTGAACATGAAGCGGTCGAGCTGCGCCTCGGGCAGGGGGTAGGTTCCCTCGGCCTCGATCGGATTCTCGGTGGCGAGCACCAGGAATGGGTCGGGCACCAGGTGCGCCTCCTTGGCGATGGTGACCTGGCGTTCCTGCATCACCTCGAGCAGGGCCGACTGCACCTTCGCCGGGGAGCGGTTGATCTCGTCGGCGAGCAGCAGGTTGACGAACACCGGGCCCAGCTCGGTGCGAAAGTCGCCCCGACCCGGGGTGTAAACGCGGGTCCCGATCAGGTCCGCGGGCACCAGGTCCGGGGTGAACTGGATCCGGCCGAACGAGCCTCCGACCACGTCGGCGAGCGCCTTGACGGCCGCCGTCTTGGCCAGACCGGGGACGCCCTCGAGGATGGCGTGGCCGCGGGCAAGCAGTGCGACCAGGAGCCGCTCGAGCAGCCGATCCTGGCCCACGATCAGGCGCTTGATCTCGAACAGGACCTCGTCCAGGGGCGAGGGCTGCAGCTCGGCGGCCGGAATCGGCCGGGCCGGCCGGTAAGGATCGGCGTCCCGCTTTTGGGCAGGGCTGGGGTGGGCGACCGTCGCCGGAACGGGTTCTGGCGATCGAGTCCCCTCTCTTGGCTCGGCAGGCTGCGGATTCACGGACATTGGCGACCCTCCCGTGGTTTTGCGGTCTGGTCATCGTCGCGCATTCCGGTGAGATGGTGGTGAAGGCTCTCTAAGAGCCCGCTAATAGTTGACGCAAAATCTCCATAATGAATTCCTAACGCCACCTCATTGGCGCCTCATCCGGCAAGATCAAGCTTATGAGGATGGAGAGCTCCAACGACCGCGCGCCGAACACGGCGGCCGCCCTGATCGCGGTCGGCATCATCGTGCTCGCCCTGGCTGGCCTCACCCTCCTGGGGCTGGCCCTGACCCAGACCGGCGTGGCGCTCTAGCCAGCCGGATCGCCTCCTTCGGCCGACTGAAGCTTCAGCTTGGAGTGGGCACCGGGGTCGGGTCGGGACTAGGGCTCGCCGTTCCCGTTGGCGAGGGCGTCACCGCGGGTGATGGCGTTGGCGTCGCGCTCAGGGTTGGGCTCGGCGAAGGTGCTGGCAACGCGGAGGCAACGGTCGTGGCCGCAAGCGCAGCCGCAGGCATCGTGACCGGTGCAGATGGAGGCGAGGCCGGCCCGCGCCATAGCTGCTCCGTGGATATGACGGTATAGATGACTTGCTGGCCTGAGGGAGGCGAATCCTGGCATGTCCGCAAGGGCGACGCGACAGCGCAGACCTGGACGGCGTCCGCGCTGCCGAGCACCTGCCGTTTGACGATATAGCCGCCAACCTCTCTACCAGAGCCGTAGGTCGCCGGTGCCCACTCGAGCCCCACCGACCCCTGAACGATCGTCGCCGTGGCCGGCTTGCCCATCGGCATCACGGCGCTCTCAGCAACCGCCGAACCGACGACGGTCGTCGTAAAGGAACCTGCCGCGAGCGCTGGGCGCGCACTCAGATAGGTCGCCGCAAGAACCGCGGCGGCGACGATTGGCAACGCCCAGGGCACTTGCCGATAGCGGCGCCGCCGCGGCATCAAATCAACTCCTGACCTTGCAGCCCGGTCCCCTTTCAGCTCCGTCGCCTAGGGTAGCGGAGGAAATCCGCGTGCTTGTGTCGCCTCCGTCGCCGTTACATTGAGACCAACGTTAAAGGTCGCCCCCTGGCAACCCGATGGCGTGTTGCTCGATAGATGGATCATCCCGGCGCCGAGCTGACTGTTGTCGGTGCCATTCACCTGGAGTGTGGAATTCGCGCCGATCGTCGGCCACGCATCAAAGTTGGGCGGAGCCACGAACACCAGGTATCCAACGCAGTCTCCGCCGCTCCCGCCCGCAAACGTACCGTCCGCATTTCGCGGCGCGAAGGTCCCGATGCCGTTCTTGTTCGAGCTTACAACGGCACATTGCCCCCCCAGCCCGCAAGGGGCGGTGGCTTCGGCGATCTGCGTTACGCGTATCGGTAGATCGCTCGTGTTTGCGATCGAGAAGCTCAACGCTCCACCCGGACAAGGATTCGACACACCGCATTGGTTGCTGTCTGGCACGAGGGCGCTGTTGGCGTCGGCCGTTCCCGCCTCGACCCGCATCGTCAGGCGCGCCGCCTGGCCTTCGCCAGCCTGACGGTAACCGTCTTGATTGGCTTTGAAGGTCCCGGTCGCGTATGCCACTCCGACCCCCACAACCAGAATCCCCACAGTGCTGAGCAGGCTGATCAGAAACTTTCTCTTCATTGCGACTCCCACAGAGAACTTGACGGCAATCCGGGGAAGTCTCCGTTTCAGCGCGACGCAGAGCAAGCGGCGGGCGGGCAGACGTTCGTGTGTCAAACCATGCGTCAACAGGCATTTCGCTACGCAAAATAGTCTTCCTGACGAGGTGGCCGCCCGAATTGAAGCCACCTGCTCTTTGTTTCCTTGCCCAAACGGGCGCTCAATGGACTGACCTGTTTGTGACTCGTGAGTCTGGCGATGTGGGCTATCGATCAGAATCGCGTCCGCCATCGCGCTGCTGGCCGGCGGCCCTTATCGGGTACCGTTCACCTAACTTTTTGTCGAGGTCATTCATTCGTCGGGCGAAACCGGCCGTCGGTCGCCACCAGCTCGATTGTGCCCAGCCGGTCGGTCCGCATCAGGTGCGATCCGGAAAGCGCCTGGACGAAGGCACGGGCGGGGAGCCCGTTGCGGCTGTTGGCGTCGACCTGCACAACCGCGAGCGCGGGCGCTGGATCGTCCCAGGTTTGCGGCCCGCCCTGCGTGAAGATCACCGGCACCGGTGCCGGCAAACTTCCTCCCCCCTGGGGTGCGGGCATTTGACCATCCGCGCCGGCGATCACAACCAGTGCGTTTCCGTCGCGCACCATCCAGCTGCGTCCGTCGCCGACCGGCTGGAGCCAGACGCCGTCGACCTGGAGCGGACCGCCTGCGGTCTCGACCGGAATGTGCCGGAGCCCGGCCTGGTCGATGACGGCACGCAGGGTCGGCGTCCAGGGATCCGGGTCCGCCACCACGATCCGGTCGATATCGAATCGGTCGAGCACGGCCCTGGCAGCGCCGATCTGGTCCCGACGACCTCCGGTGATGATCCAGGTCTTGAGGGTTCGGGCCGTCGGCGGCAGGGCGCGGCCGATCGCCTGCGCGAACCGGTCCGGGTTTGGCCCGCCGTCGAAGAGCACCTGGTCGCCGTTCCCGGTGCGCACCAGGACCGCCGAGCCGGTCCCCACCTCCAGGGCGTACACGTGCACCCTCCCGTCGGGCCGAACCAGCAGCAGGGCCGTGGCCACCAGCGCCGCCCCACCCAGGACCGCCCACACCTGGCGCCGCCAGAAGAACCGGCGAAGGCGAAATCCGATCAGCCCTCCGGCGTTGAGGAGCGCACCGGCCGCCAGCCAGCGTGACGGAAAGTACGGCGCCGCCAGGTTGGCCATCGGCAGCGATGCAGTCGACTCGATCACGAGTCGAAACCAGGACGCGACCGCGCCCGCGACCTGCAGGCTGGGCCAGCCCGCAAGCGAAACCACCGAGCCAAGCATCGCCCCGGCTCCGCCCAAGACCATGATCAGGGGCAGCAGTGGTAACACCAGGGCGTTTGCCAGGGGCGCGACCAGCGACACCTGGTGGAAGTCGGCGAGCATCAGTGGCCAGGTCGCAGCCTCGGCGGCGATGGTGGCCGCGAAGGGGTCGCGCAGCAGAGGCGGTATCCATTGGAGGCGGTGCGCGATCGGATCGGTGAGGGTGGCGATTCCCAGCGTGCCGGCGAATGACAGCTGAAAGCTCACGTCGTGGGCAAGCGCGGGCTTGAGCCCGAGCATGACGGCGCCGGTCAACGCCATCGAGGCGAAGACGTGGGTGTCGCGGCGGATCGCGCCGGCCAGCACCACCAGCCCGCCCATGGCGGCCGCGCGCAGGGCGGCGGCCGACGCTCCCGCGAGCAGCGCGTAAACGACCATCGCGCCCAGGGCGATCCCGGGCGCTGCCTGCGGCAGGATCCGCCCCGCGGCTCGCTGGATGATCCTGGCCAGCAGGGAGACCTTGAGGCCGGATATCACCACAATATGGATGAGCCCGCTGTTGATCATCTGCTGTTGCAGGGCGGGTGGCAGGGCCGCCCGATAACCGAAGACGACACCCAGCAGGAGGGCTGCCTGAGGCTCGGGCAGGATTCGATCGACCGTGCCCACCACGGCATGGCGCAGGCCGAACAGAACGGTATGAAACGGGTCGCCCGCGCCGGCCACCACCCGGACCAGCCGGGCAGACTGAAGAACGCCGCTGATCCCCTGGTCGCTCAGGTAGGTGCGGTAGTCGAACTGCTCGAAGCGGGCGGGTTCCTCGAGCCTGCCCGTGAGGATCAGTCGATCGCCGTAGTGAGGAGGCTGGCGGCCGTAGATAGTGGTCTGGATTCGAAGCTGACGAAAGCGGGACCCGTCGGCCAGGGTCGCGCTCTCGACCGCCACCACCAGGCGCGTACCTCCCGGCCGCGCTACCGGATCGTCGTCGACAGTGCCGGCGACGGTTACCGGCCGGCCGGCAATTTCGGACGGAAGCGTAGGGGTGGCGGCAAGAGCGGCGCGTCCGGCGCCGCACAGGAAGCCGGCGAGCAAAATCGCCGCGAAGATCGGTGAGGGCTTGAGCGCCAGGCCGGCGATGGCTGCGGCTACCGCGCCGAGCAGCAACCAGGGCGCGAGCGGACTCAGCAGCACGCCCGCCATGATGCCCGCGCTCCAGGCAGCCAGCAGCGCGACCGCCGCCCACCAGGGCCGCGGGCTCAGGGCACGGTCAGCGATTTCTGCAGCTGCTGGTAGAGCGTTTTGTCCAGGCCAAGTCCGCTCTTTAGCTCGGTCAGGCTGGCGAAGCCACCATTGGCATCGCGAAAGGCGATGATGGCGTCGGCCAGCGCGCCATCCATCCCGGGCACGGTGAGCAGCTGCGCCCGGCTGGCGGTGTTGATGTCGAGCTTGGCCTTGCGGGTGGCGCCCTTGCATCGCCCGGCAAAGGGCACGTCCACCTGCTTGGCATCTTTCAGGTGGGCGGCCAGGTTGGGCAGGCAGGTCTGGTCGGCGGTCTCCGTCATCCCGCCCGCCGCCACGATCGCGTCCACCACGCGCAGCCGCGCCTCGAGCCGGTAGAGGCCCGGGTTGCGGACGGCGCCGCTGACGTAGACGATCACGAACCGCTGCTGCGCCGCATCGACCTCCTGCGCCGACAGGGTCTGGACGGCTGTCGCGGGACCGGGCTCCCGCGGCCAGAGCAGGAAGACACCGACCGCGAGGGTGAATGTTGCCAGGACGAGGGCGAGCTGCCAGGTATGCGTGTAGACGATCGACCGCACCCGGACGGCGCTCGTCACCAACAGATTAGTCATGTTGTCTTCGCACAGACAGGGCAGCGCGGCGATTCCACGGGCCGGTTGGCACGGCTGGGTCTACCGAGAGACCAGGTTGATCAGACGGTCGGGGACGAAGATGGCGCGGGCAGGCTCTTTGCTGTCGAGCGCCCGCCGGACGTTGGGACTCTTCAGCGCCTGGTCGCGGGCCTCCGCCTCGCTGATGCCGGAGGCCATCTCGAGCCTGTCCCGCAGCTTGCCGTCCACCTGGACCACGATGGTCACGGTCTCGCGCCGCAAGAGGCCGGGGTCGACCGTCGGCCAGGGAGTCATGGCGACCAGGCCCTCCTGGCCCGTCCGCTGCCAGAGTTCCTCGGCGAGGTGCGGAGCAAACGGCGCCAGCAGCCGGGCGAGATCGCGCGCCACCCCGTCCCAGGTCTCGTCGCGCCGGCCGCCGGCCTGGATGTAGTCCTGCATCGCGTTGGAGAGCTCCATCAGGGCCGCCATGGCGGTATTGAAGTGGAACGCCTCCACGTCACGGCTCACCTTGTCGATGGTCTCGTGCAGTTTTCTGAGCAAGCCGGCGCTGCTCACCGGCGTGCCCGTCGACGGACCGTTGTCTTCTTCGCCCACCACCAGGCGCCAGACGCGGTGGAGGAATCGGGCGACACCGTCCACCCCCCGGTCGTTCCACTCGGCATCCAGCTCGGGCGGTCCAATGAACAGCTCGTAAACCCGGCCGGTGTCGGCGCCATATTTCTCCACCATCTCGTCGGGTGTGACGCCGTTCCCCGCGGACTTGCTCATCACCCGGCCGAAGCGAAGGATCATGCCCTGGGTGAAGAGCGATGTGAACGGCTCGTCCGCCGCGACCATGCCGGCGTCGTGCAGCACCTTGGTCACGAACCGTGAGTAAAGCAGGTGGAGGATGGCGTGCTCGATGCCACCCGTGTACTGGTCGACGGGCATCCAGTAATTTGCCTTTTCGGTGCTGAAGGGCTCGCGGTCGTCCTGGGCCGAGCTGTAGCGAAGGAAATACCAGGATGAGTCCACGAAGGTGTCCATGGTGTCGGTCTCGCGGCGGGCCGGCTTGCCGCAGCGGGGACAGGTGGTATTGACGAATTCCTTCGCGTAAAGGAGGGGATTCTGACCGTCCGAGCGGAACTCGACGTCCGGCGGCAGCAGGACGGGCAGGTCCGCCTCGGGGACGGGGACGATGCCGTGTTCGGGGCAATAGACGACCGGGATGGGCACCCCCCAGTAGCGCTGCCGCGAGATCAGCCAGTCGCGGAGCCGGTAGGTGGTGGTGCGCCTGCCGATTCGACGGTTCTCCGCGTCGGTGATGATCCGGTCGAACGCCTCCCGGCTGCGTAGGCCGCTGTACGGCCCGGAGTTGACGGCATACCCCTGTTCAAGACCGAGGACCGTTGCCGTCACGGCGCCGGTCGGCTGAGGGGTGGTGCTCACGATCTCCCGGACCGGCAGGCCGAACTTTTTCGCGAACTCCAGGTCACGCTCATCGTTGCCCGGGACGCCCATGATGGCGCCGCTCCCGTAGGTAGCGAGCACGTAATCCGCGATCCAGATGGGCATCCGCTCGTCGGTGAAGGGATTGATCGCGTAGCCGCCGGTGAACACCCCGGTCTTCTCGTGCTCGGTCGAGAGCCGATCGATCTCCGTTTCCATTCGTGTCTTCTCGATGTAGGCTGTCACCTCGGCGCGCTGCTTGTCGGTGGTCAGAGCTGCGACCAGCGGATGCTCGGGCGCGAGCACCATGAAGGTGGCGCCGTAGACGGTGTCCGGCCGGGTGGTGAAGGCCGTGATCCGGTCCGGTCGTTCAGCCAGCGGAAACTCAAGGTCGGCGCCGTGGCTGCGCCCGATCCAGTTCGCCTGCATGACGCGGACCCGCTCCGGCCAGCGGTCCAGCCGGTCCAGGTCGTCGAGCAGCCGGTCGGCGTAGGCGGTGATCTTGAAGAACCACTGGTCGAGGTCTTTCTTGGTGGGCTTGGTGCCGCACCGCCAGCAAACCCCGTTGACGATCTGTTCGTTGGCCAGCACGGTGTTGTCCTTCGGGCACCAGTTGACCGAAGCCAGCTTCTTGTAAGCAAGACCACGCTCCAGGAGCTTCAGGAAGAGCCACTGCGTCCACCGGTAGTAATCCGGGTTGCAGGTGGTCACCTCGCGGTCCCAGGCATACATCACGCCCATCAGATCGAGCTCGTGCTTGGAGATCCGAATGTTCTCCTCGGTGGATACCCGGGGCGGGATACCGCTCTTGATGGCGGCGTTCTCCGCGGGCAGACCAAACGCGTCCCAGCCGAAGGGATTGAGCACGTTGTAGCCGCGCATCAACTTGTAGCGGGCGAAGGCGTCGCCGATCACGTAGTTGCGGAAATGGCCCATGTGCAGCGGCCCCGACGGGTAGGGGAACATGACCAGGTTGTAGAACTTGGGCTTGGCCGCGTCCTCGCTGACCTTGAACAGCCCGGCTCGCTTCCAGGCCGCCCGCCATTTGGGTTCGATTGCCTGCGGATCGTAGACGGGGGCAGCGGTTTTGGCCATCTCGGTGAGGTCTGGTGGAGCCGACGAGATTCGAACTCGTGACCTACTGCATGCCATGCAGTCGCGCTCCCAGCTGCGCCACGGCCCCACTCGGCTTGAGTCGAGCGTCCAGTCTATCAGGGGAGTTCGCGACACTCGGCCAAGCTCGGGTCACCTCACCCAGTATACACAAATCTGTGGTAGTGTGACGGCTTAGTCGAGGCGCCCGGAGCCTATCATGGCTCGGCGTGGAGCACCTCTGGGCGCCCTGGCGCATGACCTACATCGAAGGCCCACGACCTCCCGGGTGCTTCTTCTGCCAGGCGGCCGGCGCCGACCAATCTCAAGAGGCCGAGCACCTTGTGGTGGCGCGCTCGGAGCGCTGCCTGGCGATCCTCAATCGCTATCCCTAC
>Ga0209806_1001335_pt1 | contig 16355 bp, 13 predicted proteins | sample GraSoiAngelo_152_FD_186166 | JGI IMG/M metagenome (GOLD analysis project Ga0209806, IMG submission 186166) | Grasslands soil microbial communities from the Angelo Coastal Reserve, California, USA - 14_1009_12_30cm (SPAdes) (version 2) | ecosystem: Environmental > Terrestrial > Soil > Grasslands ... | reverse complement strand
GGGTTCATCCGGAAGACGCGGCCTTGGTGAAGGAGACTATTGAGCGCGCATCGCAAGATGGAAGGGATTTTGAGCATGAATATCGCTTGGTGATGCCGGATGGTGCGGTCAAACATGTCCACGTTGTGGCTCATGCTGAAAGAGATGAGTCGGACGAACTCGAGTTTGTTGGGGCGGTAATGGATGTCAGCGACCGCAAGCGTGCGGAAGAGGAACTCCGGCGAAGTGAAGCTCTTGCCGAACAGCGTCTTCGGCTTGTGGTGGACACAACTCCCGCGATGATAAACACTCACCGTCCCGACGGTTTCCTCGATTACGTGAATAAAGGTTGGCTCGACTATTTCGGGTTTTCGTTGGAGACCGCGCTGGACCGTGCTGACATCATGACAATGTCTCCGCCTTCGAAGGCCGACATTCACGGTGGGGTTTGGCAGCCGATAATCCATCCCGAAGATCTTCCGGGGTTTACCGGTCAATGGAAGGCGATGCTGGTTTCCGGCAAACCGGGCGAGCGTGAAGCGCGCGTGCGCCGGTCCGACGGAGTGTATCGCTGGCACCTGTTTCGCGCCGTGCCGCTGTATGACGAAACAGGACAACTGGTCAAATGGTACGGATCCGCCTTTGATATCGAGGACCGTAAGCGGGCGGAAGAAGCGTTGCGGCGGAGCGAGGGTTACCTAGCGGAAGCACAGAGGCTGACCCGGACAGGGATTTGGGCATGGAGCGTGGCCGCCGGACGTAGTGTCTACTGGTCGGAGGAAAACTACCGCTTGTTTGCCTTCGATCCGGAGGGGGGGATCCCGTCAGACGAAGCGTTTTACCAGCGCGTTCATCCAGAGGATCGAGATAGGGTACGCAGAGAGGTTTTCCTCGAAAGGCCGGAGGAAGGCTCTCACTTTGACGTGGAATTCCGACTCGTTCTTCCAGACGGAACGATGAGATACGTTCGCTCGACAGGGCACCCCGTTCGTAACGCATCGGGCGATGTCGTGGAATACATCGGTACATCGATAGACGTGACCGAACGCAAACGGGCGGAGGAAGAGCGCGAGAGATTGCGTCAGGCGCAGGAAGACCTTGCGCATGTGAACCGGGTGACCACCATGGGAGAGCTGACGGCCTCCCTGGCCCACGAAGTGAATCAACCGATTGCGGCCGCCCTCACCGACGCCGCCGCGTGCTTGCGATGGCTTACGCGCGATAACCCCGATGTGGAAGAGGCGCGCATGTCTGCCTCGAGAATCGTCAAAGACGCGACGCGTGCGGCCGACATCATCAGCCGAATCCGCTTGCTCTTCCAGAAGAGTACCCCGGAACGGGAATTGGTTGACGTCAACGAAGTCATCCGTGAGATGATCGTTCTCCTGCGCGGCGAGGCAACGCGGTACTCCATATCCATCCGGACGGAGCTGGCGGCAGATCTTCCCCAGGTTATGGGAGATCGCGTGCAATTACAGCAGGTCATGATGAATCTCATGATAAACGGTACGGACGCGATGAAGGACGTGGACGGTGCGCGCGAGCTAGCCATCAAGTCGCAGCCGGCGGACAACGGAGAATTCCTGGTGTCCGTCAGCGATACCGGCGTAGGGCTGCCCGTGCCGCAGGCGGACCAGATCTTCAACGCGTTCTTTACCACGAAGCCACACGGTACCGGTATGGGGCTGTCCATCAGCCGCTCCATCGTGGAATCGCATGGTGGCCGCTTGTGGGCTAAGGGAAACTCCCCCCGCGGCGCAACGTTTTGTTTCACCCTACCATCCCTCAACGAGCCTTGAAGACCACCGTCTGGATCGAGTGTGGCCGCGAGCTGATCTCCACCGACGCGGCGCCGACCACGAGGGAGTATTGCCCACCCCGCGGCGTCGGGTTCATGACCACCACCGCCACCGTACCATCTGCGTTGACGAAGCCCGTGGTGAGCAGCATGCTGCGGCTCGGGGACGCGAGGATCCGTCGGGCACCGGGACGGATGAACTTCGAGAAGTGGCCTATGTAGTAGTATGAATTGGTGTAGATGAGCTGGCCGGTGCGCGTGTCGGCATGGATCGGGGCAAAGCAGAAATTCCCCACATGGTTGGGGCCGCCCCGTTCATCGAGCAGAATGTTCCAGTCGGTCCAGCCCTCGGTCCCGGAATTGAAATCGTTGATCATCGACCGGCCGTACGCCTCTCCCAGGCTCCATCGCCCATACCCCGTCGAATCGAAGCTCGCCGGTGTGCCCTCGGTAAAGAGGATGTGTTTGTCGGGGTAGAGCCGGTTCACCAGCGCCACGTTGCCGTACATTTGCTGCCCACCCGACCAATCCTCATACCAGTGAAATCCGATCCCCCAGACATATTTCGCGGCCTCCGGATCGTCGAAGATTGTCTGTGCCCGCTGGATGATCAGGTCGCGGTTGTGATCCCACACGATGATGTTCACGTCCCGGAGCCCCTGCTGCGCCATGACCGGACCGAGATGGTTCTTGAGAAAATCCCGCTCGTCCTGAGCCTGATAGACACAGGACTCCCACGTCTGGGTGGCCATCGGCTCGTTCTGGATGGTGATCCCCCATACCGGCACGCCTGCCTTCCGGTAGCTCTGAATGAACTTCGCAAAGTAGAGTGCCCAGGAATGCGCGTACTCGGGGCGCAGATGCCCGCCGTGCAGCATGTCGTTGTTGTCCTTCATGTACGCCGGCGGGCTCCAGGGACTGGCAAAGAGTTTGAGCCTATTGCCGCTGGCGGCCATCGCTCGCTTGATCAGGGGGATCCTGTAGCGCAGGTCGTGCGCGATGGAGAAGGAGGTCAAGTCCTTGTCACCCTCATCGACATACGTGTAGCTCTCGCTCGAGAAGTCACAACTGTGGATGTTGGTCCGACCGAGCGTGTACCCGATCCCGCGGTCGGCGCTGTAATACGCCTGCAGCAGTTCTTCCTGTCGCGCAGCGGGAAGTCTTGCGAAGGTCTCTGCCGCGGCGTCGGTCAGGGCGCCGCCGATTCCAATGAATGGTTGGAACGTCTTCCGGGGATCGACGAAGACGTACACCTTCCCTTCCGACGTCGGGTCCGACGGCTTGAACATCAGGGTGTCGGTCGGCGTCAGCCTCAGGCTGGTGCTCTCGGCAGTGGCGTAGACCACCGCCCGCTCCCCGGCAATCTGGTACGCGGCAGCGGCAGACTGCGGCCGGCATCCTAGCAGAAAGAGGAGAGGCAAGCAGCGTGACGCGGTGCTCACGACTTTGGCGCCGCCGGTTTGGCCGCGTAGATAAATTCGTAGTATTCGCGCATGGTCAGGTCGGCGGCCGCCTGCTCGTCGACGATGACGGCCGCATCACGGTGCAGCTGGAGCGCACTCGCCGTCACCATGCTCGTGACCGGTCCCTCGACCGCTTGGGCAATCGCCTTGGCCTTGGCCTTCCCAGACGCCACCAGGACGAGCTTGCGCGCATCGAGAATGGTCCCGACGCCCATCGTGATCGCGTAGACCGGCACACTCTCTCGGCGCTCGAAGAACCGGGCGTTGTCGTCGATGGTCTGCTTAGACAAGGTCTTGAGCCGGGTCCGGGAGCTCAGGGAGCTCGTCGGCTCGTTGAAGGCGATGTGGCCATCGGAGCCGATGCCCAGGATCTGCAGGTCGATTCCGCCACATTCCGTGATACGCTGCTCGTACCATTTGCAGAAGGCGGGGTAATTGCTGGTCGTGCCCGAGGGAATATTGATGTTTTGCCGCGGGATGTTCACGTGCTGGAAGAAATGCTCGTGCATGAAGTAGTGATAACTCTGTGGATGATTCGCCGTCAGGCCCACATATTCGTCGAGATTGAACGTGGTCACGCGAGCGAAGTCGAGCTGCTCCTCCTTGTGCAGTCGCACCAACTCCTGATACAAGCCCAATGGCGTGGATCCGGTGGCCATCCCGAGCACGGCATTGGGTTTGGTGTTGAGCACTTCGGCGACAATCCGCGCCGCCACCCTGCTCATCCGCTGGTAGTCGCGCTGAATGATGACTTCCACCGATCAGCCGTGCCCTTCCCACGCCCGAGCCCGGTCGAGCGCCTTGCGCCAGCCGGCCTCGAGCTGCTTACGCTGCGCGGGCTTCATCGCGTGCGTGAAGCGGCGATCGACCTGCCACTGCGCCGCGATCTGCTTTTGGTCCTTCCAGTAGCCCACGGCCAATCCCGCGAGATACGCCGCGCCCAGCGCGGTGGTTTCGGTGACCTTGGGCCGCACCACGGGAACGCCCAAGAGGTGCGACTGGAATTGCATCAGCAGGTTGTTGGCCGACGCGCCGCCATCCACGCGCAGCTCCTTCAGCTTGATCTTGGCATCGGCCTCCATCGCCCGCAGCACGTCGGCCACCTGAAACGCGATTCCCTCCAACGCCGCGCGCGCGACATGCGCCGCCGTGGTGCCGCGCGTGACTCCCGCCAGAATGCCGCGCGCGTATTGATCCCAGTGCGGCGCGCCCAGTCCGGCGAAGGCGGGGACCAGGTACACCCCGCCGGTATCATCCACCTGCGAGGCCAGCGCTTCGACTTCGGACGACGACTCGATGATGCCCAGTCCGTCGCGCAGCCATTGCACCACCGCCCCGGCGATGAAAATGCTGCCTTCGAGCGCGTAGTCGGTCCGGTTGCCGATGCGCCACGCCACCGTCGTCAGAAGATTGTTCTTGGACGCAATCGGCTTCGTGCCGGTGTTCATGAGCATGAAGCAACCGGTCCCATAGGTGTTCTTCACCATGCCGGGCTGGGTACATGCCTGGCCGAACAGCGCCGCCTGCTGGTCGCCCGCAATGCCGGCGATGGGAATCGATCCGCCCCCGCCGAGCAGCGTCGTTTCGCCGTACACTTCGCTCGACGAGCCGACCGTCGGCAACACCGACCGCGGCACGCCGAACAACTCCAGCAGCTCGTCGTCCCAATCGCCGGTGCGAAGATTGAAGAGCATCGTGCGCGACGCGTTGCTCGGATCGGTCACGTGCACGCGGCCGCCCGTCAAGTTCCACACCAGCCACGAGTCCACCGTGCCGAACGCCAGTTTGCCGGCCTTTGCCTTGGCGCGCGCGCCCGGGACATGACGGAGAATCCATTCCAGCTTGGTGCCGGAGAAGTACGCGTCCACCACGAGCCCCGTCTTGCGCTTGATCAACGGCGCCAGCCCGCGGGCCTTCAACTGGTCGCACCGGGCGGCCGTGCGGCGGTCCTGCCACACGATGGCGTGATGCACCGGCTCGCCCGTCTCGCGGTCCCACACCACGGTGGTCTCCCGCTGGTTCGTGATGCCGATTGCGGCAATGTCGGCGGCAGTCAGTCCGGCTTTGCCGAGTGCTTCGATCGCCGTATGCAGCTGGGTGGCCCAAATCTCGGTCGCATCGTGCTCCACCCAGCCGGGCTCAGGAAAGATCTGGCGAAACTCCTTCTGCGCCGAAGCCACGACGTTCCCGCTGTGGTCGAACACGATGGCGCGTGAGCTCGTGGTGCCCTGGTCGATGGCCAGGATGTGTTTCATGCCGGCCACCACGCCCTATAAAGGAAGGCCGCGATCAGACCGCCGATGATCGGCCCGGCCACCGGTATCCAGGCATAGCCCCAGTCGGAATTTCCCTTGCCGGCGATCGGCAGGAGCGCGTGCGCAAGTCTCGGACCCAAATCACGGGCAGGATTAATCGCGTAGCCGGTCGGCCCGCCCAACGAAAGGCCGATGGCCCACACGAGGATACCGACCAGGAATGGCCCGAATCCCGCATCCCAGCCGTGCACCGGGTTGAGATTCTTCGGGGTCAGGATGGCCAGCACGCCCAGCACCAGCACGAAGGTGCCGATGATCTCGGCAAGGAGATTGGCGCTCGACTTCCGGATGGCGGGAGCGGTGCAAAACACGGCCAGCTTCCCCGCCTGGCTCTCCGTCACGGCCCAGTGCGGCAGGTACGCGAGCCACACGATTGTCGCGCCGAGGAACGCGCCGAGCATTTGGCCCGCGATATAGACGGGCACAGAGGCCCACGCGAGCTTGCCGATGGCGGCGAGGCCGATGGTCACCGCGGGGTTCAGGTGCGCGCCGCTGAAAGCGCCCACGGCATACACCGCGACCGCCACCCCGAATCCCCAGCCTGCGGTGATGACGATCCACCCACTGTTCTGGCCTTTGGTCTTGGTGAGCACCACGTTCGCGACCACCCCGTCGCCCAGGATGATCAACAGCATGGTGCCGAGCAGTTCTGCAAGAAAGGGTGGCATAGGGTTGAATGGGAAGCGGCGAAGCTATCAGCGGGGCCGTGCCTTGTCTACTGACTCAAGAGCCATGGCATTGCTTGGGGGATGAGGAATTCTCCCGCACGCAGACCAAGCCGCAATGGGGGAGGCCTCGCCGCGCGGCGCGAGCCATTGACACCTCCTGCAGCGATATGGTACAAGTAGGCGACAGCCGAGGAGCTATCATGCGCGACGATATGGGAACCTTCCGCGTGGACGTGGAGATCGAGAACCCCGCCCGTCCCGGCGCGAAACGCACGATCCGATCCGTGCTGGTGGACTCCGGCGCGGAGTTGTCGTGGGTCCCCGGGGACGTTCTGGAATCGCTTGGTGTGGGGCGCAACCGCAAATGGTCCTTCCGTCAGGCGGACGGAACCGTGCTGGAGCGCTGGACCGGCATCGTCGTGATCGGTGTCGCTGGGAAGAGAACTGGAGACGACGTCGTGTTTGGGGAGCCCGGCGACCTCGTCTTGCTGGGCTCACGCACTCTGGAAGGTCTCAACGTTCGAATCGAGCCCGTCACCAAGCGGTTGGTGGATGCCGGCCCCGCTCCCGCCGCCGCGGCGGCGTAGGAAGCACTCTTTTCCCGCCCACGACCGCGGCTAACTAGCGGAAATTCTCGACCAACATGATATCGCTCTCAACCTGGTCCACACGCTCGAAAAGAATCCACTGCCCGTCCGGAGAGACATCAAAGGTCGTGGCGTGAGGGACCAAGTATCCTAAATCCATCGAGGTGATGGTTTTCGCGCGTCGGGTCGCGAAGTCAAAGAATCTCACAGGGGCGGACGTGGTTGACCCGTCAACCACGTAGATGCCGCCAGGGGCGATCTTCCACCAGGCAAACACCACCACGCTTTGGAGGACGGGGACGGTCTCCCCGCCCGAGACCGGCATTTTCCAGATAGTCCCCTCCTCCGCCCAGATATAGAGAAACTTGGCATCGAGAGATTCCTGTGCGCTGAACCCGCCGTTCTTGGTGACTTGCACCGCACTCCCGCCCCCGGATGGTATTTTCCAAATTTGCCAGTTTCCTGTCCGGTCCGAGGAGAAGTAAATCCATTTGCCATCTCGCGACCACGTCGGGACATTATTCTCAGCGGGATCGGTGGTAAGGCGGCGGGGAGCGCCTCCATCGGCACTAATGACGAAGATATCACCGTGGCCTTCAAGCCGGGCATCGAATGCAATAGTCTTTCCGTCCGGAGACCAGCGTGGCGCGCCTGAATCGGCGGCCTTCAAGGATGTCAGTTGTGCTTGGTTCGTGCCGTCGCTATTGCAAGTCCAAATCTCGACACTGCCAGAGCGATCGGACCCGAAGGCGATCCGCTTCCCATCTGGAGAAAAGGCGCCTTCCTGATCCGCGCGTGATGAAGCAATCACCTTCATAGGAGCGGGACGGCGGCCTTTCCAACCAGGCCCTGGCGTTCGCCAGAGGTTCACGTCGACTCGCCTATGAACGTAGGCTAGGCGGTTTCCCCTAGGCGAGATAGTTGGCCCGCCCGCACCCTCGCCCACACCGTTCACCGGTTCGGGCGTCCCTCCAGAAAAAGAGGTGCGCCACAACCTCCAGAGCCCGCCACGATTTGAGGAGAAAACAATTTCCTTTCCGTCTGCCGTCCAGGCGAGACCGCCCAGGAACCGTCCGTCCGTAGTCAGGCGACGGGGTTGGCCACCGCTGACAGACACAACATAAATGTCACCGGCGAGAAAACCTGCACCTTGCACATAGGCGACGGTATTTCCATCGGGGGAGAGCATTGGATTGCCGACATAGGGAGCGGGCTGGGAGACCAACGCCTTCCTTTGTCCGTCCTCGACCGACAGGAGCAGGATGCCGGAGCGGGAGTCCTCAGGCGCCATTCTATCCGCCACAATCAGGTACTTGCCGTCGAGCGACCAGTCGATGCAACGCCCAGTCCCTCTTTGGCCATACGCCTCTCCGATCTTGCGTTCTGACCCACCCAACGCCGGGATGAGGTAGTAAGCAGCTCTATCACCCGAGGGCCCGTCACGGACGAATGCGATGTAACGGCCGTCGGGTGACCACGCGGGGCAATACTCCCTGGCTGGACCGCTGGTAAGGCGGAGCGGACCGCCCGCGCCAATCAGCTTGACGTAAATGTCGGAATTGTCATCGTTCTCACCCCTCCAGGCATAGGCAATCGCGTTGCCGTCGGGCGAGAAGACGGGTGCAGATTTCTGACCGGGCGAGCTCGTGAAGGGCACGACGTCAGGGTGGTCCTGACCGACTTTGGAATTCTTGGACGCATAGAACCATGCCGCGGCGCCACTGATGATGATCAACGCCAGTGCAGCCCCGGCGAACCGCCGTCGGGGGTGCGTCGGCGACTCCGCCGTGAGCGCTGCGGCGAAGGCTCCTGCCGTGGCGAATCGGTCGGCCGGCGCTTTCGCGAGCGCTTTGGTCACCGCGGCTTCCACCGCCGGTGTAACGCGCCGAACGGTGCCGAGGCGCGGTATCGGTTCGGTCAGGCGTTTGGCGATGATGGCGTGCGCGGTCGGACCGGTGTAGGGAGGTTCCCCCGCCAGCATCTCGTACAGCACGCACGCCAGGCTGTACTGGTCGCTTCGGCCATCGAGCCGGGGCTCGGCGCTCGCCTGTTCGGGACTCATGTAGGCCGGGGTGCCCAGGGACAGTCCGGTCTCCGTGAGCCGCTCTCGCCCCGCGGTACTCACCGCCAGCGCGATCCCAAAGTCCGCCACCATGGGCTCGCCTTCGTGGAGCATGATGTTCTCGGGCTTGATGTCCCGATGGATCACCCCGTGTCCGTGGGCGAAGTCGAGGGCCAGGGCGATCGCCCGGGTAATGCGCAGCGCCTCATCGAGCGGCAGTTGGCCTTCCCGCTCCAGGCGCTGGCGCAGGCTCTCGCCCTCGACGTAGGGCATCACGTAATACAGGAAGCCGTCCGCTTCCCCCGAATCGATGAGTGTCAGGATGTGCGGGTGCTGGAGCTGCGCCGTGAGGCTGATCTCTCTGAGAAACCGCTCACCGCCGAGCACGGCGGCGAGCTCGGGGCGCAGTACCTTGAGCGCGACCGGGCGGTCGTGCTTCGGGTCGCGGGCGAGATAGACCGTCGCCATCCCGCCGTGGCCGAGCTCGCGCTCGATCGCGTAGCGGTCGGCGAGCGCTGTCATGAGGCGGAGATCAGCATCGGCCACCGGCGACCGCTCCTGGCGTGAGCGCGGTCCCTATAATGGGGACCCGCCGGACGACTGGCTAGTTCAACTATCTTTGCTCGAGGGTCAGAGCCTGAACACGTAGCTCGGGCTTGCGGTAACGGTTGATCCCGCGTTGACATGCCCACTGCAGGATTCGGATTGCTATGCCCGCCGAGCGCGCCTACGTTCCGAGCATGCCCCCGACGCAGATGACCGCCGAGGAGTTGCTCAACGCGAGTATCCCGAACAAGCGAACCGAGCTGGTCCGCGGCGTGCTGGTCGTCCGGGAGCGGCCGGGAGGGCACCATGGCAGCGTCACCATGAACCTCGCCTTACGGATCGGTAACTACGTGGAGCGCACCGGCGGTGGACAAGTCTTCGCGGCCGACACCGGCTTCACGTTGTCGCGCGGGCCCGATACGGTCCGCGCTCCCGACATTGCACTCGTACGGCGCGAGCGACTCCCCGATCCCATTCCGGTTGGCTTTCCCGATCTCGCCCCCGACCTCGTCGTGGAAGTGCTGTCGCCCGGTGACCGGGCGGGCGAGATTCTCGCCAAGGTCGCCGACTGGCTCTCCGCCGGAACGAGACTCGTCTGGGTCGTTGATCCGGAGCGCCGGCTGGCACGTGTCTACCGCCACGACGGCAGCGAGACGATCGTGCCGGCGGATGGCGCGCTCGACGGCGAGGACGTGGTGCCCGGGTTCTCCTGCCCGCTCGCGTCCATCCTGTAGGCCCGACCGCGCGCTCAGAGCCTGAACAGGTAGCTCAGCTTGAGGAAGAAGGCGTCGTCGGTCCGCGTGAGGCCCCGAAACTGGAACGCCTCCTCGTCCACCATGTTGCTGCCGTACCCGGCGAACACCACCGTCCCCGGTACCGGTTGATAGCTCAGCAGCACATCGGCGTGGAACAGATTGGTGCGCGACGCGACGGAGCGGGTCACGCCGCCCGGCCCCGCTTTGAGAATCGGAGCGCCGGTCCGTGAGTCGTCGCGCAGGGAGTCCGTCTTGTCCTGGATGTACTGGCCCACCACCCGGACGAACAGCGGACGCGACAGCTGGTATTCGACTTTGGTGCGGAGCACGCGACCGACATTCACCAGGCTGCCGTCGGTGCGGCGGTTCACCTGCTGCCAGAAATAGCTGACGCTGTTGCGGAGCCGCTCCGTGGGGCGGTAGGACAGGTCCATGCTCAAGAGCAGCAAATCGCCCGAGGCCCACTCGAAGAAGTTCTCATCATGGCCCTGCAGGAAGAATCCGCTGCCGCTGAAGTGCTTCCACTGGGGCGTCCCGACCTGGACGATGTATTCGCCGTTCGCGATCGTCGGCTGTCCCGTGAACGGCACCGTGTCGAGGCCGCCGCCGACGCGTGGCACTTCCAGACGATAGCCGGCATACAGGGCGGAATCGTAGCCAAACGATTCCACGAAATATCCCGCGCCGACGTTCCACCCGCCGCGCAGCGTCGCGTTGCCGTTGAAGTGCAGCTTCTTGTCCTGCAGGTGGCGCCCGTGGATGAAGTTCTGATACTGCCAGATGCCGTCCACCACGATGTCGCCGGTGAACCGCTGCAGCAGCGCCCCGGGGCCCCCATAGGTCGTGTAGCTCGGATCGACGTACGCATGCACGATCCCCGCTCGGCCGATGAATCCACTCGCATCGCGAAACTGGTCCGCGATGCCGGCAAACAGGCTGCGCAGACCCCAGATGCGATGCTGCACCGTGAACTGGCTCAGCCACAGCGGCGCGGTCGTGGTCACTCCCCCGACACGCGTGCGGCTGCCGGCGAGCTGCAGGTTGAGTCCATAGATCTCTTTGAAGACGAGCCGGCTGTCGACCTCCGCGACGCGGTTGTAATCGCCGCCCTCGATGCGATCGGTGTACGCCAGGCCGACGCGCGAGCCACGGCCCAGGCTCTTTTGGGCCCGCACGATCGTGAAAATCGGATTCTCCCTGCCCGTCGCCGACGCGAACTTCTGGTCGACCGCCGAGAGCAGACCGATGTCGGTGCCAAACGTGGTGCCGGTGAGCTTGACCGCCGCGACCGGCTGGACGACGCGACGCGTATAGATCAGGTTCTGCGGCACCTGAAACAGCTCGCTCCCCTCCAGAAAGAACGGCCGCTTCTCCGGAAAGAACAGCGCCTGCCGCGGATCGAACGTGAGCTGGCCCGCGTCCGACTCGACCTGGGAAAAGTCCGGCTTGATCGTGCCGTTGAGCGTGAGATTGTCCGAGACGCCCCAGCGGACGTTGCCGCCCACCTGCGGGTTTCCCAGGTCGTACTGATAGCCGCTGGGCGTGGGAGCACCGCTGGCTTTCCCGGTCGCCTCCGGATTCAAGTCCATGACGAGACCACGATGCATTCCGCTTAGCCCGACGAGGTTGCCCGATTGCCCGACGAACGTCGCGCTGGCGCGGCGCGCCGGGAACCAGGAGTCCTCGAGGCCCGAGTGCTGGACCTCGCGCACGATGTTCAGCTTCCAGTCCTGCGGCTGCCGCGGCTGATAGCGGATGCTCTTGAAAGGAATGCGCACCTCGACTTCGTACCCCCAATCGGTCACGTGTCCGCGCGATTGAAACACAAAGTCGGGACTCAGGTCGGGTTGCTCCCGTCCCACGACGGCACCTCCGATGAACCCGCTGGCGGTCACGTTGGCGCCCTCGATCAGGGAGCCATCGCCTTGGACGCCGAGCGGATTCACGGCAAACATCAGGGCCTGCTTCCCGTCGTGAAACGTGCCGAGCAGGATCTGCACGTTGTCGTCGCCGAAGATCTGGTCGCGACTCGCCAACGTCACCGTGGGACGCCCGTGCAGCTCGAAGGCGCGAATGCCGAAATAGATCGCCGTGGCCGAGTACCAGACCAGCACCTGCGTGGAGTCCGCGGCCGGCACGCCGTCGTTGGGGGAATACTGGGAGAAGCCGGTCAACCGCGCGGCACCTGCCCAGACGGAGTCGGCCAGGTCGCCGTCCATGATGACATCGGCTTCAAAGCGCGGAATCCGCACGTCGAGCTGATGGTCCCGCCCCGAGTAGGTCGGCGCGGAGTCGCAGCAATGGAGGAGGACGCACACCGCAAGGAGCATGTCCGACAATTATGGCGGTGACTTGATCAGACGGACACTCGCGGGCAGTTAGGAACGTGTCAGGGGACGAAGCGCGGCAGACCCTACCCCCGCATCAGGAACGGCCGGAGGCGTACCAGCGCTCGCGCGACGAGCGCGCAGTCGCTGGGCGAGAGCCCGGCGAACCGGGCGTCGAGGACCCGCCGCGCTGCCGCGAGCGCGGTTCCCAAAGCCCCCTTGCCGCTGCCCGTGAGCCTCAGCCGGAGCCGGCGGCGATCGTGCGGGGCGGCACGCCGTACCACGAGCCCGCGACGCGCGAGCCCGTCGATGAGCGTGGACGTGCTGGGAAGCGCGAGCCCTACGTAATCGGCCAGTGCCGAGAGGTCGGCGTCCGGATTGGCGTCGAGGAACCCAAGCGCCCGCACGTGGGATAAAGAGAGACGCTTCGGGCGCAGACGCCGCACCTCGGGCGTCACCAGGCGCGTCACGAGCAGGGTGATCTCCAGCACCGCCTCGGCCACCTGACGGCGCGATGGGGCCGTGGTGCCGCGACGAGCTAACCGTCTGGTCATCAAGGTATGATATACTTAGACAGACGAATAGTTAGTGCTTGGAACCTTCACGACACGGGCGTCGTTCCCAGGTCAAATGTCTTGGCAACCGATCGTCGTTGGCGTCGACACGTCGCCGGAGGCCGCAGACGCGGCGCTCTTCGCGGTCGCGGCGGCACAGCGGGCCGTCACATCCTGCCATCTCGTGCACGCGACCTCGGGGTCGGTGCACGCTCCGCGGCGCGACAGGTACCCGTACACGCGGCGCTACGAGCAGGCAGGCACGCAGCTGGCCGCAGCGCTCGGGAATCGCCTGCCGGCGGCCGTGCTCGAGACACTCGCCGTTCACCAGGGGCGGCCGGCTGCCGTGCTGAACGACGCCGTCGCCGCGTTCGGGGCGGAGCTCGTGGTGCTGGGCGGCAAGCACCATTCGACGCTCGGGCGCTGGCTGGGCGGCAGCACCAGCGTGAACGTGGCGCGCAGCGCCCTCGTACCGCTGCTGGTAACGGTGGGAGCGCCCGCCATCCGACGAGTCCTCGTCGCCGTGGATCAGTCGGGGGCGGCCCCGCCGACCCTCGCCGTCGCCGAGCGCTACGCGACGCTGTTCGGCGCCAAGCTGCGAGCCCTGAGCGTGATCGAGCCGCTTCCCGTCCTGCTCGACATACCGCAGCCAGACAAGCCTGACTATCATCGGCTCCTGGAGGAGAAGGTCGAGCACGACATCTGGCCCCTGATCCGCGCGCCCGGCGTGGAGACGGTCCTCCGTTACGGCGCGGCCCTGAACGCGATCGGGCGCGAGGTCGACGAGTGGCGCGCCGATTTGCTCGTGGTCGGCTCACACGGGAAGGGGTCAGTCACACGCATGCTGGTGGGCAGCGTTACCGAGACACTGATCAACCATCTGCCCACGTCGCTGTTGGTGGTGCCGGCAGGAGGGGCGGCGCTCGGGCCCGAAGCGCGCGACTTCAGCGCCGTAATCCAGGAGGAGAAATGAACGTCCTGTACACAGCCGAGGCAACCGTAGAGGGAGGACGAGCCGGCCGTGGCCGGACGTCCGACGGGCGGCTCGCGGTGGAGCTGTCAGTCCCCAGGGAAATGGGAGGCGAGGGCGGGCCGGGTACCAATCCAGAGCAGCTGTTCGCCATCGGGTACGCCGCCTGCTTCCAGTCCGCGCTGTTGTCGGTGGCCCAAGGTCGGAAGCTCGATACGACCGACTCGAAGATCACCGCGCGGGTAGGAATCGGTCCCACCGGTCACGGCGGCTTCGGATTGACGGTCGCCCTCGACGTCCAGGTGCCTCGCCTGTCGCGCGGCGACGCCGAAGATCTGATGCGTCGAGCCCACGAGCTCTGCCCGTACTCGAACGCCACACGCGGCAACATCGAAGTCACGCTCAGTGTAGACGGTACCGCGTTGGACCGGAGCGGCGTGGCGTTCGCGACCGGGCGTGGTGTAGCTTGAAGCCGTGCCAACCATCCTCGCGGCGATCATCCTCGGGCTGGTCGAGGGCGCGACGGAGTTCCTCCCCGTTTCGTCCACAGGCCACCTGATCCTGGCAGGCCACGCGCTCGGCTTCGTGGGTCCGCGCGCCGCCGCCTTCGAAATCATCATCCAGCTCGGCGCCATCCTGGCCGTCGTCTGGCTGTATCGCGACCTGGTGTGGCGCGTGGTGAAGGACGGCCTGGCCGCCGCGGAGTCGCGGCGCCTCGTTCTCGCGCTGCTGGTCGCGTTCCTGCCGGCGGCGTTGGTGGGACTGCTCACACACCACTGGATCACCGCGCACCTGTTCACGCCCCCGGTGGTGATCGCCGCGCTGATCGCGGGCGGCGTCGCCATCCTGGCGATCGAGCGCTGGCGTCCCGCCCCCCGCATCGAGACGGTGATGCAGATCGGCTATCGCACCGCCCTGTGGATCGGGATCGCGCAGGTGTGCTCGCTGATCCCGGGCGTGTCGCGCTCGGGAGCGACGATCATGGGGGCGCTGCTGGCGGGCGTCGGGCGCCCGGCGGCCGCGGAGTTCTCGTTCCTGCTCGCCATTCCGGTCATGTTCGCGGCCACGGGCCTGGACCTGTGGGAGAACCGCCAGCTGTTGTCGGGATCCGACGCGCTGATCCTGGCGACGGGCTTCGTGGTGGCGTTCGCGAGCGCGCTGGTGGTGGTGCGGTGGCTCATCCGCTTCGTGTCGCACCGCTCGTTCGACGTGTTCGCCTGGTACCGCATCGCGTTCGGGCTGGCCCTGGCGGCCCTCCTCGCCACCGGCCAGTCCTGGCTCGCGAAATAGCACACGCCGGGCTGGCGCCCCCGAAGCGAGATGCCGATACCCCGGAAGCAGCCCGGTCCCGAGATGGTGTTTGCAGGAACGCTGGTCCTGCTGTTTCTCATCGCGTACGTGTCGGACCAGTGGATCTTCCATCACTTCACATTCCCTGGCGTCTACGACCGCGGCTGGGGCCGCATGCTCCGGCTGGCGGGGTACTTCCCGCTGTGGGGGATCGTGGCGCTGGCGCTGGTGCTGCATGATTGGGTCCCACGGACGCTGGCTACGTTGCGCCAGGCAAGTCGTCGCGGTCTGCTGCTATTCTGGTCCGCCGCCCTCGGCGGGATCGTCGCCGAGCTCCTCAAGGTGGCGTTCCATCGCGAGCGGCCCGGGTTAACCGATGGCCTCCACGTGTTCCGTCCCTGGGCGGATCGGCCCTTCTCCACCGCCCAGCTCGGGCTGCCCAGCAGTGAAGCGGCCGTCGCATTCGCCGCCGCGGCGGTCCTGGCTCGCCTGTTTCCCGAAGCGGGGCTCCTCTGGTACGCGCTTGCCGTGGGATGCGGGCTCACGCGCGTCGCCAGTGGTGCCCACTTCATGAGCGACGTGGTGATGGCGGCGTTCGTGGGATACGTGGTGGCGTTGATCCTCTGGCGGCGCCGGCGCAATCCGAGCTAGACCGTACTGCACCTTGTCTCGGCTGCGTCGGGCCGTCAGAGCGGGCATCACCGCACCACGATCGTGCCGGTCATCAGCGAGCCGTGCACCGTGCAGTCGTACTGGTACGTGCCGGCCACGGGGAACGTGATCGCATATGTCCCGCTGCCGGTGAGGGTGCCGCTGCTCGCGAAGCTCGGCGACCCGACCGACTGGACGCTGTGTGGCAGGCTCCCCGCCCACGTCCAGGTGGCCGTGCCACCGACCGGAATCGTGTCCACGGCCGGGTTCATGGTGCCGTTGTGTCCGCTCACGAACTGGATGCCGGAGCCGACCGTCACCGATCCCACCGGCCCGCCCCCACCCCCGCCCCCGCCCACGATTCCCCCACCGCCGGTGCCGTAGGTACTG
>Ga0209806_1001334_pt1 | contig 16363 bp, 18 predicted proteins | sample GraSoiAngelo_152_FD_186166 | JGI IMG/M metagenome (GOLD analysis project Ga0209806, IMG submission 186166) | Grasslands soil microbial communities from the Angelo Coastal Reserve, California, USA - 14_1009_12_30cm (SPAdes) (version 2) | ecosystem: Environmental > Terrestrial > Soil > Grasslands ... | reverse complement strand
AGCGCCACCCCCGCCGGCTTCCAGTCGGCGACCGCCATCCCCACGAACAACGCGGCGTACACCAGCAGGAACACCGCCGGCACCAGGGGATACAGCGGCACTCGGAACGGGGCGAGCGGCGTCCGCGCCCGCAGCCGCAGCAGCGCCACCACGGTCCAGCTGTCGATGACGAGGACCAGCGCGATGGCGATGCCGAGCAGCCGCTCGAACGTCCCCGTCACGGCGAGGGCCGTGCTGACGGCGCCGATGAGCAGCATCGCCGCCCACGGCGTGCCACCGGTGTTGACTCGGGCCAGCGCCGCGGGCCCCAGCCCTTCGCGCGCCAGCCCGAAGATCACGCGCGGCGTCACGAATACGTTGCCGTTGAGCGACGCCAGCACCACGAGCAGCGCCAGCCCCGCGACCAGCGTCCCTCCGCCCGCGCCGAACAGCGCCGCGACGACGTCGCCGGGGACCAGGTTCGACGCCGCGATGCGCTCGATCGGCAGCGTCTGGAAAAACGCCGCGTTGAGCAACAGGTACAGGGCCGCCGCCACGCCGATCCCGCCCAGAAACACTTTCGGCAGCGTGCGGCCGGGGTCGACCACCTCCTCCGCGATCTTGCCCGCGTCGAGGTAGCCGTAGTACGTCCAGATGACCGATTGAAAGGCGACGGCGAGCGCTCCCCACACGGCGACTCCGGCGGGCGCGGTGGGGAGTGCGCTGTGCCAGCCACTGCCGTCTCCCTTGGCGAGCGCGACGATCACCACGCCGGCGAGCGCCGCCACCTTCGCCGCGGTCGACAGGTTCTGCACCCAGCGGCCGGAGGCGACGCCGAGGAGATTGATAGCGGTGAACAGGACCACGATCGCGGCGGCGAGCCAGCGCGTGTCCCCAACGCCGACGAGCCTGCCCGCGTATTCCCCCGCCACGACGCCGATCGCCGCGGTCGCCACCGCGTAGACGAGCCCCTCGATCCACCCTACCACGAACCCGGCTCTTTTCCCAAACGCCTCGCGCGCGTACACGTACTTGCCGCCGGCGTTGGGGTGACGGGTGGCGAGCTCAGCGAAGATCAGCGCGCCGAGGAAGGCGATGGCGCCGCCGGCAGCCCAGGCGACGAAGGTGAGGGCCGGGCGGCCGAGCCGCTGGGCGACGAGCCCCGGGGTGCGGAAGATCCCCGTCCCCACCATGATGCCGACAACCATGGCGAGCCCGTCCCAAAAGCCGAGCGACCGTTTGAGCTCCGGCATGAGCCCAAACGGTCGCGTGGAATACGAAGTGGCGCTAGATGCTGCTCAGCGACGCCGGCCGCCCCCGCCGCTACTGCGGCTTACCCCTCCCCCTCCTCCACTCCTCGTCATCGAGCGCATGAAGCCGCTCCCGCCCCCGCTCCTGTTCCCGCCCGAACTCATCCGAGGACCGAAGCTCGGCATGGAGAACGACATCATATGACTCCTCGGCTCGCTGCGCGGCCGCGCCTGGCCACCGTTCGACCGCCCCTCACTGCGCGGCGCGGCTCGATCCGGGGGCGCCCGGCGCTCCGGCGGACGGTCGGCGGGTCTCGCGTCCCCTCCCCGGGGCGCGCGCCGCTCCGGCGGCCGATCCGCGGGCCTCACGTCCCGCGGTGCCTCGACGACCGGCGGACGCGTCACCACTGCCGGGGGTGGGGGATTCCGCCGCGTTACCGGATTGCTCGGCAGCACGAACGGCGGGGAGCTAGGCCGCGTCTGCCGGAACCGCGCCAGGAAGCCCGGGTGAGAAGAGGGCCGGTAGAATCTGGGGGAGTAGACGAACACGCGCGGCACGCACCACCAGCAATACCCGTAGCCGAGCCCGCCGTAATAGAACGGGTCGTACCCATAACCGTAGGAGAACGAGTCGCAGAACGCGTCGAAGAACGGGTCGCAATAGTAGTACGGCCTCCCGAACCCGAGACCGAACCCGTAGCCACCATATCCGTAACCGCCGTATCCGAATGTGCCGTACCCGTTGGGTCGGTAGCCGTAGGGCCGCATCGCCACGTCGCCCACCGAGTACGTCACGACGTCATAATCGAAATGCTGGTCGCCGGCCATGCGCTGGACGATGTCGAGCAGGGCGGCCTCGGGATCGTTGCGCGCCTGGTCGGAGGAGAGCACGCGGTAGTCCCAGTGGTCGCCGCGCACGAACGCATCGAAGGTGAACGGCGTCTTCGCCGCCGCCGCGAGCACCACGCCCGTGCCGTTCTGCTCGTCGACAAAGAACGCCTCGCGGTCGCTGCGGCCGCGCACTTCGACGTTCCGGCCGCCGCGCACGAAGTCGTCTTCGCCGGGGTCGAGCGGGAACAGCGCCCGCACCCGTCCCTCACCGTCCACCCTGAGCACCACGACGTACGCGTCTTGCGCGGTGCGCACGTGGACCCGCACCCGGTCGCCCTGCACGAGCGAGCCGCTGGGGTCGATCCACACCTGTACCGGCGGGTCATCCGCGCGCACCGGAGCAGGCGTGGTCAATGAGAGAGCAACGACGAGTGGGATCAGCATAGGCCGCTCCTTCTTCTACTACTATAACCCCGCGGGGCCTCGCGAAGGTTCACCAGCGGTCCGGCTTGCCGGCGTCGGGCACGAACAGGCTCTGCCCGAACCGCGATCGGCCGAACGCGCCGATCAGGGCCTGGGCTTCCGGGGACACGAAGAAGTCGGCCAAAGCCCGGCCACCCGCGGTATTGACCCGTGGGGCGTTCCTTGGGTTGACCGCCATGACGTGGTAAACGTTAAAAAGGAGGGAATCGCCCTCGACCATCGGGACCAGCTGCAGCTTGTCCCGCCACGCCAGATAGGTCGCCCGGTCGGTGAGCGTGTAGGCCCGCTTCTGGTCCGCCATCTGCAGCGTCGCCGCCATTCCCTGCCCCGACTCCATGTACCAGGAGGGGGGGCTCGACGCCGGCGGGGTGAGGCCGGCCCCTCGCCACAGGGCCTGCTCCCGCGCGTGAGTCCCCGACTGATCGCCGCGCGAGATGAAGGGCCCGTGCCGTTCAGCGAGCCGCCGCATCGCCACCACGGCGTCGGAAAGACCACGCAGCCCCGCCGGGTCCTCCGCCGGGCCCACGAACAGAAAATCGTTGTGCATCACGAGGCGCCGGTCGAGCACGTAGCCGCTGTCGGCGAGCGGCCGCTCGGCCTCCGGCGCGTGCGCCAGCACGACGTCCGCGTCCCCGCGCCGTCCCATCACCAGCGCCTGCCCGCTGCCGACGGCGATCACCTTCACCCGGTAGCCGGTCTTGCGCTCGAACACGGGCAGCAGGGAGTCGAGGAGTCCCGCGTCGCGGGTGGACGTGGTGGTGGCGAGGAGAACTTCCGACTGCTGGACGGAGAAGGACGGAGAAGGCCGGAGAAGGACGGGGGAGGCCAAGAGCAGCAGGCCGGTGAGCACCAACCTCCTCCGCCCTCCTCCGACTTTCTCCGCCCTTCTCCGTCCGACCATCAGAACCTCACCTGCATCTGCACCACGCCGCGGTTGTTCTTCACCGGCACCGCCTGCTCCCGGAAGATCTCGTAGTCGGCGATCACCTTGAAGTTGTCGCCGCGCAAGAAGTACTGGAGGCCGACGAGGTAGCCCGTCGAGCGATCCGTCGCCACCTGGTCGCTCGGGTCGTACTGCTGGACGCGACCGACGGCCTGGACATGCTGCGGAACCACGTTGTACGCCGCCAGCAGGTACCAACCTCTGGTATGGACGCCCGCCGCCTTGTGATGCGCGCGGATGTATTCGGCCCGCGCCGTCCACCGCCCCGCGCGATACATCGCCTGCGCGTCGCCGATCGTGCTGTCGCTGTAGCCGGCGAAGGCGCCGCCCACGTCCAGACCATGAAGGGGCGTGGCCACGGCGCGGGCGACATAGGCCATGCGGTTGTCCGGGTTGGTCGCGCGGTTCGGCCCTTCGCCGTTGACCACGGCGGCCTGCAGCGTCAGCTCGGGGATGTGCCAGTCCGCCTGGACGCCGATGTCGCGCCGGGCCGCGTTGACGATGCGCGAGCGCTCGGTCGTCTCCAGCGTCGTCGAGCTGAGCAGCGATTCCAGCGAGAACGGCACGCGGAACTGGCCTACCGTGCCGCCCCACCGCTCGTGACTCAGCCGGATCCACAGGTCGGTCGCCGAGAGCGTGAGCGGAGAGGCGGAGGGCGTCGCCGGCGCGCCGATGGTCCGCATCTCGACCTGGGCGCGGAACGTCGCCCACGGTGTGACCTGCCCTTCGACCGCGAAGCGGGCGCGCCGCAGAAAGAAGGAAGCAGAGTCGCCGAGGGCCTGGAAGCGCGGCTGCAGGTAGCCGGAGAGTGCCACCCTTCCCTGCCCCTGCCCCTGGCCGGACAGTCGGACCGTCGGACAGACGAACAACAACACAGCCAACGCACAACCGACCGACCGTCCGACTGTCCGGCCGCCCGACAAGAGACCGTTGCTCATTCTCTCCCCGCTGGCCATGATTTGAGGCCCCAAACCTAACCGGGACCGGGTCGCATGAGCCAACTGCTCGATGCCATTCAGGGCGTGGTCAACGCCGCCGAGCCGCTGCCGGGGCTCGTGACCGGGGGCCAGCCCTCGCTCGCGCAGCTCCAGGCGTTCAAGCGCGCCGGCGGGCAGGCCGTGCTCGACATCCGCGATCCCATGGAGCCGCAGCCGTTCCGCACCCCGGACGACGTGACCGCCGCCGGGCTCGAATACGCGCGCATCCCCGTGAGCGCGGCGACGCGCACCGACGCGACGCTGGCCGCCGTCCGCGCCGCGGTGCAAAGCGCGGTGGGCAAGAAGGCGCTGCTGTTCTACTGCAACAGCGGCAACCGCGTGGGCGCGACGCTCGTTCCCTACCTGATGCTCGACCGCGGCATGGACGAAACGACGGCGGTGGAGCTGGCGATGCAGTGCGGGCTGCGGAGTGCCGAGCAACTCGAATGGGCTTTAGACTTCGTTCACAGGCAAGACAATGGATAGAACAGGCAAGAGCTACATGTATAGACGAGTAGCGGTGAATGGGTTTAGGTGTTTGGGGACCGTCTCCCAGCTACTGCTTACCGCTGCTCGTCTATACCACTAGCCGTTGCATTTCCTGTTCACGGTTTCGGCTCCTCCCTACCTCCTGCATATCTATGCCAGTACATGCGCATTTCCGTGATCTTGCCGTTCCGCGTTTCGCAGAACACCGCGCCGCGTGCGTCCACCCACTCCCCGGTGCGGCGGCGGCGGAAGGTGCAGCGGAACTCGGTGGCGAACCACGGCCCCGCCTCGAACACTTCGCCGGAGCGGAACGACACTTCGGCCTGCGTCAGCGGCAGGTCCTTCCAGTAGTCGCGGATCGCCCCGATGCCGGTTTCCTTGCGGCTGAACGGCGTCTCCACGAACACGGCGTCGGGGGCGAACACGGAGCAGATCTGGTCCACGTCGGAGCGCTCCCAGCCTTTGCCGAACGTGTCGATCAGCTGGCGGTAGGTTTCGTCCATCGCGCCCAATATAGTCCAATCCGGAACCCACGCTCCCGGCGTAGGTAGGACGACACCCACACCACAGGAGCAGATATGATGAAGCGCATTCTCGCCTCGACCGCCGCGCTGGCGCTCTTCGCCCTGCCGCTGTCCGCGCAGGCGATGCAGCGTCCGGCCGGCGACACGGTCACCATCACGGGTCAGGTGATCGACACGTATTGCAACACCGTCATGGGCGCGGCCGGCCCGTCGCACAAGGCGTGCGCCGAGGCGTGCGGCAAGGCGGGCGAAGCGCTCGCGATCCTCTCGAGCGACGGGACGATTTACTTGCCCGTCAGCGGCACGCCAGGGCAGGCGCAGAATCCGCTGCTGCTGCCCTTCGCCGAGGGGAAGGTGAAGGTGACGGGGACGCACCGACACAATCACGGCCTGCACACGATCGAGATCAAGACGATCGCCGCCGCGACCTAAGATGCGTCGCACGCCGGGCGCCGTCCTGCTGCTCCTGTTGATTGCGGGGTGCAGGGCGGCGCCCGGTGGTTTCACGTTGCTGTTCCTGGGCCGCTTCCCGGCCGCGCGCGTCGGCCGCCTGTCCTGGGCGCCCGATCCCGACAACAGCCGGCTCATCGCCTTCGACGGCGCGCTCGCGCCGGTGCGCACGATCACCGGGCCCGACCTCGCCAGCCCCATGGCCGTCGCCCCCCTGAAAGAAGGCGACCGGCTGCTCGTCACCGAGCGCACCGGCGCGGGGCTGGTCCTCGACACCGCGGGCCGGCTGGTGCGCGAATGGCAGAGCCCGTTCGCGGCCGCGATCTACGCCGCCAGCCCGGCGGGAACGATCGTCGCCGCCCGATCGCCCTACTACATCCCGCAGTTCCGCGCCGAGTCCGACACCGCCCCGCTGCTCGACCTCCTCGACACGCTGGGCCGGCCGGTCGCCGGGCTCGCCACCATTCACGTGCCGGCGACACCGTTGCTCGCGCAGCTCGTCAACGCCGGGGCCGTGACCGTCGCCGCCGACGGCACGATCTACTTCGCCCCTCTCACCAGGGACGAGATCCGCAAGTACGGCCCCGGCGGCGACCTGCGTTGGACGGCGAAGCGGGGGCTGTTCCGCGCCGAGCCCGATCCCGAGTTCCTGCCGCCGCGCGGCCGCGAGATCCGCGTCAAGAGCGCCCTCGTGAACATCGCCCTTGCGGTCGGCCCCGACGGCCGCCTGTACGCGCTGGGCTCCGCCGATTCCGCCGCCACGGCGCTACGCCTCGACGTCCTCGATACGGCCAGCGGCTCGATCCTCGCGACGCGGCAGCTGGGCGCGGTCCCCACCGCGGTCGCGGTGGACCGGAGCGGCGCACTCCGCTTCGCCGCGGTGGACACGCTGCTCGCGCGTCTCGCCGCGCCGGCGCGCGAGCCGTTCGGCCCGCCGTTCGCGCTGCCCGACCTCGCGGGCGACACCGTCACGCTGGCGCGGTTCGCCGGCACCGTGACGCTCGTCAACTTCTGGGCTTCGTGGTGCGACCCGTGCCGGGAGGAGTTCCCGCATATGGCCGCCCTGTATCGCGAGTTCGATCGCAAGGACTTCGCGATCGCTGCGATCTCCGACGACGTGGACGAAGTGCGCATGCGGGGCTTCGTGCGGGAGTTCCGGCCGCCGTTCCCGATCCTCGTGGGCGGCGGGCGCATGCGGGCGGCGTACCGCTACCGCGGCCTCCCCTACTCGGTGCTGCTCGACCGCCGCGGTCGCGTCGTCGAGCGCATCTTCGGCTTCGGCGGCCCGCGCGAGTTCGCCGAGTTGCGCGCCGCCATTGCAAAGGAGTTAGCCGCCCCGTAGCGTTTTAGCCGTGACCGCATCCACCCATCCCTCATCCCCCATCCCCCATCCCGTCATCATCGATACCGACCCCGGCATCGACGACTGTCTCGCCCTGCTCCTGGCGCTCAAGTCGCCGGAGCTGGACGTGCGGGGGATTTCGATCTCTTACGGCAACACGGTCATCGAGCACGCGTGGCGCAACGCCGTGGAGATTCTGCGACGCGCGGGACAGCGCCGGCCGCTCGCCGTCGGCGCCCGGCGGCCGCTCAAGCGTCCGCTCGTCACCGCGCGCGATACCCATGGCGACTCGGGGCTCGGCTACGCGGCGGTGCCGCGCGCGGGGAGCGTGCTCGACTTCGCCAAGACGCTGGAGCAGCTGCTCGCCGCCCAGACCGAACCCGTGACGCTGGTGACGCTGGGGCCGGTCACGAGCCTCGCCCTGGTGGTGCGCCGCGAGCCCGAGCTGGTGCGCGCCAAGGTGGCGCGTCACGTCGCGATGGCGGGCTGCTTCCGCGTCAAGGGCAACACCACCCCCCACTCCGAGTTCAACGCGTGGTGCGATCCCGAAGCGCTCGACATCGTGGTGCGAGCCGGCCTGGGGACCGAGCTGGTGCCGCTCGACGTGACGCGTCAGATCGTGGTGACGTCGGAGGAAGTGGCGCGCCTCGGCCAGTCGTCCGACGACGCCGGGCGCTGGCTCCACGACGCGCTGCGGTTCTACGTCGAGTTCCACCGCCGCCGCGAGCGCCTCGACGGCTGTGTCGTGAACGACATCCTGCCGATCGCGGCGCTGGTGCGCCCCGAGGTGATGGCGCTGCGGCCGTCCCGGGTCGCCGTGATCCTCGACGACGGTGACGACCGCGGACGGACCCGCGGGGACAAGGCGGGCCCCGAGATCGCGGTCGCTGAGCAGGTGCGGCCCGACCTCGTGCGCCAACTCCTGTTCGAGCGGGTGCTACCGTCGCTCGCCGGCGCCGAGGCGCACTCGTGACGTCGGCGCTGCCGCGCAAGGTCGCCGTCGTCGGCGCGGGGGAGATCGGCTGCGGCTTCGCGGCGCTGTGCGCCTCCGCCGGCTGGCCGGTCACCGTGTTCGACACCAACGCCCGGGCCGTCGAGCGCGCCTTCCAGGAGGTGCCCCGCCGCGCCCGCGCGCTCGTCGCGCTGGAGCGCGCGACGCCCGGCATCGTCGAGCGTGGGCTGCTCGAGTTCCAGCCGGGGCGCAGCCTGTTGCACGCGGTCCGCGACGCCGATTGGGTGATCGAGGCGGTCACCGAAGACTTGATCGCCAAGCAGAAGGTGACCGAGGCGATCGACGAAGTGCTGGCGCCCGAGGCCCTGCTCTCCAGCACCTCCAGCGGGATCCCGCCCACCGACGTGTTCGCGCGCTGCCGCCACCAGGGCCGCTGTCTCGTGACCCACCCGCTCAACCCGCCCGAGCTGATCCCGGTGGTGGAGATCGTGCCGGGCGAGCGCACGTCGCCACAGGCGATCACTCGCGCGCACGACTACCTGCGCGCGCTGGGCCGCATGCCGATCCAGCTCAAGAAGCCGGTGCCCGGCTACGTCGTCGGTCGCATCGCCGCTGCCGTCTGGCGCGAGTGCATCGACCTGGTCCTGACCGGCGCCATCGACGTGAGCGACCTGGATCGCGCCGTCTCGCTCGGCCCGGCGCTGGGATGGGCCGCCGCCGGACCCCACCTCACCTACCACCTCGCCGCAGGCGAGGGTGGCGTCGTGCAGTTCCTGCAGCGGCTGCTGCGGACGTTCGAGTCGTGGTGGACCAACCTCGCGGGCTGGGACAAGCTCGAACCCGAGCAGCTGCGGGCCTTGATGCAGGCGATCGAGAAGGCGTACGGGGGGAAGGTGCCGATGCTGCGGGAGGCGCGGGACCGGCGACTGTCAGCCATCCTGCGGACCCTGGAGCAGGCTCGAACCGGTTAGGACTTCTCCGCCCGGACCATCAAGACCGGGATCTTGGTCAGGTGTCGCAACGCTGTCGCGGTGCTGCCTCTAACGACATCGCCCAGCAAACGGTGGCCGTGCGTGGCCAACGCGATCAAATCGCAGCCTTCGCGCTCGGCGGCCGCCCCGATCTCCTTCGCCGGGTCTCCCGCCGCGAGCACGGCCTCTGCCTTCACGCCGCCGCCACGCAGCCCGGCCACCACGCGCTCCAGGTAGGCCCGGTCCTCTTTCATCTCCTCCGACTCGCGCAGGTTGAGCTGCTCGATGTTGCGGGCCACCCAGCCGTCGGCCACGTGGATCACGACCACCTCCGCCCCGCACAGTTTGGCGAGGCGGGCCACGTGCGTGAGGATCGTCTCGTCGGCGGGGCCGTTCTCGACCGGGACGAGGATGCGCCGGTACATCAGCTAGAGCCACCCTCCCACGATCCGCACCAGCAGCCAGGCGTTGAACGCGGCGATGAGCAGCGCCACGAGGTAAGCGAGGGCGACGAGCCACCGCGGATTGACGAACTCGCCCATTTTCACCCGGTCGGAGGTGAAGCGCACCAGCGGGAACACGGCGAAGGACAGTTGCAGGCTGAGGATCACCTGGCTCAAGATCAGGAGCTGGGCGGTGCCGCTCTCGCCGAAAAAGATAGCCGTCAGGACCGCGGGCACAATCGCGATGAGCCGGGTGATCAGCCGCCGCAGCCAGGGGCGGATGCGGATGTTGAGGAACCCCTCCATCACGATCTGGCCGGCGAGCGTCCCGGTCAGCGTCGAGTTCTGTCCGGAGGCGAGCAGCGCGAACGCGAACACCGCACTCGCTCCCGTGACGCCGAGCAATGGGGTCAGCAGGCGGTAGGCGTCCTGGATCTCGGCGACGCCGCTGTGGCCGCTGGTGTGGAACGTCGCCGCCGCCACGACGAGGATCGCCGCGTTGATGAACAGCGCGAACGTCAGCGCGATCGTGGAATCGAGGAATGCGTACTTGACCGCTTCGCGCTTGCCGGCCGAGGTCTCCTCGTAGCGACGGGTCTGCACGATCGACGAGTGCAGGTACAGGTTGTGCGGCATCACCGTCGCGCCCAGGATGCCGATCGCGAGGTACAGTTTCTCCCCGTCCGTGAGGATGGTCGGGTCCGGCACGAAGCCCGCGACGATCGCGCCCGCCTCGGGGCGCGAGATCAGGATCTCGAACAGGAAGCAACCGGCGATTGTCGCGATCAGCGCCGTCACCAGCGCCTCGAGCAACCGGAACCCCTTGTGCTGGAGATACAGCACGAGCAGCACGTCGAGCGCCGTGATCACGATCCCGTAGGGGAGCGGGATGCCGAACAGCAGGTTGAGCGCGATCGCCGACCCGATGACCTCCGCCAGATCGCACGCCGCGATCGCGATCTCGCATAACACCCACAGGAACAGCGACACCGGCCGCGAATAGTGGTCGCGGCACGCCTGGGCGAGGTCCCGTCCCGTCGCGATGCCCAGCTTCGCCGCCAGTCCCTGGAGCAGAATCGCCATCAGGTTGGACAGCAGGATCACGCTCAGCAGGCTGTACCCGAAGCGCGACCCGCCGCCCAAGTCCGTGGCCCAGTTGCCGGGGTCCATGTATCCCACGGCCACCAGGTACCCGGGGCCCGCGAACGCGAGGGCTTTGCGCCACCAGCTCCCTTCCGCGACGGGAACGCTGCGGTAGACCTCGGCGAGGCTCGGCGCCAGACGCGGCCGGCGCCACCCCGGCTCGGGGACTCCGGGCAACTCAGGCGCGCGCGTCGCCATCACCACCACCCGGCCGGCACAGCAGCAGCCGCGCCAGCTCTTGTCCCACGACGCGCGCCGCGCTGGACCCACGCAGCTGCACCGTCGTCGGCCCGTTGAACGGTTGCCGATCCGTCACGACCAGCCGCGCTCCAGGCGTGAGACCCTGCTCGGCCAGGAAGCGCAATCGCGCCGGGTCCTGCGTCGCCACTTCCCGCAGCTCCAACGCCTGCCCCACCGCCGCTTCCGACAACCGCACCAGCTCGACCTCTTCGATCTCAAGAGCCGCGGTCGGAATCGGCTCACCGTGCGGATCGTAGCGCGGGTCGCCCAAGGCGCCCGCCATGCGCTCGATCAGGTCGTCGGATACGGCGTGCTCCATGCGCTCCGCCTCGGCGTGCACGCCGTCCCAGTCGTAGCCGAGCTGCTGCGTCAGATAGGTCTCGAGGACGCGATGCCGGCGGATCATCCGCAGCGCCGCGCGGCGCCCCTGCGCGGTGAGCTGCACGCCGCGATATGGCACGTGCTCGATCAGTCCAGCCTCCGAGAGCCGCTTCACCATGCCGCTCACCGACGGCGGTGCGAGGTCGAGCATCGCCGCGATATCGCTGGTGGCGGCGAACCCCCCCTGGCTGGAGAGGTGGTAGATGACCTTGAGGTAGTCTTCGACCGATCTGGTGAGAGGAGCCTCGTGGGCGAGCGCGTGCATGCACTAGTCTCCCGGCGAAATGGCGTACGGAGCAGTCACGGCCCAACGATTTGTGGATAAATGGGTTGACCTAGCCGTGACCTGCCGGCTTAGGGTATCCTAATATCGGACTGTTGTCAAGAAAACTTGTGGATTTCGAATTGCTAAGATACATGGAGGCATAGGGGCATAGAGGCATAGTGCCCCTCTAAGCCCCTATGCCTCTACGCCACTATGCCTCTCCAATCATCTCCACAAACGGCGTCAGAATCCGCTCGGTCATCCCCCAAATCACGTCATCCCCCAGGTGATAGGCGGGAAACGTGCGCTGCTCGCCGCGCAGGGTGAGGGTTACCTCGCGCTGGACGTCCGGGGCGGCAAGCCGGCGCAACGGGACCCAGAACGCGCGCTGCACTTCCTCGTTCGTCGCCAACTCGGGGCGCGCCGGCACGGCAAACACGAACGGGCGCACGACGACGGGGGGCAAGGTGGGAGTGCGGGGCTGGAGATCGTCGAGGGCACCGAGCAGCGTGGCGTCGCGAAGCTCCACGCCCACTTCCTCACGGGTCTCGCGGATGGCGGTGGCGAGCAAATCGGCGTCTGGGGCATCGCGGCGGCCACCGGGAAACGCCACCTGGCCCGACCATGGGTCGCCGGGGCGCACGGCGCGCTTGATGAACAGCGCCTCGAGACCGTCCTTCCCCTCGTGGAGGATCAGGGCGACGGCCGCCGGCTGAGCGCCCGGCTCCGGCGGCGCTTCCACCGGCCGCCTCGTCGCGAGCCGGCGCCGCACGTCCTCGATGGCACTCACGAAGGGGCTACAGCGCGGTGACGGTGCGGCCGACGAGTAACACGCCGACCGCGACACTGGCCAGCGCCGAGCCCAGGTGCAGCACCGTCGCCCAGCGCTCGCCCCGCCGCGACGCGTAGCGCACGACGCCTACGAGCGTGAGCGATACGGCGAGCATGCCGCTGACGGTGCCGATCCCGAACGCCGCCACGTAGGCGAGCTTCAGCCCGGCCGTCGGCACCGTGGCGACGAGCAACACCACGATCGCGCCGCTCCCCGCGAGGCCGTGCAGCAACCCGAATCCCAACGAACGCCGCGCGTCCCAGCGCGCGTGGGCGTGCGCGTGGGAGCCGCCGTGGACGTGACTGTGGAGATGGAGGTGCGGAGCACCCTCGTGCGCGTGGCGGTGGATGTGCCAGCGGCCGCGCGCGTAACGCCACAGCACTGAGGCCCCCAGCGCGACCAGCAACACGCCGACGGCGACGTCCGCCGCGGGCCACAGCCGTGCCGGCAACGTCAGCCCGCCGGCGATCAGCAGCAGGGCCACGACCGCGACACTGGCTGTGTGTCCCAGCCCCCAGGCGAGCCCCAGCCACGCGGCTTGCAGGGCGCGTCCCGACCGGGTTGCGAGGGTCGACACGGCGGCCAGGTGGTCCGGCTCGAAGGCGTGCCGGACCCCGAGGGCCAAACTGACGGCGACGACGGCGGGCAGCGAAGGGCTCATAGCGCCTTGCAATCTAGACCGCAGATTGTGATGGCGCGACGAGTCAAGGCGTAGGGCCTACAACCTTTATCCTGGGTCTTCTATCCAATCGGGTGCATGGCCCCCGGGGTGGCGACACTGCGCAAGGATCCAGCATCGGCGGCGGCCGAGTCGGAAGCAGCGGACGTCGCCCTGGCGGCGAGCGGCGACGCGCGCGCCTTCGAACGGCTGTACCGGACCCACCTGGCCCGGGTCCACAGCCTGTGTCGGCGCATGATGGACGCGGATCAGGCGGACGACCTGACGCAGGACGTCTTCGTGCGCGCCTGGCAGAAGCTGGGGACGTTTCGCGGCGAGGCGGCGTTCGGCACGTGGCTGCACCGGCTCGCGGTGAACGTGATCCTTGGCCGCCGTAAGGCGCTGGCGGTGGAGCGGGGCCGACAGAGCAGCGAACCGGAGGCGCTCGACGACCTGACCGGGCCCGTGGAGACGCCGGGGATGACGATGGACTTCGAGCAGGCGATCGGCCGCCTGCCGGACGGCGCCAAGCAGGTGTTTCTGCTACACGACGTCGCGGGATACCGGCACGAAGAGATCGCCACGATGCTCGGCATCGTCGTGGGCACGTCGAAGTCGCAATTGCACCACGCGCGCATGGCGTTGCGGAGGCACCTGGACTGAGTAAAGAAGGAAGGAGCAGCACGATGAGCGACAACTGGACTACCCGTCTCTCGGAGTATCTCGACGAGACCCTCCCGCCGGCGGAGCGCCACGCGCTCGCCGCGCACCTCAGCGGCTGCGCCGAGTGCACGGCGACGCTGGCGGAGCTGCGCCGGGTCGTCGCCCAGGCCCAGGCGCTCGAGGACCGGCCGCCCCGGGCTGACCTCTGGCCCGTGATCGCGAAGCGCATCGGCGCGGGACAGGTGGTCTCGTTGGAACCGCGTCGCCGCCGCTTGTCGTTCACCGTGCCCCAGCTCCTTGCCGCGGGCATCGCGCTGGCCGTCTTCTCCGCGGGCGGCGCGTGGCTCGCGCTGCACGGCCGCCGCCCCGCCGGCCCCGTCTTCGTCGCCGGGACCGCGGCGCCGCCGGTGTGGCTGAGCGCGATGCAGCCGAACTACGACCGCACCGTCGCCGAGCTGCGGGGGGCTCTGGACGAGAGCCGGCGCAGCGGCCGCCTGGACAGCACGACCGTCCGGGTGCTCGAGCGGAGTCTCGCGACGATCGATACGGCGATCGCGCAGGCAAGCCGGGCGCTGGCGCTGGATCCCGGCAACTTGTATCTGAATCAGCACCTCGCCGAAACAATGCGGCGCAAGCTCGATCTGCTGCGTCAGGCGAGCGGCATCACGCAGCGGACCTAGGAGGAGCAGAGATGTTCGTCCCGACCCTGGCCCTCGCGGCCCTGGCCACCCTGCAGCAGACCGACACGACCGTCGCCGTCCGGCCGGGCAGCCGGCTGGAAATCGACAACTTCGGCGGGGAGATCGCCGTGCGGGCCTGGGACCGGAGCGAGGTGCGGGTGCACGCCGAGCACTCGAGCCGGGATCGCATCACGGTGTCTGCCGACGGGCAGGTGGTTACGGTGAAGGCCTCCAACCGCCGCGGCATGACGCAGTCGGTGGACTACGATATCACCGTGCCCAAGAGCATGGCGCTCGCGCTCTCCGGCACCTACACCGACATCAAGGTGACGGGAGTGGAGGCGGAGATCACCGCCGAGACGGTGCAGGGCGAGATCACCGTGACGGGCGGGAGCGGCTACGTCTCGCTCAAGTCGGTTCAAGGCGCGGTGACACTCGAGGGTTGCCGCGGCCGTATCGAGCTCAGCTCGGTCAACGAGGGCGTCACGGTGCACGGGTGCAACGGCGATATCAACGCCGAAACGGTGAACGGCGACATCGAGCTGACAGGAATCGAATCCTCGGCCGTGGACGTGAGCACCGTCAACGGCGACGTCACGTTCGAGGGGACCTTCCGGGACGCCGGACGCTACCGGCTGTCCACCCACGACGGCGACGTCGCCGTCACGATCCCCATCCGCACCAACGCCAGCGTCACGGTCTCGACGCTGAACGGGGACTTCGAAGCGTGCTTCCCGGTGCCGATCACCGGCATGACCCCCAAGCACCGCTTCACCATCACCCTCGGCTCGGGGAGCGCCAAAGTGGAGCTGGAATCGTTCAACGGGGACATCAAGCTGCGACAGCCCAGCCAGACGGAGTGCCGCGGCGTCACCAAACACAAGGACCACGACCGTGACGACAACGACGATCAGTACTAGCCTCGCGCTAGTCGCCCTGGCCCTCGGGGCCGCAGCGCCCGCCGCGGCTCAGGAGTTTCGCTGGACCGGACGGTTGGCCGCCGGCAAGCGGGTCGAGATCAAGGGCGTGAACGGCGACATCCACGCCGTCGCCGCGACCGGGGCCGACGTCGAGGTCACGGCAGTGAAACAGGCGCGCCGCAGCGACCCCGACGAGGTGGAAATCAAGGTGGTGCCCTCCGACGAGGGTGTGACGATCTGCGCCGTGTACCCGAACGGCCGGCGCGCCCGGCGCGAGAACAGCTGCGAGCCCGGCCCGCACTGGAGCTCGAACACGGAAAACAACGATGTCTCCGTGGACTTCACCGTGCACCTCCCGGCGGGCCTGGAGCTCTACGCCAACACGGTCAACGGGGACGTGGAGGCCGAGGGACTGGGCGGCAACGTGAAGGCTTATACGGTGAACGGCGGCATCCGCCTGAGCACGAAGGGGTTTGCCGAGGCCGTGACGGTGAATGGCTCGATCTACGCGTCGTTGGGCCGGGCCGATTGGACCGACGGGGTCGACTTCCACACGGTGAACGGCGGCATCACGCTCGAGCTGCCGGCGACGTTCAGCGCGGAAGTCCGCGCCGAGACCGTCAACGGCGACATCGAGACGGAATTCCCGCTCACGGTGACCGGCCGCTTCGGCCCGCGGCACCTGCGCGGCACGGTCGGCAACGGCGGCCGCGAGCTGGATCTGGGAACCGTGAACGGCAGCATCAGACTTAAAAAGGCGACCTGAGACGCGTAGTTCCGGTCCTGCCCGCAACACTCCGGTACCGGTGAATTGAGCCTCACGCAGCATCATGGGCCCCTCGACAGCCGAGGGGCCCGTGGTGCTGCGGTCGCTTCTCGCCCGCACCGAGCAGATTGACGATCTCCGCGAGGTGATCCGCGTGCTCGGCTACGACGCGGCGTGGGAA
>Ga0209806_1001329_pt1 | contig 16375 bp, 17 predicted proteins | sample GraSoiAngelo_152_FD_186166 | JGI IMG/M metagenome (GOLD analysis project Ga0209806, IMG submission 186166) | Grasslands soil microbial communities from the Angelo Coastal Reserve, California, USA - 14_1009_12_30cm (SPAdes) (version 2) | ecosystem: Environmental > Terrestrial > Soil > Grasslands ... | reverse complement strand
TTGCCCGACGGCTGTGAGCCATTTCGCTTGATGTCCAATGGGCCTCTCTCCCTTGTGCTTCGAGCCAATCGTAATGGGCCGGCGCGGCGCCGAGTAGCGGGAAAAATCGAGAAGGGTTATTGAATATCATTCACAAATGGTGCGCGACGAGCTGAGCGTCCTATCGGCGTTCCTTGCCGTAGCGGAGGAACGGAGCTTCACCCGGGCGGCCCACCGTCTTGGTGTCACTCCCTCGGCGCTTAGTCACGCGATCAAGGGGCTGGAAGAGCGGTTTGGCGTACACCTGCTCGCGCGCACGACGCGCAGCGTTGCCCCGACCGATGCCGGAGAACAGCTCCTCGCGCGGCTGCGCCCGGCGCTGGGCGACATTCGGGGAGCCGTGGACTTGATTTCGGGGCTCCGGGACCGGCCGGCCGGACGCGTGCGGTTAGTCGTATCGCCCATTGCCGCGACGACGGTGCTCGCGCAGAAGCTGGGACAATTCGCGCGCGATTACCCGGATGTCGTGCTCGACGTAACCACTGACGAGAGCCGCGTCGACCTCGTCGCCGGACGCTTCGACGCGGGGATTCATCTTGGGGAATTCATCGAGCGGGACATGATCACCTTCCGCGTGTCCCAGGACCACCGGCCGGCCATCGTCGGCTCGCCGGGCTATTTCGAATCGCACGCGAAGCCCACATCGCCGCGCGACCTGCCAACCCACCGCTGCATCAACTTTCGCCACGGCTCGCACGGCGTGTATCGGTGGGAGTTCGACAAGGGCAAGCAGTCCCTCACCGTGGCGGTGAACGGACCCCTGATCGTCGATGACCTGGAGCTCATGGTCCGCGCGGCACTCGACGGCGTGGGTCTGGCATTCATGTCGGAGGCGCGCGCGGCGCCTCACATCGCGAACAGGGAGCTGGTGCGCGTGCTGGAAGACTGGTGCCCGCCGTTCCCGGGCTTCTTCCTCTACTATCCTCGTCAACGGCAGCTGCCGGCCGCGCTCGCGGCGCTGATCGAGACCCTGCGTGTGCGGGAGGTCGCGTGAGCAGCACGGGGATGCTCGAGGCCATCGGCAACACACCGTTGGTCCGGCTGCGTACGATCGTCCCGGACGGCGCCGCAGAGGTGCTCGTCAAGCTCGAGTACTACAACCCGACCGGATCGTACAAGGACCGGATGGCCTTGTCGATGATCGAGCGGGCGGAGCAGCGCGGCACGCTCAAGCCGGGCATGACGGTGGTCGAGTACACCGGCGGCAGCACCGGCATTTCGCTGGCGTTCGTCTGCGCGGTGAAGGGCTACCGCTGTCGCATCGTCACCAACGACGCGGTGGCGCTCGAGAAGCGACGCAGCATGGAGATCTTCGGCGCCGAGCTCGACGTATTGAAGAGCGAGGGCGGGAAGCTGACGGCCGATCTGGTGCCCCGCATGATGGAGCGGGCGCGGGAGATCGCATCCGAAGGGCCGAGCTACGCAACCGACCAGATGCGCAACCCGGACATGGTGGCGGGCTACGAGTCGCTGGGCGAGGAGCTGCTCGAGCAGATGGACCGGCCCATCCATACCTTCTGCGCCGCGGTCGGAACGGCGGGGATGCTGGTGGGAGCGTCGCGGATGCTGCGGCGGCGGGAGCCCAGGCCGCGGATCGTCGCGTTCGAGCCTGCCACATCGTCGGTGCTGAAGGGCGGCAAGGCAGGCATGCACGGCGTCGAGGGCGTGGCGCCCGGGTTCGTTCCGCCGCAATTGGACCGCTCCCTGGTGAGCGAAGCACGTGGCGTCAGCGAGGTGGAAGGGCGGCGGATGGCGTGGGAGCTCGCTCGGCGCGAGGGCATCTTCGCGGGCACGAGCACCGGACTCAACGTGGCCGGGGCGCTGCAGATCGCCAGGGAGATCGGCTCAGCGCATACGGTGGTGACCGTGGCCGTGGACAGCGGGTTCAAGTACCTGTCGGGGGACTTGTACGCCGTGACGCCCTAGCGGGGCAGCGTTATCATCGTATCCACGGCAGCTACGGCATCTGCAATTTCACGGGAGGACACGTGTACAAGTCATGGCTGGTCTCCATCAACGCCCTGTGCGCCTCGCTCGTCTGGGCGCAGTCCCCTGCCCCACAAAACAAGCCATCAGTCCATTGGGAGGAGTTGACGGCGGCCGACTTCAAGGAGGGCATCGCTCGTGCGCAAGGCACGTGCCTGCTCCCCTTCGGCATCCTGGAGAAGCACGGAGCGCATCTGCCGTTAGGCAACGACCTGTTGAACGTGCGCTACGCGGCCCTCAACGCCGCGGAGCAGGAATACGCCATCGTGTTTCCCGAATACTATTTCGGGCAAATCTTCGAAGCGAAGCATCAGCCCGGCACCGTCGCCTACAGCCGGGGACTCGAGCTCCAATTGCTGCAGGAGACCACCGACGAGATGGCCCGCAACGGTTGCAAGAAGATCATCATCGTGAACGGCCACGGCGGTAACAACAGCCTGCTTCCCTACTTCGCGCAGTCGCAGCTCGAGACGCCGCACGATTACGTCGTCTTCGTGCTGGGCATCATGCGCGGCGGGCCGGGCGAGCCCAAGCACAAGTCGAACCCGGCGACCGACATGCATGCCGGCGAGAGCGAAACCTCCATGAGCATGATCGCCCGGCCCGATCTGGTGCACCTGGACCGCGCGCCGCAGGAATCGGGCGCCGATCAGGCACGGTTGAAAGCGCTGCCGGAAGGCCTGTACACGGGGATCTGGTGGTACGCGCGGTTCCCGAATCACTACGCGGGCGAAGGAGCCGCGGCGACGCGCGAGCTGGGTGAGTTCGAGGCCAAGACGTGGATCAACGGGATTGTGCAGGCGATCCGCGCCGTCAAAGCGGACCAGGAGAGCCTGCGGTTGCAAAACGAGTTCTACGAGCGGAGCAAGGATCCGTTGAAGACGCCACAATAGGAGGCCCGATGGTAGACAGACGGTCTTTCCTTGTCATGGCTGGCGGCGCCGCTGCCAGCCTCGCCCTCGGTGCGCGAGCGCCTGCAAGGCTCGATCGCATCGGCGTGCAGGCCTTCTCGCTGCCGAAGCTGCTCGAGCATGACGTCGATGGCGCACTCGCGATGCTTTCGGGACTCCGCTATCAGGAGCTCGAGCTGTTCGGTCCGTTTCCCTTCAGCGTTCAGGCCGTTCAGGATCAATGGAAGTCCATGGCCACGACGCTCGGCTTCTCGGGCAGCGGGTACTTCGGTCTCACCGCCGCGCAGTTCCGGGCGCGCCTCGACGCGCATCGGCTCACGTCGCCATCGACGCATATCGACCTCGACACGCTGCGCGACCGGACCGATCAGGTGGGCGAAGCCGCTCATACGCTCGGGCATAAGTACGTCGGTCTCGCTCTGATCCCGGAGGAGCGTCGCAAGACGCTCGACGACTACCGCAAGATGGCCGACGAGCTCAATGCGATCGGGACGCGCGCCAAGGGGCTCGGCTTCAAAGTCCTGTATCACAATCACGGTTACGGCTTCACGCCGCTGGAAGGGCAGATCCCGACACGCGTACTGTTCGATCGCCTGGACCCGACCGTCGTGGCGCTCGAGATGGACACGTTCTGGACGGTGGCGGGCGGCGCGAATCCTGTTGAGCTGCTCGACGCCTACCCGAAGCACTACCGGCTGATGCACGTGAAGGACATGTCGCGGCAGGTGCGGTTCGAGCACGGCGGCACGATGCAGGACTTCATCGCGCTCATGCCCGCAATCACGCCTGATGGTACCGGAGTGCTCGATCTCCCGCGCATTCTTGGCCATGCCAAGAAGAACGGGGTCGAGCATTTCTATGTGGAGCAGGATCTCGCTGCCGATCCGCCAGCGCAGCTCGGCAGGAGCATCCGTAACCTGAAGGCGATGAATCTCGCGGTCTAGCGCTCTTACGTCCTCGCCCCGTTCACCGGCCGAGGAGCAGGCGGTCGATCCTGTGGCTGACCTCGCGCAAGTACGCGTCGTCCCCGCCGTCCAACTCGGCGATGACGCTGCCTGTGTAGCGGATGTCCGCGAGGGCCTGCCGGACGGCAGGCCAGTCCACGTCGCCGTCACCCAGGTTCACCCAGGCGTAACCGTCCTCTTTTCGCTTGAAATCCTTGAGGTGGACCTTGACGATGCGTTTGCCCAGCGTGCGAATCCAATCCTGGGGATACCCGTACAGCACGACATTCCCCACATCAAACCAGGCTTGTACCCAGGGGCTGTGCAACTCGTCGATGTATTGGACCATCTCGAGCGGGCTGAGCAGGAATTTGTTCCAGACCTCCTCGATGGCGATCACGACCTTGAGCTCCCCCGCCAGCGGCAGCAGTTTGCGAATCTGCGCCTGGGACCGCGTCCAGGCATCGTGATAGGAGGTTTGCGGATTCACAACGGCAGGGACGAGCAGCACGGCATCGGCGCCCCAGAGCTGGGCGTTACGAAGCGATGTGCGCATGCCGCTGAGGCTCTTCTCGATGACCGTGGGATCGCTGGAGGAGAGCGGATACTTCCAATGATCCACGTTCATGACGGAATCAATGCGTATGTTCGCCGCGTCGGCCGCCTGTTTCATTGCGTGGGCTTTGCGCTCGTCGGGCTCCGTCAGCGCTTGCACGACTTGAAAGCCGGCATCGCGGGCCAATGTGAAGCGATCGGCATAACTCAGGTTCGCGGGCACCATGTCGAACACCAGCCCCTTTTTGATCGCGGGCTGCGCCCGCGGACGCAATCTCGCAAGCGGGCCGCCGGCGAAGCCTGAAACGCCCGCCGCCAAGGAGGCCTTCACAAAGTCACGACGCGTTGTGCGCATACGCATACCTCAGCGCAGCCTGTCGAGATTGAGTCGTGCGTCCCAGACTTCCCCCGACTTCAGGAGCTCGTCCCAGGTCACCTCGCGCCCCGTATACGCTGCGGTGCGGGCCATCATGCAGGAGAGCGCGGACTCGGCGCCTTTGTCGGCCTGGTTGTGAAAATTGCCGCTGGTAATGCTCTCGAGGAATGCCTTTTTCTTTTCGGGGTCGGCGGATTCCAGATTCGACGTGAAGTTGCCCGTCACAGAGAACGCCGCCGGCTGACCCTGCGGCTGCGGCGAGAGGGGCGCCTGCCACGGCTCATCCCCCCAGATGCCGAGCGGACCGGTGTACGGCGAGAGCGCCGTGCCTTTGGTGCCGAAGAATCGCTCGCTCACGTCCCACCAGCCTTTGGCGAACTGCGTGGAGCTGAATGTGACGTCCACGTTGCCGGGATAGCGGAACAGGACGTGGTAATTGCCATAGCAATCGCCGTCATCGGCGGGCCGGCCTTGGCGTCCTCCCGTGGCGATGGCTTTCACCGGATGCGCCTTGAGGACCCAATTGCAGATGTCGATCACGTGAATATTCTGCTCCACGATGACGTCACCGGACAGCACGCGGTCGCGCACCCAATTCCGCAGCCGCCGCTCGGCGGCCGAGGCGTCGGGCCAGGCGGGACGATCGATGTAACCGGTCAGATAGTAGGCTTCACCGCAGATGATATCGCCCAGCGCGCCGTCGTGGATGCGGCGCACCAGCTCGACAAAGGGAGGGCAGTCCCGGATCTGGAATCCCACGTCCAGACTCAGCTTGCCCTGGGCGCGCTTCCCGATGTCGATGACGCGTTTCGCGCCGGGGACATCAACGGCGACGGGCTTCTCCAGGTACACGTGCTTGCCCGCGCCAACAGCGGTTTCCAGGTGCTGCGGATGGAAGTAGGGGGGCGTCGCGATGACAATCGCGTCCACCTCCTTCGAGGCGGCGATTTGCTCGTACGCGCGCGGGCCGACAAAGAGCTGCCTCGCGTCAAGCGCCGCGTATCCTTTCGCCTGCTGAATCTGATCGAAGTGTGCGTGTGCGGCGTCGAGCTGGTCCTGAAACAAGTCGGCCAACGCGACGACACGAGCGCCGCCGGTGTCCACCAGATTGGACGCGTCTTCCGTGCCGCGTCCACCACAGCCGAGCAGGCCGACGCGGACGGCGGAATTCGCGTTCGTCCCCCGCACCAGTGCGGGCTTGACCCACATTGCCGCGGCGGCGGCAGCCGTAACACCCACGAACGTGCGCCGGTCGAGTGCGTCAGTATCGCGTGACATACGCCCTCCGAATTATCCGATGAGTCCTTCCAGGTATGCCTTCGCGGCTCGCACGTCGTCGATCTGCCGAGGGCCGGAAATCTCGCGCTCAATGGTGACCGCCCCCTGGTAGTTCAGCTGCTTCAAGCGGGCGATGATTCGGGGAAAATCCACCTTGCCCTGGCCGATGGGGACTTCTTTGCCCAACGCTCTCGGATTCGTCGGCCAGAGCCCGTCTTTGGCATGGATGCCCTGGATATAGGGCGCGAGGATCTCGATGGCGTCCACCGGGTTGGCTTTGCCGTAGAGGATGAGGTTGGCGAGATCGAAGTTGACGCCCTGATTGTCGAGACCGACGTCCTCGAGCGCGCGCACCAGCGTAACGGGTGTTTCCTGCCCGGTCTCGTAGCGGAATTGTTGACCGTTGCGCCGGCAGTACTCCACCACCTCGCGCATGGCCGCGACCGTCTCTTTGTAGACCGGGTCGTTGGGATTTTCCGGAATGAACCCTGCATGACTTTGCACAGCGGGAATACCGCATGCTTTGGCAAAATCCGAGCCCTGCTTCATCCGCGCGATCCGCGCGGCGCGCGTCTCTCGCGGAACCACGCCGATCGTGAGCGGCCCTTCGTAAAAGTCCCACACCTCGCGACCCGGTCCACCTACCACCACGGAGGTCGCCTCGATGTGGTGCTGGGCCAGCGCCTGCAGCAGTCGCGGGCCCGCTCCCGGCGCGAAATCTTCAACGTACACCTGGCACGTGGGCAGGCCGAGATCATGCACCGTGGCAATGGCCGGCTCGGGGTCTTTTCCAATTCCGATGATCAGCCCGAGACGCAGCGGCCGCGGCGGCGGCGTGAACAACGGCGGACTGAGGCGGGCCGCTAGGACCCCCGCAGAAGCCTGAAGGAATTCGCGGCGATTGAAGCTCGTCGTCATGGCTGTTTCCTCGGACGCAGCGAGGCCTAAAATAACACGCCGACCGAGCCACCGCCGGAGAGCGCGATGTCGCTTGCTTGCCGTGCCCGCCTAGCGCGTTACGTTCCCGCCATGTCCAAGCAGCGCGAGCCGGTGCGTTTTCTGGTGTTCGCTGCGTCGCTCCGGGCTGGCTCCCTCAATACGACGCTCGCCAAGCTGGCCGCCAGCGTGATCGAGCGGCATGGCGGGTCGGTGGATCTTACAGGGATGAGCGCGTTGGACGGCCCCTCGTACAGTCAGGATGCGCAAACGCGGGACGGCTTTCCACCCGGCGCCGCAGAGCTGCGTCGTCGGCTCGACGCGAACGACGGGTTCGTCATCGCGTCCCCGGAGTACAACGGGTCGATGCCCGGACTGCTGAAAAACCTGATCGATTGGGTGTCGCGTTTCCGGCCGCAGCCGTTTAACGGCAAGCACGCGCTCTTGCTGTCCGCTTCGCCGTCCATGGCCGGCGGCAATCGCGGCCTGTGGGCGCTGCGCGTACCCCTCGAGCATCTGGGCTCGCGCGTCTACCCCGACATGTTTTCGCTCGCGCAGGCGCATCAGGCATTCGACCCGCAAGGCAAGATCGCGAATCCGCAGCTTGCCGACCGCCTCGACCAAACGATCGCCGGTTTCATGGATCTCGCCGAGGCGGCAAAGCATTACCCCTGCGCCAAGGCGGCCTGGATCGAGTTCCTCGGCGAGCATCCTGACTCCCCGATCGATCGGGTCGACAAGCCTCCGCAATCGTAATGCAAGACGGCGGGTGGGTCCCGAGGGACCGCGCCCGCCGCCGCTGTCGCCGACCGCAACCTTAGTGGGTGCTGTCGGGCTTGGTCTGCGCCTTCGTGTCCTGCTGCTTCGCCCCCTTGGCAGCCTGGTCCGCGGCCTTGTCGGCGTCCCGCACGTCCTGATCAGCCGCCTTCTCGGCTGCCTTCGCTTCCTGGTCGCTCAGCCCCAGGCTGTGCAGCGTCTGCCCGATGCTCTTTCCGCTCGCGAGCCCCGCGAGGATCTTGTCGGTCGTGATCCCTTTGGCGCTCAGGTTCTGCCCGATCATATTGGCGGCAATGAACTGACCTCGTGTGAGCTTCGGGTTCGCCGCTTGCGCCTGCCCATAGGCCGTCTGCAACGCCTCGGGCGTTGTGTTCAGCTTCGTAGCGATGCCGCGGAAGCTCTTCAGATGCTCCGCCGACTCGGCGCCGCGCGTCTCTCCCATTGGCTTGTTGGCCGGGGAGGTGTTCCTCACGTGCGGCGTGCCCACCGTCGCGTGTGTCGCATGCTGCGCGGCAGCACTCACCGTTGTGGCGAGCGCGAGCAGCGCCGCGAGTTGAAATGCCTTCGTCATTGTGTCCTCCTGTAACGTGCGGCGAAGGTGGTCGCCGCTCCCGAACTAAGACTGCGCGGAGCGGGACGAGGTCACGCGTCTTAGTGTGTTCTTAATGTGACCCGAGTCACAGAGGAGGAGTGTTAGTGTAGGAGTCCACTGATGCGTGTCCTTGTCCGATGTGTCGCGTTGCTCGTCGCCGTCGCGTCGTCCGTGGCGGCGCAGTCCCGGATCGACGCCGGCGTCAGCGCCGGTGTGGTGAAGCTCACTGGCCAGCGCTCGGAGCAGGTGGTGAGTGGCGTCCTCGAGTACGAGCCCAGCTCCTGGCTAACCCTGTACGCCATTCCCGCGATTCTGCACGTCTCCGACAGCTCGAGCCGGGCCACGGTTTCGAGCAGCGGGCTCGGGGACCTGCCGGTCGTCGCCGCCGTATCCCGTACGTTCGCGACGCCGTGGTCGCCGACCCTCGGCGCCGCGCTCGTGGCGGTGCTACCGACGGGCAACGCGTCCTGCGGGCTGGGGAATGGCCAAACGGCGGGTGGGATGGACCTGGGCGTCGGGATGTCGCCGGGACACGCGCACCTCTCGGTCGACGCGAGCCGCAGCATCTCGGGTGTCTCGGCTCAATCTTCCCTCAGCGCCCCCAAGGCCACCACGCTGCACGTTGAGGCAAGCTACGACGTCTCCCCGCGGTGGACGTGGGCGGCTTCCGTGGGCGTCGACGTGGGCACCGCCGACTCGACCCAGGGGCTGAGTCGCGTGATCGGGCTCGGGGTGCGCCATACGCTCGCCGGCCCGCTCATGCTCACGGTCGACGGGAGCCACGGCCTCACCACTGCATCGCCCCAGTGGGTGCTCTCGGTAGGCGTCGGGACGGCGTTCGCCGGCACCTCACCGGTGACCCCGACGACCCCGCTACGGCGCATCAAGACCACGTTCAGCACCGGCACCACGGGCAAGATCGGTTGCCGCTAGGCCTACGCCTCGATCTTCGAGAACCGCCACGCGCCGGCGGCCACGAACAGGACCCCGACCCCCAGCAGCACGGCGATGTCCAACGCGACGCCGAAATGCGTCCTCCCGGTCAGCAGGCCGCGCACGCCGTCGACTCCATACGTCAGTGGATCGATTCGCGTGAGCGCCGCGAGGACCCGCGGGAGTCCCTCGAGCGGATAGATCGCCCCTGAGAGAAAGAAGGTCGGCATCACCAGGAAGTTCATCACCATCTGAAAGCCCTGCATCTCCTTGAGGCCCGACCCGATCGCGGTCGCCAGCGCCGAGAAGATCACGGCGATCAGCGCGATGACGAGAAACGCGAGCGGCACCGCGAGGACGCTCACGGGACGGAAGCCCGCGATGAGGGTCACGACGAAAATCAGCGTGCCCTGCAGCACCGCGACCGTCGCGCCGCCGAGCGTGCGCCCGATCATGATGGCCAGGCGCGGCACCGGCGCGACCAGGGTCTCCTTCAGGAATCCGAACTGGCGGTCCCACAGCATCGCGATTCCCGAGAACATGGCGGTAAACAGCACGGTCATGCCGATCACGCCGGGCGCCATGAACTGGAGGTAGCTGCCCTCGCCGGCGCGCCGGAACACGGGGCCCAGGCCGAACCCCAGCACCCCCAGGTACATGAGGGGCCCCCCGAGGGACGCGACGATCTGCACGCGCGACCGCAGGTACTTCTTCACCTCGCGCAGCCAGAGGATGTAGACGACGCTCATGCGCCTATCGCCTCCACACCCGCGCGACCTGCCGCATCTGGTCCGCGGCGGTCGCGCTCTCCTCCCGAATCGTAGTGCCCGTGAGCGCCAGGAATGCCGCCTCGAGCGAATCGGTGCCGGTTTGTGCCTTGAGCTCGGTGGACGAGCCCGTGGCGACGAGGCGTCCATGGTCGATCACGGCGATGCGATCGGCCACGCGGTCGGCCTCGTCCATGTAGTGCGTGGTGAGGAACACGGTCACGCCCTCGGTCGCGCTGAGGCTCCGCACGTGGGTCCACATCTGATTGCGACTCTGCGGATCGAGGCCGAGCGTCGGCTCGTCCAGAAACAGCACCTTCGGCGTGTGCAACAGTCCGCGGGCGATCTCGAGGCGGCGCTTCATGCCGCCCGAGAACGTCTTCACCAGATCGTCCCGCCGCTCCCACAGCTCGAACATCCGCAGCAGGGCTTCGCTCCGCACCCGCCGCGCCTGACGCGGCACGTGATACAGCACGCCGTGGATATCCATGTTCTCCCATGCCGTGAGCTCGCCGTCGAGACTGGGATCCTGGAACACGACGCCGAACCGCCTCCGCACCTCCGTCTGGTGCATGGTGGGATCGAGTCCGTCGAGCTCGAGGGAGCCGCTCGTCGGATGGAGCAGGGTCGTCAGCATCTTGATGGTAGTGGTCTTGCCGGCGCCGTTCGGTCCGAGGAACGCGAAGATCTCTCCGGCGCGCACGTCGAAGGAGACGTCGTTCACCGCGAGGACGTTCCCGAACCGCTTGACGACGTGCTGGACGCGGATGATCGGATGATCGCTCAATCTAGAACACCACGGTCTGGATCGAGTGTGGCCGCGAGCTGACCTGCACTGACGCCGAGCCGACGGCGAGGTTGTAGTCCCCGCCCTTTGCCGTGGGGTTCATGACGACCACGACCACTGTCCCGTCTTGGTTCACGAAAGCCGTCGCGAGCAGCATGCTGCGGCTGGGTGACGCCACAATCCTTCTGGCGCCGGGACGGACGAACTTCGAGAAATGGCCGATGTAGTAGTACGAATTGGTGTAGATGAGCTGGCCGGTCCGCGTGTCGGCATGGATCGGCGCAAAACAGAAGTTCCCAACGTGGTTGGGTCCGCCCCGTTCATCGAGCAGAATGTTCCAGTCCGTCCATCCCTCGGTCCCCGAATTGAAATCATTGATCATCGAGCGTCCGTACGCTTCCCCCAGGCTCCAGCGCCCATACGCGGTCGAGTCGAAGCTCGCCGGCGTGCCTTCGGTAAAGAGGATGTGCTTCGCGGGGTAGAGCCGCTTCACGAGCGCGACATTGCCATACATCTGCTGTCCACCCGACCAGTCCTCATACCAGTGAAAGCCGATCCCCCACGCGTACTTCGCGGCCGCGGGATCGTCGAAGATCGCCTGGGCCCGTTGGACGATGAGGTCGCGGTTGTGGTCCCAGACGATGATGTTGACATCACGGAGCCCCTGCTCGGCCATCACCGGACCGAGATGGTGTTTGAGAAAGTCCCGCTCGTCCGCGCTCTGATAGACACACGATTCCCACGTCTGGGTCGCCATCGGCTCGTTCTGGATGGTAATGCCCCACACCGGCACCCCTTCCTTGCGGTAGCTCTCGACGAACTTCGCGTAATACCGGGCCCAGGCATGGAAATACTCGGGGCGCAGGTGTCCCCCGTGCACCATGTCGTTGTTGTCCTTCATGTACGCCGGCGGGCTCCACGGACTGGCGAAGAGCTTGAGCCTGCCTCCGCTGGCGGCCATCGCTCGCTTGATGAGCGGGATCTTGAATCGCAGGTCGTGCGCGACGGAGAAGGAGCCGAGGTCCTTATCACCCTCCGTCACGTACGTATAGCTCTCGCTCGAGAAGTCACAGCTGTTGATGTTGGTTCGGCCCAGCGTGTATCCGATCCCGCGGTCGGTGCTGTAATACGCCGCCAACACCTCTTCCTGACGCGCCGCGGGGAGTTTGGCAAAGGTCTCCGCCGCGGCATCGGTCAGGGCGCCGCCGATTCCCAGAAACGGCTGGAACGTTTTCCGCGGATCGACGAAGACGTACACCTTCCCTTCCGAGGTGGGCTCCGAAGGCTTGAACACCAGGGTGTCGGTGGGTGTCAGCCGGAAGCTGGTGCTGTCGGCCGTGGTATAGACGATGGCGCGCTTGCCGTTCATCTGGCCTGCGGCGTGCCGAGCGAGCAGAACCAGGGTGAAAAGGACTGAAATGGTCCGCATGTCGATCCTCATAGCTGCTAAGCCCTCGGCGCCGCAGGCTTGGCCGCGTAGATGAACTCGTAGTAGTCGCGCATGGTCAGGCCCGCGGCCGCCTCCCCGTCGACGATGACGGTCGCATCACGGTGCAGCTGGAGCGCGCTGGCCGTCACCATGCTGGTGACCGGTCCCTCGACAGCTTGGGCGATCGCCTTGGCCTTACTCTTCCCGCTCGCCACCAGGACCAGCCGTCGCGCATCGAGAATGGTCCCGACGCCCATCGTGATCGCATAGACCGGCACGTCCTCGCGGGCGTCGAAGAACCGGGCGTTGTCGTCGATGGTCTGCTTGGACAGCGTCTTGAGCCGGGTCCGCGAGCTCAGCGAGCTCCCCGGCTCGTTGAACGCGATGTGTCCGTCCGAGCCGATGCCCAGGATCTGGAGGTCGATCCCGCCGCATTCCGCGATGCGCCCCTCGTACCATTGGCAGAAGGCGGGGTAGTTGCTGGTCGTGCCCGAGGGGATGTTGATGTTGTGCCGCGGAATGTTCACGTGCCGGAAGAAGTGCTCGTCCATGAAGTAGTGGTAGCTCTGCGGGTGATTCGCGGGCAGGCCAACGTATTCGTCGAGGTTGAACGTCGTCACGCGCGAGAAGTCGACCTCCCCCGCCTGGTGCAGCCGCACCAGCTCCTGATAGAGGCCCAGGGGCGTGGACCCCGTCGCCATGCCGAGCACGGCGTTGGGCTTGGTGTTGAGCACGTCGACGACGAGCTGCGCCGCCGCTTTGCTCATCTGTTCGTAGCTCCGCGTAATGACGACTTCCATGGAGAGCGCCTCAGCCCCTTTCTTCCCAGCGCCGCGCGCGGTCGAGCGCCTTGCGCCACCCGGCCTCGAGCTGCTTGCGTTGGGCGGGTTTCATCACAGGCGCGAAGCGGCGGTCCACCTGCCATTGGGCCGCGATCTGTTTCTGGTCCTTCCAGTAGCCGACCGCCAATCCCGCGAGATACGCTGCGCCGAGGGCCGTCGTTTCGGTGACTTTGGGCCGCACCACCGGAACGCCCAGCAGGCTCGACTGAAACTGCATCAGCAGGTTATTCGCGGACGCGCCGCCATCCACGCGCAGCTCCTTCAGCTTGATATGCGCATCGGCCTCCATGGCGCGCAGCACGTCCGCCACCTGAAACGCGATTCCCTCCAACGCCGCGCGCGCGATATGCGCGGCCGTGGTGCCGCGGGTGACGCCCGCCAGCAGGCCGCGCGCGTACTGATCCCAGTGCGGCGCGCCGAGGCCGGCGAACGCGGGGACGAGATACACCCCCTGCGGATCCGTCACCTGCGAGGCCAGGGCTTCGACCTCGGACGACGACTTGATGATGCCCAGTCCGTCGCGCAGCCACTGCACCACCGCCCCCGCGATGAAAATGCTGCCTTCCAGCGCGTACTCGGTCCGGCTCCCGATGCGCCACGCCACGGTCGTCAGGAGATTGTTCTTGGACGCAATCGGCTTGGTGCCCGTATTCATGAGCATGAAACAGCCGGTGCCGTAGGTGTTCTTCACCATGCCGGGCTGGGTGCACGCCTGGCCGAACAGTGCCGCCTGCTGGTCGCCCGCAATGCCGGCGATCGGGACCCGACCGCCGAACAGGGTCGTCTCGCCGTACACTTCGCTCGAGGAGCCCACGGTCGGTAACACCGAGCGCGGGACGCCGAACAGCTTGAGCAGTCCGTCGTCCCAATCGCCGGTCCGTAGATTGAACAGCATGGTGCGCGACGCGTTGCTCGGATCGGTCACATGCACCCGGCCGCCCGTGAGATTCCAGACGAGCCACGAGTCCACGGTACCGAACGCCAGTTTGCCGGCCTTCGCCTTGGCGCGCGCGGCCGGGACGTTGCGCAGCATCCACTCGAGCTTCGTGCCGGAGAAATAGGCGTCCACCACGAGGCCCGTCTTGCGTTTGATCGACGGCGCCAGGCCGCGGGCCGTCAACTGGTCGCACCGGGCGGCCGTGCGGCGGTCCTGCCATACGATGGCGTGATGCACCGGCTCGCCCGTCTCGCGGTCCCACACCACCGTTGTTTCCCGCTGATTGGTTATCCCGATGGCGGCGATGTCGGCCGCGGTCAGCCCGGCCTTGGCCACCGCTTCTTTCGCCGTGTGCAGCTGCGTGGCCCAAATCTCGCTCGCGTCGTGCTCCACCCAGCCCGGCTTGGGAAATATCTGGCGAAACTCCTTCTGCGCCGCCGCCACGACGCTGCCGCTGTGGTCGAATACGATGGCGCGTGAGCTCGTCGTGCCTTGGTCCAAGGCCAAGATGTGTTTCATGCCGGCCACACCGCCTTGTAGAGGAAGGCCGCGATGACGCCGCCGATGATCGGCCCGGCCACCGGTATCCAAGCGTAGCCCCAGTCGGAGTGTCCCTTGCCCGCGACCGGCAGGAGCGCGTGCGCGAGTCGGGGACCCAAGTCGCGCGCCGGGTTGATCGCGTAGCCGGTCGGCCCGCCCAGCGACAGACCGATGGCCCACACGAGGATACCGACCAGGAAGGGGCCGAATCCGACATCCCAGCCGTGTACCGGATTCAAGTTCTTCGGTGTCAAAATCGCCAGCACACCCAGCACCAGTACGCCGGTGCCGATGACCTCGTTCAGGAGATTCGCGCTCGAGTTTCGGATGGCGGGGGCGGTGCAAAACACGGCCAGCTTCCCTGCCTGGCTTTCGGTCACGGACCAGTGCGGCAGGTAGGCGAGCCACACGATTGTCGCGCCGAGGAACGCGCCGACCATTTGGCCCGCGATATAGACCGGCACCGCGGCCCACGCGATCTTGCCGATGGAAGCGAGGCCGATGGTCACCGCGGGGTTCAAATGCGCGCCGCTGAAGCTGCCGACGGCATACACCGCGACCGTCACGCCGAACCCCCAGCCCGCGGTGATGACGATCCACCCGGCGTTCTGGCCCTTGGTCTTGTTGAGCACCACGTTAGCGACCACGCCATCGCCCAGGATGATCAACAGCATGGTGCCGAGCAGCTCTGCAAGAAAAGGAGGCATAGGGCTTTAATGGGAAGCGGCGAAGCTATCAGCGCGGCAGCGACTTGTCCACACGCTCAACGGAAATTCTCGACCAACATGATATCGCTTTCGACCTGATCCACCCGCTTGAAGAGAATCCACTGCCCGTCCGGAGAGACGTCAAAGCCAAACGGGCCAGGGACATCGAATCCCAGATCCAGCGTCGCGATGGTGCTCACGCGCTCCGTCGCGAAATTCAAGAACCTCACCCGAGCGGGCGCCGTGGACCCGTCAACGAAGTAAATACCGTCCCGTGCAATTCTCCACCAGGCAAACACCGGCTCGCCTTGGAGGACGCGGGTGGCGTTCTCGCCGGAGGGCCGCATTCTCCAAATCGTCCCGCCCATCGCCCACACGTAGAGGAACGTGGCGTCGGGCGATTCCTGTGCGCTGAAGCCGCCGTTTTTCGTCACTTGCACCGCACTGCCGCCCGTGGGTGGTACCTTCCAAATCTGCCAATTCCCCGTCCGATTGGAGGAGAAATAGATCCACTTGCCGTCTCGCGACCACGCCGGGATATTGTTTTCGACGGGATCGCTGGTGAGACGGCGGGGAGAGCCTCCATCGGCGCTGATGACGAAGATGTCACCGTGGCCTTCGAGGCGGGCATCAAACGCAATGGTCTGGCCATCCGGCGACCAGCGTGGCGTGCCGGCATCGGCGGCCTTCAAGGATGTCAATTGGGCCTGGTTCGCGCCGTCGCTATTGCAAGTCCAAATCTCGACACTGCCAGAGCGGTCGGACGCGAAGGCGATCCGCTTGCCATCGGGAGAAAAGGAGCCCTCAAAGTCCATGCGTGATGAAGCAATGAGCTTCGTCGGAACGGGACGGCGGCCTCGCCAACGGGGTCCCGCCGTTCGCCAGATGTTTGCATCGACCCGGCTCTGTACATAGGCGAGTCGGTTTCCCCGAGGAGCGATGGTCGGCGAGCTCACGCCCTCCCCCACACCGCTCACGGGTTCCGGCGTGCCGCCGGACACGGCAATGCGCCACAGCCTCCACAGCCCGCCACGATTCG
>Ga0209806_1001326_pt1 | contig 16396 bp, 16 predicted proteins | sample GraSoiAngelo_152_FD_186166 | JGI IMG/M metagenome (GOLD analysis project Ga0209806, IMG submission 186166) | Grasslands soil microbial communities from the Angelo Coastal Reserve, California, USA - 14_1009_12_30cm (SPAdes) (version 2) | ecosystem: Environmental > Terrestrial > Soil > Grasslands ... | reverse complement strand
AGAGAAGGAGGAGCATCGCGGCGGTGGCATTGATGGTCATCGACGTGGACACCTTGTCCAGCGGGATGCCCTTGAACAGGAGCTCCATGTCCTCCAGCGAATCGATGGCCACGCCCACCTTTCCGACCTCGCCGTTGGCCATGGGGTCATCCGAGTCGTAGCCGATCTGCGTGGGCAGGTCGAAGGCTACGGATAGGCCGGTCTGGCCCTGCTTGAGCAAGAACTGGTAGCGCTTGTTCGACTCGGCAGCCGTCCCGAAGCCCGCATACTGCCGCATCGTCCACAGCCGGCCGCGGTACATGTCTTTGTGGATGCCGCGCGTGTACGGGAAGACGCCCGGAGGCGGCTCGTCGGCCCTCCGATCCTCCGCCGAGTACACCGGCTTGAGAGGCAAGCCCGAGTCGTTGCGGACTTCGGTCATGTTTCTACGAACTCGGTCAGAACGCCGCCGAGGCTCTTGGGGTGCACGAAGGCGATCAGCGAGCCGTGCATCCCCATCCGGGGCTCGGAGTCGATGAGCTCGAGCCCAGCGTCGCGCGCATGCTCGAGCGCCTCGGCGATATTGGGAACGCCGTAGGCGACGTGGTGAAGGCCGGGTCCGCGCTTGGCGAGGAACTTGCCCACGGGCGAATCGTCTCTCGTTGCGGTCATCAGCTCGACCTCGCCGTCACCGGTGCGTAGGAACGCCGCCTCGATTCCATCTTTCTCGTTGCGCGCGCGATGGACGAGCTCAGCGCCCAGGGCGGCGCGGTAGAGCTCGATCGACGCATCCAGGTCCGCCACCGCGATCCCGACGTGGTGGATGCCTGTGGTCACGTCAGTACTTGTACCAGCCCTCGCCCGTTTTCCGGCCCAGCTTGCCGGCCTTCACCTTCGCCTCCAGCTGCGGCGACGGCCGGTAGCGCTCGTCGCCGGTCGCCTTGAACATGTGCAGCCGGGCGTTGTAGGTGACGTCGAGGCCGCTGAAATCGCCGAGACGGAAAGGCCCCATCGGCCAGTTCAGCCCTTTCTCGACCGCAACGTCTATGTCCTCGAAATCGGCCACGCCGGCGTCGAAGAGGCGATAGGCCTCCTGCGTGGCAGCGTGCAGGATGCGGTTGACGATGAAGCCGTCGATCTCCTTGTTGATCAGGACCGGCGTCCGGCCCATCGCGCGCGCCATCGCCATCGCTCGCTCGGTCGTCGCACCCGATGTGAGCGGGCCGCGCACGACCTCGACCAGGTCCATCACGAGCACCGGGTAGAAGAAGTGCATATTGACGCACCGCTCGGGGCGCGACGTCGCATCGGCGATCTTGCTGATCCCCATCGTCGATGAGTTGCTCGCCAGCACCGCGCCGACCGGCGCGAGCCGGTCGAGCTCCGCGAACGTCGCGCGTTTGACGCCGAGGTCCTCGAACACGGCTTCGATGACAAAGTCGGCCCCCCGTGCGGCCTCGGCGAGATCGGTGGTCTGACGCACGCGCTCCAGCGCGGCAACGGCGTCCGGCTCGCTGAGCTTCCCTTTCTCCACGCGGCGCATCACATGCCCCCGATTGGAGTCAGCTGCCTTGCGGAGCTGCTCGGCGCTCGTGTCGTTGAGAATCACCTCGAGCCCGTGCAGCGCCGCCTGCTGCGCGATCTGGGCACCCATCGAGCCGGCGCCGATCACCGACAGGCGATTCACTGGATGGAGAAGATTCGCGTCACCGTATTCAGGGTCAGCACGTTGGGGAGCAGGCCGTCGATTTTGAGCTTGCCGCGCAGCAGCTTGGCCGCGACCCCTCGCCCGACCCCGTCGTAGTACACAGGCAGCCCGAGCAGACCGATCTTGAGGTTGCTGAGGCTCATGACGGTGTCGGCGTCGGTCCGGATCGTGAGAGTGCGCTTTGGCTCGAGTCCGTTGTGGACGATCAGCTGGCCGCCCTTGAAGTCGAGCGTCACGCCCTCGTCGATGTCGGTGACGAAGATGCCGACGCGCGCGACCAGCGAATCGAAGTCGCGTTCCTTCTCTGGATGAGTGCGGACGTTGGCCTCGATCAGCCCGCCGAGCATCGACGCGAAAGCGCTCGGCTCGTCATCGGCGTACTCGACGAGCCCGCGGCTCTCTACGTCGAACCTTACTTTTCGTCGGGCCATTCAACCGGCACCCGCGTCGTGCATTCGGTCATCTCCTGGGACGCCTTCGTATAGCGCACGATCGTCGGCAGGTCACCTTTGAGCTTGAGCTTGCCCTGCAGCATGCCCTTGGTCGCGTCGAGCTGCTTGGTGGCGACTTCCTTCCATCGGGAGTAAGGCGCGGTGAGGACGAAGTCGCACTTCTGAGCGTCGGCCGCCGTGCCGACCGTTATCTCGCGCGCCTCGCCGTCGAACAGGTCCATCACGATTCCCTTCGACTCAGGAAAATGCTTGTCCGGCTCGGCCTCGACCACGAGCCCAACCGTCCATTTCCAGCCTTTGGCCGCGGTCTTGTAGACAGGCGACTTGTTGACCTCGTCTTTGAACTCTTTGGCCCACTCGTCCGAGAAAGCCGTCACCGCCATGTTTCTCCCTCCTCAGCCATTCGACTTCGTTCGCGTGCAGTTACTTTAGGCGCGGCTTACGATTCCGCGCATGAGCCTGAACCTCGCCGTCATCCTGCGCGAATCAGCCAAACGCGACCCCGACCACGTCGCCATCATTCTCGACTCTTTCAAGTTCACCTACGGCCAGCTCGACGCGCTGTCCAACCAGGTCGCCTCGAGTCTCAAAGCCGCGGGTCTCCAGAAAGGCGACCGCGTCGGCCTGACGCTGCCGAACGTGCCGCAGTTTCCGATGGCGTATTTCGGGATCCTCAAGGCGGGCGGCGTCGTCGTGCCGATGAACGTCCTCCTCAAGGCTCCTGAGGTGAGCTTCTACATGGGCGATTCCGGCGCGCGATTCCTGATCGCCTGGGATGACTTCGCGGGCGAGGCGCTGAAGGGCGTCGCCAACCTCCACGGCGTCACGACGTTCGTCGCGCTCAAGCCTGGAGGAACCGAGACCCCCGAGGGCACCCGCAACTTCATGGAGCTGCTGGCGGGCGACCCGAAGTTCGACGGGGAAGCGACGCAGGGCGACGACACGGCGGTGATCCTTTACACGTCCGGGACCACCGGCAAACCGAAGGGCGCGGAGCTCACCCACCTCAACCTCTTCATGAACGCGCACATGGTGAGCCACGTCTTCGGCAGCGGACCCGACGACGTCACGCTCGCTGTGCTGCCGATGTTCCATTCCTTCGGGCAGAGCTCGGTGATGAATGTCGCGCTGCACGTGGGCAGCACGCTCACCCTGGTGCCGCGCTTCGAGGCGGAGAAGGTGATGGAGGTCATCCAGCGCGACAAGGTGACCGTCTTCCCCGGCGTGCCGACAATGTTCTTCGCGCTCCTGCACCATCCGAGCGCAGGCAAGTACGACCTCGCATCGCTCCGCATCGCCGTTTCCGGTGGCGCAGCGATCCCCGGCGAGGTCATCCAGGCTTTTGAGGGCAAATTCAAGACCACGATCCTCGAGGGCTACGGGCTGTCGGAGACGTCGCCGACCGCGACCTTCAACTTCAGCGCCGCGGAACGCAAAGTGCTCAGCATCGGCAAGCCGATCTTCGGGGTCGAGGTCAGGATCTTCGACATCGACGACAAGCGGCTTCCGGCGGGCAAAGACCACGTGGGTGAGATCGTCATCCGCGGGCACAACGTCATGAAGGGTTACTGGAACAAGCCCGAGGCGAATGTCGAGGCGTTCAAGGGGGGCTGGTTTCACACCGGCGACCTTGGCTACGTGGACGAGGACGGCTTCTTCTTCATCGTCGACCGCAAGAAGGAGATGATCATCCGCGGCGGCTTCAACGTCTACCCGCGCGAGGTCGAGGAGGTCATCTACGCACACCCGGCCGTGGCCGAGGCCGCCGTCATCGGCGTCCCCGACGAAAGGCTTGGCGAGGAAGTGAAGGCGGTCGTCGCCCTCAAACCCGGCGCCAAGGCGAGCGCCGAGGACATCATCGACTTCGTCAAGGAGCGCGTGGCGGCGTACAAGTACCCGCGCACGATTCAGTTCGTCGACGCCCTGCCCAAAGGGGCGACCGGAAAGATCCTGAAGAAAGAGCTCAAGGCGCAGCTGGAGGCCGCGGCTCGGAGCTGAGCGCACAGCCTTTCTACGAGCCACTTTCGGCGCGTGACGCGTGGTTTCTCTATGCCGAGCGGCCGCAGACACCGCTCGACCTCGGCACCGTCTACGTCTTCGAAGGTTCCTCACAGATCCCCGGCGGCCGCGGCGCGCTCGGCGTCGAAGAGACGATCAGAGAGCGCATCCACCTCGTCCCGCGATACCGGCAGAGAATCCACCGCGTCCCGCTGAACCTGGCGCACCCGGTGTGGGTCGATGACCCGAACTTCGACCTCGGGGCACACGTTCGCCGCGAGGTGCTCGCGCCTCCGGGCGACGGCGCCACCCTCCGCAAACTGGTGATGCGTATCCTCGCGCGGCCGCTCGACATGCGCCGCCCGCTGTGGGAGATGACCATCGTCACGGGATTACGAGGAGGGCGGGTCGTGCTCGTCAACCGAGCGCACCACGCCATGGTCGACGGGGTGTCGAGCGTCGACATCCTTACGCTCCTGCTCGACACCACGCCGGAGGGCTTCACGCCTGAGCCACCAGCTGAAGCGTGGAAGCCGCGCCCGGCGCCGTCCAACTGGGAGCTCATCCGTCCGATGCTCTGGAACCTCGGTCCCACGGCCAAGTCTGGGCGCTCGAGGGTGCCGGCCATCTGGGGCACGCGCCGGTTGCCCTGGACGGGCCTGGTCGGCGTCGGCCGGAAGATGGTGACGCCGCGCCCCGACCTTTTCTTCAATCGCAAGATCGGGCCCCAGCGCACCGGCCGCGGTCTCATGGTGCCGCTTCCGGCCTTCAAAGCCTTGAAGGACCGCTTCGGCTGCACCGTCAATGACGCCGTTCTCGCCGTGGTGTCGGAAGGTCTGCATCGCTGGTTCAAGAGCCGGGGAGAGGTCGTGCCTGACAAGGTGCGGGTGTTCTGTCCTGTGAGCGTTCGTGGAGACGAGTCTCGCGGGCGCGCCGGCAACCAGATCAGCGGCATGGTCCTGGAGCTGCCGACCGGCGACCTGCCCATGGAAGACCGCCTCCGCCGCATCAAGGTGACGACCGGCGACCTGAAGCGCACGCGACAGGCGGTCGCCGCCGACAAGCTGGTTGGCCTTGCCGATTGGGCGCCGCCGACGCTGCTCGTGCTCGCCGGCAGGCTCATGTCGAACCCGCAGGCGGGCGCGAACATCAACGTCACCAACATTCCCGGGCCCCAGTTCCCACTGTATTCGGGCGGCGCGCAGCTGCTGGAGGTCTGGCCGTTCGCGCCGCTGTACCCGTCGATGGGCCTCGGGGTCGCGATCGTTTCCTACAACGGCGACGCGTACTTCGGCCTGACCGCCGACCCAGGCCTCGTCCCCGACGTGGAGGAGTTCACGTCAAGGCTGCGCGAAGCAGCCGCCGAATGCGAGCTGCTCGCTACTCGCTCCGGCTGAACCGGATCGTGTTCTGGCCGATGGTTATGAGATCGCCATCGGAAAGCTGCTTCTCGATCACGGGCTCGCCATTGATCAAGGTGCCGTTCGTGCTGCCGAGGTCGCTGATCCAGAACGCCCCGGCGCGAACCTCGATGCGGCCGTGCCGGCCGGAAGTGGCCGGGTCGCCGACGACGACGTCGTTGTCGGGTGCGCGTCCGACCGTGACCATCTGATTCGGTAACGCGACGATCCTGCCCGCGAAGGGCCCGCTCTCGAAGCTGAGCTTGGCCGCGAACTCCTCGCCGGCAGCGATCGCCTCCGGTGGCATCGCCTGCAGCGAAACGGTGCGCTTGCTCTCCGAAGGCATCTCGGCCGGCTGCCAGGCGGGGATGATGGTGGTCGCCGGTTCACCGGAATCGGACTGGCCGTTTTCCTGCGCGTCCGGGATGGAAGTGGTGGGCCACCTGAGCATCGTCGAGGTCACGCTCGGGGCCGGCGGTTCGGGCGCCGGCACGGCGGCGACGGGTTCACGTTCTGGTTCCGGCTCGGGTTCCGGTTCCGCCTGAGCCACCACTGGTTCCGGCTCTGGTTTTGGTTCGGGTTCGGGCTCGGGCTCGGGTTCCGGCATCGCCTCCGCGACGACCGGTTCTGGTTCCGGCTCGGGTTCCGGTTCCGCCTGAGCCCCAACTGGTTCCGGCTCTGCCTCGGCCGCTGGTTCGGGCTCGGCCTCCGGCTTGGGGGCTGCCTCGGCCACCACCGCGTCTGGTTCCGGCTCCGACTCGGGTTCTGCCGCTGGCTCCGGCTCCGGGAAGATCGGCAGGGCCGCCGTGGTGTAGGGATCCGCGGCGACCGGCGGCTCCGGTTCCTCGACAGGCTCGGCTTCGACAACCGCGGCGTCAGCGGTTTCGACCGGCGCCATGGCCTCCGGCTCATCCTGCGGTGGCAGCGTTTCGAGAACAGCCGTCGGCGCTGATTCGGCGATCGGCTCCACCGCGAGGGTGATCGTTTCCAGGACCGCGGTCGGCGCCGCCGCTTCCTCCTCACGATGCACAGGGAGGATCTGCGTGTCCGCCTCCCCGGCCTTCTCCGTCGACTCGGTGCCCAAGAAACGTTCGAACCAACCGGCGATGCGACTGAGTCTCTCGACGCGCCGGTCCGGCCGCCCGCTGCGCGAGAGATCGTGCGACTCTTCGGGATAGCGCACCATCTCGACCGTCTTGCCGAGGAAGCGCATGGCACCGAAGAGCTCTTCGGATTGCGAGATCGCGCAGCGCAAGTCCATCTCGCCGCAGCTGAGAAGCAGCGGAGTCTGCATGTTCTGCACGTAACGGATCGGGGATCGTCTCCACAGCTCGTCGAGGTCGGGGTATGGCGGCGGGCCGAGCTCGAGGGCGCCCCACAGCACGATGTCGTGCTGCGCATACTCGCTGACGAGGTTGGAGATGGGGCGCATCGCGACCGCGGCCGAGAAGCGGTTGGTCTGACCGATCACCCAGTTGGTCATGTAGCCGCCATACGAGCCGCCGCCGACGCCCATGCGGCTCACGTCGACGCTGCCGCTTCGCTCGATCGCCTGGTCGAGAGCCGTCATCAGGTCGATGTAGTCCTTGCCGCCCCAGTCGCGAACGACCTGGCGCCGGAAGTGCTCGCCGTATCCGTCCGAGCCGCGTGGGTTGATGTACAGGACCATGTAGCCCATTCCGGCGAGGACCTGGAACTCGTGCATGAACGCCGATCCGTACTGCCCATGCGGTCCACCGTGAATCTCGAGCACGAGGGGATATATGCGGTTGGGATCGAAGTCGGCCGGCCGGAGCATCCAGCCCTCGACGACCCAGCCGTCCGGGGCTGTGAACGATTCGCGCTCCGGCTGCGCCACGTATCGGTCGCGCAGCCACGGGTTCAAGTCGGTCACCTTCGCCTCCGCGCCCTGGGTGAACATGTGCAGCTCGCCGGGGTTGGTCGTGTCCGAGGCGCAGAAGGCGATGACGCCGGAAGAGACGTCGAAGTCGTAGATGCGGCGCTGGCCGGCGACCTCGGGCCGCACGTTGCCCTCGAGGTCGCACGAATACACGGAGCTCGCGCCGGGTCCGCTGGACGGGAAGTAGACGCGATCGCCTTCCGCCGACCACACCATGCGCGTGCTGTGGCCCGCGCGCATGTCGGTGATGAGGCTGTCGCTGACCGCCTGATCGAGGCCGATGGTGAGGCATCGCTGGTCGCCGCCACCAGCCGGCACGATCCACAGGCGCTCCAGCAGGCCCGCGTCGAGCCCGTTGGGGGCGATGAACGCGATCATGTCGCCGCGAGGCGACCACGTCGGCGAGCCGAGATAGAACCCGCCCACCAGCTTGGAACGCCTGGCCGCGAGGTCGACCACGTAGAGGTTGAGGGCCCTCTGCAAGTCGGCGTTGGGCTCCGAGTTGCCCGCCACGACGAGCTTTTCGCCGTCAGGCGACCAGTCGAACCCGGCCACGTCCCAGGCTCCGCTCGTCAGCTGTGTAACGTCGCCACCGGTCGCCGGCACTACGAACAGATGGTGGTAGCGGCCGTCGACGAAGCCCTGGCCGTCGTGCTTGTAGTCGAGGCGGCGTGCGATCCGGGCGACCGGGGCGCGTCGCAGCTGATCCCTGCTATCGGGTGGCCGGGGGTCGTCCACGATCGCGTCGGGATCGCCCAGCACCGTGCCCATGAAAGCGATCTGAGTTCCATCGCGAGACCACAACGGGCTCCCGGCGCCCTCGGGCAGCGACGTCAGCTGGCGGGCGTCACCCGGGCTCGTCATATCCAGCACGAAGATCTGGTCGACCGGGCCGCGGCGGCTCACGAAGGCCACCCTGCGGCCGTCGGGGGACCACTCGGGCGAATGATCTCGCCGCGGACCGGCGGTGGCGTCCACCGGCTCTGCCTCGAGCAGGCGCCTGACGACGATGCGGCTTCGATTCTGGCGCGCCTCGGCGTCCGCCCAGCTCAGCTGGTACGCCACTCGCTCGCCGTCCGGGCTGAGCCGGACGTGGTCGATCCAGCGAAACCGATAAAGGTCTTCTGGGACGATCGGAGCGGGCATCCGGTAAGCCGATTTAAGCAGCAAAAGCAGTTACTTTGCGCACCCGCTTCATTTCTCCCGCCGTATCTTCAGTCGGTACTTCAACCTAGATGACAGAAAGCTGGCGGCCCGCAGCATGGCGCGGATTCGCCTGGGGTGCCCTGGCGGGGCTCGCCCTGGTGGCGCTGATGTACCTCGCCGGCGTGTTCCTCGGCCTGAAGCCTCTGCCACAGGCGCTGAGCGGGCCGGTCCTCGCCCTCATGCCCGGCTTCGTCTTCGGCTTCCTGATCGACAACCTGCAGCACGCGGGCAAGGTGGTCGAGGAGTTTGGCCTCATCGTCGCCATGATCGTGGGCCTGGGCGCCCTCGGTGCCGCGTGGGCGGTGACAGGCAGGCGATGGAGCTTCGCGCAATCGGCACTCGTGTTCGCGGCCATCGGCTGGCTGGTCGTGGCGGCGGTGCTCCTACCCGTGTCCGGCGACGGGTTTCTCGGGCTCGCCAACGGCCCCACCACCCCGATCGTCTGGGCCCTGTTGTTCGCCATCTACGGCCTGATCCTGCAGATGGGGACGCCGAACAAACCGTTGCCCGAGCAAGCGGATCCCGGCCGCAGGCGAACCCTGAGGGCAATCCCGGTTGCCATCGGCGGGGTGAGCCTGGGGGTGCTCGCGCTGAGGCTGCTGCCGGACTGGTCGAACGCTATCTTCAACCCGCCCGAGGCCGGTCTCCGCGGCGTGTCGCCGGAAATCACGCCGATCCCCAACTTCTACATCGTCTCCAAGAACTTCAGCGACCCGGTCGTGGACGAGGCGGGCTGGAGCCTCAGCGTCGGCGGCGCGGTCGACAAGGCTATGAACCTCTCGCTCGCCGAGCTTCGCGCCCTGCCGAGCGCAACCGAGTACGTGACGCTGATCTGCATCAGCAACAACGTCGGCGGCGACCTGATCAGCACCGGCAGCTTCACCGGTGTGAGGTTGCGCGACCTGCTGGCGATGGCGAGCCCCCGTGCCAACGGCACCTGGGCGGCGTTCAAGGCGCGCGATGGGTATGCGGAAAGCCTGCCGTTGAGCCTGATCAACGGCGCGCCTGAGGTACTGGTCGCCTACGACCTCGATGGCGCGCCACTGCCCAACTCCCACGGGTTTCCGGCCCGCATCGTGCTGCCCGGCCACTACGGCATGAAAGGACCCAAGTGGCTCGATTCGATCCAGCTCGTCGACCACGAGAGCGGCGGCTACTGGGAGATGCAGGGCTGGGACCACAACGCCGTGGTGAAGACGACATCGCGCTACGACGTGCCGCGGGATGGCGACATCGTCAGCCTCGGCACGGTCTCGCTCTCGGGCGTCGCCTTTGCGGGCACGCGCGGGGTGAGCAAGGTCGAGTACACCACTGATGGCGGAAAGAGCTGGACGATGGCCGATTTCAAGGCCCCGCTTTCACCTCTGACCTGGGTGCTATGGTCGGCGGCGTGGACGCCAGGCGCTGAAGGCTCCTATGAGCTGAAGGTGCGCGCCACCGACGGAGCGGGTGCGGTGCAAGAGTCGAGGGACACGCCGAGCTACCCCAGCGGAGCCGCAGGCCACCACACGATCCGGATCAGCGTCTCGAAGAGCTAGCCGGAAATGACTCCCACGGCGAACATGTAGCCGTTCGAATCCTCTAGGCGGCACTCGCGCCAGCCGTGTTGGAACGTTTGCGCCGGAACGTTGACGGTGAAACCAAGCTCGCGCGCCCGGGCTTCCACCTGGTCCGGGTCGATGCCCATGATGCGGATCTCAGCCCCGGTGCCCCGCTTGCCTTGCTTAGCGAGCCGTGCTACCTCCGGCGCAAACCGGTCATATGCGTGGTCGGCGTGCAGCATCATCCGGATGTCTGAGCCGAATTCCAAAGCGGCAAAGTCCGGATCGCTGTAGACGACCTTCAGGCCGATCACCTCGGTGAAAAACGGAAGGCTGGCCGAGATTTCACGAACGAGCAGGTTCACGGTGAGACCTGTGAGCGTCCGGCCGTACTGAGTCGAAGGCATCCATGGATCGCCAGTTCGTTTGCGTGTCACGGGAATCGAATTACTTGAGCGCCCACGCAGCCTTGATCGTGTCCCACACCATCTTCAGCCCGCCCTCCTTGCGGACCATCTTCAAGATCTTCGACTGCTTCTCCCACTTCGAGGTCCCGTCGACCCTGAAGAACTCGTCGAGGGCGCGGTCGAGAATCTGTGGGTATTTCGTGAGCAGCTGCGGATTGTGCTCGAGCAGCGGCACCGCCTTGTCGTACTTCCGCATGTCGGCCATGATCCACGATGCGTCGAGCTTGCCCTTGTACTCGTGCAATCGCCGCTCCGAAAAGTCGCCAGTCTCCTTGGCGTGGATCACGGTCTCCCCGGCCATCCGGCCCGAAACCATGGCCAGGTTGGATCCCTCGCGGTGGACTGGGTTTGAAAGCATCGCCGCGTCGCCGCAGATCAGATAGCCGGGCCCGTAGACCTTGGGGATGCCGCGATACCCGCCCTCGGGGATGAGGTGGGCGAGATATTCGACGGTTTCGGCGCCGCGCAGCAGCGGCTTCACGCTGGGGTGGCTCTTGAAGTGCTCCATCAGATCGTTGGGACTACGCAGAGTCGCGTTGAACTCGCTCAGCAGCGCCCCTCCTCCAACGGAGAGGGTGTCCTTGTTGGTGTAGATGAACATGAACCCGGACATGCCCATCGTCGAGTCGCCGAAACACTCGATCGTGCAGCCCTCACCAGCTTCGCAGTTGAACCGTTCCTCGATGAGGCCGGAATCGAGCTGCATGATCTCCTTGACCGCCATGGCAACCTCGTTCGCGCGCAGCTTGCGTCGCAGTGGCTTGCCGTTGATGACGGTCTTTTCCAGCAGGCCAACGCCTAGGCCGATGCCCTCCGAGACGACGACCACGTCGGCAAACAGGTCGTCACCACGGCCCGTGCCCACGCCGACAACGCGGCTGTTCTTGACGATGAGGTTCTCGACGACCGTCTCGGGCACGACCATCGCGCCGGCTTTCTCAGCCTGCTCGGCGAACCATGGGTCGAAACGCGCACGCAAGACCGAGTATGAGTGGGGCTCCTCGCGATTACGAAGGTTCTTGTAGTCGAGGCCGATGTAGGCCTTGGGCGTCATCATCCAGCGACGTTCTTCGATGATCGGGCGCTCCAGCGGTGCGTCTTTCCAAACGTCCCCTAGGATCTCTTCCAGGTAATGGTTGTAGAGAATGCCGCCCATGACGTTCTTTGAGCCAGGCTTGGGACCGCGCTCGAGGAGCACGACCTGGAGGCCCGCCTTCGCCATCGTGTACGCCGCCGCCGTGCCGGCCGGCCCCGCGCCGACGACGATCGCGTCGAACTTTTCCTCGTCGCCCACTGACGGGAAATCCTAAGTGAAGGCAGCTTCACGAGCCAGAAGCGCGCGGCGTTGCAGCGTCCTAGGCGGCCGGGCGCCGTCTCACCCCGCGAAATCTGACGATTTGGGGGGGACCCCGAGAGAGGCGCTAAAGCCTGCGTCGTCTCCTGCGCGCGCTCAGTCACGCATCTACGCGATGCGCTCCTTCGCGTGCTCGTCGTCTCCTTGGCTCCGGCCGCCGATGCCGCTGCACCACTCGCGAGCCTCCGTCTCGTGAAGCTGATTGGCTTGACGGGTGGAGCGGGGTCGGGGAAGTCGACTGTGGCCGAGATGCTGCGGGAGCTCGGAGCCGTCGTCGTGGACGCCGATGAGGCCACGCACGCCGTCTACGAGCCCGGGACCTCTGGGTTCGACGCGGTCGTCCACGAGTTCGGCCAGGAGTACGTGAAGGACGGCCGGATCGACCGCCAGCGGCTTGGCGATGTCGTGTTCCATGACGCCGGCGCCCGGCGACGCTTGAACGACGTCGTGCATCCCCTGGTTCGCGAGTGGATGGCGCAGCGGACGGCCGAGGCCGTGGAGCGCGGCGCGGCGGTCGTCGTCCAGGACGTGCCTCTGCTGTTCGAGAACTCACTCGAGCGGTTCTTCTCGTCGGTGGTGCTCGTCTACGTCCCGGAGGATGTGCAGGTCGACCGCCTCGTCAAAGGACGTGGTTTCACGCGAGAGCAAGCGCACGCCGTGATCGGCGCACAGCTGCCAATCGAGGAAAAGCGCGGACGCGCCCACCACGTCGTCAACAACACCGGCACGCTCGACGACACGAGGGCACAGGTTGCGGCGGTCTGGAAGCAGCTGCTGGTCGACTAGAGGCGCCGGGCCTCTAAACGACGCCGTCCTTCTTCAGGTTTTCCACCTTGTGCGCATCAACGCCGACCTCGCCGAGGATCTCGGCGGTGTGCTCGCCCAGACGGGGAGCGTCGCGCCGCCGCCAATCGGCTCGCATCAATACGGCGGGCCTCACCTCGACGCCGGCGTGGCTGTTGGAGATGAGACCTCGCGCGGCGATCTGCTGATGCGACGCCACCTCTTCCAGGTCGAGCACGGGCTCGCAGCAGACATCGAGGCCGGCGAGCTCCTGCTCCCACTCCCTTCGCGATTTCGATCGAAAGACACCCTCCATCTCCTGGTGGGCGCGCACGCCCTCGGCGCCGGTCGCGAACTGTAGCTCCACCAGTTCCGGTTTCATGACAGCGCGGCACAGCTCGGCCCAGAACTTCGGCTCCAGCGCGCCCACGCTGTAGTAGCCGCCGTCCTTGCACTCGTAGACCCGGTAGCAGGCGTAGCGGCCGGTCAGCCGCTGGTCGCCGCGCCCCACCTCCTCTCCCGCTCCCCGTTGGGCCAGGGCGAGAGCGAGCCAGGTCACCGCGCCGTCGGTCATCGAGACGTCGAGCCAGCGGCCCTCGTCCCCGCGCTGGACGCCAACCAGCGCTCCGAGGATCGCGACCGCCGGCTGCAGCCCGCCCCCGCCGATGTCGCCAACCTGCACCGCGAGCGGCGACGGTGGTGCGCCCTTCGCGCCATTGAGGCCGAGAACGCCCGCAGTGGCGACATAGTTGATGTCGTGGCCGGCGTGGGACGCCATCGGGCCGTCTTGGCCGTAACCGGTGATCGAGCACATCACGAGGGCCGGGTTGCGCGCGTGGATGACCGGCCAGCCCAGGGCGAGCCGCTCCATGACGCCGGGGCGATTGCCCTCCACGAGCACGTCCGAACGATCGACCAGGCGCAGCAGCAAATCGCGCCCGGCTTCCGACTTCAGGTTCAGGGTGAGACTCCGCTTGTTCCGGTTGAGGGCGTTGAAGAGGGCACTCTGACCGTCGACCAGGGGAGGCGTCCAGCGCATGTAGTCACCGGACCCCGGCTCCTCGACCTTGATCACATCCGCGCCCATGTCAGCCAGGAGCATGGTGCAGAAGGCGCCGGGGAGCAGCCGGGTCAAATCGAGCACGCGGATCCCGTGCAGCGGCATCTCGGCGTTCAATTCTCGTCCACGTGAAGGAGACGGTTCTGGGGCTTCCATGCGTTAATAGGTCATGAAAGGCGGCGGCAAGACTATGCGCTCCAGCAACCAGCCCCTGTCCGAGGTGACGATCAAGGTCCCAGCGCCGTTCGCCGGGATCTCCGATCTGGGGTTCACGGCCCAGTACCGCTCCCAGAGCTTCCAGGAACCGCAGCGCGACGTTCCCCTGCTCATTGAAGGACCACCGCCGCCGATGCGGCGGCTCGCGGAGCTGCTCCAGCTTCTCCGCGGTATCGAAGGTTCGGCATACGCCTGGAGCGATCCGGTGATGTTGAGCGACCAGGTCGTCGTGCTCGCTTTTCGCGATCGCAGCCTGGCCGGCCCAACGCTCTCCGATGGAGAGCCCGCGCACACGTCATACGTGCTGAATCTCGTGCGTCCCGTGGTGTTCACGTTCCTGCGCGACTGCGCCGAGACGGCGCGCCTGCGACTCGCGGATGTGATCGAGATGCGCGTGACCAGCGAGAGGGCCTCGGTAGCGGACATCGTGCTCCCCATCGAGGAGATCGTGCGCTCTAACGGCGACCGGCTCCTCTGGAAGCTGGCCGGCTAGCGCCGCCCGAGAGCTATTTCGACGGGCTCGGCGACGGCGAGGGCGTCGTGGCCGGCGATGGCGAGGGTGACGTGACGCTGCTCGCGGCGCGAGGGCTGCTGGCAGTGGTGATGTTCGGCACGGCCACCGGCGCGGGGCCCTGGTTGGTGAAGTAGAGCGCAAGCGGGACCACGACCATGCCGACGATCACCGTCAGCACGAACGTTACGGCCCCCCACTCCCTCCGCACGAAAGCCCAGTTCACGAGCGGCTACCTCTCCCGTTCATCTCTCAAAGAATGTCAAATGCGACGCTCTAAGGCCGGATTACTCCGGCCGTCCCCAGCGTGCACCATCCAGACGCCTCCATACGTGGTTAGGAGCCCACGGGCGAGGACGAAGTCCTCGACCGTAATCTCACGAGCGGTGAATTCTAGCTAGACCTAAAAGTCGTCGTCGTCGCGGTTGCCCGCCAGCCCTTCCTCTTCCTTCTTCTTACGCTGGTTCAGGAGACGAAGGAAGTCCTGGGCGCGCGCGAGCGCCTTCCAGCGCTCCGGGAAGAAGTCCTGGACCAGGATCTGCCTGTCCGGCATCTGGTAGACGGTGACGCACCATTTGTTGAGGGTGCGCGAAACCTCGACCTCGAAGTCCTTCTCCGCGGTCTCGTACTTGACAACCTTGTCGTCGTCGAATCTTCTTCGTCCTGAAACAGCCATAGGTGCACCACTTGGGCGGGAATTCGGCTCATAGAGCGCCCTCAAAGTATAGCCACCTACCGGGACCCTCCAAACCTCGCCAAAACCGCCCGCGCTCTATTCGCCGAGCAGCTCTCTCAAGAGGGGCGTCAGCTCCTCGCGAAGGCCCTCCCGGCGCATCGCCAGGGTCAGGTTTGCCCGCAGGTAGCCGGGTACGGTACCCGTGTCGTAGTAGTCGCCCTCGAACTCCAACCCGACCACCGGGTGGGTACCGACCGTGCGCATGATGGCGTCCGTCAGCTGGATCTCGGAGCCCTCGCCGGGCGATCCTCGCTCCAGCTCGTTGAACACCGCCGGGGCCAGCACGTAGCGCCCGAGGATGGCGAGGTCGGAGGGCTCGGTGCCGGGCTTCGGCTTCTCGACCATGGCGGTCACGTTGTGGAGCCGGCCATTGGAGCCGTCGGTCACCACCACTCCGTAGCGTCCGACCTGGCTCCGGGGAAACCGCCGCACGGCCAGAACCGTGGCGCCGGTCTCATGGTGTGCGTCGATCAGCTGTTTCAGGCATGGCTCGGCGTCACCGAGGATGACGTCGTCGGCGAGCAGCACCGCGCAGGGCTCGCCTTCGACCAGCTTGCTCGCCGTCCACACCGCGTGCCCGAGGCCCAACGGTTCCTTCTGCTGGGTGTAGACGATGCGGACCCGGTCACTCAGGACGTCGACCTGTTTGAGGATCTCGAGAAGGTCGTTTCTCCCACGAAGGCGGAGGTAGTGCTCGAGCTCGAGCGAGCGGTCGAAGTGGTCCACGATGGCGCGCTTGCCACCGCCGGTGACCATGATCACCTCTTCGATCCCGCTCGCGATGGCTTCTTCGACGCCGTACTGGATCGTCGGCTTGTCGACCAGCGGCAGCATCTCTTTCGGCTGTGCCTTGGTGACGGGCAAGAACCGCGTGCCCAAACCAGCGGCCGGGAAGATGGCTTTGCGCACCCGGCCCGTCATTGTTGGAGACAATCTATAGCGTGAACGCATTCGACGCCATCACGCCTGGACTCGAAGGCCGGCTGGAGCGGGTCGTCGACGGCGAGCTGCTGACTCACCACGTCGGTGGAAGAGGCACGTTTGCGACCCCGGCGATGATCGGGCTCATGGAGATCACCAGCCAC
>Ga0209806_1001323_pt1 | contig 16446 bp, 13 predicted proteins | sample GraSoiAngelo_152_FD_186166 | JGI IMG/M metagenome (GOLD analysis project Ga0209806, IMG submission 186166) | Grasslands soil microbial communities from the Angelo Coastal Reserve, California, USA - 14_1009_12_30cm (SPAdes) (version 2) | ecosystem: Environmental > Terrestrial > Soil > Grasslands ... | reverse complement strand
ATTCGATGCTCGCGTCGATGGGTTGCCACTCATCGTCCTCGCCGTAAAGAAGCAGCGTCGGCACCCGTACCCGAGAGAAGAACGCTTTCGGATCGAAGTCCAGGTCTGGCCAGAACCCGGGCGCCTCCGGCAGCGTGCGCCGAACGTAGGCCTGCTCGAACCAGGATTCAGGCGCGACCGCATCGATCGAGCGCTGGGCAACCTCGCGTGGGATCCGTCCGCGCGCGTAGTCCTCCAGAAGACGGCGCAGGTCGACGATGCGGCGTACGACGTCTTCGTCATAGCCCGCCTGACGCGCGTGCTTCACCGTGCCGTACCGCATTTGCTCGGCGGGGCTCACGCCACTGGATCCCAGGAGGACGAGGAACGCGATGCGATCGGACTCGGCCGCCAGCATGGGCGCGATCCACGCGCCTTGGCTGAACCCCCAGAGACCGATCCGGTTGGGATCTACGTCTGATCGGGCCGCGAGCATCTCGACCGCGGAGAGCGCGTCGGCGACTTGGTCCTCGAAGGCAACGTCGTCGCCTCTACGTTCGTAGCGGAGCACCGCGATCCCTTGGGGAGGGAGGATCTCCGCGAGATGGCGGAAGAGATATTGGTCGCGCGATCGGTTACCGGCCGGATGAAGCGGGACGATCGCGGGGTGCAATCCTGTGGCTCGCGGGAGCGTGAGGGTCGCGGCGAGCTTGAGGCCCGCGCCGACGGTGACCTGCTGCGAGCTACCGACCGTCGCGGTGGACGCTGAAGACATCGCGGACGCCCTCGAGCTTCGCGAGCACCCGCGAGAGCTGCTCGACGCTCGTGACCTGGAGCGTCGCGTTGACCGTCGCGGTTTTGTCGGGGTTCGCCTGCGCCGACAGCGCGAGGAGGTTCACCTGGTTCTCGCTGATCACACCGGCGACGTCGCGCAGGAATCCGTCGCGGTCCCAGCCTTCGATGCGGATCGCGACCGGGTACGTCCGCGCCATCGAGCGCTCCCACTCGACTTCGACGAAACGCTCCTTGTCCGCCGTGCCCTTCACGTTCGAGCAGTCCGCTCGATGCACGGTGACGCCGCGGCCGCGCGTGATGTAGCCGACGATCTTGTCGCCGGGGACCGGGTTGCAACACACGCCGAAGCGGATGAGGAGGTCCGTGACACCCTTCACGTTGACGCCGCCCCGCGAGGTGTCGGGCGGGAGCGGCGGCGCGACCTCGGGAATGGCGAGCTGCGTGTCGTCGGTGATCCCGAGGCGCGTCACAACCTGGGCGGCGGTGAGCGCGCCGTAGCCGAGCGACGCGAAGAGCGTGTCCACGTCGTGGAGGTTCAGGATCTCGGTCACGCGGCGCAGGTCCTCGTCGGAGATGTCGCCCAGCTCGCGCTGCGAGATGCGCTTCAGCTCCTTGTCGAGCAGTTCCTTGCCGTGCGTGATGTTCTCGTCGCGCTGCGCGCGCTTGAACCACGCGCGGATTTTTTCGCGCGCGCCGGGGGTGCGGACCATCGTGAGCCAGTCGCGCGACGGTCCCCGTGCGGCCTTGCTCGTGACGATCTCGACGATGTCGCCAGAAGCAAGTCGATGGTCGAGCGGCACGATGCGCCCGTTGACCTTCGCGCCGATCGTGCGATGCCCGACGTCGGTGTGGATCCGATACGCGAAGTCGATTGGCGTCGCACCGGCGGGAAGGCCCTTGACCTCCCCCTTCGGGGTGAACACGAAGACCTGGTCCTGGAAGACGTCGACCTTGAGCGACTCGACGAACTCTTGCGCATCCGCCACGTCGTGCTGCCATTCGAGAAGCTGGCGGACCCACGCGAGCTTGGACTCGTAGTCGCGGTCGCCCTTGCCGCCCTCCTTGTACCGCCAATGCGCCGCGATTCCGTACTCGGCGAGATCGTGCATGTCCTTGGTGCGGACCTGGATCTCGACCGGCTGGCCACCGGTGCCAATGACCGCCGTGTGGAGCGACTGGTACATGTTCGCCTTGGGCACGGCAATGTAGTCGTCGAACTGTCCGGGGATCGGCGGCCACAGCGTGTGCACCACGCCGAGCGCTGCGTAGCAGGACGGGACGTCGTCGACGATGACGCGAATGGCGAGGACGTCGTACACCTCTTCGAAGCCCACGCCCTTCCGGCGCATCTTCTGGGCGATGGACCAGAGGTGCTTCGCCCGGCCCGAGAGGTCCGCGCGAATGCCGGCGTTCTTCAGCTCCTGTTCCAGCGTTTTCATCGTTTCGTTGATGTAGCGCTCGCGGACCTGGCGCCGCGCGGCGAGCTGCTCCGCGACCTCGCGATACTGCTCGGGCTCGAGGTACTTGAACGCGAGATCCTCGAGCTCCCACTTGATCTGCCAGATGCCGAGGCGGTGCGCGAGCGGCGCGTAGATGTCCATCGTCTGCCTGGCGATGCGCTTCTGCTTATCCGGAGGAAGCGGCGCGAGGGTGCGCATGTTGTGAAGGCGGTCGCAGAGCTTGATGATCACAACCCGCAGGTCGTCGGCCATGGCGAGCAGCATCTTTCGGATGTTCTCGGCCTGATGCTCGTCTCGAGACTGTCCCGATAGGCGCGACAGTTTGGTGACGCCGTCGACCAGACGTCCGATCTCCTCACCGAACTCGCGCCGCACGTCCTCGACGCTCTTTGCGGTGTCCTCGGGCACGTCGTGCAGCAACGCCGCGGCGACCGTCGCCGCATCCATGCCGAGCTCGGCGACGAGCATCGCGACCGCCGCCGGATGGGTGATGTACGGCTCGCCAGAGATGCGCTTCTGGCCCTCGTGCGCTTCGGCCGCGTAGGCATACGCACGGCGCACGAGCTCCGCGTCGCCCTCGGGATAGTGGCGGAGGATTTCCTTCGCGAGCGAGTCGGCGTCGACGCTCCCATGCCGCTGCGGGCGCAGTCGGTCGGTGATGCCCACGATGCGCGAGGTGATCGCCGAGGCGCGCTCCGCCATCAGCTGACCAACACCGCACCGCTCGAGGAACGTTCCATCTCGGCGGCCGTGCCAACCGGGCCGAAGTCGCGGAGCTCGAGCTCGACGAATCCGCGGAGACCGGTGCCGATGCTCACAACGGCGTCGACGCGGCCGGCTTCGGTCATTCCTTCGGCGTGGTCCCCACGGCGAAAGGCCATCGCGTCGAAGGTGAACCGGCCGACGGTCACCTTGCAGCGAAGATGATCGGCGTCCGCGCCCACCTGCCGGATGTCGTACACACGCACGTCGCGGATGAGGAGGTACGGTCTGGGATTTCCGGAACCGCAGGGCTCGAGCGTCGCGAGCTCGAGGGCGAGCTTGCTCGTCAGGATCTCCGGGGCGATCTCCGCGTCCACGCGGATTGTCGGCACCGGGCGCTCGCCATGAAGACGCTCGCGCACGACGGCGTCGAGCCGCAGGGTGAGATCGGGAATGCGTTCGACGGAGACGGAGAAGCCCGCGGCCATCGCGTGCCCGCCGTGCTTGATCAGGATGTCATGGCATTCGTCGAGCGCCTCAGCGATGTGGACGCCGGCGATGGAGCGGCACGAGCCCTTGCCCTCGTTCCCGTCGATCGCGATCACGATCGCGGGCCGGCCGTAGTCTTCGACGAGCCGGGAGGCGCCAAGGCCCACGATGCCCGCCGGCCACTGGGCGTCGGCGACGATCGTGATCCACGCGTCGGGACGCTCCTCCGCGCGCTCCCGCGCGCCCGCGACGACCTGCCGGGTGAGCTCCTGCCGCTCGGTGTTGCGCTGCTCCAGGCGCTCGGCGAGGGTCTTCGCCTCGTCGGCGTCCTCGGTCAGGAGGAGACGGAGGGCATCCTCCGCGTCGTTGATCCGACCGGCGGCGTTGAGGCGAGGACCGAGCACGAAGCCGATCTCGCCCGCACCGACGTGCCCCAGCTTGAGACCGGCGCGCTCGACGAGAGCACGCACGCCGACGATGGGCGCTCGGTTCAGCGCCTCGAGACCGAGCCGCGTCAGCACGCGATTCCCGCCGCGAAGCGGGACGACGTCGGCGACCGTCGCGAGCGCGCAGAGCTGCAGGAGCTCATCCTGACGCAGGCCGAACCCGAGATCGCCGAGGAGGCGCTTGGCGAGGACGAGGGCGACGCCGGCCCCGGCAAGCTCCTTGTCGAGCGACGGATCGCCGGGACGCCGAGGGTTGACGAGCGCGTACGCGTCCGGAAGCTCGGCCGGCGGGTGATGGTGGTCTGTGACGATGAGATCGACACCGAGCTCGCGCGCGAGCCGCGCCTCCGCCACCGCGGTGATGCCGCAGTCGACCGTGACGATGACCTTGGCGCCATCCTGGGCGAGGTGACGAAGCGCCCCGGCGTTCAGGCCGTAGCCCTCCTCGTAGCGATTCGGGATGTACGCGCCAACCACCACCCCGAGCTGACGGAACGCCCGCACGAGGATGGCCGATCCGGCGATCCCGTCGACGTCGTAGTCCCCGTAGACGACGATGCGCTCGCGAGCCGCGAGCGCACGACGGAGTCGCTCGACCGCGGCATCCAGATCGAGCATCGGCGGCCCCTCTTCGGTAGGGCGCGCCGCGAGGAAGGCGGCCATCTCGGCCGCCGCGAAGCCCCGGCAGGCGAGTACCTGAGCGACGAGCGCGGGGATACCATCCGGTACATCCCGGGCCTTTTTGGGCATGATCCAGCGCCGCTGCGCCATGAGGGCCATGTGACCTTCAAGTATCTCGCACGGGTGTTCACCGTCGCGGTCGCGGTGGCCTCGTGCACGCCTCCGGCGACCTCTCCGAGCGCCGCGCCCACCGGCGTTACAGCCTCCCCCTCGTCGTTGGAGGCGTTGGTGGTGGCCGCCCGGATCGACGACACCCGGCGCTGGTACACCATCCCCGACCCTGCCCCCGTCGTCGTCACCTTCATTCGGGACCCGGCGGCGACCAGGCCGATCGTTCGGTTCCGCTCAGGCGGCGGGGAGGTGCCCCTAACACCAACCGGGACCGGCCTCCAAATCCAGTGGGCCGCTTCTCTGGACCTTCGCGGCTCCAAGCCGGGCACCGACGTGATCGATGTCATCGAGCGGGTCGCCGGTCACGAGGTCATCGTCGTTTCGAAGGAGCTCGTGATCTCCGAGCCCGAGTACGTCGTCTGGACGCTCGACTTCGAGGGCGACGCTTCGAGCGATGAAGCGATGAACAACACCGCCAGCATCGCGGACGCGCAGCGGATCCCGATGACAGTCATGTGGAACCCGCGCGTGTGGGCGACCACCCAGGTGTCGGCGGCGCGCGCCGCGGCGATGCTCGCGTGGACGAAGGCGCGTGTCGCCAAAGGCGACGAGCTCTCGCTGCACCTCCACATGTGGACGGACTTCGTGCGAGCTGCCGGGCTCGTGCCGCGGACCGTGCCGAGCTGGGCCGGTCGTGGTGATGGATACGACGTACCGATGACCGCGTATCCCGAGAGCGATCAGCGGACGCTCCTCGAATACTCACTGCGCCTCATGTCCGACCACGAGCTCGCCAGGCCGACGACCTTCCGGGCTGGTGGACAGTTCGCGAACGACGCGACACTGCGGACGCTCGCGGCGCTCGGATTTGTCGCGGACGCGAGCGCGGTGCCCGCGGGTGCGTCCGGCCGGCTCCCCTACCCCTGGACGCTGGCCGCCGACGCGCAGCCATACCGCCCCTCGGCGACGGACGCCAACACGACCGGTGACCTGCGGCTCCTCGAGGCGCCGACCATCGGCGGGAATACCTACGCGCTCAACGTGCAGACGATCCAACCGATCATCCGCGCCGATCTCTCGTACCTCGCGCCGGCTGGCGAGGCCGCCACATCGCCTCGGGCTCTCACCATCGTCAGCCACCCGGGCACGATCAACGCAGCCGAGCGCGCGGCGATCACCGCGCTCTTCGACAACCTCGCGACCCTTCGCTACGACCTCGACAAGGGGCCGCTCCGCTTCGTCACCCTCGCGCAGCTCGCGCAGGCCTGGCGCTAGGTTGGGTTGCCCCCGCCGCCGCCGACCGGCGGCACCGGCACGGGACCGGGCACGGGCGGTCCAGGCGGCTGACCCGGGACGGGCTGCACCGGAACCTCTGGGATCGCCAGCATGGGCATGTGCCCGTTCGCCCCGTTCTTCATCAGATCTTCCATCTTCGGAAGAACGAGCGTCTTGCGCACGAACGGCGCGGCCTTCTCGGGATGCGCCTCCTCCGCGTACTTGAAGACCTCGTCGAGCTCGGAGCCGATGAGCTCCTGCCGCTCGATGAGGGAGCCCGCGACCGCGTGGACCGCGTACTCCTTCTCCTGGATGAGACGCTTGGTCTCTTCATAGAGCTGGCCGAGCATGTTGTCGACGAGGACGAGAACCGCCGGCGGGTACCCGGCCATCGAAGCTGGCGCGACCATCAGCGTCGAGCCCATCCCGAGGCGGGCGACGTAGGTCAGGGCTCCGTTCGTGGCCTGCATGAGATCGGAGCTCGCGCCTGCGAGCTTCGTACCGAGGATGAGCTCCTCGACGGCGCGTGAGCCGAGCGAGACCATGATGTCTGTTTCGATCTGGCGCGCGTGGAGCTGGTGACGCTCCTCGCGCTCTGAGCTCTGGACGACACCGAGCGTCTCGCCGCGGCGGATGATCGACGCCTTCTTCATGCGGTCTTCGGGCCGCAGGTAGTAGTTCACGACGGCGTGACCGGCCTCGTGATAGGCGACGGCGCGCTTGTCATCCGCGCTCATCTTGTGGATCGGCTGCTTCAAGCCGAGGAACCGTTGGTCCGCAGCGGCCAGCCAGTCCTTGTACGAGAGCTTGTCGCGGCCGTCCTCGTGGGCGACGATCAGCGCTTCATTGATGATGGTCTTGATGTGGATCGGGGTCCACCCGATTGAGTCCTGAGCCATCATGTCGACGTCGGTCGTTTCGTCGTGCGCTTTCTTGCTCAAGTAGTGCTGAATGATGTCCTTCCGTCCTTCGCCATCCGGCGGGTACACGATCAGCGCGCGGTCGAGTCGGCCAGGACGAGTGAGTGCCGTGTCGAGGACGTCTGGACGGTTCGTCGCGCCGATCACGAAGACGAGCGGCTTCGGCGGCACCGGACCGCGGACCAGCCCGAGCCAGCGCGCGATCTTAACCTTGAGACGGTCCTCCACGTGCTGTCCGAGCGAGTCCATCTGATTCAGAAGCGTGTTGAGGCCCATGCCGCCGCCCGCGAACATGCCCATTGGACCCATTCCGCCCTGTTGCTGTCCACCCTGGACTCCACCTCGGGACATCCCGATGGAGTCGAGCTCGTCCATGAAGAGGATGCAGGCGCCGGGTGTGCCGGGCTTCGCGTATTTGCGCCCAAGTCCGCGACCCTTTCGGAAGAGCGACATGATGATGAGCGCGTCTACGCCCATCCACATGCTTCGCAGGCTCGACGCGTCGATGTAGATGAACGGCAGCTTGGCCTCCGCCGCGATGACCCCGGCGAGGAAGGTCTTTCCAGTTCCGGGCTGGCCCGAGAGGAGCATCCCCTTGGGCATCTCGCCGCCGGCCTGCTTGAAGCGCTCGACGCCGCCGAGGATTCGGACGAGCGTCTTCGCGTGATCGACGAGGTCCGGCTGGCCGCGATAGTCGTCGAAGCTCAGGCCGAGCTGCGGGTCGTCCGGCGTCACCGTGTAGGTACGCGGGCGCGAGAGGAACCACATAAGGGCCCCGAACTGCGCGATGAATGCGAAGGCGTAGAAGATGAGCGTGATGAGAAGGCCGGGCATCTGTCCGACGAGCGCGGCGAGGCCCTCGAAAACGCTGCGGATGCCATAGAAGAAGAGGATCAGGGCGAGGATCCCCAGGAGGATCAGCAGGCGTCGCTTGTTGTGTTCGAGCACGTACGCGCTCGTCGTGAGGATTCCTCGGGCGGTCAATTCACACCTACCACCTGATCATTCGTTACCCGGAGTACGAAGCCGACGACGAAATCGATCCCCTCCGTGGTCTTTCCGGTCACCACATAGGCGGAGAGCAGTCGTCCCTCGCTTTCGACGGCGCCCACGAACCTGGTGCCGCGCACGTCGGTGATGGGCTGAAGGGCCATGTCGAGATCGGTGAGCATCGTCGAGTCGACGAGCCTCGAGAGAGTCCGCGCGTCGTCCGCCCCGATCGCGGCGATGACATCGTGCGCGGCGCGCGGCTCTTCGACTTTCGGAAGCTGCGGATAGGGGCTCTCGACCGGCCCCTTGTCGACAAACGTGTGCACGACGATCCCCGCGAGGATCCCGACCACGAAGACGGAGAGGGTCGCCACCGCCCGCGTCTCATTCACTGCGGATCACCTTGCCGCCCGAGACGGTCAGCGCGAGCGGGAAGAACTGATCGACGCCCTGCGAGTTGCGCAGCCCGATTGCGTAAATGTGCACCGAGTAGGTACCCACGCTCGCGCCGCCGATGTAGGTGAGCGAGAGCGGCTGGATGGACGTTGAGGTACGGCTCGTGTCCGCGCCCTGCAGCTCGGCGGCGCGCTGCGCGATGCTCTGGTTCGGGCGAATGCCGACGATCGAGTTTGGATCGCGCTGGAGAAGACCGAGCATGTAGGCGCGCGCGATTGGCGACTCGCCGCTAGCGCCGAACATGCCGCTGTCCTGTATGAACACGCCGACGGCCGACGCGATGACAAAGCCGGCAAACATGCCGACCAGCAAGGTTCCCGCCGACCCCGCTACGAGCCGTCTAAGCCCCACCATTGGGAGTCTACGCGCGGTATTTCCGTCATCCGCCCGCTCCGAGCGCCGCAGCAGCGAAAAGTAAGAGCCCAGTAAGTTCGGTAGCCCAGAAGTCGAGACCCTTTTCCTTCGACCCGGTGGCCATGGCGGCCGCGTGCGAGAGCAGGGCGGTCCGTTGGAAGCGCGTCGGCCCGGCGTGCGGCTTCGCGGCTGCGGTCTCAGCTTCGCTCAATGGCTCGAAGCGGTCGCCCTCATCGTGCAGCCAGAACACCGGCGCGCGGATGTCCGCCCAGTTCGCGCGCGGCGAGAGATCATCGAACACCGTCCGCATCGTCGGCGGCAGGCCCCGAAGACGAGCCAGTGCGACGTCATAGTCCGTCGCCCCGAGCGCGCGCCAGAGCGATCCCGCTTCGGTACCGATCTCGTTCGGTGGATCGGTCTCGGTCCGGCCGTCGTGAGCGCGGAGCTCCTCCTCGAGAAGCGCGCGGTCGCGGGGATCGCTGATTACGGCCGCGGCGGCGAGCGGGAGTCGCTGGCGCGCCCTTGGGTCCGGATCCCAGGCCGCCGACGCGCCTGCCCGGACCTGCGTTCGCGTGACCACGCTCGCGAGATACGTGTCGATGTCGTAATACGCCCCGAGCGCTCCGACATAGGCGGCGCGCGCCAGGGCCTCGTACCGGCCGGCTGCGGCCAGCAACATTCCCCCGCCAACGGAGAATCCAAAGGCCCCGACCGGCATTCCGCGCGAATCCGGATGCGAAAGCAATCTCGCGAAGGCCGCGTCGATGATCGCCGCCGCGCGCGGTTCGAGGGTCCCTTCGCGAATGAACGGGAACTCCGGCAGCATCACGAGATACCCCGCTCGCGCGAGCGCCTCGGCGAGTCGGGTCGTCTCCGGATCGTCGTTCCCGAGCGCCGTCGCCCCGTTCACCACCATCAGACCGGGATGCCGGTCGCCCCAGCCGGGACGCCACCAGGTCACACGCATCTCGACGCCACCGAAGGATTCCCGCGTTCCGATCACCACGGGGAGGGGCGTGATGTATTGCGCAAGGTTGCGATCCCAAAGCGCGCTCGAGTAGATGTCGGCGACCAGAATCGCTCCCGCGCCGACAGGTCGAAGGAACGGGCGCCAGAGGATCGCGATCGCGACGACCAAAACAACGACCAAAAGCTGCCGCCGCATTCGCGGCGACTCTACCTAGGTCGCGGCGGCGAGGCGCCGGTGCCGGACGCGGTCTTCCACCTCTTGCCAGAGCGAGATGATCTGGCTCGCGTTGAAGATCGATGAGTAGGTCCCCGAGACGATGCCGATGAGAAGCGCGAGGGCGAAGTTGCGAACCGAGAACCCACCGAAGAGGAAGAGCGCGAGGAGCGTGAAGACGACGGTCAGCGAGGTGATCACGGACCGCGCCAGCGTCTGCATGATCGAGTAGTTGATCACCGGGTTGAGCGCCTCGCCCGGATTGAGGCGGAGGTTCTCCCGGATCCGGTCGAAGACCACGATCGTGTCATGGACCGAGAAGCCGATGATCGTCAGGACCGCCGTGACAAAGAGGCTATCGACCTCGATCTTCAGGAAGTACCCAAGGATCGCAAAGATCCCGAGGACCACGGCGGCGTCGTGGAGGAGCGCGATGATCGCGGCGATGCCATAGCGGAACGCGGCCCAGCCGAAGTTACGGAACGCCCATGCGATGAGCAGCACGATCAGGAGGCTGGCGAGGGCGATCGACTTGATCGCGTTCTGGATGAGCTCGGCTGAGAACGACGGACTCACGACCGACGAGTTCGTGATCCTCGTGTCCGATCCGAAGGTCTCCTTGAGCCCCTGCTCGGTGCTCGCGAGCTCCGCCGGGAGCATCTCCGTGGTCCGGACCTCGACCCCGCCGCCGGCCACCCCCTGGATGGTGGCTTCGTCGTGTCCATGCGACGTGAAGAAGTTCTTGACCAGCGCGTCGTCGGGTCGGTTTGCGAAGCTGATCTCGAGAAGCGTTCCGCCCTTGAACTCGATGCCCGGCCGCAGCCCGCCGATCGCCAGGAAGAACACGCCCGGCACGATGAGGAGCGCCGAGAACAGGAAATACCACCACTTGCGCTCGACGAAATGGAACAGCACCTAAAGCGCTGGCGCCGGCCGCGGAGCGTGACGGTCAGGCGGAGGCTCCGTCGTGCGCTCCTCGACGCCGTACAGCCATCGCCTCCGCAGCGACGAGAACTCGATGGCTCCGTGCAGCAGCATCTGCGTCACGACGACCGCAGTGAAGAAGCTGACGGCGACGCCGATCCCGAGCGTGAATGCGAAGCCCCTCACCGTGCCTGTGCCGAACAAATAGAGGATCACGGCGGTCAGCACGGTCGCTAGGTTCGAGTAGAAGATCGACGGGAAGGCGCGCTTGCGTCCTTCTTCGACCGCCACGCGAAGCGACTTCCCCGAGCGCAGCTCTTCCTTGAGCCTCTCGAAAGTGAGCACGTTCGCGTCGACGGCCATGCCGATCGAGAGGATGAATCCGGCGATGCCCGCGAGGGTGAGCGTCACCGGGATGAGCCGGAAGATCGCGTAGGCCAGCGCCGTGTAGTAGAGCAGCGCCATCACCGCGAGGACGCCGGGCACGCGGTAGTACGCGATCATGAAGAAGGCGACGAGGAGAAGACCCATCGCCCCCGCGATGAGGCTCCGGTCGACGGATTGCCGGCCGAGGGTCGGCTCGACGCGCTGCGACTGGATCACCTGCAGCGAAACGGGCAGCGCACCCGAGTTGATGAGGTTAGAGAGCTGCTTCGCCGTGGCGACTGTGAAATTGCCGGAGATCTGGCCCGCGCCCGAAGTGAAGACGTTCTGGATCACCGGTGCGGAGATCTGCGAGCCGTCGAGCGTGATCTGCACCGGTTGGTTCAGGAAATCCTTCGAGAGCTGCACCCAGCGGTCCGCGTCGGCGCCGGTGAACTCGAAGTGCACGACGGGCTGATTGGACTGATCGAAGGCGACGTATGTGGCATTGAGGTGCTCGCCGGTCAGTGGCGGCGTTAGGGATTTGTACTGGCCGGGGTTGTCTTTGTCGGGGATCTTGATCTCCAGCTTCGCCTGCTTCGTGGCGATGTCGTTCGCCTGCTGGATGTCGTCGATGCCGGGTAGCTGGAGCAGGATCTTGTCGTCGCCGACGGCTTGGATCACCGGCTCAGACACGCCGAGGCCGTTGATGCGCCGGTCGATGACCCTCCGGGCACGGTCGTTGTAGTCGGCAATGCTCTGGCCGGCCGGGATCTCGCCGGTATTCATTTGCAATAGCAGCTGCGTGCCGCCCTGGAGATCGAGGCCGAGGTGGGTCTTGATCTCCTGGTTCACCTGGATCGGGCCGAGGTTCAGGCAGACGCCGGGGCAGCTCGGGGGAAACGGAAACGAGATCTGGTGCTTCGGGATGTCGATGAAGACCGACAGTGCGAAGACAAGGAAGACGAGCCAGGGGAACGCGCGGTTCATTGAAGAAATTCTAGAGGTTGATCACGCGTCGCGCTGAGCTTTCAGGCGCTCGCGTGCCTCACGCATCTCGCGATCGAATGCCGTCTCTCCGGGGATCGTCGCCGGTTCGCTCGCCTGCGTGTTCGCCGGAATGGCTTCCGTTGGCGGCGCCGCGGCATCCGCGGCCTTGTCGAGGAGCTTGTCGGCGTTGAGGAACTCCTCGCGAAGCTCGTCCGATGTGCGACGCAGGTCGCCGACCACACGGCCGATGTCACGCGCGACCTTCGGCATTCGCTCGGGCCCGAGGACGATCAGCGCGATGATCAGGATCAACACGAGCTCCTCGGGTCCGATGCCGAACATCAGCGGCCCGGCGCCGTCACCGCGGCACGCGCCGCGTTCGCGGCATCACGCAGCGTCCGCGCCGCTTCGGTCGCGGCGTTTGCGAAGTCGTCGCCTCGGCTCGCGTAGAGGACCGACCGCGATGCGGACGGGAGGACACCGGCACCGCTCGTGTCCATGGCCGCACGGAGCGCGAGGCCGACGTCCCCGCCCTGCGAGCCGACGCCGGGCATGAGGAACAGGCGGTCAGGCGCGAGGGCGCGGAGGCGTCGCGCCTCGTCGGGGTAAGTCGCGCCGACGACGAAGCCGCACCGGTCCGGCGGAAAGCGCTCGGCGCAGCGCTCGACGACGCGCTCGTACAACGGGCGGCCCCCCACCTCGAGGTCCTGGAAGTCTCCCGCGCCCGGGTTGCTGGTTCGCGCGAGCACGAGCGCGTAGCGGCCGCCGGTCGTGAACGGCTCGATCGAATCGAGCCCGACGTACGGAGCGACCGTCGCCGCGTCGGCATGGAACGAATCGAAGAGAGCATCGGCGTAGGCCGCGGACGTGTTCGGAACGTCGCCTCGCTTCGCGTCGAGGATCACGGGGATGTCCGCGGGGATCGCCTGCAGCGTGAGCGCGAGGACGTCCATGGCGGCACTCCCATAGCGCTCGTAGAAGGCGAGATTGGGCTTGTAGGCACAGACGTGCGGCGACGTGGCGCGGATGATCCGGCGAAGGAACCGGACGGCCGCCTGCGGTCCCCGGCCGAGCGACTCCGGGATCGATGCGGGTTCGGGATCGAGGCCGACACAGAGGATGCTGTCGTGCGCGCGTTGCGCCGCACTGAGCTTTGCGAGGAAGGACACTCAGCCGAATATGATAGGGACGCTTCCACAACAGGGAGGGGACTCATGGTTAGCGCTTTGCGCGGCCCGCTGGGGTGGGCACTGGCCGCCGGACTGGTTATCGCCGCATGCGGCGGCGGCGGAACAGGCGGAGCGTCGCCGACCGCAGCCGGCCCAAAGCTCGGCTCGGCCGAGCGCCCGATCCATCTCGCGATCACTCCGTCGGCCGAGGTCCAGCGACTCACTGCCACAGGCAACGTGATCGCGGCCGCACTGGGCAAGTCGACAGGCCTCAGCTGGAAGGTCTCGGTACCGACGAGCTACGCCGCGCAGATCGACGCCATCTGTGCCGGACAGGTCGACGTCGCCTTTATCGCTCCGCTGCAGATGACGCTCGCGCTCGACAAGGGCTGCGTAACGCCGATCGCCGCCGCGCTGCGCAAGGATGCGCAAGGAAACCTCACGACAACGTACGAATCGCAAATTCTCGTGCGCAACGACAGCGGTATCAAGACGCTCGCTGATCTCAAAGGCAAGAAGTTCGCCTTCACCGACGCGATTTCGGCGTCCGGATATCTCTTTCCGTCACTTCTCGTGAAGCAGAAGACGAGCCAGGAGCCCAAGACGTTCTTCGCGTCGACGATCTTCGCCGGCGGTCACCCGCAATCGGCGCTCGCCGTCTACAACAAGCAGGTCGACGGTGGCGCGATGTTCATCGACGCGCGCGTGAAGGACCTCCAAACGAAGGAGCTCGCGGCGGGCATGCCCGCCGACATCCTTCAGGTCACCAACGTCATCGACAAGGCGGGCCCGATCCCGAACGACGGCATCGCGATCCGAAAGGACGTGCCGACGGACGTCGCCGGTCAAATCAAGAAGGCGTTGCTCGACTACGGGACCACCGACGACGGGAAGAAGAACTACAAGGACCTCTTCGGATGGGACGGTATGCAGGAGGTCCAGGCCTCCTTCTTCGATCCGGTGCGTGACGCGGCGAAGCTCGCGGGGATCGACGTCGCAGCGGAAGCCGCGAAGACACCGCGACCGCCCGCGACCGCCGCGCCAGCGACTGCCACGCCAACCAAGTCGCCCTAACCGTTCCGACGACGAGCTGAAGAAGACCGCCGGGAGCAACCGGCGGTCTTCTTGTCTCTATCCTGCAGCGGGTGCCGGCATTTCTCGAAATCCGCGACCTCGTCAAGGTGTATCCGCGCGGGGCGCGGGCTCTCGACAGCATCAGTCTCGATATCCGGAAGGGCGAGTTCGTCGTCCTCATCGGCCTCTCGGGGTCGGGAAAGTCGACCCTGCTCCGCTGCATCAATCGGCTGGTCGAGCCGACCAGCGGACGCGTGATCTTCGAAGGCACGGACGTGACGCTCGTGAACGGGCGCGATCTCAGGCAGATCCGCAGGCGGATCGGGATGATCTTCCAGCAGTTCAATCTGGTGAGGCGCTCGTCGGTATTCGCGAACGTCCTCGCCGGGCGGCTGGGATACCGGTCGTCATGGCGGACGGTCGCCTCGCGCCCCTCGCGCGAGGATGTCGCGCTCGCCTTCGAGAACCTGGAGCGCGTTGGGATCCTCGAAAAGGCGTACGCACGCGCGGACGCCCTCTCCGGTGGTCAGCAGCAGCGCGTCGGTATCGCGCGAGCGCTCATGCAGCAGCCCCAGCTCATGCTCGCCGACGAGCCGGTCGCAAGCCTCGACCCCGCGACGAGCCATTCCGTCATGAAGTACCTCGAGGAGATAAACAAGACGGACGGAATCACCGTCATTTGCTCGCTCCACTTCCTATCGCTCGCGCGCCGTTACGCCACGCGTGTGATCGCGCTCAAGGACGGCAAGGTGGCGTTTGACGGCAAACCCGCCGACATCGACGAGGAACGATTCAAAGAGATCTACGGACAGGAGGCGATCGAGGTTGAGATCGGCCCTGAGAGGTCGCGCCCGCAACCGCTGAGCGCGACCGAGGCGGCGCTCCTTGCGCTTGCCCAGGACACCGACGTCGGCCGCGTCAGCGATCGCTGATGGCCGAGTACTTCGTCGCTCGCGGACTCCCCGTCCCACCCGAGCTCAGGCGAACACCGCTCACCGACTGGCGGCGGTGGTCGCTTATCGGAGCCACCCTCGCCATCCTCTATATCGGCGTCCGGCTGCTCGACATCGACCTGTCCCGCGCGAACCCGGAGTACGCGGGCACAAGGATCATCAGCCTCCTCCAGTGGGATCTGAGGATCCTGACGCCTCAGAACGAATTCGAGACCTTCTGGGACACCGCGGGCGGGCTCATGATCATCACGATCTTCCTCGGGGTCGTCGCGACGGCCATATCGATCGTCTTCGCGCTCCCGCTCGCGTTCCTCGGCGCTCGCAACATCATGACGGGGAATCCGGTGGCGGCGGCGATCTACGGGGTGGCGCGAGTGCTCTTCACGGTAATGCGTTCGATCGACGTGCTGATCGTGGTGATCATCTTCTCGGTCATCTTCGGCCTCGGCAGCGCGGCCGGCGTCTTCGGCCTCGCGTTCCACAACATCGGTGTCCTCGGAAAGCTGTACTCGGAAGCGATCGAGGGCATCGATCCGGGCCCACCCGAGGCGATCACCGCCACCGGCGCCACGCGGTTCCAGGTGGTCTGGGCCGCCGTGTTGCCGCAGATCGTGAACCCGTTCATCTCGTTCTCGATCTACCGGCTCGACGCGAATGTCCGGCTCGCGCCGGTGCTCGGCTTCGTCGGCGGCGGCGGGATCGGCCAATACCTCTTCCAGACGATCAATCTGTTTCAGTACAACAAGGCCGGTCTGATCATTTTCCTCATCGTGATCACGGTCGCCGCCATGGACTTCGCCTCAGCGCAAATCAGGAAGAGGCTGGTCTAGCCGGGACGCGAGAGCACGGGCAGCCGCGGGTGGCACGGGGGAGCGGGTTGCGCGCGAGCCGCTGACCGGCCGCGTCGCTTGCGAGCCTATGGCCGAGGGGCGAAGCGGACCGGTAGGCGAGCGCGCGGCCCCGACCCCGGGACAGGACCCGCGGCGGCAACCGCAATCACGAACCCCAGGCCGGCCGGCTTGCGCCGTCTATGCCCTCGCCTCGGGTGAGCTTGATCGCGCTTTTCGGCGAACCGCCCGTTAAGGCATCTGCCAGATCCATTGAGTAGAGATCGATCACTCCGTCCTTCTCC
>Ga0209806_1001322_pt1 | contig 16457 bp, 17 predicted proteins | sample GraSoiAngelo_152_FD_186166 | JGI IMG/M metagenome (GOLD analysis project Ga0209806, IMG submission 186166) | Grasslands soil microbial communities from the Angelo Coastal Reserve, California, USA - 14_1009_12_30cm (SPAdes) (version 2) | ecosystem: Environmental > Terrestrial > Soil > Grasslands ... | reverse complement strand
GAGCTCCCTCTCGGAAATCGATCCCTGCCGGAGAACCCGCGGAGCATCTCCACTCAAGTCCAGGATGGTGGATGGCGTCCCAATCACGGTCGGGCCGCCATCGAGGATCAGGTCCACCTCGTGCTCGATGGATTTGAACACACCGTCCGCGTCGACCGGTGGCGGCGCGCCGGCTCGGTTGGCGCTGCTGCTTGCGATCGGCTCGCCAAAAGCGCGAAGCAGCTGAAGGGCGACCGGGTTGTCGGGGGCTCGAAACGCGACGGTGGGGCCGGCCGCGCCCACGATCGGTCCGCCGGCTCGACGCGGGAGCACCAGCGTCAGCGGCCCCGGCCAGAACCGGGTCATGAGGGCCTCCGCCCTCTCCCCTACCACCGCCCAGCCTCGCACCTGGTCTGGTTCCGATACCAGGAGGACAACCGGCTGCTGGTCGGAACGGCGCTTGACCGCGTAGAGCCGCCTGACGGCCGATGGGTCCAGGGCGCGAGCGCCAACCGCGTAGACGGTGTCAGTCGGGAATGCGATCACCGCGCCCTGGTGCAGGCGCTGGGCGGCACGCGTGATGTGCTCGGGATCAGCGGGCCACCGGTGTGTGATCAGGGCCGGAGCACTCGCAGGGCTCGGGCGCGCCCGGACAGGTCTACGTGGATCGTGATCTTTGCAGCGGGCCAATGGGCGCGAGCGAGTCGCTCGACCCGCCCCGCCTGCGACGGATCGAGCTCGAGCAGCAGGGCGCCAGCCGGCTTGAGCACACCTCTCGCCTGGAGCAGGGCCCGCCGGATCAGGTCCAGGCCATCGCGGCCGCCGTCCAGTGCTTGAGCCGGCTCGTAAGAGAGCTCTGGCTGCCACCGGCGTCGTTGAGCCGCCGAAAGATAGGGGAGGTTGGCGATGATCAGGTCCGCGGGGGAGGCGCCTTCGAGGAGGTCCCGCCTCTTCAGCCGAACGCGCGAGACCAGCCTGTGGGCTCGGACGTTGCCGGCCGCCACCCGTAGGGCGGGCAGGTTGACGTCGCTGGCCTCCACCCGCACCGACGGCACTCTCCTGCCGATGGCGACCGCGATCGCCCCACTACCGGTGCCCAGGTCGATAACCCTTGTCGCATCGGGGTGCCCGTTCAGGAAATCAATGGCCAGCTCGACCAGCAGCTCGGTCTCCGGCCGTGGGATGAGAACCCTCGGCGTAACGCGCAGTCCGAGCCCGTAGAACTCCTTGTCGCCGGTGAGGTACGCGACCGGCATCCGTGAAGCTCGTTTCGAGACCAGGCCCGAAAAGCGGCGGGCCTGCGCGGATGTGAGCCTGCGCTCGGGGTGAGCCAGGAGTCCTTCCCGGGTTGAGCTCAGCACGTGGGCGAGCAGCACCTCCGCGTCGAGCGCGGCTGTCCGGATGCCGGCCCGGGCCAGGCGGCGCCGAGCAGTCAGGAGCGCGGCGCCCGCGGCACGACGATCATCGATCGCTTCCACCACGCCTGGACTCGCCATCCGGAGGCTCGCTCAGCTTGTTCGCCTGGTCCCACTGGATCAGCCGGTCGACCACAGGGTCGATGTCCCCGGCTAGGAACTGCGGCAGCTTGTAGTACTTGAAGTCGATCCGGTGGTCGGTGATCCGGCTCTCCGGATAGTTATAGGTACGCACCTTCTCGCTTCGCTCGGCCGTGCCGACGGCCGAACGCCGGGCCCGGGACAGCTCGGCGTCCTGTTGCTCCTGCTGTCGATCGAGGAGGCGCGCCATCAATACCCGCATCGCCTTGGCTTCGTTCTGGAGCTGTGACCGCTCGTCCTGCGAGGAGGCAACCACCGGAAGCCCGCCGTCCGCCGGGGTGTAGGTCAAGCGCACAGCCGAGTCGGTGGTGTTGACGCTCTGGCCGCCGTGTCCCTGGGAGCGAAAGACCTCGCGCTTGAGGCGGTCCCGGTCGATCACCACTTCCACGTCCTCTGCCTCCGGCAGGACGACCACGGTCGCAGTCGACGTGTGGATCCGGCCCTGCGCCTCAGTGGCGGGGACCCGCTGCACGCGATGCACCCCGTTCTCGAACTTCAGTCGCGAGTAGGCGCCTCGCCCGCGGACCTCGAAGATGACCTCTTTGTAGCCCTGGCGTTCTGTCTGGCTTTGCGAGATCAGCTCGATCTTCCAGCGGTGAGCCTCCGCGTAGCGGGCGTACATCTTGAAGAGGTCGGCGGCGAAGAGGGCCGCCTCGTCCCCGCCCGTGCCCTGGCGGATCTCGACGATCACGTCCTTTTCGTCGTTTGGGTCCTTCGGTACGAGGGCCAGCTTGAGCTCGCCTTCCAGGCGGGCCTTTTCCGCCTCCAGTTTTTCGATTTCCTGTCGGGCATAGTCCTGCATCTCCGTGTCTTTCTCCTGGGCGACCAGTTGACGCGCCTCCCGGATGTCGGCTTCGGTCCGACGGTAGGCGTCATAGAGATCGACCAGCGGGCGGAGCTGCGCCTGTTCCTTGCTCAGGCGCTGGAGCTCGGCCAGGTTGTTGTGGATGTTGGGGTCCGCCAGCCGCTTCCCGATCGCGTCGTAGCGAGCCCGGACCGATTCGAGCTGCTCGAACATCAGGCGGCGGCTTCTTTCTCCTCGAGCCGGGCCGCGCGAAACGCCGCCAGGGCGACCTCGATCTGGCGGTCCTCGGGCTCACGCGTGGTCAACTTCTGGGTCGCCAGGAAGGGCACCAGGAGCACCTTGACGACGGGGTTGTACCGATGACGCCCGGCGAACCGGATGAACTCGTAGGCGAGCATAGCGATCAAAGGCACCAGCACCAGCCGCGAGAGGATGAGCAGCGGCAGGGCGGGCCTACCCGCCAGCGAGAAGACGAAGACGCTGACCACCATCACAGCCAGCAGGAAGCCGGTGCCACACCGGGGATGCAGGGTGCTCTGGGTCCTGACGTTGGCCACGTCATCCGGGAGCCCGGCCTCGTAACCGTTGATCGTCTTGTGTTCGGCACCGTGGTACTGGAAGACGCGACGTACCTCGGGGTTGAGCGATATCAGGTAGAGGTAGAGCAGGAGCAACCCGATCCGCACCAGCCCTTCGATCACCGTGAACGTGAGCGCGCTGCCGCCACGGCTGAACAATCCCGCCGCCAGCAGCGGCAGCCCGAGGAAGAACGCGATCGCCCCCACGATCGCAATTCCCATGGTGATGGCGATCTGGCGGGGCGTGAGCTCGATGTCCTGCGACCTGGCCTGGACGTTCGCCGACCAGACCAGGGCCTTCATTCCCAGGTGGAGCATCTCCCACAGCCCGGCCAGGCCGCGCAGCAATGGGAGCTTCCAGAACCGGCTCGTATAAACCACCGAGGTGAGGGCTTCGCGTCGGACCTCGATCTCGCCGTCGGGCCGCCGAACGGCGACAGCGTAGGTGGTGCGGCCTCGCATCAGGACGCCTTCGATAACGGCCTGACCGCCGTAGAAGAACTTTTCCTGGCTCATGGCCGCCCTGACTCTAGCACCAGCCCGTCAAAAACGGGCGGGTCCGCCTATCCCTTCTTGCGCTGCTGCCGCTGCTGGAAGCGGTCGACACGACCCTGGGTGTCGACGATCCGCTGCTGACCGCTGAAGAATGGATGGCAGACCGAGCAGACCTCGGTCTTGAGCTCCTTTTGGGTAGAGCCGGTGACGAAGGTGTTGCCGCACAGGCAGTGGACAACCGCGTCGTGGTAGTAGGTCGGATGGATTTGCGCTTTCACGGGCACCCGATTATAGCAGTCAAGATTCAGACCCCCTGGGGGAGCAGATGGACGGTATGAGCCGCTCCGAGGGCAAGGCCGATCAGGAGCGAGAGATAGACCAGCCCGATCGTCCATTTGGTATTGGTCGGGACGTCGTAGTAGGCCGGGTTTTCGGCAGTCGATCGGAAGCGCTGAAATGTGCTGAAGCCGCCAAAGATCAGGATCAGAAGAAGGAGCGGGCTGTGGAAGGGGGTCAAGAGGAGCAGGCCGGCCGCGATCACCAGCCCGGCCACGTTGAACCATTTGGAGACAACGGAAAGGACGCGGCCGCCGTCCAGAGGTGTTACCGGCAACAGGTTGAACAGGTTGATAAAGAAGCCGAAGTAGGCGAGGCCCACCAGCAGCCGCCCCCAGTACGTGTCCGGAGCCGCCAGGTAGCCCAGGTAGCAGATGCCGGCAGCGACCGTTCCCAGGATGGGTCCCCCGATCGCCATCTGCGCCTCCTGAGCAGCGCTTTTGGGCTGCTGTTTCATGCTCACGAAGGCCCCCAGGCCGGGGATCATGATCGGCAAGCTGGCAGGCAGGCCGATCATTCGGGCCACAATCAGATGGCCACTCTCGTGGATCAGGATGAGCACCACAAAACCGAGGGCAAAGACCCAGAGGCCGAAGATCTGCGCATAGACCCAGACCGCGATCGCGGTCGATATGAAGGTCGCTGCCAGCCCCTTGAACTTCAGGATGAAGCCGAGCCCGGCGAGAGCGGCGGTTGCCAGCCCGCCCGTCTGCCTGGGCATGCGCTGACCCGCCGGCAGATCGGGCTGCCTGGCCGGAATATCGGCCTGAACCGGATAGTTACTTCCGACTCCATAGTCAGCCACGCTTAAAGGATGCCCAGCGTTTGGGCCTTTCAATCAGCCCAGGATCAGGCTAAAGCGGGAGCTCGGGCGGGCCACGGCCGCGTGAAGTTGCCCAGCCTCAGCCCGGGGCAACGCTCGCCCAGCTGACCCACGAATCGCACCATCCCGATACCCCGTGTTCGCCTGGGCATCCTTGCCAGCAACCAGCCGGGATCGACATTGAGCGACCGAAGCTGGACCTGGTGGACGCCGTGCGTTCTGATGAAGGCGACCAGCCGGTCGATCTCGTCGGGTGCATCGGTGATGCCGGGGAAGGTGAGGAGGTTGATGGTGACTTGCGCGCCAGCCTCGCTGAGAAGGTCGGCACAGGCGGTGACGTCCCCCAGGCCGTACCCGACCGGCCGGTAGTAGGGGCGAAACGTCGCGTCGTCCAGGCTGAAGATGCTGATCCGTGCCGAATTGAGGCCTGCGTCAATCAGCCGGCGGAGCACCCCCGGTCGTGAGCCGTTGGTGTTGATGTGGATGGTGGCCTCCGGCGCCGACTGGCGGATTATCCGGACCGCGGTGACTAGTGCCTCGCCTCGGGTAAGCGGCTCTCCCTCGCACCCCTGGCCGAAGCTGACGAAATTGTCGATCCCGCTCTTCAGGTGCCAGGCCGCCAGCTCCGCCACCTCGACCGGGGTAGGAGCGAAGGGCATGCGCGCCTGCGGGGAGACAACGTCGCCCCACTGCTCAGAAATGCAGCCGAGGCACGCAGCGTTGCAGGCGGGTGATACGGGAATGGCGGCCTCGCCCCGACGCAGGAAGAGGTTCTGCGCTGTCAGGCAGCGGTAGTCGGTCGCGCAAATTTCGAGGTGGTCGACCAGCCGGTTATCCGGAAGGGCGCGGCGTGCTGCACCGATGTAGCGCCCAATGCGGTCACGGCCAGGCGCTGCCGGGTCCCACGCCTCCCAGGAGTCGGTCCGCAGTGCGGCCACCTGAGGCCTCCCATCCACCATGCCCACCGCGGCGTAGCCGTACAGCGGCAGCACCGGAGCATTCGCGGCTTCCACATAGGCCGGCAGCCACGTCCGCAGGTAACCGGGCGGAAGAATCGCGGCTACGGCAAGCCTTCCCTCAGGCTCGAGTGAGACGCGCTTTGTTTCGCGGTCCCGCCCCACAGCGAACCGGTACGGGAGGTGGGCGATGGTGGTGCCTGCAGGTGCCGGGATCAACCCATCCGGTGGCGCCTCCTCCCAGCCAGATCGGGCCAGCAGCTCGAGGCGGGGTTCCGCCCGCACCCGCCCGTCCGTATCGGCGGAGCTGAGCTGGATCACCCGGTCAGTCTAGGAGTGTCAGGTCGACAGGAAGTTCAGCGGATTTTGCGGGACGCCGTTGTGCATCACCTGGAAATGGAGGTGCGGCCCGGTCGATCGCCCGGTCGAACCCATCAGGCCGATCTGCTGACCGGCGGAAACGGTCTGCCCCACGCTCACCAGGGTCTGTTCCATGTGCCCGTAAATGGTGTGGTATCCATCGCCATGGTCGATCTCCACGTAGATCCCGTATGAGCCCGCGCCCGCGAAGACGACCTGTCCCGCCGCTGCGGCTACCTCGGGTGTGCCGTAGCCGTTGGCGATGTCGATGCCGGGATGATACTGGTAGAACGGCTGGCTGATGGTGCCTTGCGTCGGCCAGACAAAGTGAAGAAGGCCCGCCCGGCTGCCGTCGGGCGGCACGGGGGTCATGCGGGAGGGACGCGGCGGAGCAAGCCCGGGAATGAAAACAGGGCTGGGGAGGGGCGAGAGTAAGGTGATCGCGTTGACCCGGCAGATGGCGAGGGCGTCGACGTGATAGGCGCCTGCCAGCTCGACCACTGACTCGCCCGGGCTGGGTGAAACCACGATGCCGTCGACCGGTGGAAGCGAGAGGACGTCGCCTACGGACAGGCTGTCGCCTGAGGCCAGCTGGTTGACCTGCATCAGGGTGCTGGCCCCGATGCCGGCGCGCGCCGCGATCGTGGGGACCGTATCGCCCGGCTCTACCACGTACGACGTGATCGGCGAAAGCGGTCCGCTGCCGACTGCGTTGCGCTTGGGCGGCGTGATCACCGACTCCTGGACGCCCCGGTCGATGAACGACCGGCTGGTGGCCCCGCTGGCCAAGGCGTCGGCAATCGAGCGATGCAGGAGGAGAGGAACAAAGGCAGCCACCAGCAAGGCAAAGGTCAGCACCCACAGATGGGTCGCCAATCTCGGGACTCCTCCTTTCGACCCCAATCGATGTGACGCGGAGGAATCCGGGGCCGGGGCGGTCGGACGCGCCTCGGACAAAACTCGGGCAGTCTAACCCGGGTTTGCGCTACGTGTCAAACGGAGCAGACGCATTTGCACTTCTTGTGCAGAACGTCTACCGGACTTTACGGTGCGCGCCCTCGACCGATTTCAGGGCAGGGCGAGCGGAGCGAGCCGCCGCGCCGCAGGCGCGGCCTTCAGCTTAGGGCGGGCAGGTCTGCAGGCCCGTGCGAGCTAAACGAGCGCAGCCCAGCTTTTTTGCGCGAGTGCGCCGCGGGCCGTCGCAGACCGCAACCGCCCGTCTCGTTTCCTGTGAAGAAGGTTTAGCGCACTTTTCGGTGCGCGCCCTCGACCGATTTCAGAGCGTAGTGATGCTTAGTAGTCAGGTGGCGGACCGTGCCGGTCTTGCTCCTGAAGACCATCGACTCCGTCTCCGCCCAGAAGTGGTGGTAGATGACCCCGTGGAGGAATTCGCCGTCGGTCACTCCGGTGGCGGCGAAGGCCACATCCTCGCCCCGCACCAGGTCGTCCACCCCGTACACCTTGTGCGTATCTTCGAAGCCGGCATTCCTGGCGCGCTCCTCGTCTTCACGCGACCGCAGCCAGAGCCGGCACTGCAGGTCACCACCCAGGCACTTGAGAGCGCACGCCGCCAGCACCGCCTCATGGAGCCCGCCCACGCCGATCATGACGTCGATTCCGGTCTGTTCCAGGGCAGACATGATAGCGGCCGCGATGTCGCCGTCGGTGATCATCGCGATCCGGGCGCCCACCTGGCGGACCTGTTCCATGATCGGTTCGTGCCGGGGACGGTCGAGCATCACCACGGTCAGGTCTGAGACCTGGACCTTCTTGGCAAAGGCGACCCGCTGCAGGTTGTTTTCCACGGAGTCGGTTACGTCAATGGACCCGCGCGCATCGGGACCGACCGCGATTTTCTCCGCGTAGAGGCCGACCGGCGCTTTCACCAGTGAGCCGGGCTCAGCGGTCGCGATCACGGAGACGGCGTTGGGCAGCCCCTTGGCAACCAGAGTGGACCCGTCGATCGGCTTGAGCGCCACCTCCCACTGTTCGCCCATGCCGTCCCCGATGCGCTGGCCGATGGAGAGGGCGCTGGAGGTTCCCTCCTCACCGATCAGGATCGTCCCGCTCATGTGCACACCCGCCAGGGCTTCGCGCATGGCGGACGAGGCTGTCAGCCTGATGCCATCGCGGTCCATATTTCCCATCCAGCGGCCGGCCGAGAGAGCGGCGGCCTCGGTCGCACGCACCAGCTCGAGCCCGATGTTCGGCTGGGCGGTGCGCGGTTCGGCGATGCTGCCCGAGGGCGCGGTCGGCTCGGTCCTCACGCGCCGGTGAGCGAATCGGGCGTGATCACTGGAGCCGTTCCCTTGGCGGGCTCGACCTTCGCCTGCACCGGCTCGACCTTCGCCTGTGCCGGCAGGACGCCCGCCCGGGTGGCGGCCGCCCGGATGAAGTCCCGGAAAAGCGGATGCGGCCGGTTGGGACGGGAACGAAACTCCGGATGGAATTGCGAGGCTACAAACCAGGGATGGTCCTTGAGCTCGATGATCTCCACCAGCCGGTCATTTGGAGAGGTGCCCGAGAACACCATGCCAGCCTCCCACATCGCCTCCCGGTAGGTGTTGTTGAGCTCGAAGCGGTGGCGGTGGCGCTCGTAGACGACCGGCTCCCCGTAGGCGGTGGCCGCCAGGGTGCCCGGTTGGAGCTTGCACGGATAGAGTCCGAGCCGCATGGTGCCACCCTTGTCCGCCACGTCGCGCTGCTCCGGCAGAAGGTCGATCACCGGATGGCTGGTGAAGGCGTTGAATTCGGTGCTGTTGGCGTCGGGCGCGTTCAGCATGTCGCGGGCGAACTCGATGACCGCGCATTGCAGGCCCAGGCAGAGCCCCAGGTAGGGCACCTCACCAGTCCGTGCAAACCGGGCGGCGGCGATCTTGCCTTCGATGCCCCGGTGACCGAAGCCACCCGGGACTACCACGCCGTCGACCTCGTCGAGCAGCCGCAGGTCGCCCGTCTCGAGCGTCTCGGACGGGATCCAGCGGATGTCGACCCGGAGGTTGTGGAACACACCGGCATGGCGTAGCGCCTCGGTCACGCTGATGTAGGCGTCCGGGGCCGGCAGGTACTTGCCCACCACGCCGATCCGGACCGCCGCGCTGGGATTCTGGATCCGGTGGACCAGCTCCTTCCAATCGGTCAGGGCGGGCGGAGAGGCCTCGAGCTCCATCGCCTCCACCATCACGGCCCCCAGTCCGGCGTCTTCGAGCATCAGCGGGACCTCGTAGATGGAGTCCGCGTCCGGCACTGAGACGACTGCCCGGCGCTCCACGTCGCAGAACAGGGCAATCTTGTCTTTGAGCGCCCCGCTCACCGGCCGCTCGGACCGGCAGATGATGGCGTCCGGCTGGATGCCGATGCTGCGCAGGGCTGCGACGCTGTGCTGGGTCGGCTTGCTCTTGAACTCCTCCGAGGCTTCGATAAAGGGCACCAGCGTGACATGGACGTAGAACACGTTCTTGCGTCCCAAGTCATTCTTCAGTTGGCGGATCGCTTCCAGGAAAGGCAGCGACTCGATGTCGCCCACCGTGCCGCCCACCTCGACCACCACCACGTCCGGGTTGTCTTCCCAGGTCACCCGGGTGATCCGCTCCTTGATCTCGTTGGTCACGTGAGGAATCACCTGGACGGTGCCGCCCAGGTAATCGCCCCGGCGCTCCTTGGCGATCACCTCGGCATAGATCTTCCCGGCGGTCACGTTGCTCGCCTTGCTCAGGTTGGTGTCGATGAACCGCTCGTAGTGGCCCAGGTCCAGGTCGGTTTCGGCGCCGTCGTCGGTGACGAAAACCTCGCCATGCTGGTAGGGCGACATGGTGCCGGGGTCGATGTTGATGTAAGGGTCCAGCTTCTGCAGCGACACGCTGAGCCCACGAGCCTTGAGGATGGTGCCCAGGGAGGAGGCAGTGATGCCCTTCCCGATCGAGGACACCACACCACCGGTCACGAAGACGTACTTCGGCACCGGGATTCTATTGTACCCCGAGCGTCCCCCAACCTCCAGGGGGAGAAACGCGGGAAGCTAGCCGCTACTCGACCGCTGCCCCTGCCACCGCTGCCCCGGCCGCCGCGCCCCGGGGTTCCAGGATCACCAATTTGGTCTCCTCCGAGGACGGCGACAGGCTCAGCTGCAGCTTGGGCTGCGGGGTCAGGTCGGTCGCGCCCATCTCCTTTGCAAACTTATCCACGGGCTCCAGGTCCTGGGCTAGCAGGGTCAGGCCAGGGAGCTTGTATGAGATTGGCACTACCAGCTTGGGCTCGATCTGATTGACGATCTCGGTCGCCTGGGCGGAGCCGATGTGACTCCCACCCCCGACCGGGACACAGAGGACATCGATCTTGCTCCCGATGGCGTCCAGCTGGCCTTCGTCCAGCGGATGTCCCAGGTGGCCGAGGTGGCAGACCCGCAGGTCGTCGATGTCGAGCACGTAGACGAAATTCTTGCCTCGCTCGGCACCGTGCCGGGCGTCGTGGAAGGTCTGGATGCCGTGCATGGCAACCCCTTTGATCTCGAACTCGCCGGCGCCGCTGACCAGGTGATAATCGTTTCCCAGCCCCTGCATGCTGAAGTGGGTCGGGTCCTCGTGCGTCAGGATGACAACCTGGACGTTCAGCCGCACCGGTGCCAGACCAAGCTTCGGCTCGTAGGGGTCGATCAGCACGGTCGCCTCGCGACCGCGAAGGCGTATTGAGTTCAGGCCAAAGTAGGTGATTTCCATATTCGGATGAAAGTCTACATGCGGTCGGGCGCAGTGACACCCATCAGGCCGAAGGCGTTGGTGAGGGTGGTCTTGGCGGCCCTGGCGAGCTGCAACCGGGCTGCCGTGAGCGCTGCATCGTCGCTGACGATCCTGCAGTTCTTGTAAAAGCGATGGATGGCGGCAGCAAGCTCGTCGGTGTAGAACGCCAGCCGGTGAGGCTCCAACGCGTCTGCCGCCTCACGCACGATATCGGGCCAGCGGACCATGACCCGGATCAACTCCAGCTCCCACTCCGAGTCGAGCCGCGAATAGACCGGCTCGCCACTCGCGGCGGATCCAAAGGAGAGGACATTGGCAAGCCGGGCGTGAGCGTACTGCGCGTAGTACACGGGATTGTCATTCGATTGCCGCTTGGCGAGGTCGACGTCGAACTCCATGTGGGCGTCGGCTGACCGCAGGAGGAAGAAATAGCGCACCGCGTCGGGTCCGACCTCATCGAGCATCTCCTCCAGCGAGATCCCGACTCCGGCGCGCCTGGACATCCGGACCACCTCTCCGCCGCGCTTGACGGAGACCAATTGGACCAGCAGGACCAGCAGCCTGGAGGGATCCATGCCCAGCACCTCGAGGGCCTGCTTCAGCCGGCCGACCTGGCCCTGGTGGTCGGCCCCCCAGACGTCGACCACGCGCTCGAACCCCCGTTTCTCGAGCTTGTCCCGGTGATAGAAGATGTCGGAGGCGAAGTAGGTAGGGTAGCCATCCCGGCGGATCAGGACCTCGTCCTTGTCGGAGCCCGTGACGAACCAGACCGCGCCGTCCTTTTCGGCGACCCGGCCTTTGGCCCGCAGTGCCTGGAGCGTCTCCTCGGACAGGCCCTGGTAGAGGCTGCTCTCGCTGAACCAGTTGTCATGGCGAATCCGGAGCCGGTCGAGGTCACGCGTGATTCCGGCCATCACCGCCTTGATCCCGAAGTCGGCGAGGAGGTTTGCATCCGCGGCCACACCCTGGCGCTTTGCCTCGTCGGCGATCTCGGTCACATAGTCGCCGCTGTAGCCGCCCTCCGGTGGTGATTCGCCGCGCATCCGGGCGAGGATCGATTCGCCGAGCAGGCGGATCTGCCGGCCCATGTCGTTGAGGTAGTACTCGCGCTGGACTGAATATCCAGATGCCTCGAGTATCCGGGCGACCACGTCTCCGACCACCGCTCCCCGGCCGTGGCTGAAGAGCAAAGGGCCGGTGGGGTTGGAGCTGACGTATTCGACCTGGGTCCGCATCCCCTTCCCAAGCTCGCTCCTACCCCACTCCGGACCGGCGGCCGCGATCGGCTCGACCTGCGCCTGCAACCACACCGGCTTCAGTCGAAGGTTGATGAAACCCGGCGCGGCCACAGAGATGGCGGCGAACGACTCGTCAAGCTCGATCAGGGGGGCGAGCTCGTTCGCGATCTGGACGGGCGCCCGGCGCAGTACCTTCGCCAGCTTGAGAGGAAGGGTCACCGAGTAGTCGCCGTGCTCCGGGTTCCCGGTGCGCTCCACCACCAGGGCCGGGAGCGCAGACTCTGATTCGCTCCACCCGTTGAGCCGGGGGACGGCACGCCTGACCGCCTGATCGATGATGGTGGCCGGCGTGAGGACCGCGGCCTTGATCAGGGCTGGGTTCCGAGGGTGACCTTGACGGTTTGCGTCTTGCCGCCCCGGACGATGGTCAGGGTCACCTGGTCTCCCGGGCGATACTGACGCAGCACGTCCTTAAGCGGATGGCTGGGGTCAATCGCCTGGTCATTGACCCTGGTGATGACATCCCTGGCCTTGATCCCCGCCCGGGCAGCCGGTGACCCGGACTGCACATCCGTGACCAGCGCACCGACGGTCAAGCCGTTCGCGGTCGCGGCCGTCTGGTCCAGTTGCTCGTAACTGACGCCCAGGAAAGGCCGGTTGACGTGGCCGGTCTGGATCAGCTGGGTGGCGATGTCGTGCGCGGCATTTCCGTCAAGGGCAAAGCCGAGTCCCGGGCCGGCCTGTGCCTGCTCGAGAGCGAAGTTGACGCCGACCACCTCCCCGGCGGAGTTGAGCAGCGGCCCTCCACTGTTGCCGGGGTTGATCGATGCGTCCGTCTGGATAGCGTTCAGGATCCGCTCGGTCTGGCCGGCGTTGGCGGGATCGGGGACCTCCAGCGAGCGGTGGAGCGCGCTGATCACCCCCTTGGTCACGCTGTTCTGCTGCCCGAGCGGGCTGCCGATGGCGATCGCCAGCTGACCAACCTTCAGCTTGCTCGAGTCGCCAAAATTGAGCGTGGGCAGATTTTGCGCGTCGATCTTCAGGACCGCGATGTCGTCCTCGGGACTCGTTCCCACCACCCTCGCGTCAAATGTCCTGGTCCCATCGCGAAGGATCACCTGTAGCTGAGCGGCATTTTCGACCACGTGGTTATTGGTGACGATGTAGCCGTTGGCATTGACGATGAAGCCAGAGCCGATGCCGCGCTGCTCCTGCTGCAGGAAGGTGTCGGTGGACGAGATGCGCGTCTGAATCTCGACCACGGCCTTTCCCGCGTTCTCGGCGACGTTGATGATCGCTGACTCCTCGGTCAGGTTGTTCGTTACCGGCGCCAGTGGCGCGACCAGGCTTGATCCCGTGTTGGAGCTTGACTTGCTGAGCTGTTGGGCGGTGAAGATGGTGGCGCCGCTGCCCGCGATGGCACCGACCACTGCACTGAGCACGGCAATCGCCAGCACACCGGCGCCTCGCCGCGGCCGAGCCGGCGACGCGGCCGGAGGAACCGGGTTGAGCGGAGGAACAGGGTTCAGCACCGGCTCGGACTCGGATTCGGGGGATGGCGGCATATATCGCGGTTCGGTTGCCATCGTTACCTCATTCTATGCCGGTATTTTTGGCGGACGACTCGACCGAGTTCAGCGCCCTGGCAATGGCAGCCAGGTGAGGACCAGCTGCTCCGTCCGCTGAAAGCCCGCCTGCTCATAAAGACGCACCGCTTGCGGATTGCTTTCCCTTGTCCAGACGCTGGCGAAGGTGACACCCCGCTCGCGGAAGAGATCGATGGCACGTTTGAGGAGCTCGCGCCCCAGTCCCTGTGACCGAAATCCCGGCTCAACGTATACCTCCGCGACCTCAGCCTCGAGCCCGGTGCCCGGGTTGAAGAAGACACACCAGCACATACCCACCAGCCGGCCGTCGCCTGCTCGTGCCGCCAGGATCACGTTCTCGCCCGTGAAGGTGGGGGCAGGTGGACGGGCCACGTCCCGATCGATCTGCTCCGGGCTCGACTGCGGGTGGCGGTAGTGCCTCTGCTCCTCGAGCATGAGTTGGGCAAGCAAAGGCCGGACCAGCGCGTGGTCCGCCGGGTCGAGGATCCCGATGCTGAGCTGGTCTGCCGTCTCGACCTAGGTTTTGCCGCCCGAGGGAACCGAGTCCAGGACCCCGCGCAGGACCTGGGCTGCCCCCATCAGGCCGGCGGTCTCCACCGGCACCACGATCTTCGCGTTCTCGCTCTCGGCGAATTTCGAGAGAGTATCGAGCTGCAGGATGGAGACCAGCGTCGAGTTGGGGTTGGCCTGCTGGATGGCCGTGTAGACCGTGCCGATTGCCTGGGCCCGCCCTTCCGCCGCCAGGATGGCGGCCTGCTTCTGGCCCTCGGCGCGAAGAACGGCCGACTGCTTGTCACCCTCGGCGGTCTTGATCTGCGCCTGCTTCTGACCATCCGCGATGTTGATGGCCGACTGCTGCTGGCCTTCCGACTTGAGGATCAGCGCCCGCTTCTCCTGGTCGGCCTGCTTTTGCAACGCGAGAGCGTTGAGGATGGTCTGGGGTGGCGTGATGTCGACGATTTCGATCCGGTTGATCCGGATTCCCCATTTGTCGGTGACCGATTCCATCTGCGCCTGCAGCTGGGCGTTGATTCGCTCGCGCTGGCTGAGAGCTTCATCCAGCGTCATGCCGCCGAAGATCGCGCGCAGGGTGGTTCTCGAAAGTTGGTCGATGGCAATGAAGTAGTTGCTGACGCTGAACAGGGCCAGCCTGGCATCGACAACCTGGCTGAAGATGGTGGCATTGACGCTGACCGTGACGTTGTCGCGCGTGATCACGTCCTGCTTGTCACCGGTGCGCGGCGTCTCCCGTATGTCGACCAGCATCATGTCGTCGACCAGCGGGATCAGGAAAGTGATTCCCGGCTGGCGCACCGACTGGAACTCGCCCAGCCGCTTGACGATGCCGACGTATCCCTGCTGGATGATGTTGACCGTCCTGGCGATGATGACCACCGCCAGGAGCACGACGACACCGATGAAAATCAAGGTTGCTGACATATGTGTGCCCTCTCTTCTTTGATCAGGTGGTTTGGCTCGTGGCTGACGGACGAGCCTGGACGATCAGGGTCGTGCTCTTGAGCGCAGTGACGACGACGGGGGTGTTCGCGGGCACCGAGCTGCCATCTGCGGTGATTGCGGGCCAGAGCTCGCCCGCGATCTTGACGTGTCCGGGATGGCCCATGTCGACAATCGGGTCGGTGAGGATCGCCTGCTGCCCGATCATGTTTTCGGCGCCCGAGCGCAGCACCGGCTCGCGCCGGCGGGCGAGCGCCTGCATCAGGAGGGGACGCGCGGCACCGATTCCGCCCACCCCTAGAACGAGCAGCACGATTGCCTGGACCAGGGGGTTGAAACCCAGCAGGGCGGCGAGCGCGGCACCGACGGCAGCCGCGGCGATGAATGCGGCGAAGAATGCGAGGGTGAGAATCTCCACCACCACAAGGGCTCCGGCCACGATCAGCCAGAACCAGAAGCCGGGCATCGGCGCAAATTGTAGGGCCTCCGCTGCGGCGGTGGGTACCATTTCACTCCGAGTGGCCAGCGCATGAAGATCGAGGTCCGCTGCTCACCCACGGCTGATGGGTACACGTGCGCGGTAGAGGTCGGCGACGCGGGCTCGGTCACCCGCCACACGGTTCAGGTCAGCCGCAGCGACGTTGATCGATGGGCCCAGGGCCGCTCGGTCGACCGGCTGATCCGGCGCAGCTTCGAGTTCTTGCTGGAGCGTGAGCCCAGGGAATCGATCCTGCGACAGTTCGAGCTATCCGTGATCCAGCGATATTTCCCCGATTTCGATCGGGTGATCAAGCAACCGGACCCGGGGGACCTGCCACATTGAGCATCGACATCCCGCAAGACGCGCTGGTGGTCCTGATCGGTCCCGCAGGCTCAGGCAAGTCCACCTTCGCCCGCGAGCATTTTCGCTCGACAGAGGTAGTCAGCTCCGACGCCTGCCGGGCCCTGGTGGCGGATGATGAGAACGCCCAGGATGCCACGGCGGATGCTTTCGCGCTGCTGCATTTCATCGTCCGAAGGCGGCTGCGGGCCGGCCGTCTGACGGTGGTCGACGCCACCAACGTCAAGCCGCAGTCCCGAGCGGTGTTGCTGACAATCGCGCGCAGGCAGCGCCGCCCGGCGGTGGCTGTAGTCCTGAACCTGCCCGAGGCGGTCTACCGCAGCCGCAATGGCAGTCGGGCGGACCGATCGGTCCCGGCCGATTCGGTGAGCTTTCAGCGCGACCTGCTCGTGCGCTCGCTTCCCCTCCTGGACAAGGAGGGCTTTGCTGGAGTCCACGTCCTCGACTCCGAGCAGACGGTGGCCGCCGCCAGCGTCCGGCGTACGCCCGGCTCGGAGCTCGGTTCTGACCCGGGTCAGGGCCCGGCTATCCAGACCTCGCTGCCACTGGGCTAGGTGCGAGCCGGCTCGGTTTCGGTCAGGTCGCCGACGGCGTGGGGGTTGGGGTCGGGGTCGGGGTCGGCGTTGGGGTTGGGCTGTCGGTGGGACTGGGGCTGGGTGCTGGGCTTGGAGTGGGCTGCCCGGAATCGG
>Ga0209806_1001321_pt1 | contig 16458 bp, 15 predicted proteins | sample GraSoiAngelo_152_FD_186166 | JGI IMG/M metagenome (GOLD analysis project Ga0209806, IMG submission 186166) | Grasslands soil microbial communities from the Angelo Coastal Reserve, California, USA - 14_1009_12_30cm (SPAdes) (version 2) | ecosystem: Environmental > Terrestrial > Soil > Grasslands ... | reverse complement strand
CCTCGACATCAGCCGCACGTTCGTCGAGATCGCAGCCGAAAACGCACGCAACATCGGGGTGTCCGTCGAATTCCGCCAGGGCGACGTGGCCCAGATGCCTTTTGAAACGGACTCCTTCGACCTGATCGTCTGCCAGGCGGCGTTCAAAAACTTCACGCTGCCCCATCGCGCGATCGCCGAGATGTACCGCGTCCTTTGCGCCGGCGGGACGGCGGTGATCCAGGACATGAGTAAGGACGCAACCCACGCCGACATCGAGCGCGAGGTCAACGAGATGGACCTCGGGCGAATCAGCACGTTCACGACGAAGGCGACGCTCGAGATGCTCAAGCGCCGCGCCTACGCGCCGTCGCAATTCGAACGCCTCGCAACGGACAGCCCATTCAAGACGTGCGAGATCAGCACGGAGGGGATCGGTCTCGAGGTGCGCCTCAAGAAGGAGAGTAGGTAGTGACGAACATTCGCAACCACCCGATGGCCGCGCTGGCGGTGCTCGTGCCTGGCGCCGGGGCTCGGTTTTCCACCGCGGACTAGGAAAGTCGCGGTGGCGGTTGACGAGCAGGAAGCGGCCGTGGCCTAACCTTTTCATCGTGGCGCGCAAGCTCGCCGAATACGAAGCCAAGCGTGACTTCAAACGCACGCCCGAACCAGGCGCCAAGGTCCCCCGCAAGGAGACCAGGGCGCCGCGGTTCGTGGTCCAGGAGCACCACGCCCGCCGGCTGCACTGGGACTTCCGGCTCGAGAAGGACGGGGTGGGAGTTTCATGGGCGGTCCCCAAAGGCATCCCGCCGGATCCAAAGAAGAATCACCTCGCCGTCCACGTGGAGGATCACCCGCTCGAGTACTTCAAGTTCGCCGGCGAGATCCCGAAAGGCGAGTACGGCGGCGGGCAGGTCCTGATCTGGGACGAAGGGACATACGACCCTATCAAGTGGTCTGACCGCGAGGTGATGGTCGTGCTGCACGGCAAGCGGCTGAACGGACGCTACGTCCTTTTTCAGACCAGGGGAAAGGACTGGATGATCCACCGAATGGATCCACCGCAGGATCCCGACCGCCAACCCATGCCGCAGAAGCTCGAGCCGATGCTGGCCAAGCTGTCCTCAAAGCTGCCGACCCCCGATGACGCGTGGGGATTCGAGTTCAAGTGGGACGGCATCCGGGCCGTCGCATTCGTCGACGGCGGAATCGTGCGGCTGCAGAGCCGGACCGGCGAGAACATCACGCCGAGGTACCCCGAGATCCACGCCATGGGCCGAGCCCTTGGCTCGAGCGAGGTGATCCTCGATGGCGAGATCGTCGCCCTCGATGAGAAAGGGAGACCCAGCTTCGAGGAGATCCAGCAGCGCATGGGCCTCACCGCCGAGCCCGACATCCGGCGAAAGATGAAAGAGGTCCCCGTGACCTACATGATCTTCGACGTGATCTGGCAGGACGGCCACTCGCTGATGGATCAGCCATACACGGATCGGCGCCAGGCACTTGCGAAGCTCAAGCTCGGCGGCGCCTCATGGCAGACGCCGCCCTATGAGAAGGGCGGGGGCCAGACCATGAAGGACGCGAGCGCGAAGGCCGGTCTCGAAGGCGTCATGGCCAAGAAGCTCGATTCGAAGTACGAGCCTGGACGGAGAAGCGGCGCCTGGCAGAAGGTCAAAAACCGCAACCGCCAGGAGCTCGTCATTGCCGGCTGGCTCGAAGGCGAAGGCAAGCGGCGGGGCTATCCGGGCGCGCTGCTCGTCGGTTACTACGACAAGGGGAAGTTCGTGTACGCGGGCAAGGTCGGCACCGGCTTCACCGATGCGATCCTCGAAGATCTCAACAAGAAATTGAAGCCGCTCGCCGCAGACAAGAGCCCCTTCGACGCCGGAGCGCCCCCGCGCGCCGCGCACTTTGTCAAACCGAAGATCGTGGCCGAGTTCGAGTTCGTCGAGTGGACGCGCGGAGGTCAGCTGCGCGCGCCTGCGTTCAAAGGCTTCCGCAACGACAAGGCAGCCAAGGATGTGGTGCGCGAAGGTGGCTAAAGAAACGGCGGTCGATGTTCAGATCGAGGGCCGCACCCTGAAGCTCACGAACCTGGAAAAGGTCCTGTATCCAGAGGTCGGGTTCACCAAAGGTCAGGTCATCGACTACTACACGCGTATCGCGCCCGTCCTTCTTCCCCACACGCGCGACCATCCGCTCACGCTCAAGCGCTACCCGAACGGCGTCGACGGTGAGTTCTTCTATGAGAAGAACTGCCCCAAGCACCGGCCGCCATGGGTGCAGACCGCCACCGTGTGGAGCGGCGGCAACAACCGCGACATGTATTACTGCCTCTGTCAGGACCTGCCCACACTGGTCTGGCTTGCGCAAATTGCAACCCTCGAGTTCCACACCTCGCTCTCATACGCCGACGACCTGCCGCAGCCGCGAACCCTCGTGTTCGACCTCGACCCCGGACCGCCGGCGACGATCGTCGAGTGCTGCCGCATGGGGCTGATGCTGCGAGATCTGTTCGCGGAGCACGGCCTCGAGAGCTACGCGAAGACCTCGGGCTCGAAAGGCCTGCAGCTCTACGTCCCGCTCAACACCAAGGTCACTTACGTCGAGACCAAGGTCGTGTCGAAAGGTCTCGCTCAGTTTTTCGAAGAGAAGCATCCCGACCTAGCCGTGCACAAGCAGCTGAAGGAGCTGCGTACGGGACGCGTGCTGATCGACTGGAGCCAGAACGACCAGTACAAGACCACCATCAACGTCTACTCGCTGCGTGCGCGGGCCCGACCGACGGTCTCGACTCCCGTCACTTGGGACGAGGTCGAGAAATGCCTGAAGGCCAAGGACCCGAGCCTCCTGGTATTCGACTCCGAGCAGGTGCTGAAGCGCGTCGACAAGCTCGGGGACCTCTTCGAGCCCGTGATCAAGAAGAAGCAGAAGCTGCCGAAATCGCTGCTCCAGGCCACAGGCGGCACACCGGCGATCGAGAAGATGGCCAACCGGCGGCGCAGCGGCGGAGGCCGGCGATATCCGCCGCAGTGAGCATCCGCCGGCCTCGTGTCGTCATTGCGGGCGCCGGCTTCGGGGGTCTCACCTGCGCGCGCGGCCTGAAACACGCGCCGGTCGACGTACTTCTCGTCGACCGCAACAACTACCACCTCTTCACCCCGCTCCTGTACCAGGTCGCATCCGCGCTGCTCGAGCCCAGTGAGATCGCCCGCCCGGTCCGGCAGCTGATCCGCCCCCTGTCCAACGCGGATTTCCTACAGGCCTCGATCACCGGCGTTGACTTCGTTGGGCGACGACTGCTCACGGACCAGGACCCGATTCCCTACGACTACCTCGTGCTGGCCACCGGCGCCCAGAGCGATCACTTCGGCAACGTGTCGGTGGCCCAGCATGGGTTGGGCCTGAAAGATCTCGACGAGGGCCTCGCGCTGCGCAACCGCATCCTCTCGCGGTTTGAAGCCTCGCGCTGGACGCGCGACCCCGACCGGCGCCGGGCGCTGCTCAGCTTCGCGGTCGTCGGGGGAGGGCCGACCGGCGTCGAGATGGCAGGGGCGATCTCGGAGCTGATCCGGCTCGTCTTGCGCAAGGATTACCGCCAGCTCGACATAAACGAGGTCCGCGTGGTGCTTATAGAAGCGGCGCCTCATGTTCTTGGAGCTTTTGTCCCGTCGCTGCGCGAGGCCGCCCGCCGCTCGCTCGAGCGCAAGGGCATCGAGGTGATGCTTGGAGCGAAGGTCGAGGCGGTGACGGACGGTTCGGTGCGTCTGGCCGGTGGCCAGGAGATTCCGGCCTGCACCGTCATCTGGACCGCCGGCGTCAAAGGCTCCGACGTCGGCAAAGCCACGGGCGTGCAGCTCGTCCGGCAGTCGCGGATCAAGGTCGACGGAACGCTGCAGGTGCCGGGCCATCCGGTGGTCTTCGTCATCGGTGACCTGGCCGGCGCCTCCGACGGTACCGCGATGCTGCCGATGCTAATCCCCGTGGCCATGCAAGCGGGGAGGCATGTGGCGGATTCGATCTCCGACATGGTGGCCAACGGTGGCGCCCGCGCATTTCGCTACAAGGACCCGGGCATCATGGCGACCATCGGCAGGAACTCCGCGGTGGCGCAGCTCGGCTGGGTGCACCTTTCGGGCTTTCTCGGTTGGCTGATGTGGCTCGGCGTTCACCTGGTCAACGTGATCAGCTTCCGCAGCCGCATCGTGGTGCTCGTCAACTGGGCGTGGGACTACATCTTTTACGACCGCCCGGTGCGGCTCATCGTGAGAGCTCGCCCGTGAAGCGGCTGATCGCGACGATTGCGCTAGCTGCGATTTCCGTGGCATGCGGCGGCGGGTCCACGCCGTCCGTCGACGCGGCCAAGGTGCTGCGCGATGGAGCCGCTGCCATGGCCCAGCTGCAGAGCGTCAAAGCGACCCTCAAGCTGACCAAGGGCACGGTGACCATCCAGGGCTTCACCCTGGTGAGCGCTCGGACCTCGGTCAAACTGCCGTCCGACAGCGACACGACCTATACGGTCAAACAGCAGGACATCCTGTTCAGCCTCGAGGTAGTGATGTCCTCCGGCCATGTGTACGTGCACCTTCCGCTGTCCACCTTTCGCGAATTGACAGGCGCCGAGTCGACGACGTTTCCCGACATGGCGAAGCTGTTCGACCCCAAGACGGGTCTGCCCGCGATCGTCCCTGCCGGGGCGAGCCCCAGGTTCGTCTCGACCGATCAGGTCGGCGGCGTGAGCGCAAACCAGATCGCGACGACGTACTCCCCGGAACAGGTCCGCAGCCTGCTGGCCGACCTCAGCTCGAGCGGACCGGTGAGCGCGCGGGTCTGGGTCGATACGGGCGACCACAGGATTCGAAAGGCGGTGCTCGACGGCGCATTCGGCGACAGCGGAAAGGAAGCCGTCGTTCAGGTCGACATCTCGGGATTCAACGCACCGGTCATCATCAGCTCGCCTACTCCGTGAGGCGAGGTCGCGGATCATCGGCGAGAGATTCGGCGATCCACGTGGTCCCAGATCCGGGTGAAGCGCCGAGCAGCGCAGCGCGCGCATCCGTTGATGCGTAAGCGAGCAGCGCAGGCGCTGAACCCGGAGATGGGCCGCGTGGGCGCCGAAGATCCGTCGATGACTCCGCGGCCTCGCCTCCGTTGAACCGCAGGGTCCTGCTCGCGCTGGCAGGAGCCGGGCTTTTTGTCGCGGCCCTGGACGCGTACGTGGTCGTGACCCTGTTGCCCGCGATGATGGGCGACGTCGGCCTGACGATCGAACGTCTCGAGCAGGGGACTCCGATCGTGACCGGCTTCCTCGCCGGCTATGTCGTCGCCATGCCGCTGCTCGGTGCGTACTCGGACGTGCGGGGCCGCGTGCCCGTGTACGTCGCTTGCATGGCCGCTTTTGCGGCTGCCTCTGTGGTGACAGCGACAGCCGGACTCTGGGACTTTGCCGGACTGCCCTGGCTGGTGGCCGGCCGGTTCATCCAGGGCCTCGGCGGGGGCGGGCTGGTGCCGCTCTCCCTGGCTCTCGCCGCCGATCTCTATCGCGGCCAGTCGCGCACTTTGGCCCTCGGCTCGGTTGCAGCGCTGCAGGAGGCGGGCAGCGTTTTTGGGCCAATCTATGGGGCCACGCTCGCCGCGGCGGCGGCCACCGCCGGCGGCTGGCGTTTTGTGTTCTGGCTCAACCTCCCGCTGGCGGCGATCTGCGCCGCGGGCCTGGTCATCGCGGCGCGCCGGGTGGAGTTTCCAGCACCTGCCGGCGCCTCCTCGATCGACTGGATCAGTGCACTGCTGCTCGGCCTGGGCCTCGCACTGCTGGTGCTGGCGCTCTACCCGGACGACCCCGAGCACCGCGCGGCCAACGGGCTGTTCGTACCGGCGGGAATCGGCGCGGTGGTCGTGCTCGGCGCTTACGGATGGCGCCACGTGCGCCGGCTCGAGAGTCTGATTCCACGCGACCTCCTCCGCAGCCGAGCCTTTGTTGGCGCGGCGGGGGCGAATGTCTTGATCGGCGGCGCGTTGATCGCGACCCTTGTCGACGTGCCCTTGTTGGGGCGGCTCGTCTTCAATCTCAACCAGCTCGATTCGGGACTGCTGCTGACTCAGTTCCTGATCGGGGTGCCGGTCGGGGCGGTCGCGGGCGGATTCCTGGCGGGACGCGCCGGCGACCGCGTCAGCGCCGCGCTCGGCATCGCCGTGTCTGCGGCGGCATTCGTGCAGATCTCCAGCTGGCGCGCTGACGAGCTGTCACTGCATCTCGGTCCGCTGCGACAGGCAGACCTCGCCCTCGCCGCGTGTGGGTTGGGGTTCGGCCTGGTCATCGCGCCGTTGACCGCCGCCGTTCTAGCCTTGACTCGCGGGCAGAGCCACGGGCTCGCGACAAGCCTGGTCGTGCTGGCGCGCACGATGGGCATGCTGGTCGGGCTCTCGGCACTTACGGCGTTCGGGCTTTACCGATTCCGCCAGATCCTCGGCACCCCGGTGCTCACCGACCCCGACCTCACCGCCAGGGTCAAGCACCTGCAGGCGCTGGTCGCGGCCGCGTTTCTGCAGGAATACCGCGAGATTTTCCTGATTTCGGCCGCGATGTGCATGATCGCGGCAGCCGTTATCGCCTTTTCGCTACGGCCAGCACGTAGGAGTGGTGGTACCTGAAGGCGTCGTCAGGATCGCCGAGACTCGCCATCGCGGCCTCGACCTCAGCCTCGAGCTCGTTGCGGTAACGCGGTCCCAGGGATCGGATCAGCGTATAGGGCAGCGGGCCGACTCCTGCCATGAGCTCGGTCCAGTCACGCGCATCGCTGGCGCGCCCACCGGTCACCATCTCGGTCAGCCTCGTGACCTCGAAGCCCGCCGCGGTCAGGATCTGCGACAGAACGTCCGGCTCTCCAAACCTCGCCCGCTCCGAGCTGTAGCGGGGCAGGTTCAGGTAGTGGCGCCGGGCGAGCGGCGCGAGGCCCTGGAAGAACAGCTCCTGGGCGCGGGTGTTCAGGCTCCGGCGGTGACAGGAAATCGCCAACCGGCCACCAGGCCGCAGGACTCGGTGGGCTTCGGCAAGCGCCGTGGTGGGATCGGCGAGGTAGGCCAGCGTCTCGCCCATCGTGACCAGGTCGAAGGTCGCGGGCCGAAAGACCAGATGCTCGGCCGCCATGCCGACGAACTGCACGTTCCTGACCTTTTTGGAGCGCGCGATCGAGAGCATGTTGTCTGACAGATCCACGCCGAACACAAGCCCGGGGCTGACACGCGGTGCCACAAGGTGGGCGACAAGGCCTGTTCCGGTGCCGACGTCCAGCGCCTGCTCTTGCTTGGCGGGCGCGGCCAGGTCGACCAGCCGCGACGCCACCCTGCCATGCTGCCCGCCCGCCCAGGTGTCGTAGACGGGGGCGATGCGATCGAAAAAGTCGACCAGGTGGTCGACCACCTCGTCCGACGAATCGGGGTCCATCACGGCCACGGGTGTTCCTTAACCTTCCTTGACGCCTGGGGTACGGCTGTTACGATGCTAGCTCCCTGAAATCCTGATTCGGCTTCGCTAACGCATAGAAGTCTGTGGGTTTGCCGAAGTTGGATGGAAAGTATGGAAAACCCACTGGAGGATTCCATGGCTCAAGCTGAAAAAACCGCGGTTCAGGCTGCCGGCAATCAAAACGGCAGCACCAACGTCGTGAGTCTCGGTCCCCGCGACGTCCTGCAGGGCCGCCTGGAGATCCAGGGCGACCTCAAAATCGCAGGGAACGTCGAGGGCGACCTGAAGGCGAGCGGCGACGTCACCGTCGACTCCGGGGCCAACATCCAGGCCGCCATCGAGGGCGCGAACGTCAACGTTCGCGGCCAGGTCACCGGCAACGTGAGCGCCAGAAAGCGACTGACCCTCGGCGGGTCGGGACGCCTCAACGGCGACGTCAGGGTGAGCCGGTTGACCGTCGAAGACGGGGCCACGCTCAACGGCAACGTCACGATGCAATCGGAAAAGAGTTAAGCCCGGCTTCACCTCGCCGCTCGCTCGGCTCGCTGGATCGCCGGCAGGACCACGGTCTCGAGGTATAGCTTCGCCGCGTCCTCAGCGCTGTGCACGATGCGCCATTCGAGCTGTTCGAGGTCGACCTGGTCGCCGTTCAATTGCCCCAGGCGTTCGCGCCAGAAGCCTGGGTCGACGTTAAGACCCGGCAGCGGTCCGCGCTGCTGGCGCTGAGGGCTCAGCAGCGGCAGGTCAGGCAGGGGCGTGCTCGCGTCAGCGTTTGCATCGGGCGGAGCGAGCGCCGGGGCGGCCGCAACCGGCCGCGATGCCGACGCGACCACGTTCCAGGCCACAACGGCCAGCGCGCCGACCACCGCGATTTCGGCGACCACCATCCATGTGAGCGGAGTGCGAATGAGTTTGCGCATGACGCCACGGTAGGCAGCCCCGCGACGCGGTGGAACCCAGCCTGTTAACTTCGCATTCGCCCGTCGCGCCTCTGGATTCCGAACGTTTTGCGCAAAACGCTCCTTTGGGAGCAAGCGATAGGTGCTTTTTGCGCAAAAGGCACGTAATCGAGGCCACGCGGCCGCCGCCGCGACGTGGAACCCAGCCTGTTAAGGGCGCGCGATCGTGCGGAGGGCGACGAGCCCCCGTTCGATGGTCTCCAGCTTCTTCGGAAAGCTGAACCTCACGTGACCTCGGCCGAGCGCCGGATCGTGGTAGAAGCTCGAGGCGGGCACGGTCGCCACCGCCGCGTCTGTGACCAGGCGGCGTGCGAACGCCACGTCGTCCGCGGCGCCAAATGAGCTGATGCCGGCCATGATGTAGTACGCGCCGTCTGGCATCGCCGCATCGAAGCCGCATTCCTGCAGGCCCGTGACGATGGCGTCCCGCCGCTCCTGGTAGTCGCCCAGCAGCTCCACATAAAAGGACGGGGGAAGCTCGAGCGCCTGCGCAATCGCGATCTGAAGCGGGTGGGCCGCGCCTACGGTTAGAAAGTCATGCACTTTGCGGATCCCCGCCGTGAGCGCCGGCGGAGCGATCAGCCAGCCGATGCGCCAGCCGGTGACCGAATAGGTCTTGCTCGCGCCGCTGATCGTGATCGTGCGCTCCGCCATTCCGGGAAGCGTGGCGATGCTGACGTGGCGCCCGCGATAGACGAGATGTTCATAGATCTCGTCGGTGATGGCGATCGCGTCGTGCTCCATGCACAGCCGCGCGATGAGCTCGAGCTCGGCCTTCGAGTACACCTTGCCGGTCGGGTTGTGCGGCGTGTTGACGACGATGGCGCGGGTCTTTGCGCTGAAGGCGGCGCGCAGCTCGTCCGCATCGAATGACCATTCCGGCGGGCGAAGCGCAACAAAGCGCGGGACAGCACCGCTGATCACGCAGTCCGGGCCGTAGTTTTCGTAGAACGGCTCGAAGATGATCACCTCGTCGCCCGGGTCGACCGCCGCCAGCATGGCGGCGATCATCGCCTCGGTCGCGCCACACGAGATGGTCACCTCGGTCTCGGGATCGACGGCATGACCCCAGGCGGCCGACTGTTTCCGCGCCACGGCGGCGCGAAGCGCAGGCGCCCCCCAAGTTGTCGCGTACTGGTTGTAACCCTCTCGCAGCGCTTGCGCCGCGGCGTCGAGGATCCGCGAGTCAGGGTCGAAGTCCGGAAAACCCTGGGCGAAGTTCACCGCTTTCTCCGGCCCGTGGAGCGCAAGGTTCAGTCGCGTCATCTCGCGAATGACCGATTCGGTGAAGCTCTGCGCCTTCAGCGACAGCCCCGTCGACTTGCTAATGTCCGGGATCGGCACGCTCCAGGTGGAGATCGGTGCTCGAGCACGAGAAGCATCGCGCAGGGCGCTCGAGGTTGCGCTCCCACCAACCGCAAACGTCGCACGTCCAACGGGTTTTGGCGAAGAAGTCGAGCACGTCAGACCTGCTCAGCAGACCTACCATCTTGCCGCCCCTGATCACCGGGACCCGGCGGATCCGCTCCCCGATGAGGAGGCGCGCGGCCTCGTCAATACCCGTTTCCTCGGTGACCGAGATGACGCGCGGGCTCATGATGTCGCGCGCCACCTTTCCCTTCTTGGAAAATACATCCGTCTCCGAGACGATGCCCACCACGTGACCTTCATTCGCAACCACAGGCGCGCCCGTGATGCGCTTGGAGGTCAGGGTGGCTGCGATCTCATCGACTGGCGTGTCTTCGCGGAATGTGATCACGTTTCGCGTCATGACTTCTTTGACCGGGATCACAGCGTGCCGAGCAGTGTAGCCACGGTCTGGAAGTTGGCGTTGCCGCCGCTCAGCAGCAGGCCCGTGCGCCCGCCCGGGAGCTTGCCGGCCAGGTAGGCGGCGAGTGGAAGCGTACCGGTCGGCTCGAGCGCCAGGTGAATGCGCGACCACGCGACCTGGACGGCGGCGCCGATCTCGTTCTCCGTCACGGTGACGATCTCGTCCACAAGCCGGTTACCGAACATGACCTCGAAGTTACGCCCACCGATAGCCGTCGTGCGGACACCGTCGGCGATCGTTTTCGGGGAGGTCGCCAGGGTCTGGATGCTGCCCGTTTTCCAGGTCCTGAAGGCGTCGGCGGCAACCTCCGGCTCGACGCCGACGACCCGCAGCGCGGAGTTGTGGCTCTTGGCGGAGATCGCGGACCCGGCCAGCAGTCCGCCGCCGCCGACCGGCGCCACGACCACATCGAGCTCCGGTTCATCCTCCAGCAGCTCGCGCACCGCTGTGCCCTGGCCGTGGATCACATTCCAATCGTCAAATGGATGGACCAGAGTGAACCCGCGTTCTGCCATCACCTCACGGAGGCGCTGCTCGCGGTTCGCGAACGTGATGCCCTCCTGGATCACCTCCGCGCCCAGGGCTCGGGTTGCCGCCACCTTGGCGGGGTTCGCATCCTCAGGTATCAGGATCAGCGCCGGCAAACCAACGGTGCCGGCGGCCAGCGCGACCGCCTGGGCGTGGTTGCCCGAGCTGACCGCGATCACGCCCGCGGGTCGCGTTCCGGACTCCAGCAGCGAAAGCACGGCATTGAACGCTCCCCGCGGCTTGAAGGAGCCTGTGACCTGGAAGCACTCTGGTTTGAGGCGGAGTTCAGGATCCAGGTCGGTGGTCAGGGCAGGCGTGCGGCGCACGCGACCGCGGATCCTTTCCGCCGCCTGCCGGACCAGCTCCGCGTGCTCTGCGGCGTAGCTGCTCAAGCCGCGGCGGAATCGCGTTCGACCGCCGATAGCGGTCGCGGTGCCCGGCGCAGGTTCGTCAGGACGATGCCGGCCAGGATGATGACCATGCCGATCACGGTCGGCAGGGTCAAACTTTCGTTCAAGAGCACGACGCCCCAGAAAACCGCTGTGATCGGAACGAGGAAGGTGACGCCGGTCGCCCGGACAGCGCCGAGCGAGTTCATCGTGTAGTAGTAGAGCAGGTACGCGACTCCACTGCCGCCGACGCCAAGCGCGATGACGGCTCCCATCGAAAGCCAGTTGAAATGGACTTGCGGAATGGCGGGCGCGGCGATGGGTATGGCAAGTGCTGCAGTCACCACAAGCTGTCCGAAGCTCTGCTCGTAAACGCTCATGCCGCGCAGCTTCGTGCGCTGAAACAATGCGCTCACCGCGTAGGCCACTGCGGCGACGACCACCGCCAGCGCACCGAAGAAGCTTCCGCCCACACCATGCACCGCGATGTCAGGCAGCACAAGGATCACGACTCCCGCCAGGCCGATCAGCACGCCCGCGTAGTTGACGAGACTTGGACGCTCGGTCGGGATGACCCAGTAGATGAGTATCGCGGCCCACAGGGTGGTGGTCGAGTTGAGGATGCTCGCCAGACCGCTGCTGATGTGCTGTTCGCCCCACGCGATCAGGACCCAGGGAAGGAGGGCGTTGGTGATGGCCATCACGATGAACGAAACAATTCGGGCTTTCCAGAAGCTGCCGAACAGGGGCCGCCCCGTCACTCGCATGATCACCGCGAGCGTCAGCGCTCCTGACGCAGACCTGACCAATACGAGCACAGTCGGGCTCATGTCGTGGACGCCCAGCTTGATGAAGAGAAACGACGCACCCCAGATCAGGGCCAGCGCGACGAATGCGACGTATGGCAGAAGCGGATTCCTGGTCTCAGACACGCGTCGGCCAATCGTCCGTGGAGAGGACGAGCGTGACGGGGCCATCGTTCTCGATGCTCACTCGCATCTCGGATCCAAAGCTACCGGTCTGGATTTCTATTCCGCGCTCGCGAAAACGCTGCACGAAGACTTCGTAGAGCTCCTCCGCCCGCGCAGGATCGCCCGCCTTCAGCAAGCTCGGCCGGCGGCCGCGGCTCATGTCCGCAAACAGGGTGAACTGCGAAACGATCAGCGCCGCGCCGCCGACGTCGACCAGGCTGAGGTTCATCCGACCCGCCTCATCGCCGAACACACGCAGGTCGATGATCTTGTCCGCGAGCCGGCGCACCGTGTTGTCTTCGTCATCAGAAGCCGCACCCACCAACAACACGAAACCGTGGCCGATGGTTGCACGCCGCTGCCCCTCCAAGCTCACGGAGCCGGAGGTCACGCGCTGGGCGACTATTCGCAACTAGTCGATCTTGGGTCCGAAGTGCGGTTCTGCCTGGATGAGAGAGTCGATGTACCGGAACCGGTCGTAGCGGTGCTGCAGGAGCTGGGTCGCCGTCTGCTCGAGCAGCGGCTGCAGGTTCCGGTAGAGCGCTTCGTCCAGTGACCGGGCCGCCGCGTCGTGGTCGGCGCTGGCGCTGCCCTGCGGCTCCGGCACCACCTCCTCCACGACTCCCATCGCGAGGATCTCGCGCGAGGTGAGCTGCAGCTGCTCGGCCGCCTCGACTTTGCGCGTGTTGTCGCGCCACACGATCGAGGCCGCGGCTTCCGGCGAGGCCACCGAGTAGATCGAGTTCTCGAGCATGATCACCCGGTCCGCCACCCCCATTCCAAGGGCGCCTCCGCTTCCACCTTCACCAATGACTGCCGCGACGATGGGCACCGGGATCCGGAACCAATCCATGATCGCGTGGGCGATCGCGGCGGCGATTCCCCTCTCCTCGGCGCCCGCGCCCGGGTACGCACCGGGCGTGTCGATCAGCGAGACGATCGGGAAACCGAACTTCGCCGCGTGATGGGCGAGGCGAAGAGCCTTGCGATAGCCCTCCGGGTGCATCATCCCCCAGTTTCTGGCCACGCGCTCTTTCAGGCTGCGGCCCTTCTGGTGACCTAGGAATATCGTCGTGCGGCCATGCCACGTGCCTACTCCGCCCACGAGCGCCGGGTCGTCGGCTGACAGCCGGTCGCCATGCAGCTCGACGAAATCTGGCGCAAGACGGCGGATGTAGTCGAGCGAGTAGGGCCGGTCCTGGTGCCGTGCCAGCTCGACGATCTCCCACACGCTCACGCGTACATCTCCAACAGCTGGGCGAGCAGCGGGCGCAGCTCGGTGCGCGGCAGCACCATATCGACCTGCCCGTGAGCAAGCTGAAACTCGGCGCTCTGAAAGCCCGGCGGGAGGTCGGCATAGGTCGCCTGCTTGATCACGCGCGGCCCGGTGAAACCGATGGCGGCGCCGGGCTCCGCGATGTTGATGTCGGCGACCAGCGCCAGCGATGCCGCCGTGCCGCCGAACGTCGGGTCGGTGAGTATCGAGAAGTACGGTACGCGGGCGCTGTGCAGCCTGCCGACCGCCGCGTTTACCTTGGCGAGCTGCATGAGGGCGAGCACGCCTTCCTGCATGCGCGCGCCGCCGGAGGCGCTGACCAGGATGTAGGGAATTCCTGAAGCCGCGGCCTGCTCCATGCCTCGGGCAAGTCGCTCGCCCGCGACGATGGACAGCGTGCCTCCGACGAAGCCGAAGTCAAATGTGGCAAGCCATATGGGCCGGCCCGAGAGTGTGCAGGTGCCGGTGCGCACCGACTCGTTGAGCCCGTCCTCGAGCAGCCGTTCGACCGTCTCCTGGTAGGGCTTCGGCACCGTCCAGTTCAGCAGGTCGTGGGAGCGAACGTCGCTCCAGCGCTCCTGCCACGAGCCGTTGTCGGCGATCAAAGAGATCCAGACATCCGCCCCCAGTCGGAAGTGATGCCCGCACTCGGTGCACACATAGTTGTGCGCGCGGAGGTTGTCCATGACGAGCGCGATGCCGCAGCCGGGGCAGTTGGTCGGCAGCAGGATCTCCGGCAGGGCGCCACCCTGGATTGCGACTTCGTCGCGGTGCGTTTCAGCGATCACAACGAAAGTCCTCCATCGACCGCGATCACCTGGCCGGTGATGAAGCTCGCCCGTTCCGAGCAGAGGAAAGCCACCGCGGCCGCGACCTCTTCCGCGGTACCCTCGCGCTTGATCGGCGTGGCCTTCACCAGCTCGCCCACCATCTCGTCGGTCAGCGAACCACTCGTGAGCTCGGTCCGCACGTAGCCCGGCGCGACCGCGTTGCACGTGATGTTGCGAGACCCGTATTCACGCGCGACCGACTTGGTGAAACCGACCAGCCCAGCCTTGGCGGCGGCGTAATTCGACTGTCCCGCGTTGCCGGTCAGCCCGACGATGGACGAGATGTTCACGATGCGGCCCCAGCGCGCGCGCATCATGCCTGACATGATCGCAGCCTTCGTCGTGGCGAAGGCGGAGAGCAGGTCGGTGCGGATGAGGTCCTCCCAGTCTGGTGGCGACATCTGGATCAGGAGCTTGTCGCGGACCGCGCCGGCATTGTTGACGAGCACGTCGACCCTGCCGATCGCTTTCACCATCGATTCGACCTGCGCCGGATCGCTGACGTCGGCCTGGTGCGCCGTGGCGTTGGGCAGCGAGGCGGCCGTCTCCTCCGCCGCAGCCTTGTCCGACCTGTAGTTCACCACGACTCGCGCGCCCATGCCGGCGAGCGACTGGCTGATTGCGCGACCGATGCCTTTGCCGCCGCCCGTCACGAGCGCGGTTTTGCCGTCCAGGTCCATCTAAGCGGTGGTCGGGCCTGCGTAATCGATGAACAGCTCTTCGGCATTCCAGGTGTCGACGCCCGGGATGTGCTTGGCGGCGAGGCTGGCGAGCACGCGGCCGGGACCAAGCTCGACGACAGTGCGCACTCGCATCGCGCGCATGGAGACCATCGTCTTCGCCCAGTCCACCTGGCGCAGCATCTGCTGGCGAAGCTCTTCCTGCAATGCGGCAGCAGTGCGGAGGGCCTCGCCCGAAGCGTTGGCGAGGATCGGGATCGAAGGTGCTTTCAGGGGCAGCCTGTCGACCGCCTTGCGAAATGCCGCGGCAGCCGCCGCCATCAGCGGCGTATGCGCCGCGAGCGGGATGGTGAGAATCAGCGCGCGCCGCGCGCCGGCGGCGGTCGCGAGCCGTTCCGCCTCCTGCACCGCGGGCATCTCGCCGGAAAGCACGAACTGGACATCGGCGTTGCGGTTGGCGATCCACAGGTTGCCGAGGTTCGACGCCTCCAGCCGGATGCGCTCGACCTCCGACTCGTTCAGGCCGACGATCGCGATCATGCCCACGTGCTCGCCTGCCGCCGCGGACATGACGCGGCCTCGCTCCTTGACCAACAGCAGCGCGGTCTCCCACGCGATCGAACCCGCGGCCGCGAGCGACGCTATCTCGCCGAGGCTGTGGCCGGCCGTCACGCTGACGTTCTCCAGCCCATAGCTCTCACGCCAGACCTCGTACGCGGCCCAGCAAACGGTCATGACGCACGGCTGGATCACATCGGTCCGGTTGAGCTCCTCGACCGGACCCTCGAAGCACAGCTTTCGCACAGGCATCTCGAGCACCTCTTCTGCGCGCTCGAAGACCCGCCGCGCCGCGGGGTAGCGGTCGTACAGGTTCTTGCCCATGCCCGGCTTCTGCACCCCCTGGCCGGGAAACAGAAGGGCGATCGGGCCCGTCAGTGCTATGCCCAAGTCATTCCAATCAGGCCCACTTCATGAGGGTTGCGCCCCAGGTGAGGCCTGATCCGAAACCCGCCAGCAGGACATGGTCGCCGCTCTTGACGCGGCCTTTGCGAACGGCTTCCTCGAGGGCCAGGGGGATGGAAGCGCTCGAGGTGTTGCCGAACTCGTCGATGTTGACCGCCACCCGCTCCATCGGCAGGCCGATCCGCCGGGCGGCGGCGTCGATGATGCGGAAGTTGGCCTGGTGCGGCACCCACAGGTCGATCTCGTCGAGCGGGACACCCGCGGTCTGGCAAACCTCGGTTGCCTGCCGGATGAAGATGTCAACGGCGAACTTGAACACGTCAGGGCCGACCATGTCGATGAAGGGCTGCACGTCCTTCGCGGCGTAGGCCCCCTTCTCGATGTTGCCGCAGGTCACCTGAGCGTAGCCGCGGCCGTCCGAACCGAGACACCAGCTGAGAAAACCGGCGCCCTTCGGCGCGGCCCGCACGACTGCGGCGCCTGCTCCATCGCCGAAGATGACGGCGGTGCCGCGGTCGGAGTAGTTGAGCATGCGAGAGAGAACTTCGGCGCCCACCACAAGCACCGTGTCGGCGCGCTCGGTGGCG
>Ga0209806_1001319_pt1 | contig 16468 bp, 16 predicted proteins | sample GraSoiAngelo_152_FD_186166 | JGI IMG/M metagenome (GOLD analysis project Ga0209806, IMG submission 186166) | Grasslands soil microbial communities from the Angelo Coastal Reserve, California, USA - 14_1009_12_30cm (SPAdes) (version 2) | ecosystem: Environmental > Terrestrial > Soil > Grasslands ... | reverse complement strand
TCTCTCTCAGCCTGAAGCGCGGATCATCGAGCTGATGCCGGTGGCGTACGCCATGGCTGCATCCATTTCAGGCTAGCGGAAGGTTGATGTGGAACCCCAGCAGGCACTGGAGAGCCATCATCGACGCCGGCAAGTCCGCATCTTCCGTTCACCGCATTTCTTCCGGAATGCGCACATACTCGGCGAAAGCGCCATCGGCATCCACGCCGATGATTTTCACGTTCTGACAGATGTGGGCCTCGCCCGTGCGGCATTGCAGGCACTTGCCACAGGCCACGTGCATTTCGGCGGAGACGAAGTCGCCTGCCTTGACGCTCGTGACTTCGTCGCCGTAAGCAACCACTTCGCCACAGAACTCGTGCCCGGGAATGAGCGGCGGATGGATGCGGCTCTGTGCCCAGCGGTCCCACTCGTAGATGTGCAGGTCGGTGCCGCAGATGGAGGCGACTTTGACTTTCACCAGGACGTCGGTGCGACCGTAGCCCGGAACCTTGACTTCCCGAACATCCGCACCGGGTGCGGCCTCCGGTTTCACCACCGCCAGCATGGTATTGGGCATCAACTTCCTTAAGAGAACGAATTAGGCGCGAAAACTCTTTATTCTAGCATCGGGCGAGGCAGCTTAGGACTTGTGGGCCGGCTCTTTGCTGACCGCTTTCCCACTTCGGCGTTTCTCTTCGATCATCTTGCGATTGTATTCCTCGGACTTTCCGCGAGGCACACTGAGGGTCCGCCAGTTGTGGGTGCCGAGATGCTTCGAAAGGAACACGATCTGACCAATATGAGATGCGTAGTGGGCGAGTGCGCGATTGAGTGCCTGCACCACGGTATGTGGTTCGTGCCGAATGTAGACGGTACGCATGAGGTCTTCTGGCTTCAGCGAGTCGAGGGTGCGGAAGACGCACGCCCAGCCCTCCTCCCACCAGCGGAGAAGTTCGTCGCGTGGAGACTCGCCGTTGAGTTCGAACTCCTGGTCGCGGTGGCGGTCGGGCTTTTCGCCGTCGCTGGTAAGGAAATCTGTAAAGCGCGACCGCATGTTGCCGGAGATATGTTTGATCAGGATTGCAATGGAATTCGACTCGGGATCGACCGTGATCAGGAGTTGCTCGTCGGTCACCTGCGCGATGGCGCCTTCGGCCATGCGTTTATATCCGCGAAGCTGGCGACGAACTTCTTCAAGAAAGTGCGAACCGAGACCGTCCATGGCAGCCTTCATGATACCGTGGCACTCGCCAAGACGATATGCTGGAAACCCGTTGCGAAAATTGGCTCCAACACCCTATGGACTTCGCCGGTTTTTTGTGGACCGCGTTGAACGGCATCCACCGATCGAACCCGCGGAGGGCACAGCTCGAGACCTATCAGGGCCTTACGTAGGGGCAGACGCCTCGTCTGCCCGGCCGCGGTGCATCTCCGCGGCCTCTTTCGGCTCCAGCCGAGCCGTAAAGCATCCGAAATTGAACGGCTTTAGCGCGATCGCTGCGCCTGAAAGAAGGGCTAAGTCCTTCCCGGAATCTCTGCGTTCTCTGCGGACGTTCTCCGCATTCTCCGCGATTTAAGATTTTCCTCGAAACACTGCCCAACCTTTTGCAACTCCATCAGCGGATACTTCTTCGCACCCAAACCTAATCCGAGCCCCACCCTCCGCCGCCGGGGCTTTCAATTCGGATGGCTTCCCCTTTACGTAGGCGGACGTTGAACTTTCCGGGCAGCTTTTCGTGGGATCCATCTGCTCGCAAAATCGTCGCTTTTCCGGCTGCGCCCTCGGCACCACCGTGCAATCCCCATGGACCTCGAACGCGACGATCCGCGAGCAGAGTGACTTCAGCATCGGTCAGTACTTCGATTTCGCGTACGATCCCGTCACCTCCGCGATACCTTCCTGCCCCGCCACTTCCTGACCGCAGCGCATAGCGCCGCACGCGCAGCGGGTATGCGTATTCGAGCGCCTCAGCAGGGGTGTTCAGCGAGTTGGTCATGTGGGTGTGCACGCCCGAGACCCCATCCTTTGTCGGGCGCGCTCCCATGCCACCGGCTATCGTTTCGTAATACGCAAAGGCCTCGCCTGTGCGCGGATCGATGCCGCCGATGGTTAGATTGTTCATGGTACCGGCGGCGGCCGCTGGAATTCGGTCAGGAATGGCCTGCGCCAGCGCGCGCATGAGGACATCAACGATTCGCTGCGAGGTCTCCACATTTCCTCCGGCTACGGCTGCCGGAGGACGGGCGTTCACGACCGTACCTGCGGGTGCGACCACTTCGATTGGACGCATCAGTCCTGCGGTTGCCGGAACGTCTTCCTGGAGCAAGCAACGGAAAACGTAAAAGCAGGCGGAATACGTGATCGCCTTGACCGCATTCACGCTGCCTTCCACCTGCCGATCGCTGCCTGAGAAATCCACGGTCACCAGGCGCTTCGCAAATACTTCTCCCGACCTGCGAGCCGTGCCAGGACGTAAGCTCTTTCTGCGATTAGCATGCACCGTGATTGAGACCGCGATCTTGACTGGCGTCTCGCTCACCCCATCGTTGTCGAGGAAGTCCTCCGCTTGGTAGACGCCGGGCGGCACCTGCGCGAGGAAGGCGCGCATCATCTCTTCGGAATAGGCGAGCAGGTCGGTGGCCGCGCGCTGTGCGCGGGGAAAGCCGTAGCGGGCGCAGATTTCGCGAAGCCGCGTGACGCCCGTGTGGCAGGCGGCGATCTGTGCTCCCAGGTCGCCTTCGCGCTCTCCGGGAGTGCGGACATTGGTCAGCAGTAAGGCTAGGACATCGCGATCGATGGTTCCGCCGCGCATTACCTTCACGGGAGGAATGCGGAAGCCTTCCTGATAAATCTCGCGGCACAGCCCCATCGATCCCGGATAGGTACCGCCAACGTCGGCGTGGTGAGCGCGCGAAGCGACGTAAAAATCTGGCGCGATCCTTCGCCTCCGATCGGCCTGAGAGCCACCGTTGCCCACGAACACAGGCGCGACCAGCGTGATGTCGGGGAGATGAGTGCCGCCAGCGAAAGGATCATTCAACATCACCATGTCGCCGGGTGTGAGTTCGCATTTCTCGATCGCGGCGCGGACCGACATGGGCATCGAACCGAGATGGACCGGCATGTGGTCGCCCATCGCGATCACTTCCCCTTGCGAGTCGAACACGGCGCAAGAATAGTCGCGGCGCTCTTTGATGTTAGGAGAAAACGCGGTGCGGCGGAGAGCAGCCCCCATCTCCTCTGCAATGGAGTGATAGAGATTCTTGAAAATTTCGAGTTCAATGGGATCGCGAGGCATGTGGTCGCTCGTGCGCGAGCCAGTCTACTAGAGGCGGAGCGACGGTGCGTCTCGCCGGTCCCCTCGGGCGGGGACGTCCGACCCCAACGAGAAGTGAAGAATTCTGTTGACATGTCTGTAACACTGCCGCAATATCTTGTATTAATTGGTGTGCCCATACCACGAGTTGGGCTAGATTCGGTAAACGGGCGAGGCGCCCCAACCGAAGACACCTTGCAAGGGAAAAAGTTCACGGAGGAAAAACACTTCATGGCAACCAAGAAAAAGGCTGCAAAGAAGAAAAAGAAACACTAACCGTCTGCGAGACGATACATCGCAAGAACCCAAGGATTTTCACAAGAAGCCTTCCCGGAGAAGCACCTCCTGGAAGGCTTTTTGAGTTTAGTCGCCAGTCGTCAGTCGTCAGCAAATTCCGTTGCGTCGGCGTCAATGTTGAATCCATTCATTTGCTCCTGCGCATTTTCTCGGTAATACACCTTCGAACTGGGGGCTGAAGGCTGGCGACTGGAGACTGGCGACTGGAGACTGCGACATGGCACGAAATGGGGTTGTTCGAGGGCGCGGGTCATGCTAGAAACGCTTGAGACGGGAAATCTGGCCTTCCTGCGATCCTGCGCCACGTCTGACAGGCGGAATGACTCCGAAAAGAAAAAGCAACAGCAAAGCGAGCCGGGCCGGCGAGATCGAGATTCCGGAGAAGCTCTATTTCCGAATCGGCGAGGTTGCCCGACTCTGCCGTCTTCCCGCCTATGTCCTGCGTTTCTGGGAAACGGAATTCCCGCAATTGAAGCCGGTGAAGAGCAGCACGGGCCAGCGCATGTACCGGCGCAGGGATGTCGAGAACGTCGTGCGCATCAAGCAACTGCTTTATGAAGAGGGATACACCATTGCGGGCGCTCGCCAGCACCTGCGCGATGAGGGCAAGGGCGAAAAGAAGCAGGCGGCGCTACCCTTCGCCACAAACTCGCCCGCCAACCTTCGCCAGATCCGGCAGGGTTTGCAGGATATTCTGACCATTCTCACGCCGCGACACTGAAAACAACTGCAAAGAGCATTTCAAGACTAGTCCTTCCGAGCGCAGCGAGGAATCTCGTGCTTTGACCTGCCGTGGCATGCAGCCACCCGTCGCTTCCTCAACGATTCCCATTTCGGGAATTCTTACTGCGATTGTGACCGGTGCGCTTGCATATCACATATCCTTCCCGCAATGTGGACGCAGGAGTACACCATGGTCCAAGTGCTCGTGCATCATCAAGTCGCCGACTACAACAGCTGGCGTTCGGTCTTCGACGCCGCGCTCGACTTTCGCCACGATGGAGGCGAATGCGCCTGCCGCATTTTCCGCAAAGCCGGAAATCCCAACGACCTGACCCTGCTCTTTGACTGGGAAGACATGGAGAAGGCAAAGCGCTACATGGCCTCCGACGAACTGCGCAAGAAGATGCAGCAGGCGGGAGTGGTTGGGGTGCCGGAGATCAATTATCTGGCGGAGATGTACACGGTGCGGCGCAGCGCCGCGGACTGATGCATTTCAAGGCTGACGCGGACGCGGTCGCCGATCAGGCGGCAGAGATCAACGCGCCGGTTCGGCCGCAGTTCCGGTGTTGACAGCCTCATCGAGGAGAATGCGGCTGGCACGCTGCATCTCCTGGATCAGGGTGCGCTCCTCATGGGTCTCCGTTTCGCTTTCGCCCGACATGACCGAACCGGCCGCAAGCGCGAATCGGAGGGCATCTTTCTGGTCGTCGAAGTAGAGGATCACCTGCCTGGCCGCCATACACACTTCTCCTGACTCGAAAATCGTGGCGCGCTCGAATCCGTACGAACATTCTGACGACCAACGCTCACTCTAGAAAGTGCCGTTCTTGGTACCTGCCCTGTGAGTCAGGTTTCAATGTGGAATTGATTGTTCGCGGGCGCACTTGGCTGCGCGCTGGAGCAGCAGTTCGCGCTCCCGGGCGTTACGGGTCAGCGACGCAGCTCGCTGGAACTCCGCTCCTGCCTCCTCCAGGCGTCCGAGTTTGTTGAGAAGATCGCCGCGCACGCTGGGAAGAAGATGGTAATCCTTGAGTGCGGGTTCTCCCTTTAGCTCGTCGACCAGTTCGAGCCCGGCCGCTGGACCGTACGCCATCCCAACGGCGACGGCACGATTCAGCTCCACAACCGGCGAGGGCGCCAGTCGAGCGAGTTCGTCGTAGAGCGAGACAATGCGTTCCCAATCGGTTTCTTCTGAGGTCCGGGCGCGCGCATGACAGGCCGCGATCGCACCCTGCAGCGTATAAAAACCGCGGCTTGCGCCCAGTTGCTCCGCGCGCTCCAGCGCGGCCAGGCCACGGCGGATCAGCAGTTGGTCCCATTGGGCGCGATTCTGGTCCAGGAGCAGGACGGGCTCTCCCGACGGACCCACGCGCGCTTTCGACCGGGACGCCTGGATCTCCATGAGCGCCACCAGGCCGTGGACCTCGGCTTGACGCGGCATCAACTCGGCCAGGATACGGCCCAGACGGAGCGCGTCTTCACAAAGTGCCGGGCGCATCCAATCATCCCCGGCGGTAGCCGAGTAGCCTTCGTTAAAGACGAGGTAGATGACTTCCAGCACTGAGCTCAAGCGCGCAGTTAGTTCGTGCCCCCGGGGAGTTTCGAACGGAACCTGTTTCTCTGCAAGCGTGCGCTTGGCCCGGACGATGCGCTGTGCAATGGTCGGCTCCGAGACCAGGAAGGCGCGCGCAATTTCATCTGTGGTCAGTCCTCCCAGCAAACGAAGCGTGAGCGCGACCCGCGCTTCGGTCGAAAGCACCGGATGGCAGGCGATGAACACTAGCCGGAGCAGGTCATCATCGTCGTCGGGCTGAGCTTTCGTGCGGATGCGGACCTCGCCCTCAAGCGCGTTGTCGAGGGCCGCTTCGAGATTCGGAGTGGTCTGCTGGCGGATTTCCAATTCGCGGCCGACTTCTTCGTGCTTGCGATCAAGCAAGGTTCGCCGCCGCAGCAGGTCGATGGCCCGATGCTTGGCCGTCGCCATCAGCCAGGCGCCGGGATTATCGGGCACACCGGACTGCGGCCACTGTTGCAGGGCCGCCACCAGCGCTTCTTGTGCAAGGTCTTCGGCGATCCCGACGTCGCGCACGATGCGGGTAAGGCCGGCGATCAGCTTTGCAGACTCAATCCTCCAGACCGCATCGATGGCGCCATGGGTGTCGGTAGTGTTCACATCATCGATCACATCATCTTTCCATGCGCCAGCGCAAGCTGCGAAAGAGCAACCCACTTCGACTTCGCGCCATCTACTTTTCAAAATCGCGGCGAAACGAGGCAGGGCGTGCAAGAATATCCCATTGGCTAACCAGGATTCGTCAATATGGAAAGAAGCACTGTTCCGAAATGTGGCACTTCGGGAAAGGTTATGGCGTCAGAAATGTTCAGCATGCAGCCCATCGGGTACGTGAGAAGCCCGTACCAGAACCGCAGCGCAGTCCCCCGCGGTTTGGGAGCAAAGCACGATGCAGAAGGCGTGCTCGAAATCCTGCCGGAGTTCGAGCGCGGGCTGATGGATATCGAAGGTTTCTCGCACCTGTTCGTGATTTGGGTGTTTGACCGGTCGGAGGGATGCGACCTGATGGCCACGCCCCCCAGCGATAACCGGCAGCACGGAGTATTTGCCACGCGCTCACCGATGCGGCCAAATCCCATCGGGCTCACAGTTGTCGAACTCCTGCGGCGTGACGGTCCGCGGCTGCACGTTCGCGGCATCGATATGCTCGAAGGAACGCCAATTCTCGACCTCAAACCTTACTTGTCTTCGATTGCACCGGCGGCATTGCGGCGAGGTTGGCTGGCCGAGGCGGAAGCGCGCAGCGGGAAGTAGGAATCATCACACGCGCAGGATCATGACCTCCGTCGCCTTGATCAGCGCCGCCGCCGCCTGTCCCGGCTTCAGGTTCATCTCCCGCGCCGACCTCGCTGTGATGATGGACGTGATGACCTGGTTCCCAATCGATAAGCGGACTTCCGCCATCAGGCCGCTGATGCGCACTTCTTCGATGCGGCCCACCAGCTGATTGCGTCCGCTGACGTGTCGGATGACATGCTGCCGTTCGGCTGCATTGTGTCCTCGCGTGCGATACAGCAAACGATCCACTTCCTTCTGCGGAATGCGGTGATGCCCGCCCGGCGTGCGTACGCTCCGTAGCTTGCCCGCATAGATCCACTGCTTGATCGTGGGAAAACTGACGCGCAGCTCCAGCGCTGCCTCGCGGGGGCTCAGCATCTCCTCCGCCTTTTGAGCTGCTTTGTGCTTCCTCATGCCAGCGAATCCTAATCTCGAAGCGGCCACCGGGTCAAAAGTCCGTATCTTTGTGGCTCAGATTTCTATGCTCGGACCGCTGCTTCTTCCACCGCACATTTCTCCGCGCTCTCCGCGTTTTAAGATGTCCTGCTATATCGCATTGAATCATATTGTATGATGACAACCAATCATCTATTCAATACGATTTTAGTTTCGACACATACAAGGGGAGAGTTCGTGAAAAAGATCGCTGCAGTCCTGCTCCTGCTGACCTTATCGACCGCTCCGCGAGCCCGCGCCCAGGAAGGCTACTTCTCCAACTGGTTTGCCCGTGTCGACAAGACGCAAGCCGAGCAGCCGCACTGGATTACTCCCATCGCCACCACCACGCCGCGCCTCGAAGAAGAATTTCGCTATGACCAGCTCTGGCAGGTAAACTCCGCGGGCGTCACGACCAACAATTACGACGGCGGCAAGGGACTCGAACTCATTCCCCTCGAGCGCGTCGAAGTCATCTTCAATCTTCCACCCTACCTGGCGCACAATACGCCCGGCGTCCACGATGGATTCGGCGACGTTGCCTTCCTCGTGAAATATCGCCTGCTCTCGTCCAACGAAGAACAGGAAAATTACATTCTGACCGCGTTTCTGGGCTGGAGCCTGCCCACCGGATCGTACAAGAACGGCAGCCTTCATGCGGTCATCACACCCACTATCGCCTACGGCAAAGGTTTCGGCCATTTCGACGCGCAAGGCACATTTGGCGTTGGCCTGCCTACCGCAGACACCAATATCCTTGGCCGCACCTATGCCTGGAACAATGCGTTTCAGTACCGGATCCTTCGGAAATTCTGGCCAGAAGTCGAGCTGAACTCATCGTTCTTCCAGGACGGAAAAAACGACGGCAAGAAGCAAACCTTCGCGACCCCGGGCCTCGTAATCGGCCGCCTGCATCTCACCAGGCGAGTGGGCCTGAGCTTTGGAGGAGGCTATCAGATCGCAATCACCCGCTTCCACACCACCAACCACAACGCCATCTTCACAGCTCGCCTGCCCTTCTAGCATTCTGCCCCGTTCACGTAGGGGCAGACGCCCTCGTCTGCCCGGCCGCGGCGCTTTTCCGCGGCTCTCTACGGCTCAGTGCAGGCTCTGAACGTACTCTAATCGTTATCGGATGGACCCGTGCTCTTCCGAGATGCGAAGATTCGCGTGGCGCGCTGACCTGCTCGCTAAGAAAAGTGATACCCTTTTCCAGACCGGCCCCGTAGCTCAATTGGATAGAGCATCAGACTTCGGATCTGAGGGTTGGGGGTTCGACTCCCTCCGGGGTCGCCATTCATTTCAGAATTCGCCCCTAGGCAGGAATAGCAAGCCCGCGCCAGCTTGGGAGCCTTTAATCCCCGGAAATTCTGGGAGGAGCGCTCTCGAACTCGACGACCTTTGCATCGCCGGATCGCAACAAGAATACATTCGATGCGTCTCCAGCTTGCAGTGCGTCGGTTTGAAGCGTATGGCTCTGCTTGGCCCGATAAAGAAGCCCTTCGCTCCGGACTCCGCAAATAAAACGAAGGCTGGACTGAAGAGTTTCGACCGATGCCCTCAGTTCTTCTCTCAATTCCGACATCTCTTCATGGAGCCGCCGCATGCTTGCTACGCCGTTTTTCAAAGCCCTGAAGGCTGGTGTTGAGATGTTCGGTATCGGCCGCTTAAGTTGAAGTGCTTCCCGACATGGCTGCGCTCTCACCCATGCGTCCAGTTCAGCTCTTGTGGCCAGGACCGAACCTTGTGCGTTGCCCGCAGGCCTTCGCACAGGGAGACCCATGTGCCGTTCATAGCGCTGCACCGTGCGCACGCCTTTTCTCAGGTACGCTGCAATCTCCTTCCATCCACTTAAGAACTCGGGGCTTGTTCCGTTCATGACCACCCATCGCTTCAGGAAATCTGAACTTGCTACGGTACTACAATGCCTTCTATCGAACACCAGGGTAAATACAGGAAAACCTGTATGTCAGAGAGTCGGGAGATCCCCGGCAGGGTTGGATTCGAGGGCATGTCCACAATTCGAAGGGTATGTTCCACAATGGATGTTTCTAAATTCCCGTGAGCTTGCCTGTACTCTTACCTGCTGCCCTCCCCCAAATCAACGAAAGGCGTGTCTTGGCGCTTTCGCTACAGCATTTTTTGCAATATCTTTTTCCGCAAATGTTGGGACCTCTACCGAAACTGCCGCGCACGTGGAGCGATGTTGTGCGTGATATTGCACGCGAGCCCAACACGCTACGAATGGCCGCGCTCATGAAGGAATTGACCGAGGTCAATCCCAAGATGTTCGCCAACGCATCCCGAGAGCGCCGCCGGAGACAAAATGAATGGACTTGTACCGGGATTCGGCTCCCCGTCACAATCGATAACCGTCGAAGGCAAACGCCACAAAATGGATCAGGAGTGACCGATACCTAAGAAGGGTGCATATCACGCCGCACCAGCGTCGAATCCAGAAAAAATCCCAGCCCTAAAGTAAACGGAATCGCACCGAACGAAGCCGCCACCCAGGCGTCGGGCTCCACGCGCGCGATCAGCGCAAAGGTGGTTACGAATCCGATCGCTCCCGCCACCAGCAAAATTCCGGCTCGCCGTGAGCGCGCCGCCTGCGACAACTCCGGTTCCATGGGAACATTTACTCCCCGCGCAAGTGCCGCCAGCCGTTCCTCGGTCCGCAATTTCGAAACCCGATAGTATCCATACGTGGTGATCGCCGTGAGCGGGATTGCGAACAGCATCACCACCGCCGCCAAGCCCGTGAGGTCTCCCATAATACTGCTCCTTCTTTGGTGCTATTCGCGCTCTGCACCGTTCTGCAAGAAAGTACGCACGTCCAAGCGCAAAAGTTCCAAAACGCCAGCCAGTTACCCCTCGTCCGACGGGGCCCCCAGGTTCGCGTCCGCTTTTTGGACGCTAACCTGGGCATGCGACCATCCAATCGGATCGCATAAATCTGTTTGATCTCACCGATAACCTCTTTTTATTGGCTCCCTTCAACGCCGCCACGGTAACCTGACTAGTTAGCAGGAAGCACCTAAAGCTCGCCGTTTGAGGCCACTACCGTTCCCCTTAAGGAGACTCATGCAGAACGAACTGCGGAATTTTTTAGCGCTCTCGTATGAACAGCTGGAAGAACTGAACCTGAAGGCCAAGGAGCAGCGCAAGAACCGCGTTGCTCCACACAAGGTTCAGGAAGAACGCTTGAAGTACCTGACCGACGAAAAGCGCATCAAGGCCGTGACCGTCCTGTTCAGCGACCTTGAAGGCCGCCTGCACATGCTCGATTACGACAAGAAATTCCTGTTGAAGAGCTTCGACAACCTGACCTTCGACGGCTCCTCGATCCGCGGCTTCACCGCCCAGCGCGAGAGCGATCTCCGCCTCGGCATTGACTGGTCATCCTTCTACTGGGCGCCGGCGGACTTCTTCGGCGGCGGCAAGGTGCTGGTCTTCGGCGAGGTCATCGACAAGAACGGCACACCCTACACCGGCGACATCCGAGGCATGCTGAAGACTTTCGCCAACAAGCTCTACGACGACGAGGGTTATACGCTGAACGCTGCCAACGAGATCGAGGGCTTCCTCTTCAAAGGCGCCGACGCCGAACGCCACTACCACGAAACTCTGAAGTTTGAATACGTCAATACCGGCGGCTACTATCACTCGCTGCCCGGCGACTTGCTGCGCACTTTCATCGACACCACTGCCGAAGTCCAGCGCGCCATGGGCTTCCAGAACGAGAAGGACCATCCCGAAGTCGCGCCTTCGCAGTTTGAAATCAACTATGGTTACGGCGAAGTCGTGCAGGCCGCCGACCAGATCCAGCTCTACAAGCTGGTCTGCCGCGAAATCGCCACCCGCATGGGTCTGACCGCGTCTTTCCTGCCCAAGCCGGTAGTCGGCGTAAACGGCAGCGGTATGCACACCAACGTGTCGATCAGCAAGAACGGCAAGAACCTCTTCTGGGATGCCAAAGGCGAAGAAAAGCTGAGCAAGCTCGGTTGGGAATTTATCGACCGCATTTTGACTCACGGCAACGATGTTTGCCTGCTGCTGAACGCCAGCGTGAACGCCTATCGCCGCCTCGATCCGCACTTCGAAGCGCCCAATCAGCTGAAGGCTTCGCCTGTAGATCGTGGTTCGATGATTCGCGTGCCGATCGGCAACGATAAGAGCATGCGCGTCGAAGTCCGCTCCGTCAGTCCCGACGCCAGCCCTTACATGGTGATGTACTCCGTTTTCAAAACGGGTATCGAAGGCGATACCGCGAAGATCAAAAACCTTCGCCAGGCCGAGCGTTATCTCCCCGATAACATCTACGACGCGCTCGCAAACTTCCGCGAGTCGAAGTGGACCAGCAAGCTTCTGGGCGAAGACGTGAAGGGTCGCTACGCTGACCTCAAACAGGCTGCCGCTGACCGCTGCCCGCGCTCCCTCGGCACGTTCGTCAAGGCGCCCGAGGTGCAGTATCACCACGAGGTCTACAACCAGTTTTTGTGGAACTTATTCTAGGAAGTTCGCAGTACTGACGACGCTCGCGTAGGGAGAGACGCCCTGGTCCGTCCAGCTCGGGTAGGGACAGACGCCCTCGTCTGTCCAGCCGAGCGAAGCTCGGCTTGCTCTCGCCCACGCCAAAACCAACCTGCATCTTGGATCAAGTGCACAAGAAATCGGCGGCCAGCCATCGATGACTCGGAAAGTTTCCGGGAATAAAGTTTCCGGGAATAAAGGCAGCGCGATTTCGATAGTTCAACGCCGAGTTGGTCTGGAACCTCGACCGGAGTCCTTCTCTGATGTCTTTCTAAGCTCTATGCACTCCTGCGCAAGCTTCTGTGTTTGCTCGCGAAGCTTCTCAGTTTGGCGGCGCAATTCAGCGCTGCGCTCGATGGTCCGCCTGAGCCGAGACTCCAAGTCCATCTCCATATGCTAAGCCGCGCGGCGGTTCCTGCGCCTAGGGTTCTTTCTGGAGATACTATGAGGCGCGACCCCAGACCGAAGCTTATAATCTCCCCGAAACTTGGGTTCATCCATGCTCCTGTTCCTCGACCATGGCCCCGTCCGCGAAATACGTCTCAACCGTCCTCCCGCCAATGCGCTTTCGCTCGAACTGATCATCGCCCTGCGCGAAGCGGTCGAGTCTGCCCCACACAACAGCAGCCGCGCGCTCCTCCTGTCAGGCACCCCAGGGAGATTCTCGGGAGGCCTGGATGTGCCGCTGCTGCTCAGCTACGACCGGCCGACCATCGGCAAACTCTGGCACGAGTTCTACGCTCTCCTAAAAGCGCTGGCTTCTTCGCCGATCCCAATCGCGGCGGCCATCACCGGTCACGCACCCGCCGGTGGAACCGTGTTGCCGTTGTTCTGCGACACACGCATTATGGCCGATGGAGATTTCAAGATCGGCCTGAATGAAGTGCAGGTCGGCCTGGCTCTGCCGCCCGTGATCCTCGCCGCGTTGCGCCGCCTGGTCGGACCGCGACAAGCCGAGCGACTGGCCGTGGGTGGGATCCTGATCTCACCCCAGCAAGCTCTCGCCGTCGGACTGGTAGACGCACTCGCCCCAACCAGCGAGGTTGTCGATCGCGCTATTCACTGGTGCGAGACGCTCCTCGCGCTGCCCGCCGAGGCGATGTCCGTCACGCGTCGCGAAGCCCGCAAGGATCTGGTGGCCTGCGTCGGCCCGAACACTGAGGCGGAGTTGCAGGTGGTCGCTGAAAGCTGGTGGTCCCCCGAAACACAGAGCGCCCTGCACGCCCTTACTGAGAAATTAGGTAAGAAGCCTGCATCGCGCTAGTGGGCTGTCCTTTTGAAACTCAACCGGACTCTTGATTTGTCATTCCGACGCCGAACGGCGGAGGAATCTGCGATGGCAATGGCACGGTGCCCCAGGTTTGCGTCTGTTCTTTGGACGCTAACCTGGGCTCCCTGCTCTCTGCGATTAAGATTGATAGAACTACGCGTTTGCCGGAGCAAAATTCGCGCTCGTCCATTCCGTCATTGGATGCAGCCGCCCACAGTCCAGGCATTTGGTCTCGGCAAACCCGGTCCCGCAACTGGGACACGCTGCCCCGGTCGCAAACGTGTCAAACGGCTGTCCGCACTGACTGCATTTCCAAAAATTGCCTAGTGGCGGAGTGCTGTGACAAGTAGGACAGGCAAACCCCACCCTCCGCGGCAACTTCGACATCTTTAAGAGAGCCCGGGCGTGCTGCAGTCCTCCCCAGCAATTCATGAGCATGAAGAGCGCGAGGACGCCGTACCAGATGGAATGCCTCCACAGAGCAAGAGCGATGAATCCGGCCACGCCCACAAAACCGAGCGAGGTGGCCACCATCAAGCTTCTCGCCCGTCCTATGACAAACCAAAGCAGCGCGCGGAAAATCTGGCCGCCGTCCAGAGGATAGACGGGCAGCATGTTGAAGACCAGCAGAACTACGTCAATGGCCAGCAGCGCTCTCACTAGGTGATACACATTCGGCATCGCGGTCGGCCACCCTGCTGAGCGGCCGAAATAGAACAACACGGCCAGGACGGGCAGCAGCACTACATTCACTAGCGGTCCCGCCGCAATACTCCACAGAGTCGCGCCAGCCCGCGGAGGAGGATCGACATAGGCGACTCCGCCCAGAGGCCACAGCACAATCTGATTCGCGATGCCTCCGACTTGCCGGCAAGCCATGGCGTGCCCGAATTCATGCAGCGTCACAATCAGAAACAGTGCGAGATATTCCGCCACATTCCACGCGATTGACGTATAGCGCCCGCTTCGGCTCTGGATTTCAATAATGGCCACCACAAACCAGGACCAATGCAGAAACACATCGACCCCGGCGAACCGGAACAGATGTACCGACCCTTCGCGCGTGCTCGCCATGTCGGCAGTGTACTTGAATCAAAGAAAGGTGATAAGTGGGATTAGCATCGCCGTGTTAACCAGGGTAATAGATCGGTTTTGAGCACAGTGTTCGCGTGGACTTGATCGCGGTTACAATGCTGTCCCCATGAAAAGCACGATTGCTATTTTCGCCCTCGTCCTGGCCAGCTTAAGCGCCGCCGGGCAGCAGCCGACACTCGCTTCTCCGCTCCTCGACCACCTCGCCGGTCACTGGGTGCTCCGCGGCAACATCGCCGGCAAACAGACCACGCATGACGTCGACGCGGAATGGGTGATCCAGCACCAATATCTGCGACTTCACGAAGTCTCGCAGGAGCAGGACGCGAAAGGCCAACCGCAGTATGAAGCCATGATATTCATTGGCTGGAACCAGACCCCCAAGACTTACACCTGCGTTTGGCTCGACGTATACGGCGGAGCTTCCGTCGCGTCCCTCGGCGTCGCTGAACCCGCTGAGAACGAACTCCCATTCATCTTCAGGGACGAGAAGGGCGAGGTCTCATTCCACAACGACTTCGTTTACAACCCAACCGCCGATACATGGGAGTGGCGCATGGACAACATCGACAAGGGCCTCGCCAAGCCATTCGGCCGCGTGAAGCTTACGCGCAAGTAGCAGACGCCTGTTAGCGAATCTTGGGGAATTCTCCCTCACTCACTCCGCCGCCGACACCACGTCTGACCACGATTAAACACAAGAAACGCGTTCGCTCTGCCTCTCCCTCAGCTCCGCCCTCTGCTAGAATCCCTGATCGTACTCTCGGGAGGCTGCGTGCGCCGAATACTGAATTTGCTGATCTCCTTCGTCTTGATCACGACCGCTTCTCTGCCCTGTCTTTCTTCATCGACCCAGGACGCCCCACTTCCCGAACTGCAGGGCGCTTTCCGCCTCCCCGTAAAAAATGGCTGGACCTACGTGCATCTGCAAGGCACGCCCCATCAGATCGGATTTCAGAACGGGTACCTGCTGGCGCCAGAAATCGATGACATGCTCAAGGTCGTCATCCTCGAAGCCCAGCACGACTACAAGAAGGACTGGGCGTTCTTCCGCGATGCCGCCCAGAACATGATGTGGCCGCATATTGAGCAGGAATATCGCGAGGAGTTGCAGGGAATCGCGGACGGAGCCGCCGCTCACGGTGTCAAGATCGACGTGTGGGACGTGATCGGCCTGAATGCGGAAACCGAGTGGAGCTACTACAACAAGGAATACGATAAGCAGCACGGCGTCAAAACCGCCTCATCGGTCCCCGAGCACTGCAGCGCGTTCGTCGCCACCGGCAGCTATACCAAGGACGGCAAGATCGTGATCGCGCACAACAACTGGTCCACCTATCTCGAAGGCGAGCGCTGGACCATCATCTTCGACATTGTTCCGGCCAAGGGCTATCGCATGCTGATGGATGGCCTGCCCGGAGTCATTCACAGCGGCGACGACTTTGTCGTCAATTCTGCTGGAATAGCGATCACCGAAACCACCATCAGTCACTTCTTCGGATTCGATACCGGTGGCATTCCGGAATTCGTGCGCGCCCGCAAGGCAGCTCAGTACTCGGCGTCCATCGACGATTTCACCCGCATCATGAAGGAAGGCAATAACGGCGGCTATGCCAACACCTGGCTGGTCGCGGACATTCACAAGAACGAAATCGGACGGCTCGAGCTGGGTTTAAAGAACGTCACGCTGGAGCGCTCGAGCGACGGATATTTTGTCGGCTCAAACTTCCCCATCAACGAAAAGCTCATCCAGGAAGAAACCGACTTCGACGCCAAAGACGTAGGCCAGAGCTCGCTTGCCCGGCACGCCCGCTGGGAACAATTGATGGCCGAGAACAAGGGCAAGATCGACGTGGCCGCCGCGCAGCGCTTTCTCGCCGATCACTATGACGTCATCGAAAAGAAAGAAGATGCCAGCGAGCGCACCCTCGACGGACACGTGGATCTCTCGCCCCGTGGTTCAAGTGG
>Ga0209806_1001318_pt1 | contig 16469 bp, 13 predicted proteins | sample GraSoiAngelo_152_FD_186166 | JGI IMG/M metagenome (GOLD analysis project Ga0209806, IMG submission 186166) | Grasslands soil microbial communities from the Angelo Coastal Reserve, California, USA - 14_1009_12_30cm (SPAdes) (version 2) | ecosystem: Environmental > Terrestrial > Soil > Grasslands ... | reverse complement strand
ATCCAAAGATTATTTGTTTACTGACGGCCGCGAGTCTGACACTGAACGGAGCGTTGTTCGCAGCAGGCGGAAAGACGTACGAACTCACCGGAACGGTTGTAGCGGCTACCGGCAGCACGCTTGCCGTGCAAAAGGGAACGGAGAAATACGAGTTCGCGATCGATCCGGTGACGATCAAGGGATCGGCTGAACTCAAAGTCGGCTCGACCGTAACCGTGACCTACGTGATGAGCGCGACCAAGATTGAAGGCGCGTCCGCTTCCTCCTCCAAAGAAGAAACCAAAGCTTCGCCCACCCCGTAACATCATAAGCGGCTTACGATGTGAAAATGCGACGGTCAGCCTCGTTCGCTAAAGCTACGGCGAGCCAAGTAGATCGCCACTAGAGAAGATCGCGGCCGACACGGCCGCCTCTACACTGTCGATTTGCGCCAGCGGCCGAGGACGAGGCCGCTGATGGCAAAACCCAGAAGCGGCCGGCCCATGTCGATGCAAATGAGCGGCCAGGGGTTTGTTTCGAAAGCGGAGAAGACAGAAATGGTCGCGTATTCCATGAAGACAAACGCGAACCAGCAAGCCAGCGCGACTTTTAGGCCGCACCAGACGCTTTCTGGGTTCGTCCGAGCGATCAGCACAGCGAGGGTATAGTTGACGACGATCGATGCAGCGAACGCGAGCACGTATGCGCCGACGTTATGCGTCCGCTCAATGTCGGTCGCGGTTTTGGCGTGAAGATTCAGCCACGTATCTCCCCAAATTGCGTACCAGCCCCAGCCGATCAGAAAATAAACGACGATAAGAATCCAAACAGCGAGATGATTAATTCGAGTATTCATGAAAGCGGGGGGGATTATACCGGGTGAATCGACAGAATGGAAGCGAATGGGATGAGCGACATAGAAGGTAAAGCTGCGAGGGTAGCAGCGAACGAGCGCGGGGCAGTGAGTGAGTCTCAATTAACAGGATTAAAAGGATCAGATCGCGGCCGACACCGCCGCTACACCGAGGCGGGTTCAGTTTCGCTCACCGCTTCGGGCACAGGCTTGTCGACAGGCGCCGGTTCGATGGAAATAATCTCGAACTCTCCGTTTGGCAGCGCCACGGTTTCGCCGGCTTTACGGCCAAGCAGCGCCTGACCTATTGCGGTCTGATACGATATGATATTTCGATCTGGATCGCCGTCCCAGGCGCCGAGAATTGTGTAAGTCTCCTGTTTTTTTGAAGTCTTGTCGCGCACAGTGACGATGGTGCCGATAGAGACGCGCGACGTGTCTGGATTTTCGAACGCTGTGCCGCGCGCGTTTTGGAGCGCCTGTTCGAGCTCAGACCGGCGCCGGACGAGCACGGCCTGCATTTGTTTGGCAGCTTTGTATTCGAAATTTTCGCTCAGATCGCCGTAAGAGCGCGCAACCGAAATTTCCTTTGTGTTTTCGGGAATTTTCTTTTTCACGAGCTCCTCGTATTCGGCTTTGCGTTTTTCCAAACTGCTCCACGAGACAACCAGCGGCGCCGCTTTTTCCTGCGGCTGCGTGCCGGCAATCATGCTTTCGAGATCTGGGAAGACTTTCACGATTCGCGCGAGCAACGAGCGTTTGGTTAGTTCATCGAACAAGTGACTCAACTGGAGTCGCCGCATCGCGTCGCGCGCGAGCCCGATATCGGCGTTTCCAAACATGTCCTGGAATAATTGTCGATCTTCCATGAGCAAGCGCTGCAATTTGCTGGCGCGACCGGGCGCGGAATGTTGCTCACGTTCAAGGGCGGACAAAATCGCGGCCAGCAATTCCGGATTGATCAATTCGCGCCAGTCTTTGCGTTCGGTGCACAACCAAATCAGCATTTCGCTGGTGGCAGAATGTTCGCGAATGCTGCGCTCCAGCATTTCCCGTAACTGAGCGTGCTGTCCCGCGTCCCGAAAGACATGCGGAATTTGAGCAACCATTCGGCCATGAGTTGCCTGCATCAATTGGAGAGCGCGCGCACTCCAGCGATCGCCGAGCGCAGCCGGAAGCGCTTGCAAAATTCGCTTTTCTTTCGCCGCCGGCAGCTTCGGCAAGATCAACGTTAACCGCCGTTCCTCATCGGCGATCAATTTGCCGAGCGTCAGGCCTATGTGGGTCGTCTTCAATTGCGGAAAGCTCTCCAGTAAATCATCGCGGCCGAGCACGAGCTCGAACGCAAGCTCGGGATGCAATTTCTGATTGCGGCTGGCCACGTTTTCGATCGTCGCAATTACCGGCTGCAATTGCTTCTCCGGCTCTTTGAATTGTGGATGAAATTTTACGATCTGTTCGAGCGCGGCGACTTGTTGCTTCGGTTGACGCGCGTGGTTGAACGCTTCGGTTAACTCGTCGGTATGCGAGATGCCTTCGGCACGGGCTTGAATCGGCTCCGTCTTTTTTGCGGGAATCGAGAATGCGCCGCTGCCTTTCAACTGTTTGCGAGCCGATTCCCACCAGCGTTTCCATTCGGTTTCATTAAAAAGATCGGGAACCATCCATTCGCTGATCTGTTGCGCGGTTGCCTGCCCATCGAGGCTTTCCAGAATGTTCCGGACAAGCGCGACCGGGTCATCTTTGGCCAGCTTTTTGGTTGCGGCGAGGTCGCCTGCCTTGCGCGCGAGAAAATGTTCCGCCGGAATAACGGTCAGATTCTCGGCGGCGTATTGGAGTTGCATCGGGTGGGCTTTTTTGCCGGCAAAATCGATCAGGATTTGATTGAGAAGAAGATTCCACTCTGCGATCCGGCCAAACCCCCAGCTCTTGTGCAGACAAAACGTGCCCGGCTTGAGCGCGTCCAGTTTCTCGGCCGCTTTGGAAGTCAATTTGCCGGCTTCGACGAGTTTCTCGAGCTCCGGGTCCATGAGAGTCGAACAAACTACGATGAAGGTTCGCCCTGGCAAGCAATGCGGGACAATGTTTTGCGATTGCCGTCGCGCGGGTAGCGTGAAAGTCTACGCGCGGTGGCGACGACAAGTATTTGGTTTTGGATCGCGTTTAATGCCGGCGTTTTTGTCGCGCTGACTCTCGATCTTGTTCAATTCAAACATCGCGGCCGCGAACTCAGTATACGCGCGGCCGCTCATCGCACAGCGATTTGGATCATTCTCTCCCTCTTGTTCAATTTAGTGGTCTGGAAAATCCGCGGCCCAGACAAGGCGCTCGAATTTCTGACCGGCTACGTGATCGAGTACTCGCTCAGCGTTGACAACATTTTCGTTTTCGTTCTGATCTTCGCCTACTTCCGCGTCCCGCCGATGGCACAGCATCGCGCTTTGGTGTGGGGAATCGTCGGTGCGCTGGTGATGCGCGGCCTGACGATTTGGCTCGGGATCGAGCTCGTCAATAGATTCGATTTCATTCTCTACATTTTCGGCGCGTTTCTGCTGGTCAGCGCATGGCGAATGTTTTTTGTGAAACAGCAGCCGAAGGACTTCGGCCAAAGCTGGGTCATGCGTTGCTGCAATTGGGCATTTCCCGTCACGCCTGTATTCCATGACGAACATTTCAAAGTTCGCGTGAACAATCGCTGGATGCTTACGCCGCTGGCCCTGGCACTGATCGTCATCGACGTAATGGACCTCGTGTTCGCGGTCGATTCCATTCCTGCGGTCTTCGCGATCACCCGTGATACATTCATCGTTTACACTTCGAACATCTGCGCCATTCTCGGCCTGCGTTCGCTTTATTTTCTGTTGGTGAAGCTGATCGACCGTTTCATTTACCTAAAAACGGGACTCGCCATTGTCCTCGCCTTTGTCGGGACAAAGATGATAGCCCGCGATCTTTTGACGATCCCCACGCCGATTTCTCTAGCAGTCGTGGTCGCCGTGCTCACCACGACGATCGCCGTCTCAATGATCGCCACTCGTCGAGACAACGCCAATCAGAACGAAGCAGCGCCGGAAAAGTAGTGACCAGGCTCACATCTGCGGAAGCGCACCTGGCCCGGCGCCTCGGGTTGTTCGACATCACCATGATCGTGATGGGCGGGATCATCGGCGCCGGGATTTTCATCACGCCCTACATTGTGGCGCAGCAGGTGCCGTCGACGATTTTGATTCTGGGCGCATGGGCGTTTGGCGGACTAGTCGCGCTCGCAGGCGCTTTCATTTACGCGGAACTTTCGTCGCAAAGTTCAGTTAGTGGCGGCCAATACGTTTATTTACGGGACGCGTTCCATCCCGCGCTCGCCTTTGTTTATGGCTGGGCATTGCTGCTCGTCACTCAAAGCGGCGGAATGGCCGCCGTCGCGGTTACATTTGCAAAATACGTTTGCGCGCTCGGACACACCCAAACGAGCGATAACTTCGCGGCGTTCCTGGCTGCAATCGCGCTCGCAGTCTTAACCATAATCAATTGCTTTGGCGTGCGCGCCGGCAGCACGACCCAGAATCTGTTCATGATTTTGAAACTGATCGCGATCGCGGCGCTGGTCTTGTTTGGATTGAGTGTTACTAGCGCGCCACCAAGCGCACTCGCAAGATCGACGTCTTCCGCCCCAACGCTTTGGAATTCGTTAACCGCGTTCGGCGCAGCGCTGATTCCGGTGCAGTTCGCTTATGGCGGCTGGCAGACGTCGTGTTTCGTGGCAGGCGAAGTGCGCGAACCGCAAAAAAATCTTCCGCGCGGCTTGTTGCTAGGTGTTGTTGGAGTGATTGCAGTTTACCTTTCGGTAAGTTTCGTCTGCGTTCACGCACTGGGACCTGTCGGTCTTTCCCAAACCAGGACCCCGGCGTCGTCGGTGATGCAATTGGCGCTTGGTGAAAATGGTGCGCGCATCATTGCCGCGGGGATCGCGGTTTCGACCATCGGATTTCTTAGCCAAAGCATGCTCACCACTCCGCGCGTCTACTTCGCGATGGCTGAAGACGGTTTGTTTTTTGCAAGCCTGGCAAAGCTAAATCGCGCAAGAGTTCCGGCCTTCGCAATCGCTTTGCAGGGCGCCGTCGCGATCTTGATCACATTCTCCGGTCGGTACGAGCAAATCCTGAACTACGTCGTGTCGGTGGACGTCATCTTTTTCGCCCTGACAGCCGGATGCGTTTTCGTTTTTCGACATCGCCGCAAGACCGACTCGCCTCCGCCAGCTGCCAGTCCAATGCCTGTGCAGCTGGCACCTCCTTTCCGCGTGCCCGGTCATCCAGTCACGACGCTTTTCTTTATCGTGGCATGTTGCGCAATGCTGTTCAGCACCGTCTATCGCTACCCGCATAACAGTTTGATCGGCCTTGGAATCATGCTGACCGGTTTGCCGGCATATCTTTTCTGGAAAACGCGAAGAGTACCGATTCAATGAACCACAAGGGATCACAGTTCATGCATTGGGCGAAAACGCGCCCGAAAGTGAAATACGATCTCGCCTTGAGCGGGATTCTCAATCTGCCGTTCGCGGAATTGGATCCGCAACTGAGCGATTTAGAGTTGCACGGCGACAATGCCTACGGCTATCGGCCACTGGTCGATGCGCTCGCAGTGCATTGTCGCGTCGGGCGAGAAAATGTCGTCACTGTTTCGGGCGGCACCTCGATGGCGAATCATCTCGCGATGGCAGCGCTGTTGGAACATGGCGACGAAGTTTTGATCGAGCAGCCAACCTACGATCCCCTGCTCGCGGTTGCCCAATATCTCGGCGCGAAGATCAAACGTTTTCCCAGAAAGTTCGAAGACGGATTCAAGATCGACATCGTCGACTTGGAGAAACGGACCACGTCGCGCACGCGCTTGATCGTGCTGACGAATCTGCATAATCCGAGCAGCGCGCTGGTTGACGAGGCGACGCTGCGGAAAATTGGGGAACTAGCGCGCAGCGTGGGAGCGCGCGTGCTGGTGGATGAAGTTTATCTGGAAGCGATGTTTGAAAATGCGCCGAAGTCGGCACTTTCGCTTGGCCGCGAATTTGTGGCGGCGAGCAGTCTTACCAAAGGCTACGGCTTAAGCGGGCTTCGTTGCGGCTGGATTCTGGCTGAAGCGGAGCTTGCCGAAAAAATCAGACGACTCGACGATATTTTTGCGGCGAGCGCGCCGAACGTGATGGAACGCTTGAGCGTTCTGGCGATAAAGAAACTGTCGACGATTGGCGCACGCGCCAAAGCAATGCTGGAGACAAATCGCCGAACGCTGCAGGGATTTTTTAGCAAACGCGCCGATATCGATGTTGTCCCGACGAAATTCGGCACAACTTCGTTTCCGCGGCTACGAAATGTGGACGTCGAAAAATTTTGCGGCTGGTTGCTCGAGAAATATGAAACCGCTGTCGTGCCCGGCCGATTGTTTGAATCGCCGCAACACATTCGGATCGGAATGTGCTGCGAACCGAAATCGTTCAATGCCGGAGTCGAGCGTCTCGGCAAAGGCCTCGACGAACTACGGACCTAAACGCCAAGTTGGTTTCATTTCGCTTCCGAGATCACTAGGTACCCTTCGTTACTGCCTCCAGCAGGGACGGTCTCATTTATCCCAAACAAACCTTAGAAGCGCCTTTTCTGTTGCGCCGCTGCTACCGGACTACCAGTCACCAAACACAAAAAGAAAACAGCGAGTAACCAATCCTCGGCGATGTCTGAGGTATTTGCGCATACTATCTATTTCTTGTGCCAAATATACAATCCAAGGTACTCCAATTCAGCCAATCTTCTCGCGGTGATGCGGCCGGGTAAGATCGACAATTGGCCCGAGCGGCACGATCCGAGTGGGATTAATTTCCTCGTGGGTCATGTAGTAGTGACGCTTGATGTGATCGACGCTGACGGTCTCGGAGATTCGGGGCTGCTGGTAAAGGTCGAGTAAGTAACCTTGTAGATTCGGGTAATCGATGATCCGCCGAAGATTGCATTTGAAGTGGCCGTGATAGACGACGTCGAAGCGAATCAGCGTGCAGAAAAACCGCCAATCGGCTTCGACGATGCCTTTGCCAAATAAGTAGCGGCTTTTCGACAACCGCTTTTCCATTTCATCGAGCGCGTCGAAAAGTTTTTGGCACGAGATTTCGTAAGGCCGCTGGTGGGTAGCGAAACCGGCTTTGTAAACGCCGTTGTTGATGTTGTCGTAAAGAAAATCGCAGAGCTTCGAGTGCTCGGCTTCGATGTCTTTCGGGAAAAGATCGACCTCTTTGTTTTTCGCGAAGTCGTTGAAGACGTTGTTGAACATGGGGCAAATATCGTCTTCGCAATTGTTCACGATCTTTTTTGTTTGTTTGTCCCAAAGCACCGGGACGGTGACTCGGCCATCGAAGCTGGGATCGGTCGCGGCGTAAGCTTCGCTCAAATAGTGGAAGCCATTGATCGGATCGGTTGATTCGAACGACTCACCCGGCGGCCATTTGTTCGAAGGATTACGAAGGGCCCAACCTTTCTCGTCGCGAATTGGATCGACAATCGTCATACCGACCGCGTCCTCGAGGCCCTTTAGTTTTCGAAAAATAACCGTGCGACTCGCCCACGGGCACGCGAGCGAGACATAAAGATGATAGCGACCAGCGGCAGCGGGATACGATGTCGATCCATCATTCGAGATCCATTCCCGAAATGCGTCTTCCTGTCGCTGAAATTCACCGGCGTCCGTTTGCTCAGACGGAAGATGTGATGAAGCCATCACATTATCTAGCCCACGCCTGAAAGAACGCGAGCTCCGCCGCGTGTCGAAGGTCGAAAATAAAGCCGTCTGAATTCGACGCTATGGCGGGCACGGCGTTTCGGAAAAAACGCCTTACAATTAATTCTCGTTGATCGCCAAAACGGCGGCGCTGTGCTTTTGCCGCGCACCCGTTGTTCCGCCAGTGGCCGTTGTTTGATCTACGACGCGGAAGAACTCGACGACATCCAATGGTTTCGTCAGATAAGCCATAGCGCCGGCCTTCATTAGCCGATCGATCTGAGACGCAGTGGCATCGGCGCTGATAACAACCACCGGAACGTCACGAGTTGTATCGAGCGACTTTAATTGACGAAGCACTTCGTGCCCATCTAAATCTGGAAGATGCAGATCGAGCAAGATGAGATCCGGTGAATGCTGACGAGCCAGGTCGAGGCCCACCTTACCCTGCATTGCCGTTAGCAGCTCGAACTGCGGTCGCTCTGCAAACATTTCCTCTATCAACGTCAGATTTGAAAAGTTGTCTTCGATGTAGAGGACCTTGCGCGTCACAGCCTTGGAATTCTCGCGGCGGCCGGAGCCATTTCTCTTATGCGGCACGGCTTTTGGCAAAGGCGACTTCGCGCGCGGAAGTTCGACCCAGAACTTACTCCCTCTCGGAGCACTAAACTCGACGCCTATCGCACCACCCATTGCGTGCATTAGACGTTGCGAAAGAGCCAAGCCAAGACCGGTACCTTCCACATTTGATTGCTCGGCGCCAAGTCTCTCAAATGGCATGAACAAACGCCCCAGTTTCTCGGCGGGAATCCCAGGTCCCGTGTCGCTGACAGTTATTCTGATGTTGTCATCTCCATTTGAGTAGTAGGAAACGGCTACATGTCCTGACTTGGGCGTGTATTTTACAGCATTCGTAAGCAGGTTGAGCAACACCTGTTTGAAACGCTGTCGGTCCGCCATTACATAAACAGCCGCATCCATCTCTACCTCGGCGCACAATTCGATTTTGCGTTCCGCGGCAAGTGGGCGCATCAAATCCAGCGCTTCTTCAAGCATGTCCGCGACAGCTACTGGTTCGACCGAAAGGTGCAGCTTGCCCGCTTCGATGCGGCTGATATCAAGAACTTCGTTGATGAGCCCGAGTAGATGTTGGCCGGCGCTCAAGATGTGGCGAATGCGTGGGCGCTGTGTTTCGGTCGGACTTTGCCTGTCGAGCAATTGTCCGAATCCAATAATCGCGTTAAGCGGTGTGCGAAGTTCGTGACTGACACGCGAAAGGAATTCGGTTTTGGCTTTGCTCGCCCGCTCGACTTCTTCGACGCGCTTTCTCTCAGTGACGTCCTGCACAGTGCCCTCGTAATAGAGGATCGCCCCGGTCACATCGCGAACCGCGCGTGCGTTTTCGCACAACCACATTTTGGTTCCGTCTTTGCGGTAGGCCTCATACTCAAACAGTTCCACCACACCGTGCGTCTCGATAAGACGTTTGAACTCTTCCCGGCGCGCAGGATCGACGTAGGTGGTTTGGGCAATGTCGCTGACCTGGGTGATGATTTCCTCGGGTGAGTCGCAACCGTACATGCGAGCAAATGCCGCGTTCACGTTGAGATATTTCCCATCAGGAGTACTCTGGAACATTCCCTCGATCGCGTTTTCGAAGATGAGCCGGTATTTTTCCTCCGCTTTGCGGACTGCGCTGTCTTGCGCCTGGATTTGCGCCAACATCTGATTGAAGGCGTCCGTCAGCAGACCCACCTCATCGTTACATACCTTGCGCGCGCGAACGGAGTAGTCACTATGATCTGCCACAGTACGTGCGGTATCGGCGAGCCGCAGAATCGGATCGGTCACGAAACGTAGGAACTGGCCAGAAAGGGCAAAAGCGAGAAGGAGGCAGGCTAGGAGGACCAGACCAAAGATGCCGCCGTAAAGTTTTAGCAGCTGCGATCTCGTAGCGTGCAAATCCGCCAATAAGAATAGAGTTCCTTCACGGACCCCACTGAGCGTCACTGGCTGGGCCAATAGGATGCGGTCGCCATTAAATTTGACGCCGGAGGTCACCCGCGCTCCTTGGATTTCGCCTTCTTCCCTTGCGCTTCCAAAAAAGGCCAGGCGCTGTTTATCCAAGAGCTCAAGGCGTGCACTAACGATCTGTGGCATTGTTCTAAGGCCAGTCAGGATTTGCGTGGCGGCATCCTCATCTTTAAACCTGACCGCGGCGGCGCATTCATGTGCGGTAAGCTCGCCAATGACGGCGAGTTCGTGGGCCGAGTGCCGTTTCAAGGTGTAGGCCTGGAAGTAGAACAGCGCCGCAAATGCCAGAAGCAGCACGGCGGCTGTGATCGTCATGATCAGGAAGGTGATTTTTTGCCGAATTGGGCGATCGCGCAGGTTTTGCATGCGTTTGGAAATTCCAGGGTCGACCACTCCAGAAGCTAGTTTCGAGCCGATCGCACCGATTCCACTGCTTCCGTGCAAGGGTTGATTTAGATGGCGCCGCTACGACATGTTCGAAGTCCGGTCATGCAGTCGCCTTGGAACGTATTCTGCTTTTCCAGACCAGATGCAATACTCCTGCCCGCATCGATGGCCGTAAAGGGCAGCTCCCACAGCCAGGAATTAAATCTATGAATCCCAACACCCCCACTGTTGTTCCTGAGCGGGGCGCGGCAGTGCTCAACCGACAACGACCTCAAGACAGCAAATCCGCCAGCGATGGCTCGACTCCTGCACGCAAGAGCCGGCGCTTGGTTACTACTGTCTTAGTGGTCGCGATCGCGACCGGTCTTGGACTAGGCTTTTGGGGCTTGTCCCGCCAATTAGCACCTGAGCTGACCAGTTTGCCAATGTCAACGAGCGAGAACGATTCGCCGTTGGTGCAGCAAAAAAGTATCGCGGTGTTGCCTTTCGCAGACCTGAACGACAACACGGGTCACGGATTCTTGGCCGACGGCGTGCAAGGCGACGTTCTGCGCGCTCTCTCAATGATTGCAGATCTGAAAGTTATTAGCGGCACTTCGGTCAACGGTTACGCTCCTGCTAAGCCGCGCAACTTGCCTGAGATTGCCGAAGCCCTGGGCGTTGCCTATGTGCTGGAGGGAAGCCTGCGTGAAATGAGGGATAAGCTTCGCATTACCGCCCGACTTAGCGATGCCCGCAAAAATAGTAGCATCTGGGAAGAGACCTATGAACTCCACGCGGCCGACGTATTCTCGATCCAGAGTGAGATCGTGCAGCAAATTATCGCGCACCTACAGGTCGCGATCACGCCAAAAGAGCAGGCCGCGATTAGCGAGCGCCCGACGAAAGATGTTGCCGCCTACGGCCTCTACGTTCGCGCAAAGGCACTCATCGAGACCGTTGCTCTCAACGGTCAAATCCAGGAACGATTAAGCGAAGCAATTAATTTGCTCGAACAGGCCGTCGTTCGCGATCCGAGTTTTTACCTCGCTTACTGTCAGCTCGCCGCCGCGCACGACTACATGTATTTCTTCGGTCTGGATCACACGCCAAGTCGGCTGGCAGCGGCAGACACTGCGCTCCAGAGCGTGGTGCGCCTTCGGCCTGATGCTGGGGAGACGCATCTAGCCCGAGCAAATTTCTTCTACCGCTGCTATCTCGATTACAATCGCGCGCGGGCCGAACTTGCACTTGCTCAGCACGGTTTGCCCAACAACTCGCAGATTTTTGAGTTAGCTGGCTACATGGATCGGCGGCAAGGATTGTGGAACGAATCAGCACGTAGCTTGGAAAGAGCCCTCGAACTCGACCCGCGCAACTTTTTTATGCTCCAGCAGATCGCGCTGAGCTACCAGGAATTTCGGCAGTTTGGGGCAATGGCCGCTGCCTTGGATCGCGCGCTTGCATTAACGCCGGGCGATACTGATACGCGCGTGACCCGTGCTCTCGTCGATCTTGAGTGGAAGGCCGACCCGCGCCCATTGCGCGAGACGATCGGAAAAATTTTGGTCGAGGATCCGGCCAGCGCGCCAAATCTGGCGGCTCAATGGTTCTATGTCGGCGTTTGCGAACGCGATGAAGCCGCAGTCGCGCAGGCGCTGGCGGCGATGCCACCAACCGGCATATCGATTGACTTGAACTTTCCTCGCTCGCTCTGCAAAGCCTTGGCCGCTCGCTTCAGAGGCGATGCTGCCGCAGCTCGGGCCGAGCTTCTACAAGCTCGCGCTGAAATCGAAAAGACGATGAGGGAACAACCGAATTATGCTCCCGGTTTTTCGGTGCTCGGATTAGTTGATGCTGCACTCGGTCGCAAGGAAGACGCGCTACGCGAGGGGCGGCACGCTGTCGAGCTGCTGCCAGTTACTAAGGACTCGATCGACGGCGCCGAGCTGGTCAAGTACCTAGGCGTTATCTACGCGTGGTGCGGCGAGAAAGACCTTGCCGTCAAACAAGTAGGAGCAACTCTGCGAATCCCCAGTACCTTGAGCTATGGCAACCTGAAACTCCATCCTTACTGGGACCCGCTCCGGGGCGACCCAACTTTCGAACATATTGTGGCTGATCTCGCTCCCCAAAATCGCTCGGCCTCAGACCTAATTTCGAATCGGAACGCAACACTCTCAATTGAGCGCTAGGAAATTAAGATCGCCCTCGGAATGGTAAAATCAGGGTTAGATCTAAAATGAGAGCGTTCACACAGTTAATCTTTATTGACGACCAAGACGGCCGTGCCGGCAAACTTGCTGTCGCGAAATTCTTCCAGTGCCGGGTTCGCTTCTTCCAGCGGGAAAGTTCGCTGCAAAAGTTCAAGAGTGCGACGCCGCCGTCGCCCAATTAAAAATGTAGGTCAGCTCGGGCCCAATCCTGTTTTCTACCAGGACGGCTCCTGGACGAAAAATGGGCGCTTATATATGAGTGCCATCTAATTCTAGTAGATTTTCATTCAAAGGCGGCGGCAGGCGCGGATTCTCCAGTCGAGAAGCGTAAAGCGCACTTTTCAGGGGGAGGCACTGGCGACGGAAAAGATTAAAAAAGGTTGCACGTGAGATGGTGTTATAGTTAACTATATCACTAGATGGGAGCCAGCGACCAAATTAAAACCGCAAATCTGAGCTCGCTCTCGAGAGCCCGCGGAGGATCGGATGAGCCGTGAATGGAATGATGGTCAGCCGATTTATCGCCAGCTTCGCGATCGCGTCGTTCACATGATTCTCGACGGCGTGCTCAAGGAAGGCGATCCGTTGCCGTCGGTGCGCAATGTCGCGGCCGAGTATCGGGTCAATCCGCTGACGGTCCTGAAGGCTTATCAACAATTGGTCAGCGAAGAATTGGTCGAAACTCGGCGTGGACTGGGAATGTTCGTGAAATCGGGCGCGCGCAATTTGTTGGTCAAAGGCGAACGCCAAAAATTTCTGAACGAACATTGGCCACGTGTTCACGCAACGATTAAGCGGCTTGGTCTGGATCCAAAAGAATTGCTCGAAGCCGCAGCCCGTCATTCATCCAAGACTGGAAAGGAGAAGCACTGAGCCATGGCAACGATTGAAGCTCGCGGTCTGCGCAAGGTTTTTGGAACAACGGTCGCGTTGGACGATGTCGATCTTCGCGTGGAAGAAGGCCGCATTCTTGGAATCATCGGGCCGAACGGCGCGGGCAAAACCACTTTGCTGAATGCGATTCTCGGACTGACCGCATACCAGGGAGAACTGAGAGTGCTCGGGCGCGACCCGTGGGCCGCGCGCGAGCAACTCATGCGCGATGTTTCGTTCATCGCCGACGTCGCCGTGCTGCCGCGCTGGATTCGCGTTACGCAGTTGCTCGATTACGTCGCCGGCGTGCATCCGAAGTTCGATCGCGCGAAAGCGGAAAGTTTTCTGGCGAAGACGACGATCAAGCGAACGAGCAAGGCTCGCGAATTATCCAAAGGCATGGTCGCGCAACTCCATCTCGCGCTGGTCATGGCGATCGATGCGAAGCTGCTTGTGCTGGACGAACCGACTCTCGGACTCGACATTCTTTATCGAAAACAATTCTACGATTCGCTGCTCAACGATTACTTCGACGGCAGTCGCACCATCATTGTCACGACGCATCAGGTCGAAGAAGTCCAGGATGTCCTGACCGATCTCATCTTCATCGATCGCGGCCGGCTTGTTTTGGAATGCAGCATGGAAGATTTCGAGTCCCGCTATGTCGAAGTGATGGTTCATCCGGATCATCTCGACGGCGCGCGTTCGCTCAAACCATTGCATGAGCGTCAGGTCTTCGGCCGCAGCGTGTTCCTTTTCGATCATGTCGATCGCAACCAGCTTGGCGCGCTGGGCGACATTCGGACGCCGAGCATCGCCGATTTGTTTGTGGCGGTCATGAGCAAGAACGAAGGCCAGCCGCCTTCGCACGAGGCTACGGCGCGCCAAGGAAGTCAGAGCTCGGAGGTCAGAGGTGAGGGAAATAAATGAACAGTCCATCCAACACACCAGGAGAATCGCAGGCTAACTTCGAGCTCCTAGCTCCTAGCTCCAGCGCTACCGCGACGCGGCCATTTTACTGGTCAGTTCTGCGCGAAGTGTGGGAGAACCAATCGATTTACTTCGCGCCGGCGATTGTCGCTGTTGTGGCACTGATCGGTTTCCTGTTTAGCACGGCCGGTTTACCGGAACGCAGGCAGGCAGTGTTGCTACTCGGCCCGGAAAAAGCGCGCGCCGGGATCGAAGCGCCCTATGACGTCGTGGCCATGATCCTAATCTTCACCGCTTTTATCGTGGGCCTGTTTTATTGTCTCGATGCGCTGCATGGCGAACGGCGCGATCGCAGCATTTTGTTTTGGAAATCGCTGCCGGTTTCCGATCTCGCGACCGTGCTGTCGAAGGCGATCATTCCCCTTGCCGTGCTGCCGTTAATCATCGTCGCGATCGTCATTGCTACGCAATTGGTGATGCTGTTGTGGACGACCGGCCTGCTCATCGCGCACGGAATGAGTCCGGCATCAACATGGACATCCATTCCGTGGATTCAAAACTGGCTGGTGCTCGTTTACGGGCTGGTCGCGATCGCGCTCTGGCACGCGCCGATTTATGGCTGGGCGTTGCTCGTCTCGGGTTGGGTCCGGCGCACGACATTTCTTTGGGCTGCGTTGCCGCCGGTGGCCATCGCCATATTTGAAAAGATCACCTTCAATACTTCGTACGTTAGCAATCTGCTCAAAGAACGCGTGTTCGGGTTCGCGCCGAATGCTTTCGACCTTGGGGGGCACCGTGGCATGGCGGTCGATTCGTTTATTCAACTCACGCCCGCGAGATATCTGAGCACGCCGGGTCTCTGGCTCGGACTAATTTTCGCGGCGGCATTTGTGATCGCGGCAATTCGACTCCGCCGATATCGCGGTCCGCTCTGATTTCGGAAGATCGACAATCGCCTGACGAAAGAAAAAGACGCATGCATCCAACAAAGAAAACCGCGCGTATCGCCGGCGCAGTCTATCTCTCAACCTTGCCGATCGCTCTCTACTTCTGGTCTTACATTCCGGACAAACTGATTGTCCGCGGAAATGCGTCCGCGACCGCGCAAAACATATTGGATCACGAAACGCTCTTTCGCTTTTCAATCCTGGGAGACCTTTTTGCCTATGTGATCGTCATTTGCATGGGGTTTCTTCTCTACCACCTGCTTCGCGAAGTTGGGAAAACCTGGGCTTTCCTGATGGTCGGCTTTGTTTTGCTTTCTGCCGCGGTCGGATTTTTCGGAGCGTTGCCCAATATCGCGGCGGTGATTTTGTTTCGTGGCAATGATTTCCTCGCTGTTCTCGATAAGCCGCAACGCGATGCACTCGCGATGTTTTTTCTGCGGTTACATGGTCAGGCAGCATTGATTAATGAGATTTTCTCCGGTCTATGGCTGTTTCCTTTAGGTCTGCTCGTCTTCCGCTCCGGATTTCTGCCGCGGATCCTCGGCGTCTGGCTAATCATCGCCGGCTTCGGTTGGTTGGTCCTCAGTGTGATCGCGTTGGTGTTTCCAGCTTACTACGATACTGCCTTCGGCATCATTCAACCGGTCGTGCTCGGTGAAATGGCGTTCGCGCTCTACCTGCTGATCAGAGGCGTAAACGTGAAAGCCCTCCCGGCCCGAGCGGTCTGATTCGTTAGGCTTATGACGATCAAACGTTTCTTGAAATGGAGCATGTCGCCTCGCTTTCTGGCGAGAATGGCCGCTGTCCTCGGCGTGCTCGAAGGCGTGGCCTCGGTGAACGGCCAGGTGCGGATACCTGACCGGCTCGTCGTCACCACGGACGCCGCGGCCACGGCGGCCAACATTCTGGGAAACGAGTCATTGTTCCGTTTGGGGCTCGCCCTCTGCGTCCTCGCGGTCGCGTTCAATATCGCCCGGACAGTTCTCCTCTATGTCTTGTTCAGACCCGTGGGCAAGATCGCAGCTTTGCTCGTGGCGTTCTTCGGCCTCGTGGCGATTGCTCTTCAGGCTGGCGGGAGTCTCGTTCAACTCCCGGTCTTGGTCCTCTTGAAGAGCGGGAAGGATTTTGGCGCATTTAACGTCGAACAACTACAGTCCATGGCACTCCTTTTCCTCCGATGGAGCGGGCACGCCTTCAACCTCTACCTCGCGTTCTTCGGGTTCTGCTGCATGCTCGTCGGCTACGTCGTTTACAAGTCGACCTTCCTGCCTCGGATCCTCGGCGTTCTGGAGGCGGCTGCTGGTGTGGGCTATGCGACGTATCTGTGGCCGCCGCTCGCGAACTACCTCTACCCCTACAACCTGGCGCTCGGCGTCGGCGAGCTGGCGCTGGGGTTCTGGCTCCTCGTGTTCGGCGTGAACGTTGAACGATGGAAGGAGCAAGCCTCGTTAGGCCGATGAAGCTACTAAATTGAAAGTTGAAACTCTGAAAAGTTGAAACCGATGCATCCAA
>Ga0209806_1001315_pt1 | contig 16482 bp, 20 predicted proteins | sample GraSoiAngelo_152_FD_186166 | JGI IMG/M metagenome (GOLD analysis project Ga0209806, IMG submission 186166) | Grasslands soil microbial communities from the Angelo Coastal Reserve, California, USA - 14_1009_12_30cm (SPAdes) (version 2) | ecosystem: Environmental > Terrestrial > Soil > Grasslands ... | reverse complement strand
GCCTCGGGCCGGCGGCGGAGAAAATCGCCAATCGGCATTCGGTAAAGCCTATCAGTCGTGTTCGCCATGCCTTTTTGGACCTCTTAACAGGCTGGGTTGTAGACGATTTTTTCGAATCCTAAGCTGGATCGAGGTGTGTCGGCGGGGGAGGGACGGCACGGCGGAGGAAGGGAGGGCCCGAGGCGAGGTGTGCGAAATTCGGAGTTCGCGCTCAGCCCACGGCCGCGGCGGGAGTCGCAAGCCAGCTCTCCGCCCAGACCGAAACAGCAGCCAGCACCGGCTCGAGCGCGCGCCCGCGCGAGGTCAATCGATAGCTCACTCGCACCGGCGGTCCTGGATCGACGAGCCTTTCCACGATGCCCTCAGTCTCCAGCTCTCGAAGGCGTTCGGTCAGGACTCGATCACTTATGCCTGGAATCCCCGCGAGCAGCTGGTTGAAGCGAGCAGGCGCTGGAATGAGTGCCTTGACCACGGCTCCGGTCCAGCGCTTACCAATCAGCTCGATAGCGCGCTGAAAGGCCGCGCTGTAGTCGAGGCCCCCTCCGACCATGGGGAGTGATTCTATGCGCTATCGCAACTCTCCGAAAGGACCCGACCGGTGTTTTCCACAAGAATTTTTTTCGAGCGACAATCAGCCTTCAGCGGGAACACTCGTGAGGACCTCGAGAATGTTCAGGTGGACGTGTTCGTGAGCTTGCGATGGAGCTGACTGGCAGGGTCATTGTCGTCACCGGCGCGGCCCGAGGGATCGGCCGAGCGCTGGCGAAGAGGCTTGCCTCAGAGCAGCCAGAGGCCCTGATCGTCGCTGACATCGACGGGACGGGCGCCGCGAGTTTGGCCAAGGAAGTCAACGGAACGTCGGTTCAGTGCGACGTGTCTCGTGAGGCTGACATCGAACGCCTCGTGCATGAGGTCGAGTCGGTGCATGGTCGCATCGACATCTTCTGCTCCAACGCCGGCATCGCGGTCGGCGGTGGTCCCGAAGCGAAAGACGCCGACTGGCAGCGCATTTGGGAAGTCAATGTGATGTCGCATGTGTACATCGCCCGCCATGTGCTGCCTGGCATGCTGGCGCGACGCGAGGGATACATCGTTGGCACCGTGTCCGCGGCGGGACTCTTGAACCATTTCTTTGCCGCGCCATATGGAGTCACCAAGGCTGCGGCGCTCTCGTTTTTCGAATGGCTCGCGATCGTGCACGGTGATGAAGGCATTCGCGTCTCGTGCCTGTGTCCCCAAGGGGTCAAGACCGACATGCTGGCCAGGGAGGTCAGCCAGCTCGGGATCGAATTCCTGACCACCGGCGCCCTCGAGCCCGAAGCGGTTGCGGACGCCGTGGTCAAGGGTATAGGGGACGAGCGTTTCCTCATCCTGCCCCACCCCGAGGTGGCCGAGTACTTTCGCCGCAAGGCCGACGATTACGACCGCTGGCTGCGCGGCATGCGCCGGCTTCGGACCAGCCTGCTCTCCTCGGCGCGCTGAGTGCGGTGGTTCTCCCTCGTCGCAGGCGCAGCCCTCGTAGTGCTCGCCTTCGCCGCTGTGACCCGTGTGTCGGATACAAGAGAGGGACTCATCGCCGAGGTGATCACCCTGCTCGGCGGGCTGGCCGGCATCGGTTTGCTCGTGTACGGCCTCACGGCGAGGAGGACATCAGCCGGCCGTCCATCGTCGATGCCTCGACCGGAACTCCGAGCGACTCCCCGACCCCGGGCGACCAGGGATCTCGTGCTCGGCGCGGGAGGGATCGGGCTGGCGCTCATCCTGCTTGGTGGGCTGGCCATCAGCGGCGGTGCGCTGTGGGCAGGATTTGGACTCGCCCTGATGCTGCCGATGATCGCGGGCAGCGTCTATCTGTGCGTGCGGTTCCTGCGGTCTAGATCTAGTCCCTGAGAGCGAGGATCTCGCCCACCAGGTAGAGCGAGCCGCAGACCAACACGTTTCCCCCGGCTCCCGCCAGCTGCTTGGCATGCTCAAGGGCCGCGCTCGCCGGCCGCGCAGCCTGGGCGCCTGGTCCATAGACGGTGACCAGCTCCTCCGGCGAGATAGCGTGGCCATGGGCGCTGGCCGGCTCCGTGAACACGACGGCATCGGGGCTCAATGTCCGCAGGGCGGCCAGCAGCTGGACCGGATCCCGCTCGCTGAGCATCGCGAACACCGCGACGAGCCTTTCCGACCCGATCAGCCTTCGCAAAGCGGCGCCGGCGGTGACCATCGCCGCCGGATTGTGTCCCCCATCGAGGATCACGCGCGGTCCTTCGGCGATGACCTGCAGGCGCCCTGGCCAGACGGTCGCGCCAAGCCCGCCGCGGACCGCCTCGTCGCGCACGTCATCGATCAGGTGCGCGGCCGCCACGGCCAACGCCGCGTTGTGGGGTTGAAACTCGCCGAGCAGATGCAGCCGCAGGTCGCGGTGCTCAAAACCCGGTCCGCTGACTGTCAGCACGTGCCCGTCCCAGCCCATTGATTCGGCATTCACGCGTATCTCACGACCCAGGCGCCACACTGGCGCAGCTTCGGCGACGGCGCGCGCTTCGACGATCTGGAGCGCCTCGCCCTCGCAGCCGGTCACCACACGATTGCCTTGCTTGATGATGGCCGCCTTTTCGCGCGCGATCTCGCCAATCGTGGTGCCCAGATACTTCTGATGATCGAGGTCGACATTGGTGATCAACGCAACGCCGAGGTCAAGGGCGTTTGTCGCATCGAGCCGCCCCCCCAGCCCCACCTCGCAGACCAGGACGTCAATGCGAGGAGCGAGGTACACGACGGCCATCACGGTCAACATCTCGAACTCGGTTGGAGGCCCGAGCTCAGACCCAACTGCCTCGAATGCAGGCATCAAGTCCTCGAGCGTGGCGACAAAATCCTGCTCGCTGATCGGCGTGCCGTTCACCTCGATCCGCTCCGTGTACGAGATCAGATGAGGCTTGGGCATGAAGCCCACGTTGTGGCCCGCTGCCCTAAGGATCGAGCTCAGGCATACCCCGGTCGAGCCCTTGCCGTTGGTGCCCGCGATCAGCGCGCCCCTCAGCTGCCTGTCCGGCGCGCCGACATGGTCAAGGAGGGCCCGCGTGCGCTCGGTGCCGAGCTTCATCGCAAAGCGACCCTGGCTGGAGATGAAGTCGAGCGCTTCCTCGTACGTCAACGATTTGCGTTGAGCACGAGGACCGGGTCGGGCCAGGGATCCTTGGCGGTCATGGGTGCCGCCGGACCTCGGCCTCGTAGGTGTTCTTAATCAGCATCGCCCGCGTCATCGGGCCGACCCCGCCGGGGTTCGGGGTCAGCCAACCCGCGACCTCCTCCACCCCCGGCCCCAGATCGCCGACCTGGCGCCCGTCGACCCAGTTCGTGCTCACGTCCACGACCGCGGCGCCCGGCTTGACCATCTCTCGAGTGACCAGGTTGGCGCGGCCCGCCGCTGCGACGAGGATGTCTGCGGTCCGGGTGTGACCCGCGAGGTCTCGCGTCTTGGTGTGGCAAACGGTCACCGTCGCGTTGCGCTTGAGCAGGAGCAGCGCGGTCGGCTTGCCGACCAGGTTGCTGCGCCCGACGATCACCGCATTCGCGCTTGCGATGGGAACGCCGAATTTTTCGAGCAGGTAGACGATGCCGGCCGGCGTGCAGGGCTCCACGCCATCCGACAGCCCGAGCGCGACCTTGCCTGCATTGATGGGGTGAAATCCGTCGACGTCCTTGACCGGGTCCATCTCCATCACGATCCGAGACATGTCGATCTGCTTCGGGGTGGGCTGCTGGATGAGAATCGCGCTCACCCGCTCATCCCGATTCAGCTTCTGGACCAAGCCGAGCAGCTCCTCGGTCGTAGTGCTCGCGGGAAGCCGGTGATCCTCGGAGTCGATGCCGACGCTTCGCGCGTTGCGCTGTTTGAGCTCGACGTACTGAGCCGACGCCGGATCGTCGCCGACCAGGACAGTCGCCAGCCGCGGCCGCGAGCCGCCCTTCGCCACCCGCTCGCTCACCGCCTGGCCGACCTCCGCGTAAACCTGCTTTGCGACTGCCCTGCCGTCCAGGACGTGCGCCGTCACCCGAGTCCCAGCTCCCGACGGGCCGAATCCGCCACCAATCGCATCACCTCACGGAGGTCTGTGCCGCTCTCGCGCGAGATCCGGCGGCAATCCTCGTACTCCGGCGCGACGTCGACCGGCTGACCGCCGAGCTCCTTGACCTTGACGCGGGCCGTTCCCAGCGCCGTCTTGACCTCGATGACCCGTCGCGCCGCGATGACCCGCTGCACCGGGCTAATCCGGACACCGAGCGTGGTGCTGCGTCGCAGCAGCTGGTCAGTCAGCTGAGCCACCAGCTCGGGCGGCGACATCACGCTGAGCAGGTGCCCCGGCCTTCCTTTTTTCATCAGCGCCGGGACCACCGCCACGTCCAGCGCGCCGGCTGACATCAGGTCCTCGCAAAGCGCCGCGATGAGGTTGGGTGCCATGTCGTCGAGGTTGGTCTCGACCACGGTGACGCCACTTTCGGAGGCCACCTCTTCACCGATCCACACCGCCAGCGAGTTGGCTGGTGATTGGTTGGCGCCGATGCCGTAGCCAACCCGGCGCAGCGCCATCGTCGGGCGGTCAAAAGTCGCCACCGCGGCCAGGATGGCGGCGCCGGTAGGCGTGACCAGCTCGCGCGGCTCGTCGCTGGGTTGCAGCACGGCACCGGTGCCCTCCAGGACTCGCAGGCTGGCGGGCGCGGGCAGAGGCAATTCACCCTTGCGCCCGCGCGGCGCGGGAAGCGGAGATGCATAGACGCGGCGGACATCGAGCGCGTGCAGGAGCCAGAACGCTCCCACGAGGTCGACCAGCGTGTCGGCCCCGCCCAGCTCGTGGAGATGGAGCCCGTCCTCTTCCACGCCATGGACCCGACCCTCGGCTCGAGCGAGCCGGTTGATTGCGTCCAGCGCCGGCGACTTGACCTCCGCCGGCGCGCCTGACTCCTCGATCACGCTGCGCAGCGCGGGAACGGTCCGCTCGACCCGGTCGTCGACGCTGACGATCACGCGTGTCCCGCCGACGTGCCCGCGCGTCTCGTGCCTCACCTCGACCGTGACCTCGTCCCCCAGGCGGAGCGCCTCGACCACCGCGTCGAGCAACGCCGCATCGGCGCCGCAGTCCACCAAGGCACCGAGCGTCATGTCCCCCGAGATACCCGAGAAACAATCGAAATAGGCAATCGTCATGCGCGCGTCCTTTCTATGCGCACGGCCGCGGCTTCGATCGGCTGCATGCCGGCCGGGCGCTTGGCGACCCGCACCGACACGGCTTCGACGCGAGGCAGGCTGAGGACGCGCTCGGCGATCGCCGCGGCCAGCGACTCCAGCAGGTCCATCGATTTGCCCTCGATCACCTCCTTCGCCGCTGCGCGCGCCCTGGTGTAGTCCACGGTGTCCGCCAGGTTGTCAGATCGGCCGGCCGGGCCAAGGTCAGCCTCGATGTCGAGGTCGACCTTGAACTCCTGCGCCTGCTCGTGCTCGGCCGGGCGCACACCGTGGCGACCCTGGAACGACATGCCGCGGAGCTCGATCCGGTCCATAGCGCCAATTGTCTGGAAATACACTGGTCACCGTGATCCACGCCACGGTCCATGTCCGGCCCGCCGCTGAAAAAGACCTCGAGGCGATCAACGACATCTACAACCATTACGTCGCCGAGACGCACATAACGTTCGACGACCAGCCCCTGACCATGGAGTTCCGGCGTGAGTGGTTCAGCCACTACGCGGAGACCGGCCGTCACCGCCTCATGGTCGCCGCCGAGGGCGACAAGGTAGCGGGCTATGTGTCGAGCAGCAGGTTCCGGCCCAAACCAGGCTACCGGACATCCGTCGAGACGAGCGTCTTCCTGTCGCCGGATGCGGTCGGCAAGGGCGTCGGGACGAAGCTCTACGCGGAGCTCTTCAAGTCGCTCGAGGGCGAAGACGTCCACCGTGCATACGCCGGCATCGCGCTGCCGAATCCAGCCTCGATCGCGCTGCACGAGAAGCTCGGCTTCAAACGCGTCGCGCTCTTCACGGAGCAGGGGCGCAAGTTCGACCGCTACTGGGACGTCGCCTGGTTCGAGAAACCTCTCGGAGGCGAGACCTAGCCTCCACCCGGCGAAGGCGAGGCGCCGCCCCTTGCGCCGACCCTCGCGCCGCCGATCTGGATCGTGGTCGCCTTGATGCTGCCATCCGCCTGGCGCGTTCCGACGATGGTCACCGTCATGTTGTCCTTGAGGTCGGAGGTCGAGCCGGTGACCGTCTTCGAGACCTGGACGGTGTTGCCGAACACGATCTTCACGTCACAGCCCGCCGCGGTGATCGTCAGCGACGTCGACGTCAGGTCAGTCACGGTCCCGCTGGCCACGGCGTTGCTGCCGGGCGAGGGTGATGCGGCGCCTGGGCTGGGGCACGCGGAGCCGAAGCCTCCGCCGCCGCGACCGCCTGCGAAGGCACCCTGGCCGCCGGTTCGCGAAGCCTGGTTCTGGCTCGCGGCGCTGGCGCTCACGTTGTTCTGGCCCGTCTTGTAGCCGCCGTAAAAACCACCGAGGATTCCGACGACCAGCAGCAGCGCGACGAGGTATGGCTTCACGACTCCACTCCTTTCACTCGTACCTGAGGGCTTCGATCGGATGCAGACGGGCTGCCCGGTTGGCCGGATAGATGCCGAAGAAAAGTCCAATCGCAACTGAGACGCAGAAGGCGAGAACGACCGACGTCGGCGATACGACCGGGGTCGGGAAGCTCGAGCTTGCGATCGCCGGGATCTTCGGCGCCTCCATCGCGAGCAACGCTCCGAGCGCGATGCCCAGCGCCCCGCCGAGGCCGCTCAGCACCATGGCCTCGATGAGGAACTGGACGAGGATGTCACGGCGCCGCGCGCCGATCGCCTTGCGGATGCCAATCTCGCGCGTCCGCTCTGTGACGGTGACCAGCATGATGTTCATGATTCCGATGCCGCCCACGACGAGCGAGATGCCGGCGATGGCTCCGAGCACGAGGGTCAGCGCGGTGGCGATCGAGGTGGCCTGGTTCAGGATGTCCTGCTGGCTCTGCAGCTGAAAGTCGGCCTGGGTCGGATCGGAGATCTGGTGCCTGTTCAGCAGGATGGTCGTGATCTCGGTCTCGGCCTGGGTCACGGTGCCGGCGGATGAGGCCGACGCGACGATCTGGCTGATCACCTTTCCGCGGGCACCTGTTAGATACGCCCAGACCGCGGTGATCGGTGCGACGACGACGTTGTCCTGCGAGCCCAGGCCGCTGCCGCCCTTCTGGGCGAACACGCCTATGACGCGAAAGCTCTGGCGGCTGATCTTGATCGTCTGTCCAATCGGATCGGTGCCGCCGAAGAGGTTGTCCACCACCGTCTGGCCGAGCACCACGACCCGATGACGTGCGGTCACGTCGTCGTCGGTGAAGAAGGAGCCCTCGGCGACCTGGTAGTTGCGCACCTGCGGAAACGCCGGCGTCGTGCCCGTGGTCGGGGCGAAATAGTTCTGGTTGCCGTAGGTGATCTGGCCTCCGGATTGCGCGATGGGGATGGCGGCGACGACGTCGGGATCCTGCTGCCGGGTGTTGAGCGCGTCGACGTCGGCCTGGGTGAGACTCTGTGCCGTGCCGAAGCCTTGCGACACGCCGCCGGAGCCGCGCGCATTCGCTGGATAGACATAGATCACGTTCGCGCCCAGCGACTGGACCTGGTTGTTGATCTGGACGCTGGCCCCGTTGCCGACCGCCACCAGAAGGATTACCGCGGTGACTCCGATCAGGATGCCGAGCATGGTCAAGGCGCTTCGCGTTCGGTTGGCGAGCAGGCCGTTGGCGGCCATGCGCAGCGCCTCGTAGAGGTTCACGCCGCGCTCCTTTCGTCGCGGACGATGCGACCATCCCGCAGCTCGACCACGCGACTCGCGAAGCGCGCGATGTCCTGCTCGTGCGTGATGAGCACGATCGTGCGCGACTGCTCGGCATTGAGCCGTGTGAGCAGCCGCATGATCTCGACGCTGGAGTTGGTGTCCAGGTTTCCCGTTGGCTCGTCGGCGAGCAGGATGGCCGGGTTGGTGACCAGGGCGCGCGCGATGGCGGCTCGCTGCTGCTGGCCGCCCGAGAGCTCAGTGGGTTGATGGTTGACACGGTCGGCAAGGCCCACCGAAACGAGCGCCTCGCGTGCCCGCGCCGAGCGTCCGCCTTCGCCCGCGTAGATCAAAGGCATCTCGACGTTGTGGAGCGCGGTCGTGCGGGGGATGAGGTTGTAGCTCTGGAAGACGAAACCGATCTTCTTGTTGCGGATCCGCGCGAGCTGGTCGTCGGCGAGCCTGGCGACGTCGGTGTCATCGAGGATGTAGCGACCGCTCGTCGGCACGTCGAGGCAGCCGATGATGTTCATCAGGGTCGACTTGCCGGAGCCGCTCGCGCCCATGATGGCGACAAAGTCGCCGCGCCCGATGTACAGGTCGATGCCCTGTAGGGCGGGCACCTCGATCCTGCCCATGCGGTAGGTCTTGGTGACTCCTTCGAGGGTGATCACCCGCCGCCGCCGACGCGAACTCCGCCACCGCCGAGCCCGCGGGTGCTACCGCTGCCGGTGCCGCTCGAGACTCGAACGGTGGGGATGACGATCTGCTCGCCGTCGTTCAGGCCGCCGGTCACCTCGGTGAACTGGTCGCCGACCACGCCGGTGTCGATCGGGGTCTGGACCTGCTGACCGCCGGCGTAGACGAGGACGAAGGCCTGCCCGGCGGTGTGCGTGACTGCAAGGTTGGGGACCGTCAGCGCATTCGTCGCCTTGCTCACGGTGACCGTCGCGTTCGCGGTCATGCCCTGCTTCAGCGAAGGGTCGGCCTGGTTGAGGTTGATGGTGGCGTAGTAGTTGACGACTCCGCTCGACACTGTCGCCGCGCTTGCGACCGCGATGACGTGACCGCTGATCGTCAGGTTGGGCACGGCGTCAAACGTCACCTGCGCGTCCTGGTTGAAAGCGACCCGCGATGCATCCGATTCGGCGAACGGGACGACCACCTCGAGGCCGCTGACGTTGCCGATGACCATGAAGGCGTTGGAGGCGGCGCTCGTAGGCAGGGGAGCCTGGCTGCCGGGGGCCTCGGGCGTGGCTCCGCCGCCGGGTGAGGCGGTTTCCCCGACCACGCCGGTGATGCTGTTCACCTGGCCGTCCATCGGCGAGACGAGCGTCGTGTTGTTGAGGTTCTGCTGCGCCGTGTCGACTGACGCCTGGGCGTTCAGGACCTGGGCTTTCGCGGATGCGATCTGGTTGGGTTTGCTCTCGGTCTGCGTGCTGAGCTGGTCCTGCGCGCCCTTCAAGGACGCGGCCGCCTGGTTGATGCTGCGCTGGCCGCTGGTCTTGTCGCTTTGCTGCTTGGCCGTGTCCGCGGTGAGCTTGCTCCGGTCCACGGTGACCTGACCAGCGTCCACGTTCACCTTGCCCTGGTCGACGGTCACGGCGCTCTGTGCGGTGGAAACCGCGGTGAACTCGCTGAGGCATTGGGGCGAGTAGGCGGCGAATGCGACCCCCTTGCATGTGAGGTCGTTGTTGAAGGTGGCGAGCGCGGTCTGCAGCGTCGCCTTGTCGGTGTTGAGCTGCTGCAGGTCCTGCTGGTAGAGCAGGCTGTTGCTGAGCACCGCCTGGTCGTTGGTGAGCTGGTTCTGGTCGGCGCTGACCTGCGTTGCGTCCTGGGAGTTGGTCAGGTTGACCTGGGCGACCGCGTCGTTGTAGCTCTGTTGCGCGGTGCTCACGTTGTCCTGCAGCTGTGCGACCTGGTTTTGCGTCAGCGGCGTCTGCACCGCCTGCAGGTTGGACTGCGCGGTGGCGAGATTGGCCTCGGCCTGGGTGAGTGCGTTTTGCTCGGCCGTGGAGTCGATCGCGGCCAGCTGCTGCCCTGCGGAGACGTGGTCGCCGACGTGGACGTCGATCTCGGTCAGCGTGCCCGCGACCTTGAAGTTCACGTTGGACTGCTGCTGCGGCTCGACGTTGCCGGTGCCCGTGATGCTGGCGGTCACGTTGCGCCGGACGACCGTGTACAGGTTCAGCGAGCTGGCCGCGCTCTTGCTGGGCACGAACATGTCGCGGTAGATCAGGGTGCCCAGGACCAGGGCGATGATCGCCAGGCCGGCAACCACCAGGCGCGTTCTGCTCAATAATCCAATCAACACAATCAATTCCTCCGGTCAGCGATTTACCAATCGAGATCGACGAAAGACCAGCTGCCCGCGGAACCAAAGCGCGTCACGACCGCCAGTCCGATCCCGGCCATCGCGACCGCCGCGAGCGTGAAGACACCTGCGTACGGGATCACGGCCAGGTCGAAGACGACCAACGCGCCGGCCAGCGCCGCGACGAGCGGGTGGACGTTTGGAAGCTTTAGCCGTCGATGCAGCAGGCGGCCGATCGCAAGCGAGATGCAGGCGATGCCAAAGAGGCCGGCCACCAGCGCAACGAGCAACACGAGCGGGACCACCGCGAGAAACAGCAGAGTGAAACGCAGCAGCGTGACGGACGCAAGGGTCAACAGGACCATGACGATTCCTGCGCCAAGCGCTATCTCGGCCCCGCGCCTTGCCTCGAGGCGCTCTACGGCGTTGCGAGCCCGCGTCGGAAATACGACCAGGGCGGCCAGTGCGAGCAGGACCAGGCCGGCGCCGTTGCTGAGAAAGGCGCGCAGCGCCTGGTAGGGGCTGATCGGGCCCAGGCCCCCAATGGGGAAGTCGAAGATGAGGCGGTCGCCGACGCGGCTGCGGTCGAAGCGGAATGTCTGCGCCTGGTCGGGCGCCGGCCTGGCCCAGGTGGTGGGTCCGACGATGGCTTGGGCCAGCGGGTTCGGCCAGCGGTTGCCGGCCGAGATGTCCGCGACCGCCAGCAGGATGCCGGCCACGGCAAGGACACCGATCAGGATGGCCCACCCATAGCGGCGGACGGATCGGTTCGAGGTGGGATCGCTCACACCCGGCGGCGAGTCGGCATCGCACCCGGAGCCATCTGGACGAGGATCGAGAGGTGATAGGCGGCGATCGCGGTCAGTGCGATGAGCGCGAGCAGCAAGAGGACGTCGACTGGCGGCACGCTGGGCATCGGACCGGCCCCGGAACCCCATCCGGCAAGGCCTTGCAGATCGCCGAATATCCCGTCTGCGATCGAGCCGAGTCCATCGAGGCCGGACAGGTACCAGAGGATGAATGAGGCGAGGATCGCCTCAGGAGCGAGGAGCGTCCAGGCCCGGCGATCGCTTGCGCGCGACGGGGCGATCGCCTGCATGACGTCGGCCGTCAGCGACTCACTTGGCGGTGGCGAGGTGAGTGCTTTCAGCCGGAATGGGACTGAAGCGGCCTGGTGGTGCTGGCGCCTGCAGTCGGCGCAACCGGCCAGGTGGTTTCGCACCTGGTCTGCTCGCATCGCGTCGTCTCGCGCGAGGTCGCCGTCGACGTAGGACTCGAGTAGGACGCGTACGCGCGCGCACGCGAGGGCGTTGGGTTCGCTCATCTCGATTCCTGGAATTCCTCCGCCTCCGCGAGCGAGTTGCGCAACTGCGCGCGGGCGCGGTGGAGGCGGGACTTGATTGCCGGGACCGTGAGGTTGAGGGTCTGGCTCACCTGCTCGAGCGAGAGGTCGGCGTAATAGTGGAGAAGGATGGGCAGGCGGTAGGCGGGGTCGAGCTGCGACAGAGCCTCGACCAGCGCGGGATCGTGGGTTCGAGTGGCGCTGTTCGGATCGGCTACTTCAGCTGAGGGCTCGGTTGGTATGGGCACGCGCTTGCGGCGGTAGTTGATGGTCGTGTTGGCGGCGAGCTTCCAGAACCAGGGCTCAAACGGCCGCTCGGAGTCATAGCGCGCGAGGTTGCGGAAGAGCTTGACGAAGATCTCCTGGGCCAGGTCGTGGGCTTCCTCCGTATCTCTCAGGTGTTGGTAGGCGAAGCCGTAGACGCGGCGCTGGAGGCGGCGGATGAGCTCCTCGAAGGCGCCGAGGTCGCCGCCGGTTGCCTGGCGGATGAGCTGCCCGGCGGCGATGCTCTGCCCGGCATCGCTGCTCATCGCACGCGGGTCGACGGCGGCCACCGCATTCATCACACCCTCACTACCCAGGCTTGGAATTCCCGGTTTCGAGGCTGTGAATTTGCTGGGAGTTCCAGCCGGAGTGTTTGTGTTGGTATATCAACATGGTAATATTCCAAATGGAATATGACCGACACGATCTCGGTGGACGTATCTCCTCTTGCGCTTTCCATCCTCGAGCTGCTGAGCGAGCGGCCGATGCACCCCTATGAGCTCGCCGCCACGATGCGCAGCCGGCATCATGACGAGTTCATCCGGTTGAACTTCGGATCGCTTTACCACACGGTGGAGGTCCTCGAGCGGAACGGATGGATCGTCTCGGCCGAGCGTGAGAAGGAAGGTGGCCGCCCAGAGCGGACGATCTACAGGCTGACCGACTCAGGCCGCAAGGTCTTGCTCCTGACGGTGGGCGAGATCCTCGCCGAGCCGCGACGCGAGTATTTGCATTTCTCTGCCGGCCTGATGTTCATGCACCATCTCGAGCCAACTGTCGCGGCGGAGAAGCTCGTGCACCGTGCACAAGCTCTACACGCACTCATCACCAAACTTTCACACCTTCTTGATGAGCTGCTGGCGAGCGGCCACACGCGCCTCACTCTCATCGAGCTGGAGCACAAGATTGCGCTCCTGGAAGGCGAGCGCGGGTGGGTGCGAAAGATCGCCAAAGGGATCACCGACGGAAAGTTGGAGTGGAGGGCCGGCATTGACGCAGGCGATGAAAGGTTGAGGAGGAAACATGGCAAAAGCGCGCACTAATCCCTGGCTTGTACTGGTTGTTTTGACGACAGGCTTTTTCATGATCCTGCTCGACACCACGATCGTGAACGTGGCGATCCCGGCGATGAGCAGCAACACCAAGGACGGCCTCAACACGACGCTGGATCAGATCCTCTGGGTGCTCAACGCCTACATCCTTGTTTATGCCGTGCTGCTGATCACGGCAGGTCGCCTGGGCGATTTGTTTGGCCAGCGCAACATCTTCGCGATCGGCCTTTTCGTCTTCACGGCGGCCTCTGCCCTGTGTGGCTTTTCTCAGAATGCCGGTGAGCTGATCGCATTCAGGATCCTGCAGGGGGTCGGTGGTGCGCTCTTGACTCCGCAGACGCTCGCGATCCTGACCTCGATCTTTCCGCCCGAGCGCCGGGGAGCGGCATTCGGGGTCTGGGGCGGCGTGGCGGGCCTCGCCACGGTGGCCGGACCCACGATCGGCGGCGCGATCATCACCTACATCAACTGGCGCTGGATCTTTTTCATCAATGTTCCGATCGGAATCGCTGCGCTGGTCGCCACCTTCCTGGTCATCCCCGACCTGCGCCCAGGTCGCCATCACGGCTGGGACCTGCCCGGCATTTTCATTGCGACCGCCGGGCTCTTTGCGATCGTCTTCGGTCTGATCGAGGGCCAGCGCTACAGCTGGGGCCAGATCGAGTCGTACGGCGTGACCATCCCCGAGGTCATCGGAGCCGGAGTCGTTCTGATCGTCCTGTTCCTCATCTGGGAGCGATTCCAGACCGAACCCCTACTGCCGTTGTCGCTGTTCGCTGACCGGAACTTCGCGGTGGCCAACTGGATCGCGGCCGCGATCAGCTTCGGCATGCTCAGCATGTTCCTTCCCTTCACCATCTACCTCCAGTCGGTCCGCGGCTTTTCCGCCCTCGTCGCGGGCCTCACTCTGGCGCCGATGTCGGTCACGTCGATGTTCACCGCTCCGTTCGCCGGCAGGCTGTCGGATCGAATCGGCGGCAAGTACATCCTGATGACGGGCATCAGCCTGTTTACCATCGGCATGGCCAGCATCGCGCTGGTCGCTGGGCCAGATTCGACATGGATCAACTTCCTCGCGCCGGCAATCATCGCGGGCGCGGGAATGGGCATGACCTTCGCCCCGATGACAACTGTCGCAATGCGCAACATCGAGCCGCGCATAGCGGGCTCAGCGTCGGCTGTTCTGAACACCATTCGCCAGCTTGGTGCGGCGATCGGAAGCGCGGTCGTCGGCGCTCTCCTCCAGAACCAGCTGGCGACCACCCTGCACGACCAGGCGGTGAGCCATGCGGCAGCGCTTCCGGCGGCGTTTCGCGATCAATTCGTGGCAGCCTTCAGCAACGTCTCCTCCAAGGGCTTCGAGATCGGCTCTGGCGAGAGCGGGGCGAAGTTGCCCGCCGGCATTCCACCCGCGGTGGCGCAGCAGGTGTCGGCGATCGCCCATGACGTTTTCGTGAGCGCCTACATCGACGCGATGAAGCACACGATGATCGTGCCGATCGTGTTCCTCGCGTTCACTGCGCTGACCGCGCTGTTGATCAAGCGCCGCGCGCGGCCTGCCGCCGCGGAGCAGCCGCGCGAAGAGTACCGGGCGGCCGCGAGCTGAGAGGACGCCTCTAGCTCAGAGGCGTCCGCTCGATACCAGCTTCAAAACCGCGAGCAGAACCGCGGCCCCGATGAACGCAACCACGAGGCTGCCCCAGAACCCGACTGTGCCGGTCGCCCCAAAGAGCGCGCTGAGGAGGAAGCCGCCGATGATGGCTCCCGCCACTCCGACCACGATGTCGGCGATGCAGCCGAAACCACGGCCGGCCACAACGCGCGCCGCGATCGCGCCGGCGATGAGGCCCACCACGATCCAGGCCAGCCATGAACCCGGGTCGAGGTTCAGCCGCCCCGCCAGGACAACGTCAGCAATCATTTTTTCAGCCAGTCGGCGATCAAATCGAAGACCTCTTCACTCCCCAGGTCGTTGAAAGGTTCATGGTATCGGCCTTCCAGCAATAGCAGCTCGCTGGCTTGCGGAGCCCTTGCGTGGAGCTCCTTGCTGCCCTCGAAATCGATGAGCCTGTCGGCGGTCCCGGCAAGGATCAGGAACGGAATCCTGATGTCGCCAGCGTGCTCCAGATTTTCCGCAGCCGCATGCTGCCACTCGGCGTACAACCGGCTCGAGATCTTGCCGTGAACCAGGGGATCGGCGCGGTAGGCCGCGACCACCTCCGGGATGCGGGACACGGTTCCGGCATCGACTTCGTTCTCCAGGGTTAGGCGCGGCGCAATGCTGGCCATGACCTTGCCGAGTGAGGTCTTCCACGCCGGGACCTTGGCTTTTAGCTTGAGCGCGGGGCTGGAGAGCACGAATCGCCTCGCGTGCGCGAGCTTGCTGGATCGAATGGTGCTGAGCATCACCACGCCGCCGAACGAGTGACCGAGCGGAACAACCTCGCCCGAGGCCTGACTCTCGACGTGGCTGACAAATGCGGTCGCGTCCTCGATCCATTGCGACCACGCGTCGACGTGGCCTCGCCGTCCTTCGCTTTCGCCGTGGCCTCGTAGATCAACCGCGTACGTCGCCATGCCGTGGCGAGCCATTCCGTCAGCGAATCGTTCGTAGCGACCGCTGTGCTCGCCCAAACCATGCACGACCGCAAACGTGATCTTGGCGCCGGAGACGGGCCATGACCGGTACGCCAGCCTTGTCCCGTCCGCCGAATTGATGAACCCTTTGTTGGCTACCAGCGCCCCGTCAGGCGCCAAGGTGTCCGAACCCACGCAGAATCTTGAGCGCCTCCTGCTCGGCTTCGAGCAGCGTCGGCGCGTACGCGCGGATGCCGCACAGCGCGTAAGCCCACTCCGGGCTGGGCGGGCCCTGGGAATGGAGGCGAAATGTCGGTGGATAAAAGAAGATCCGCTCGCCTTCGACCTTCTTGATCACCGGCCGCTTGGCCAGGACGTCTTCGAGCGACTGACCGCTGGGTAAGCGCCCGCGCTCGAAGTCGAGGCGGCGGAGCTTGGCCAGGGGATGATCCTCGTCGCGAATCGAGGTACGGATCCCGTATTCAGCGCTCAGGTCACGCATGAAGATCGTGATGATCAGGGCATCGGTTTCGTCGCCGGCCATCTTCACAAAGCCGGCTGCGCTCAGCGTGTTGCCTTCGTCGTTTCTCAAGTGCCGGAAGAATTCCATTTCGAACAAACCGCGGGATTGCGAGCTCGCAACCCAGGGTGCGCCACAGCGCCACGTACGCACCTCGGCGAGCACATCGAACTCTTCGTGGAGGCGTTCCAGTCGATGCTCGGGAAGACCGCGTAATCGGTAGTGGAGGACTCGCGGCACTTCGATGTAAGCCTACCGGTCAGGCTGCCGGCTGCGCCGTTGTTCTGCCCAGTCGCATCACCTCCTCCTGCCAGGGCGGCGCCTTGACCCCGATACCGAGCCGGTCCGACCCCGCAGCCAGCAGAAAGTCACCACGATGAGCCCCCTCCAGAAAGGCTCTTTGCTGCGCGCTGAGATGGAACGCGTCCTGCAGCTTGGCCGCCTCGACCGGGCGCTGCGCACCGAAGAAGACAAGCGCCGGGTTGGTGGCTACCACAGCGCCCTGGTCTGAGCTCAAGAGGTCGCCCGGATTCTGAGTCGCGAAAACGAGTGAGCCGTCGTACTTG
>Ga0209806_1001313_pt1 | contig 16493 bp, 16 predicted proteins | sample GraSoiAngelo_152_FD_186166 | JGI IMG/M metagenome (GOLD analysis project Ga0209806, IMG submission 186166) | Grasslands soil microbial communities from the Angelo Coastal Reserve, California, USA - 14_1009_12_30cm (SPAdes) (version 2) | ecosystem: Environmental > Terrestrial > Soil > Grasslands ... | reverse complement strand
GGCCTGTGGCGCGGCGCGATCTTCGCGATGGAGCCGGACACCCTGATCGCGTCGATGCGTGCTCTCGGCACCTTTGGGCGCGCCAACCCGTTTGCGGCCGTCGATCCGCCGCCGACCGAGTTCCTCATGTGGGTCGTGATCTGGTTCGCGGGAATGCTGGCGCTCAGCGTGTGGAGCTTCCGAACAAGAGAAATCTAGGGAGGTTCACGACTGTCCGATAAGTGGGCTTTCGACTGGGTTTGATACCTGCTTCTTGTGCCACTCGTCGAGCCAATTCGGCTAGGGGTAGAGGCCCCGCTCACGGGTCGCACCGGCCACTCGAGACACCGCCTGCACGTACGCCGCCATGCGCATGTCGAGCTTCCGCTCTTCCTTCGTCTTGAGAACTTCAACGAACGCGCGCGACAGGATCGCTTTGAGCTTTTGGTTCACCTCGTGCTCGGACCAGAAGAACGACTGCAGGTCCTGCACCCACTCGAAGTAGGAGACGGTGACGCCGCCCGCGTTGGCCAGGATGTCGGGCACGAGGAAGATGCCCCGCTCGCGAAAGATCGCGTCGGCTTCGGGCGTCGTCGGTCCGTTCGCGCCCTCGACGATGAGCTTCGCCTTGACGTCACGCGCGTTGCGCGAGGTCAGCTGGTTGCCGATCGCTGCGGGCACCAGAAGATCGCAATCGATGGTGAGCAGCTCCTGGTTGCCGATCTCCTGGGCACCGGGAAATCCCTTGAGCGTCTTCTCGCGCGCCCGATACTCGAGCACCCGTTTGATCGAAAGGCCGAGAGGGTTGTAAATCCCGCCGTAATCCTCGGAGACCGCGACCACGGTGCAACCCGCTTCTTCGAGCAGCTTCGCGCTGATGCTGCCCACGTTGCCGAAGCCCTGCACGGCGACCCGCGTCTGATGAGGCGCGCGGCCAAGGTGCTCGAGTGCCGCGGTCGCGCAGATCGTCACGCCGCGACCGGTGGCCTCGATGCGGCCCAGCGAACCGCCGACCTCGACCGGCTTGCCGGTGACAGAGGCGGGCGCGGAGTAACCCAGGTGCATCGAGAGCGTGTCCATGATCCAGGCCATCGTCTGACCGTCGGTGTTCACGTCGGGCGCCGGAATGTCGCGGTCGCTTCCGATCAAGATCGAGATCTCGGTCGCGAATCGCCGCGTCATGTGCTCGAGCTCGTGGAGCGACAGCTCGTGCGGGTTGACGATGATGCCGCCCTTCGCGCCGCCGAACGGGATGTTGACCACGGCGCATTTCCAGGTCATCCACATCGCGAGCGCCTTGACCTCGTTCAGCGAGACGTCGGGGTGGTAGCGAATGCCGCCCTTGGCGGGTCCGCGGTTGATGTTGTGCTGCACGCGGTAACCCGTGAAGACGCGTGTGTGGCCGTTGTCGAGCTGGACCGGAAAGTGACAGGTGAACTCGCGCTGAACCTCGCGCAGGACCTCGCGAAGCCACGGCTCCAGCTTGATCAGCCCTGCGGCCTCATCGAACTGCGCCTGTGCAGTGCGCCACTCGTCAGCTTCAATCGCCGGCTTCAGCTCGATGGTCACATCAGCACTGATGATCGCGGATATTCCGCGGCTGGATCGCAGATAACGTTGACGCACGCCGGGAGGCCGGACTTGACTGCCCGCTCCAGTGCCGGCCGGATCTGGTCCGGCTTGTCGACGAGCTCTCCATAACCTCCAAGAGCCTCCACCACCTTGTCGTACCTGGTCCTCGGTCCGAGGTCCGCGGCGATGCTGGTGCCCAGCATGTTCTGCATAGGATGCTTCTCCAGCGCCCAGATCCCATTGTTGCCGACCACCGAGACGACAGGTATCCGATGGCGCACCATCGTGTCGAACTCCATGGCAGAGAAGCCAAAGGCTCCATCGCCCGCCAGCAGGAAAACCTGCTTGTCGGGTCGCGCCAGCTTCGCGGCCATCGCGTAGCCAGGTCCGGAGCCCAGGCATCCGAACGGGCCGGGATCCAACCACAGGCCAGGTTTGGAGCGTTCGATCAGCCGGCCCGCAAACGAGATGAAGTCGCCGCCGTCACCGACGATGATCGCGTCCGGATCGGCAAACCGGTCGACATCCGCGATGAGCCGGGCGGGATGCACGGGAGACGCTTCCGACTGAGTCATAACCTCGTCTTTACGGCGCACCGCAGTCTCGGTTTCGCGGAGATTCTCCAGCCACTGGGAACTGGAGGACGCGCGGCTCGCGGCGCCGGCGACCTGCTCCAGCGCCGCCTTGAGGTGGCCGAAGATCGCCACTTCCGCCGGACGGTGCTTGCGGTGGTCGTCGACGTCGATATAGATGAGCTGCGCGTCCTCCGCGAAAACAGGTGGCTGGCCGAAGTTGAGCCGGAAGTCCAGCAGCACTCCCACCAGGACCACGAGATCCGCCTCGCGCAGCGCCTGGCCGCGGGCACGGGAGAAGAAGAGCGGGTGCGCCGGCGGCAGCATGCCGCGTGCCATGCCGTTGACGACAAGCGGCAGGCTTGCACCTTCGACCAGTGCGCTCAGCTCATGCTCGGCGTGCGCCCACCAGACGCCGCCGCCGGCGACGACGACCGGCCGCTCCGCTTTTCGGATCAGCCGCGCAGCGTGCTCGACGAGGTCTGGGTCGGGCGGCGGCCCGGGATCCGGCGTGAGGTGCTCCGTCGCCTCGGGAAGATCGGCGGCGCCAAAGAAGACGTCGATCGGGATGTCCATGAAGACCGGGCCGGTGCGGCGGCTGAGGGCCGCCCGCATGCACTCGGCCGCCCAGGCGTACGCGTCGTCTGGCGAGCCGAGCGTCATGGCCTTCTTCGTGAGGCTCCGCACGACCTCGACGTGGTCCATCTCCTGCAGCGAACCCATCCCCCATCGCGCGATGGGTGCGCGGCCGCCGATGACGAACATCGGGGTGTCGTTGGCCTGGGCCTGGGCCAGCGCCGACGCGGAGTTGGTCACGCCGGGCCCGGCGGTCACCGCCGCGACGCCGCATTCACGCGTGACCTTGGCCCATCCCTCGGCGGCAAACGCGGCCGACTGCTCGTGGCGCACGTCGATGATGCGGATGCCGTGCTCGGTGGCGCCGGTGAGGATTGGCCAGATGTGGCCGCCGTTGAGCGTGAACAGATGGCTGACGCCTGCCCGCTTGAGGGCCAGCGCGACGAGCTCGCCCGCGTTGCCCGAATCCACGCCTACTCGGCCATCGCCCACGGCATGGCAGAGGTGTTGAACGCCGCCCGAGGCGAGCCATGGTGTGGCATGAGGATCACGCCGCCCTTTGCCTTCATGGCTTTGCCCAGGTGGTCGATTGCGCCCTGGGCGACCGAAGCCGGGTCCATTCCGTGCTGCAGCTCGACGATCATCAAACGGGCCAGCCCGAGCCGGATGAACGCCTCGCCCTGCCCCGTCCCGCAGACTGCGCCGAACCGATCGTCGGCGTAGAAGCCCGCCCCTGGAATCGGGGAGTCGCCGATCCGTCCGGGCAGCTTGCCCTTGATGCCTCCGGTCGAGACGGCGACCGCCAGGTGTCCCTCCGCGTCTCGGGCGACAGCCCCGACCGTGTCGGCGCCTTGCATCAGTTCTTGACGCTTGCGGTCGGTGATGAAGATGGCGGGGTCCGCCATCTCGACGCCGTGCTCACTTGCGAAGCGCGAGGCTCCTTCGGCCGCCAGGAGCACATAGCGGCCGTCCTGCATCACCGCCACGGCCAGGTCGATCGGGTGGCGCACATCACGCAAGCATGCTGCCCCGCCCGCGCGCAGCGCGGCTCCTTCCATCACCCCGGCGTCGAGCTCGACCACCCCATCGCTGTTCAGGCAAGCGCCGATGCCGGCGTTGAGAAGTGGCTCGTCCTCCATGTGGCGAACCGCCGCGACGGCCGCGGCCAGGGCACCCTGGCCGATGAGGGCCCATCCGATCTCGCGGGCCCGCTCCACAGCGGCCTGGCGCAGCTGCCGTTCGGCGGCGGGGACTGGGCCGGCGCCACCGTGGACGATCAGCGCCGAGCGGACGGCCGTACGACTCAGTAAGCCTGGGCTTCTGTGTTAGGCCAGTCGGTGCGCCGCTCTAGAAAGCGACGCTCGGCGACTCGGCGGTCGAACGGAAAGAGGATGCGGCGCCCTGCGGCTGCCCGCTCGGGAGCGCGTCGCTCGCCAAAACGGCGGTCCGAAGCAGCTCGCCTGTCCAGGCCTGCTCGTCGCTCGGGTCCACGCGGTACCACATCCACCCTCTTAGACGAACGATGCTAGCGCACGCGATGGTCGATGGCATCGAGTTTCTCGTCAATTCTGCGCTCGGACTTGCGCCGCTCCAGCTCGTCTCCCGGCCCGAGGTCGACGAACCGGGCATACCGAGCCAGCCGGGGGTGGACCTCGCTGACCCGGCGGAACATCTCCTGCGCGATCCAGCGGTAGTCGGGGTGACCCTGCGGGGTGGTCCGCAGCTCGCACAGGTGGTAGATCTCGCGCAGGTTGGCCCGGAAGTACCAGCGCACGTGGAAGGCCAGGGGCACGACATACTGGGCGACGGCAGGTCCAAGATCGCGCTCGAGCCGGGCGTGCGCGCCGGCCGCAGCGTCGACAGCGCCGGCGAAGGCGTCTTGCATCCCGAGCTCGGCAAGCCCTGGCGGAAGGTCGTAGCCGAGCGAGGTACCGAGGAGCTGGCGCTCCTGCGTCAGCATGCGGTGGCGGTGGAGGTCGCGATAGGCGGCGAAGTTGGCCACGATCTCGAACTCGTACTGCGCGTGCTCGAGGGCGCGGGGTGCCCGCTGCCTTCGGTTGGCGCGGTCCGCAAGGAGGCTTTCGAGCACGGCCGCGACGTCTGCGGATTGCGCCTCGAGGGGCAGGTTCGAGTGGGGAAACAGCGTGGCGGCGACGACTTTCTTCTCGGCGTCCGGATCGAATTCGATAAGGCGCACAGAGGGCTCCATCTCCCCACCCCGGCCCTGCCCGGCGAGCGGGGAGGGGGTCAGCGCCTTGATCCGGTTCCTGATGTTCGCGAGCCGCCTTGCCGCCGGCGCGCCGTAGCGCTCATCGAGCGCTCTCCTGACGAATGCGGGGATGACCAGCGCTAGCTCGCGATGGAGGTCGGACGCCAGCACCTGGCATTCGGGCAGCTCGTGGGCGGCCATCTTCGTGATCAGGTATTCGAAGGCCCTGCCGTTGCCGAACAGCCCGAGGTTGGTCAGCGTGCCCGCCGGCAGCAAGCCGCGCAGTAGGTCGAGCGCTTTGGCCCGAGTCGCCGATTTCCAGGCGCGGTCGGTCTCCGCCTCCTCCTGGGGATATCGCTCGCGTATCGCGCGAGTCGCGGGCTCGACCAGGCCGCTGTAGGTCTCGAAAAGCGTGTCCGCGGCGCGCTCGTAGTCAGGATGAGCGAGCTCCGGGCCGCGGTGATAGAGGTACCGTCCGTCGGCCCCCGGGCGGTCGAAGCGGACGTAGCGCGTCGACTTTTCGAGTGGCGAGATCCCGATCCGGCTGTCCTCGACCGCCTTGGCCGCAAGCGTCGAGACCTGCTCCACAGCAACGTGGGCGCCGGCCAGCTCGGCCACCGAGTCGTCGCCGTAGCCGACGAGGACTCGTTCGTAGAACTCCTCTGCACGGCGGACCGCGACCATATCGTCGTCGACGGGAGCGGAGCCGGCCAGGCGTTCGAAGCCGGAGTCCGGCTCGTTGATGAACTCGTCCAGCAGGACCCGGCGCAGGCTCTTCTCCGTCCTGGAGTACCGAGAGAACAGCGCTCCCTTGACGACCTCGGGGAGGTTGCGCAGCGCGAAGACGGGCCGGTCCAGGTTGGTGAAGTAGCGCTCGAGGAGAGACGCTTCTGCCGCACTGAACTCGGACTCTGGCATGGCCCGTAGTATCCCCTCTCTCGTGGAGACGAGGTGGTCCCTAGATGTTGTGTCGGGCGGGGCGCTATCCACAGCGTATAGGCGTTGTTGGCCGAGTTGTCCCCGGTTTGTCCCCAGGTCTGTTAAAAACTGCCTGCGAAACGCGGACGGCAGGCGCTCACTACATTGCTATGTCTGATGGACGAGATCGACTGGGCCGCGCGCTGGAGGCGCCTGGTGGAGGATCGGGCGTCACTCGCCTCCGGCCACGCCGACTGCGGCTACTGGGACCGCCGCGCCCGCAGCTTTGCGCGCTCAACCCACGCGCGGGCCGATGAGTTCATGCGCGTGCTGGAGCCTTACCTGTCGCCGCGCAAGACGCTGATCGACGTCGGAGCTGGGACGGGCCGGCACACCAACCCGCTCGCCGAGCGCCTCGAGTGGGTCACCGCGATCGAGCCATCCGAAGGCATGAGGTCGCACATCGCACAGCGCGACAACGTCACTGTCATCGCAAGCACGTGGGAGGATGCCGAGGTCGCGCCGGCGGACCTCGTCATCTGCAGCCACGTCCTTTATGGAGTCGCTGACCCGGTGACGTTCATCGCCAAGCTCGAGCGAGCGGCCCGCGAGCGCGTCTTCGTGATGATGCGTGAGACCGACCTCCCACATCCCGTGGCCGAGATTCGCAGGCGGCTCCGCGGCGAAACCGGTCCGCGTTTGCCGCGCTTCAGCGAGCTTTTCATGCTCCTCCTGCAGGTGGGCATCGCTCCAGACGTCGCATTCTTGAAGTACCCGATCATGACTCGTTACTCCGATATGGACGAAGCGCTCGCCGACAGCCGCGCCCTGTTCGGCGGAGGGTGGGACGAGGCCGCGGGCCGGGCAGTCCTCGAAGAGATCCTGCAGCGCGACGGCGACGAGCTTGTGTTCGACGGCGGCGTGGCGCTGACTGGGGTGGCGCATTGGCAACCACGGGAGAGCTGACAATCCGGCCGGTCAGGCCCGCAGACCGAGACCGTGTCGTCGAAATGACCCAGGACGTCTGGGAAGGGCACGACTACCTCGCGCGCGTTTTCGACCGTTGGGTGTCCGACGCCGGTGCGGCATTCCAGGCCGCGGAGATAGAAGGCGTGGTCGTCGGCCTCCAGCGGCTGCGGCCATTCGCACCCGGCCTCGTTTGGTATGAGGGCCTTCGCGTCGCAAGCGAACACCGAAGGCAGGGCGTCGCTCGGACAATGCTCGAGGCGGCGATCGACGAGGCGCGGGCGCAGAACCTTCGCGAGATGCGTCTCGCTACGCGCGACCTGCCGGCGGTTCGCCTGTTCGAGTCCGCGGGTTTTCGACGGATCGTCGAGGTCAAGTGGTGGCGCGGTCTTCGAGTGGAGGGCGGGGAGCCCGCTCGCATGCCTGAGGCCACTGAAGCCCGCAAGCTGTGGCCGTTCGTGGCCTCGAGTCGAGGCATCGAGCTCTATGGCGGCGTGTCTCCGGACCTGAACGGCGCGCGCGACCTTGACGCCACGGAGCTGGAGCGACTCGCGCGAAGCGGGTTGTTGAGGGTCGGCCCGGGCGGCCGCGCCCTTGCCCTCCTCCGCGAACCGTGGGGCCAGAACATCGCAGTCTCACTCCTCGCAGGTGCGGGCGGCGCCCTGCGCGAGGTGCTGATGGCGCTGCGCTTCGAAGCGGACGCCGACGGCTTGAGCCACGTCACGATCAACCTGCCCCCGGGCCACCCTGCCGAAGAGGACCTTCGTGCCACCGGATACGATTTCGCGGATGCCGAAAACAGCGCCTACGTCTACGCCCTCAAGCTCTAGTTGACTCGCCGTTACGTCGTTCTCGGCAACGGCATCGCCGGTCAGACGTGCGCTGAAGACCTGCGCAAGGCTGACCCAGACGCGTCGATCGTGATCATCGCCGCGGAGCGGCACCCTCTCTACAACCGGGTGGCGCTGCCGCGCTATCTGCGCGGCCAGGTGCGCCGCGAGAAGGTGTTCATGCGGACGGCCGAGGACTCCGCCAACCGGAACATCGAGATCCATTTCGAAACGTGGGCGACCGACGTCGATTTCGCGGGCAAGGTCGTCCACACCAACCGCGGGCAGGAATTCAAGTACGACGCGCTGCTCGTCGCGACGGGCGGCCGGCCGAAACCGCCCCCCTGGCCGGGCTCGGGAGAGGTCTCCGCGTGCCTTGGCTTCCAAACGCTAGACGACACCGACTCGATCATCGAGAAGGCGGACGCGTGCGAGAGGGTCCTCGTCATGGGCGGCAGCTTCATCGGCTATGAGCTGGCCGAGGGAGTGAGCTTTCGGCACAAGGCACAGGTCAGCTGGATCATGCGCGGGCCCTGGTTTCTGCGCTACGTGCTCGACGAGGAAGGTGGCCAGCTGTGCCGCCAGCTCGGCGAGGCGCAGGGCGTCCAGTTCATCACCTCCGACGAGGTGCAGAAGTTCAGCCGGACCAACGGCCGTTACACCGCCGAGACTGTGAACGGCGAGAAGGTCGAGTTCGACGTGCTGACCTACGGCGTCGGCCTGGACTACTACACCGAGCCGGTACGCGAGGGCCTCGAGCTGAACAAGGGGATCGTCACCGACTCGAAGCTGCGGACGTCCGCGCCAGACGTTTATGCGGCCGGCGACATCGCGGTGTTCTTCGATCTCATGGTCGAGCGCCACAACCAGATGGGCACCTGGGACAACGCCGAGGCGCATGGCAAGGTCGCGGCGCGAAACATGGCCGGGGCCGACGAGGACTTCTTCGACGTGCCCACATACACGACGACGATGTTCGGCTCGACGCTGGCCGTGATGGGCGTCACGCCTGACGTGCAGCCCGACCTCGAGTCAGTCCGCACGTTCAGCTTCGAGGAGAAGTTCTACCGCAAGCTCTTCTTCAAGGACGACCGCCTGGTCGGCGCGATCATGATCGGCCCGCCCAAGGGTCGGAAGAAGCTGATCGAGATCATGCGCTCGCGGCAGAAGATCGAGCGGCCGAAACAGGAGCTGCTCGACCCGGCAAACCTCAAGGACTAGGGAGACCTTGGCTCCTGAGTACGCGTTCCTCACCCGTTGGCGCGTAGTGGGCACCGCCGAGGAGGTCGCCGAGATCCTCGGGGATGCCACCTCGCTCGCGCGCTGGTGGCCGTCGGTCTATCTCGACGTGAAGGAGCTGGCGCCCGGCGATCCAACGACTCGTACCGGCCGAGTCATCGACCTCTACACCAAGGGCTGGCTGCCCTACACCTTGCGGTGGAAGTTCACCGTCACCGAGTCAAACCCACCACATGGGTTCAAGCTTCGCGCCGAGGGCGACTTCGAAGGCACCGGCGTGTGGACGATCAGGCAGGACGGCGAATACGTAGAGGCGATTTATGACTGGCGGATCGCAGCCACGAAGCCACTCCTGCGATATGGGAGCTTCGTACTCCGGCCGATCTTTGCCGCCAACCATCGGTGGGCCATGGCGCGTGGCCTGGAGAGCATCGAGCTCGAGCTACGACGCCGCAGAGCCCGCACGCCGGCCGAGCGCGAGGCGGTGCCGCCGCCACCTGGTCCGACGTTTCAGTCTCACTGAGCCGGCTTTCGTCGTATTGTTAGCCCAGGACAGATGGATTTCGCCTACAGCGAAAGCGCCGCTACGGTTCGGGCCGCTCTTGGCTCGATCTTGCGCTCCCGCCGGGAGGCCAACCGCCGGACGTTGAGCGAAGTCGCGGCAGAGGCGGGCCTCTCCCCGGCCCATCTGTCGGAGGTGGAGCGCGGCCGCAAGGAGGTGTCCACCGAGCGCCTGCTCGCCGTGGCTCACGCACTCGGGATCCGCCCGGCCGAGATCTACGGCGACCTGGCCCGCCTTCTGGGCGCGGACTCGGAGCAGCGGACATGGCCCGATGACCCGCCCGTGAAGCTCCGCCTCGCCACAGCATCCCTGCCTCTCGAAGCGCTGCGCAGCGTGGCCGACTTCAGCGCTTATCTCGCGATGGCCAACCCGCCACCCAGACCCAAAGAGCGCATCGGCTTCATGCCAAGGAGGTAACAAATGCACCTCATTCCAACCGTGATCACCAATGACGGCCGCGGTGAGCGCGCGTACGACATCTACTCGCGGCTGCTCAAGGACGGAGTCATTTTCGTCCGTGGCGTGATCGACGACGACATGGCGAGCACCGTGACGGCGCAGCTACTTTTCCTCGAGAACGAGGCACCCGACAGCGACATCCAGATCTACATCAACAGCCCCGGCGGCTCGCTCACCGCGGCGCTTTCCATCTACGACGCGATGCAGTACGTCGGGCCGAAGGTCGCGACACTTTGCACCGGCCTCGCAGCAAGCGGCGCATCCATCCTCCTTGCCGGCGGCGACCCGGGCATGCGAATGTCGCTGCCGCACGCGCAGATCCTCATCCACCAGCCGTTCACGCAGGGGATCCAGGGCCAGGCCACAGACATCCAGATCCACGCCCAGGAAATCCTCCGCCAGCGGGAGCAGGTGGCCCGGATTTACGCGAAGCACTGCAACCGGCAGCTGGAAGACGTCGAGCGGGCGATGGAGCGAGACTTCTTCATGACACCCGAGCAGGCCAAGGAGTGGGGCCTGATCGACCTGATCGTCGAAAAGAACCCGCACGTGGTGACGCCGGTCGCGGGGTGAGGGTGGTCCTTCTCGGCGGCACGCGGTTCATCGGCCGCGCGATCGTCGAGGAGCTCGCCGCGGCGGGCGATGAGCTGCTTGTCGTGCATCGCGGCCAGCTCGAGCCCGGCGACCTCCCACAGGTTCCCCACCTCCACTGCGACCGGGCCGAGCTGGCATCGCATCGCGATGAGCTCGCGGCCTTCCGACCGGATGCGGTGGTCGACTGTCGGGCTCTGAGCCGAGCTGACGCGGAGGTCGCACTGCAGGCGTTACCGGACATCAAACGCTGGATCGTGATTTCCAGCATGGACGTCTATCGCGCCTTCGGAGCGCTGCTCCAGGACCGCGAGACCGACCCGGTACCGATCGACGAGGACTCGCCAGTCCGCTCGGAGCGCTATCCCTATCGCGGCAAGCTCGCCGACCGAGAGGACTACGACAAGCTCGACGTCGAAGACATTTACTTGCCCCGCGGCGCGCTCGTGCTGCGCCTGCCGATGGTCTATGGCGAGCACGACTATCAGCTGCGCGAGGAGTTCATCCTGCGGCGCGTCCGCGCCGGCAGGACGCAAATTCCCTTTGGCGCCGGCACGTGGCTCGCATGCCGCGGCTACGTCCGCGACATCGCGCGGGCAGTGAGCCTGGGACTGCGGACGCCTGCCGCGGCCGGCGTGATGAACATCTGCGAGGACCGCACTTATTCGATGCGGATGTGGTCGCAGATGATCATCGAGGCGGCAGGTGCCAGCGCCGAGCTGGTGCGGGTGCCGGACGAGATGCTGCCGGAGGACCTGAAGCCGACCGGCACGATGACGCAGCACATCGCGGCAAGCGCACGCAAGGCTCGGTCGCAGCTGGGATGGACGCCATCCGACCCATTGGAGGCGCTGCGCGCCACCGTACGCTGGCACCTCGACCACCCACCGCCAGATTCGGACGCCGATTTCACCCTGGACGATAGGGCTCTGGAGGCCCGACCGAAGACCCTCGACTAGAGATTCGGCGATCCAGGGGGCCGAGATCCGGGTGAAGCGGCGAGCAGCGCACACGCTGAACCCGGAGATCGGTCGCCTGGGCGCCGAAGATCAGGCGAGGGCTCTTCGGGCGGACCTCCGAGTCCGTCTAAGCTTCAGTCCAGATGTCCCGCCGGTACCGGCCCTTCGATCCCTTCGAGCGCGGTGGTCCGTTCGACGTCGGCAGGGAGATCCGGATGCCGCAGATACCGCGCCGTTTCTGGGGAGGCGTGGCTCTCTTTGCCCTGGCGGTGCTCGTATTCATCATCGCCAGCCCGATCGTTTCCTTCATCACAGAGCTCCAGTGGTACGACGCGCTCGGATTTCGCGACGTCTACACCACCCGACTGACCCTGGAGTGGTCGCTGGCGATCGGCGCGACCGTCATCGCGTTCGCGTACCTCGGTGTCAACGTCGCCATCGCCCTGAGGATCCGAGCGGGCGGTGCCTTACGCGCGGTCGGCATCGAGCGCCCGACCCTTCGCGGGCCCGCGGGCTGGATCAGCATCGGCGTTGCGGCGATCATCGCTCTGATCCTCGGCGCCGGGGCCTTCTCACAGTGGCAGCAGCTCGCTCTGTTCATGCACTCGACCCCGGTCGGCGCCACCGATCCGGTGCTGGGCCAGGACATCTCCTTTTATCTGCTGACGCTGCCGTTCCTGCATTCGGCGGCCAACTGGGCGCTCGGCCTGGACTTCCTCACCGTGCTGCTGATCGGCGCCCTCTACTCGTGGCGTGGCGACAGCTTCGACTTCCGCCCCACGCCGCGGGCGATTGCCCACCTCTCGGTGCTGTTCGCCGCTTTCGCCGTGACTCTGTCGGTCGCGACATGGCTCAGCCGCTACGACCTGCTGTACGGCCATACGAGCGGTACCGTCTGGGGCGCCGCCTATACGGACGTCAACGCGCGGCTGCCGCTGTACACGTTCCAGGCGGGGATGGGCATCGTGCTGGCGGGTGGGCTGCTCGCCAACGCCTGGCTGAGGCGGCTGTGGCTGCCGATCGCCGCGACGGTCGCCTGGATCGGCCTATCGGTGCTGGCTCAGGCGTACCCCGCGGTCGTGCAGGGCGTTTCCGTCACCCCGAACGCCCAGACGTATGAGCTCCCGTACATACAGCGCGAGATAGCCGGCACGCGCGCGGCCTACGGGCTCTCCGACGTTGGCGTGCGCAACTTCACGGGCGACCAGCCGCTCACCGCCCAGGACGTGCAGAACGATCAGGCGACGGTCAACAACCTGAGGCTGTGGGACTACGTCGCGCTGAAGGAGACGTATCAGCAGCAGCAGACCATCCGCACGTACTACACCTTCAACGACATCGACATCGACCGCTACATGATCAACGGTCAATATCAGCAGCTCGAGATCAGCGCGCGAGAGATGGACACCTCGAAACTCTCGCCCGCCGCACAGAACTGGGTGAACATCCACCTCGGGTACACACACGGCTATGGCGCCGCCGCAAGCCCCGTGAACGCGGTCATCGGCGAGGGGCTGCCCGCCTACGTGGTCGGCGATGTACCGCCGACCGGCGCGCTCAAGATCACGCAGCCGGCGATCTACTTCGGCGAGCTGACCAACGATTACGTTCTTGCCCCATCCGCCAACCGCGAATTCGATTACCCGGTAGGCGGCACCGATGTGTTCACCAACTACTCCGGTACGCATGGCGTGCCGATGACGGGTCTCAACTCAGCGCTGTGGTCGCTCAAGCTGAGCGACTTCAACCTGCTTGTGTCCCGCCAGGTGACCAGCCGTACCACGATGCTGTACCGCCGCAACATCCTCGACCGCGCCCGGGAGATTGCACCCTTCCTGACGTTCGATGGCGATCCGTACCTTGTCGTCGTCGACGGTCGCCTCTACTGGATCATGGACGCCTACACGACCGCCTCGACCTACCCTTACGCGCAGCAGCAGGCCTTCGGCGGCAACTCCATCAACTACATCCGCAACTCCGTCAAGGTCGTCATCGACGCGTACGAGGGAGTCCCGACCTTTTACGTGGTCGACCCGAAGGACCCGCTGATCAAGGCCTACCAGGCCACCTTCCCGTCGATGTTCAAGCCGATCGACGCGATGCCGGCAGGACTTCGCGCCCATGTCCGAGTCCCGGTCGACCTGTTCAACCTCCAGGTCGGCATCTACGCCACCTACCACGTCACCGCTGACGCGGCCGGGGCGAAGGTGCTCTTCGCCCGCGAGGACGTCTGGGCCGTGCCCACGGCGCAGACGGCGCCGGGTGCTGGGGCGACCGCGCTCGAACCCTACTACGTTCTGTTTCGCCTGCCGGGCGAGCAGAACCCAGAGTTCCTCCTGATCATGCCCTACACGCCTCTAGGCAAGAACAACATGGTCTCGTGGATGGCCGCCCGCAGCGACGGCTCCCATTACGGCCAGTACGTCTCCTACGTGCTGCCGAAGGACAAGACAATCTTCGGGCCTCAGCAGGTGGCCAACCGGATCAACGAGAACACGACGATTTCCGCCGACTTCACGCTTTTCCATCAGGCGGGCTCCCAGGTTCAGCAAGGCAACCTGCTCGTGGTGCCGATCGGCAACTCGTTCCTCTATTTCGAGCCGATCTACCTGCGGGCCAACCAGACTTCGAGCCTTCCCGAGCTCAAGCGAATCATCCTGGCCACCCAGGACAGCGTCGTCTACACGACCACTCTGGACCAGGCGATTCAACAGCTGGTCGGCAACGCTCCTCCGACGACGCCCAACCAGCCGCCGATCACCACGTTGACCCCAGCTCAGCTCGCGCAGCTCCAGAGCCTCGTCGCGCAGGCGAACCAGCACTACAAAGCCGCCTACACGGCTCTGGCTCTGGGCGACTTTGCGACGTATGGGGCCGAGATGCAGAAGGTCGGTCAGCTGCTCAGTCAGATCCAGGCGCTGACCGGATCGAGCTCCACCACGCCAAGCCCATCGGCGTCGCCGTCACCGAAAGCGTCATCCAGTCCGTAGGGGAACGAAAAGCACCGGGAAGAGCGACCTGTAGATCACGTCCGTGCCATGGCGCGCGTACAGGCGAAGATCCTGCGGCTCATCCGCCGAGGTTGCCACCGGGATCACCATGCGCCCTCCGTCGGCCAGCTGGTCGATGAGCGCTTGCGGCACCTCGCGGGCGGCGGCCGCGACGAGGATCACGTTGTAGGGCGCCTCGGCCGGCCAGCCGAGGCTTCCGTCGCGGACGGCCACCTCTATGTTGTCGAAGCCGAGCCGGAGCAGCGTCTCCGATGCATGTTCGGCGAGTGCCGGCTCGCGCTCGATTGTTATCACGCGGCGGCACAGCCTGCTCAGGACGGCGGCTGCGTATCCAGAGCCGGTGCCGACCTCGAGCGCAATCTCGTCCGGCTGTGGTGAAGCGGCCTGCGTCATCAAAGCAACCACGAGCGGCTGAGAGATGGTCTGGCCGCACTCGATTGCGAGAGCGCGGTCCTCGTACGCGTGCCTGCGCATCCGGGGTGCGAGGAACTCCTCGCGAGGCACCGACGCCATCGCCTGGAGCACGCGCTCATCGGTCACGCCGTGAGGACGCAGCTGCTCGGCGACCATCCGTTGCCCCGGTGTGCTCACAAGGGTGCCCTCGATTCCGAGAGTACAATCACTGGCGTTTCCTTGGCGTCGTCGTCCATCCCAACGTCCGTCCCACAGAAATGGCGCCGCCCGGTCAGGCAACGTTCGCGCCTGGTCAGACGTACGGGCCCCGCTCACTCGCGCGTCGAGTTCGCCCACCCGTCCGAGCAGGAGTTTGCTCGCTTCCTCGACTACTACCGAATTCGCTGGCAGTACGAGCCGGTGTCTTTTCCGATCGGATGGGAAGGCGAGCGCGTGGCCGAGATGTTCACACCCGACTTCTACCTCCCAGAGCACGACCTCTACATCGAGCTCACGACCATGAAGCAGTCGCTGGTGACACCCAAGAACCGGAAGGTGCGTATGCTCCGCGAGCTCTACCCGGAGATCAACGTACGGCTCCTGTATCGCAAGGACTACCAGCAGCTTCTCGCCAAGGCCGGCTACAGCGCGCTCGAGGTGCAGCACCTCCGCCAGGAGGACGTCGGCGAGATCCTCATCTCTCCGGTGGAGCTCGAGACGCGACTGCGCGCCCTGGGCCGCAAGATCTCGCGGGATTATCGCGAGCAGTCCTTGGTCCTGGTAGGCGTGCTCAAAGGGATCACGTTCTTCATGGCCGACCTCGCGCGCCAGATCAAAGTGCCATTCGTCATCGACTACCTCGACCTGCAGCGCTACGCAGGCGCCCAGCCTCAAGAGCGGGTCAAGATCGCGCGCGACATCGACTATCCGATCGAGGGCCGCCACGTGCTCCTGGTCGAGGACATCATCAACACCGGGCTCACGATTGACTACGTCCTCTCGGAGCTGCGCGCGCGCAAGCCCGCCTCGCTCGAGGTGGTGACCTTGCTCGACCGCCCACTCCGCCGACTGGTCAAGGTGCCACTGCGTTATGTCGGTTTCCAGATCCCCAACGACTACGTGGTCGGCTACGGGCTTGACTATCGCGAGCTCTATCGCAACCTGCCGTTCATCTGCACGCTGCGAGCGAGCGTCTACGACATTCCCACCGTGGCGCCCGATCCCAGCGCCTAGGGGCCCGGGGGCGCGGCTGGCCCGCCTCCTGGCCTGGATGGCGGGCCGGGATTTCGCCGAGCTCCTCCGCTCCGGACTGCTGAAGGACGTGGAACAGGTGGTCGTTGACGGCCACCGCAGGCTTAACGAGTCGGAGGGCAAGCCCTGGTCGCCGCCCGACGCGTACCGCTGGCTCCGCTACGAGGACCCCGCGCCCGTGGCGCGCCTTGCCGACGGAGTGCGGAAGCTGCGAAAAAGAGCTGTGACGTTCGACGCCGAAGCTGTGGACAAAGCCTGCTTTAAGGCGTCAAAAACGGGCTATTCGAATTGAATGGCCGGTGTGGGAGTTCTGGGGAAAAGTAATGCCCCAAGAGACCTTCCTGTTTACCCTGAAGTCCCCTATGCGTTTTTCGGTTTCCATCCCGGATTGCTCCGGACCTTCCAC
>Ga0209806_1001309_pt1 | contig 16533 bp, 16 predicted proteins | sample GraSoiAngelo_152_FD_186166 | JGI IMG/M metagenome (GOLD analysis project Ga0209806, IMG submission 186166) | Grasslands soil microbial communities from the Angelo Coastal Reserve, California, USA - 14_1009_12_30cm (SPAdes) (version 2) | ecosystem: Environmental > Terrestrial > Soil > Grasslands ... | reverse complement strand
CCCTCCTTGAGACCATCGCCGACGGGCCACTCCTTGCGCGCGCGGTCCGCGATCTTGGTCATGAACTCCTCGGCGATCTGCTCGAAGAGGTACACGCGCTTCACGGCGAGGCAGGCCTGACCCGCATTGAAGAAGCGTCCGATAGCCGTGGCGGCCGTGGCGCGCCGGATGTCCGCGTCGTCGCACACGATCATCGGGTCGCTGCCGCCAAGCTCGAGCGTCACGCGGGTCACGTTATCGGCGGCGAGCTTCATGATCCGTTTGCCCGTCTCGGTCTGTCCGGTGAACGCGATCTTGTTCACCTTGGGGTGCGAGACGAGGGCGTCGCCGATCTCGGCGCCGGGACCATGCACCGTGTTGAGCACGCCCGCGGGGATGCCGACGGAGTTGATGATCTCGATCGTCTTCTGAGTCGCGAGCGGCGTCGTCGACGCCGGCTTCAGCACCACCGTGCAGCCGGCGGCGAGGGCGGGGCACACCTTGTTCGCCATGAGCGTGAGCGGGAAGTTCCACGGCGTGATCGCGACGACCACGCCGACCGGACGCCGCAACGTGAGGCCGAACTTGTTCTGGTCCTCGAGCGGCACGTAGTCGCCGCGCAGCTTGTCGGCGAAGCCCGCGAAGAACTCGAGGTTCTCGGCGACGCGGGTCGCTTCGATTACCGCGTGCGCGAGCGGTTTCCCCTGCTCGAGCGTGAGGAGCTTCGCGATCTCGGGAACCGCGGCTTTCACCTTGGCCGCGGCCGCGTGCATGAACGCCGCGCGTTTTGTCCCCGAAAGCGACGCCCATGCGGGAAGCGCCTTCGCGGCGGCCTCGACAGCCGCGTCGACCTCCGACGCCGAGCCCTTGGGGATCGTATCCACCACCTCGCCGTTCGCCGGGTTTCTGACCTCGATGGTCTTCCCCGTTTGAGCGGCGACGGTCTGTCCGTCGATGAGCATCGTTGCCATGAAGAAGTCCTCCCGTGCGGTCGGCGGAACGCCCGCGACGCGTGCATGCGCGTCATTCGCCGTCGCTCTAAAGTCTATGAACTTTCCGCGCGGGGGGTTTGATGGCCGTTCGTCTCGAGAAGCAGGACTCCATTGGGCACATCGTGCTTGATCGGCCGCCCGCCAATTCGTACGACAAGGCGTTCATGGAGGAGCTCGACGCGGCCATCGAGGAAGTCCGCCGCGACGATGCGGTGAAGGCGATCCTCCTGCGCAGCGCCAGCGAAAAGTTCTTCTCCGCCGGCGCCGATGTGTCGGTCTTCGCTAAGAGCGGGCTCGATGGACAGACCGCATTCGTCGTGTGCGCGAATGACGCGATGGGAAAGTTCGAAAGCACCCCGAAGGTAGTCGTCGCCGCGATCAATGGACACTGCCTCGGCGGAGGGCTGGAGATGGCGCTCTGCTGCGACTTCCGGATCGCGGCGGAGGGCTCGTATCGCATCGGACTTCCCGAAGTGACGCTCGGTCTTCTTCCGGGCACGGGCGGCACGCAGCGGCTCCCGCGGCTCATCGGTCGCCAGAAGGCGCTCGATTTCATGCTGCGCGGCTCGACGATGCCGCCGCAGGACGCGCTCGCGGCGGGCATCGTCGACGAGGTCGTGCCGGCGGGCGAGCTGCTCGACAAGGCGCTCGAGCGCGCAAAGGTCTACGCGACCGGCCCGACGTTCGCGATCGGGCGGATCAAGAAGGCGACGGTCCTGGGCTTCGGGATGCGGCTCGACGAAGGCCTCAAGCTCGAGCGCGAGCTCCTCATCGAGCTGTTCAAGAGCGAGGACGCCAAAGAGGGCGTGGCCGCGTTCGTGGAGAAGCGGAAGCCGACATACAAGGGCAGGTGACGACGAAGCTCGCCTCCTTCAAGGTGGCGATCGACGCCTCTCCGCTTCTCCCAGGGACGCGACCGATCGAGCTTCGCTATCAGGATGGCGGGCGCGGTGCACCGGTCGTCCTGCTGCACGGCGGTTGGGGCTATGGCTTCTATCCGCACGACGACGCGATCGCCAAGCTCGATCGTCGTTTCGTGATCCCCGACCGAACCGGCTATGGCGGCTCACCGCACGTGAAGGAGCTGCCGCCGAGGTTCCATCTCGCCGCGGCGATCGAAACCGAGAGGTTGCTCGATGCGCTGGCCGTCCGACGTCCGGTCCTGTGGGGCCACAGCGACGGCGCGGTCATCGCCACGATCCTCGCCCTGCGCGACCCCGTGCGTTACGCGGGGATCATCGTCGAGGCGATCCATCTCGATCGCGAGAAGCCGCGGTCGCGCGACTTCTTCCTCCAAATGATCAACAACCCCGACGCGTTCGGCGAGCGGGTCACGCGGAAGCTCGCCGAAGAGCACGGCGAGGACTACTGGCGGACGATCATTCGCGCCGGCGGCCGCGCGTGGCGCGACATCGCGGCAACACCGCAGGAAGACTTCTACGAGCATCGTCTCCATGAGCTGCGCGTGCCCATGCTGGTGGTGCACGGCGTCGACGATCCACGGACCGAGCCCGGCGAGCTCGACCGCATCCGTGGCGACGTCCCGACCGCTCGGATCGAGATGATCGAGGGTGGGGGACACAGCCCGCACAGCACGCGCGCGACGGCCGCGCAAGTCACCTCGATCGTCGACGGATTCCTCGGCTCGCTACCCGCCTCTTGATCACAAGGCGTCCTGCCGAGGCGATCGACCCTGCGTATCATCCCGCCACCAGGGGAGGCGTCCGATGACAAGGACGTTCGCGATCGCTCTTGCCTGCATCGTGGTCCTCGCATCCTGTGCCGGGGCGGAGGCGCCGCCGAGCGCGACGCAGGTGCTCGTCTCAGGGAGCGCGACGCCGCAGCCCAGCCGCGCGAAGATCGTCGTCTCGTACAGCAACGTGCTCGCCGACTTCTTTCCGGCGTACGTCGCGAAAGAGTCGGGGATCTTCGATCAGAACTTCCTCGATGTGGATCTCCAGCTCATCGCGAGCACGACTGGCCTGCCCGCGCTCCTCGCGGGACAGACGCAGATCGCGCATATCGGAGGCTCCGAGGCGCTGACCACGACGGCCGGAGGCGGCGACGTGGTGGTCGTGGCGAACACCGGGCCGGTGTGGCCGTACCAGCTCTATGCGGCGGCGGACATCAAGACCCCCGCCGATCTCAAAGGGAAGAGTGTCGCGATCGCTGGGGTCGGTGGCACCTTTGACATCGGGATCCGCACGATGCTGCCAAAGCTCGGTCTTGTCCCAGACACGGACGTGACGGTGCGGTCGACCGGCTCGACCGCGAACGCGACGGCCGCGCTGCTCAGCGGCGGCGTGTCGGCGACGTTGTCCTCGCCCCCGGACACGCTGAAGCTCGAGGCCGCCGGATTCCACTCGCTCGCGAAGATGGCCGACCTGAACCTACCGACCGCGGCGACGACGATCGTCGTGACCCGCGCGTACGTCGATGCGAACAAGGCCGTGGTGCAGCGCTATGTCGACTCGATCGTGCAGGCGATCGCGAAGGCGCGTGCGGACCGGCCGGGGACGATCGCCGCGCTGAAGAAGTACCTGAAGTCAGAGGACGACAAGGGGATGCAGGCGGCGTACGACTGGTACGTGGGAGTCGTCCTCAAGGACCCGCCTATACCGACGGCCGCTCAGCTGGCCGGGATCCAAGAGGTCGTGGCGAAGTTCAACGAGAAGGTGAAGACCGTCGATCCGGCCAAGATCGTCGACGATTCATTCGTAAAGAGCGCGCTGGACCGCGGTCTCATGAAATAGCGCCGGGCCGGGCCGGACGGCCAGTGGTATAACCATTTGCCAATTGGACCCCCGCGGCCCGGCCACGGGCGGGGGTGGGAGATGGGCATGGCTATCGCCGAGCGTCCAACCAGGACCTTCCGGGACCTCCGTGACTGGCTGAGGCGGATCGACGACCTGGGCGAGCTGCGGGTCGTTCGCGGCGCCCGGTCGGAGGACGAGATCGGGATGGCGACCGAGCTGACGGGCCGCGTCCACGGCACACCGGCGCTCCTGTTCGACGAGATCCCTGGTTACAAGAAGGGCTTCCGGGTTCTCTCAAACGGCCTCGGCTGGTTTCCCAGGCTTGCGCTGACGCTCGGTCTCGACCCGAAGATGCCGCCGGAGGACCTCGTCCGCGCATGGCAGAAGCGCGTATCAGAGGGCATCACACCAATTCCCTCGGTCGAGGTGAAGGACGGGCCGATCTTCGAGAACGTCAAGCGCGGCGCGGAAGTCGACATGACGATCTTCCCGGCGCCGAAGTGGCACGAGAACGACGGCGGCAGATACATCGGCACCGGCAGCTTCGACATCACACGCGATCCCGACAACGGCTGGGTGAACCTCGGCTGCTACCGGGTGATGGTCCACGACAAGAACAAGCTCGGGTTCTACATCTCACCCGGCAAGCACGGCCGCATGCACCGCGACGCGTGGCTCGCGCGGGGAGAGAAGATGCCGATCGCGTTCGTCGCGGGAGGCGACCCGCTCCTCTTCCTCGCCGCCGCGACCGAGGTCCAGTTCGGCCTGACCGAATACGACTGGGCCGGGGGGGTCCGCGGCGAACCGTACCGTGTCGTGAAGGGACCGGTGACCGGGCTGCCGCTCCCGGCCGAGGCCGAGATCGTCATCGAGGGCTGGGTCGATCCGAAAGAGCGGATCGTCGAAGGCCCGTTCGGCGAGTGGACCGGGTACTACGCGAGCGATGCCCGTCCCGAGCCGTTCATGCAGGTGGAAGCGGTCTACTACCGCAACGACCCGATCATGCTGGGCTCGCCGCCGAACCAGCCCCCGGACGAACAGTCTTTCTACCGCGCATTCCTCCGGTCCGCGCTGCTCCGTTCCGAGCTCGAGGCCGTCGGGGTCCCCGGGATCAAGGGCGTCTGGTGCCACGAGGTCGGCGGCTCGCGCCTCTTCAACGCGGTGAGCATCGAGCAGCGCTACGCGGGACACGCGCGCCAGGTCGGGCACCTCGCGGCGACCGTGCACGCCGGCGCGTACCTCGGCCGCTACGTCATCGTCGTCGATGACGACATCGATGTGATGGACCTGAACGACGTGGTGTGGGCGATGAGCACGCGCTCCGATCCCGTCGAGTCGATCGACATCATCAAGCGCGCGTGGAGCGGACCGCTCGACCCGCGCATCCCGAAAGACCGCAAGGGCCACAGCTCGCGCGCGATCATCGACGCCACCCGTCCGTTCGAGTGGCGGGCCGACTTCCCGCCAGTGAATACACCGAGCGCGGAGACCAAGCGCAAGGCGAAGGAGAAGTTCGGCTACCTGCTCCGAGGCGAGCCGCATCCGAGCGACGGGAAGCTGAGCTAGCTTCGATGTACGACCGCTCCGCGAAGCTTAGCGCGAAGGGCGTCGTCATCGAGTACTGGCTCCAGCGGTCGCGCACCCTGTTCACCGCCGTCCAGGGCGTGGACCTGACGGTGCGCCCGGGCGAGCTCCTGGCGATCGTCGGCCCGTCGGGCTGCGGGAAGACCACGTTCCTCAACGCGGTCGACGGACTCATTCCGATCGCCGGCGGCAACCTCACCCTCGACGGGCGCGAGATCACGAGGCCCGGCCCCGATCGCGCGATGGTGTTCCAGCAACCAGGGTTACTTCCGTGGCGGACCGTGCTTGGCAATGTCATCTTCGGGGTCGAGGCGCAGGGCACCATGAGCAAGAAGGAGTCGATCGCGCGCGCGAAGCACCAGATCGAGCTCGTCGGTCTCGCGGGCTTCGAGGACGCCTATCCCCTCGAGCTCTCAGGCGGCATGCAGCAGCGCGTGAATCTGGCGCGTGCGCTGCTCACCGACCCAGAGATGCTCCTCCTCGACGAGCCGTTCGCGGCGCTCGACGCGCAGACGCGCGAGATGATGCAGCTCGAGCTTCTGAAGATCTGGTCGCAGACCAGGAAGACGGCTCTGTTCATCACGCACGACATCAAAGAGGCCATCTACCTCTCGGACCGTGTCATCGTGTTCACGCGCCGCCCCGGGCGGGTGAAGGACGAGGTCGAGATCAAGCTCTCGCGGCCCCGCGACCTGCGCGTCAAACGCGACCCGCAGTTCCTCACGTACGAGGATCGGATCTGGGAGTCGATCCAGGAGGAGCTCGCCGTGCCGGCCGAGCGCCTGATCGCAGGGGTGCCCGCGGCATGAGCATCAAGGAAGCCGACCGCGTCCTTCCGGTGACCGCCGGCGAGTCCAACGCGACTCGCGAGAAACGTTCGGTGGTGCAGCCGAGCCGGATCAAGCAGTACGAGCCGCTCGTCCTCGGCACGGTCAGCGTGGTCCTCGCGCTCACGGCGTGGCAGCTCGTCGCGAACGCGCGCATCTATTCGATCCTTTTCCTCCCCGGCCCCTGGGACGTCGCGCAGGCGTTCGTGAAGCTCTTCCAGACGGACGACATTTGGCTCGACATCGGGACGAGCGGCATGGAGATGGGCATCGGCTACGGCATGGCGATCGGTGTCGGTCTGGTGCTCGGGATGCTCATGGGCTGGTACACGCGCTTCCAGTACGCGCTGGATCCATTCGTGAACTTCTTCTACAGCACCCCCCGCATCGTCCTCATCCCCCTGTTCATCCTCTGGTGGGGCATCGAGATGCCGCCCAAGATCGCGGTCATCTTCCTCGGCGCGCTCTTCCCGATCATCATCAACACCATGGCCGGCGTCCGGAACACGGAGGCCGCCCTTCTCCGGGTCGCGCGATCGTTCGGCGCCTCGGACGCGCTCATTTTCCGCCGTGTCGTGCTCCCGGGTTCGGTGCCGTTCATCCTCACCGGTTTCCGGCTAGGTATCGGCCATGCGCTCACCGGCGTCGTGGTCGCGGAGCTCATCGCCGCGAAGCACGGCGTGGGCCAGATCATCGCCATCGCGGGCCAGACATTTCAGACGCCCAAGATGCTGGCGGGCGTGATCCTCATTGCCTGTACCGGGATGCTCCTCACGACGATCCTTCAGCGCATCGAGAACCGATTCCAGACCTGGCGACCACAGATCAGGTGATGACCACGACGGCGCGCAAAGCGGGAAAGGTGGGCACCGAGACATGACCAAGACCCTCGCGGTCCTGACAGCGACTCTCGCGATCCTCGCCGCCGCCTGCGGCGGTGGCGTCGGAACGACGCCGACCAGCGCGCCGCCGACACAGGCAGCTGGATCGCCGACGACGACCCCACGGCCGTGCTGCACGAAGGTCATCTCGGCCTACAGCAACATCAGCGCGGACGACTGGATGCCGTGGTACGCGTTCGAGAAGGGCATCTTCAAGGACAACGGCCTCGAGGTGGATCTCCAGTCGATCAACGGCGGGGCCCAGACGAGCGCCGCGCTCATCGCGGGCAGCATTCAGATCGGACAGTTCGGCGGTTCCGAGGCTCTCAGCGCGAACGCCGGCGGCGGAGACGTGGTGATCGTGGCGAACCTCGCGCCGGTGTACCCGTACAAGCTCTACGTCCAGAAGGGCATCAAGACCCTCGGGGACCTCAAGGGAAAGAACCCAAAAGCGAAGGTCGGCGTGTCCAACGCGGGCGGCTCGAGTGACATCGCGACCCGTGCGGCATTGAAGGCCGCCGGTATCGATCCGGACAAGGACGTGGACATCATCGCGGTGGGCTCGCACGCCAACCGCACCGCGGCGCTCCTCGCCGGCACCATCGACGCAGGCGTGGACGATCCTCCCGAGGACCTCGAGCTCGTGAAGGCTGGGCTCACCCCGCTGATCGACCTCGCGAGCCAGAAGTTACCGGCCGCGAACACCGGCGTGATCATGCAGCGGACCTACCTCACTGCGAACAAAGCCACCGTGCAGGCATACGTCGACTCCCTGGTCATCGCTCGCGTACGGATGAAGGCCGACAAGGCCGGCGCCGTCGCCGTGCTTGGGAAATACTTCAAGCTGGACAATCAGGACGCGCTGAACAGCGCGTACGACTTCTTCATGAACGAGGTCACCGTGCCGTACCTCTACCCCGAGGTCACTCAGTTCAAGGACGCGGTCGAGATCCTCGGCAAGACCAACGACAAGATCAAGACCGTGGACATCGCCAAGATGCTGGACCGGTCGTTCATGCAGAGCGCGCAGGATCGGAAGCTCGGCGGCTAACAGGGATAGAAGGAGGCGGGTCAGTGGCACAGTTCAGCGATCGCATCGAACCGAAAGACTTCGCGAAGATGCCCGAGGAATACCGCGAGCTATTGACCCGCCTCCTAACGATCCAGGCCGACTGCGAGATCGGCGGCCCACACATCTACGTCGATCACTGGACCCTCCGCGCTCCGACCGTCGACGATCAGTGGCGCGTCGCGCGAATCGCCTCGGAAGAGATAGACCACTGCCGCAAGTTCCTTCGAATGCTGGGGATGATCGGCCTCGACCGCTCCGACATCCTCTTCCGGCCGCGGTCGAAGCGCGAGGTCGACGCGTTCAAGGTGGACATGCCGGAGTGGGGCGACTTCGCCGCGTTCGGGTTCCTCATTGACAAGGTGGGTGAGTACCAGCTCGACGAGATGGTCGGCTCGTCGTTCCTGCCGACCGACGACGTCCTTCCGACAATACTTCGCGAGGAGAAGGGCCACGTCGCCTACGGCGAGCAGCAGCTCCAGAAAATGATGGAGACGCCCGACGGCAGCGTGGCGGCGCAGCGCGCGATCGACAAGTGGTACGTCGTCGGCCTCGACATGTTCGGTCGCTCGGAGTCGGCACGCGATGAGCGGTACATCGAGTGGGGGCTGAAGAAACGAACCAACGGACAGATGCGCCTGGATTACGTCGCGGAGATGGATCCCAAGATCGCCGCCCTCGGTCTGCGTGTCCCCGACAAGCTCGCGGGGCGCAAGTACCTCTAGCCGCATTCAATCTCGCGAGCGCTCTCGCCGACGCGGCGTGCGCAGCCGGCCGAGCCGGCGCACCGGCGATCCGCTACCACGACGAGAGCGTCACGTACGGCGAGCTCGCGGCGCTCCAGGACGGCGCGGCCGTCGCCCTCCGCGAGCGCGGGGTCGGCCAAGGCGATCGCGTCGCGCTCGTGCTCCGCGATTCGCCGGGATTCGTCGCGGCGTTCCTCGGGGCGGCGAAAGTTGGCGCGATACCGGTGCCGCTCTCGACGCTGGCCCGGCCCGAGGAGGTCGCGTTCATGGTCCGGGACTGCGGCGCGATCCTCACGATCACCGACGCCGACCCGCCGGCCGCGCCCGCGGGGAGGGTCGAGGCCGCCGATACGCGCGGCGACGACATGTGCTTCTGGCAGTACTCGAGCGGCACGACCGGCGCGCCGAAAGCGGTCATCCACTGCCACCGGGGCGCCTTGTTCCCGGCGGAGGGCCACGGCCGTCACATCGCCGCCATCGGCCCGGACGACCTTGTGTACAGCACGGCGAAGCTCTTCTTTTCCTACGGACTGAACAACTCGCTCGTCATCCCGCTCGCGGCGGGTGCCTCGGTCGTCCTCGATCCCGAGCGGTTCGCCGCGGACCGCGCGTGGCGGCTCATCCGATTGGAGCGGCCGACGGTCCTCTACTCGGTGCCGACCGCCTACGCCGCGTTGCTCGCGGCCGCAGAGGCGGGGACGCCGGCAGACCCATCGTCGCTCCGCGCGTGCATCTCCGCCGGTGAAGCACTACCGGCGCCGCTGGCCGAGCGGTGGCACCGGCGTTTCGGTCTGCGGATCCTCGACGGGATCGGCTCGACCGAGATCGGCTACATCGCGATCTCGAATAGCGCCCAGGACGTGACACCGGGATCGTCCGGCCGGGTCATCCCCGGTTATGAAGCCCGCGTCGTGGACGCGGATGGTCTCGAGGCGAGCGAGGGAACCCTCTGGGTGCGCGGCGGCTCGACCGCGCTCGGTTACCACGACCGGCCCGAGGCGACGGCCGCGACGTTCCGCGATGGCTGGGTCGTGACCGGGGACCGCTACCGCGTCGCGGACGGACACTATTTTCACCTTGGCCGCGACGACGACATGCTCCGCGTCGGCGCGCAGTGGGTCTCGCCGCTCGAGGTCGAGTCCGTGCTTCTTTCGCATCCCGACGTCGCCGAGTGCGCGGTTGTCGGTCGCGCTGATGCCGACGGTCTCGTCAAGGTGTGCGCGTTCGTCGTCCTTCGCGGCGCCGCTCCGACGTCCGATCTCGCTGACTTCTGCGCCGAGCGCCTCGCGCGCCACAAGCGTCCCCGTTGGATCGAGTCCGTCGCCGGGCTGCCGAGGACGGCGACCGGGAAGATCCAGCGTTTCCGGCTGCGCGAGGCGGCGCGGGTGTGACCCAACACCGGATCCGCTTCACCCTGAACGGGGCGGCGGTCGACCTTACCGTGCCGGCCGAGCGCCTCCTCGTCGATCTCCTGCGCGACGACCTCGGCAAGACCGGCACGAAGGACGGCTGCTCGGTCGGCGTGTGCGGGCTCTGCACTGTCCAGGTCGACGGCGCGCCGATGTCGGCGTGCCTGCTCCTTGCCACGCAGATCGACGGCGCGGCGATCCGTACGGTCGAAGGTCTCGCGTCGCCGCTGCAGGAGGCGTTCATCAGCGAAGGGGGCTTCCAGTGCGGCATCTGCACGTCCGGCCAGCTGATGGCCGCCGACGCTCTGCTTCGCGTGAAGCCAAAGGCGACCGACGCCGAGATACGTGATTGGCAGATGGGCAACCTGTGCCGGTGCACGGGCTACTACGGCATCGAACGCGCGATCTTCAAGGCGCGCGACGAGCGATGAGACCGTTCGATTACGTCGAGCCCGAGACGCTGGAGGAGGCGCTCGAGATTCTCGCCGCCGATCCCGACGACACCGTGGTCATGGCCGGCGGCACGTCGCTCGTGATCCTCCTGAAGCAGGACCTCATACGTCCGGCACGCGTGCTCGGCCTCCGACGTATCGCCGAGCTGCGAGCGATCAGCGCGACCGATGAGGGCCTGGTGCTCGGCGCGCTTGCGACCCACGGGATGCTCGCGCGCTCGCCGGCCGTGCGCGCCCACGCGGCGGCGCTCGCGTCGACGTTCGCGGCCGTCGCCACCGTCCGCATCCGCGAGCAGGCCACCCTCGGCGGCAATCTGGCGCACGCCGATCCGGCACAGGACCCGCCGGTCACGCTCCTCGCGCTCGACGGCGCGGCCGTCGCGAGATCCAGGTTCGGCGAGCGGCGCATCCCGCTCGACACGCTCTTCACGGACCTCTTTGAGACGTCGCTCGAGCCAGGCGAGCTCCTGCTGCGCGTCGAGCTTCCACGGCTCCCGGTCGCCGCGCGCGCGACGTATCAGAAGTTCCTCCCGGCGACGCGCGACGACTACGCGACGGTGTCGGTGGCAGCGGCGGTCGCGACGGATGCGAGAGGCGCATGCACGCACGCCCGGATCGCGCTCGGCGGAGCGGCCACGGTCCCGCTGCGGGCGCGGGAAGCCGAGCGATCGCTCATGGGCCGCCGGTTCGACGACGCGGCGATCCGCGAAGCCGCTGCCCTCGCGGCCGCCGCGACGGATCCGATCGATGATCTTCGCGGGAGCGCTTCGTACAAACGCGCCATGGTCGGTGTGTGGACCGAGCGCGCACTGCGCGAGGTCGCGTGAGGCTGGAACACCGCGTGACCGTGGACGCGCCGAACGCGACCGTGTGGGCGGTCCTCATGGATCTCCCGGTCGCGGCGCGCTGCGTCCCGGGTACGCGCGACATCGCGCTCGACGGCGACGGAGTCCGCGGCACGCTCGACGTGCGCGTCGGGCCGGTGAAGCTCGCGCTCGCCGGCACGGTTGTCGTCGTGTCGCGCGACGAGGCAGCCGGTACCGCACGTCTGCGCGCGGATGCCGCTGATCAGCGGATCGGCGGCGCCGTGCGCGCGTTCGTGGATCTCGTCGTGACGGGCGACGCGCCGACCGAGCTCGCGATCGCGAGCGACGTCGCGATCCTGGGCCGCATCGGCGAGCTGGGGCAGCCGCTCATCGCGCGGCAGGCCGACAAGGTTCTCGCTGGGTTCGCCGAATGTCTGCGCCGGACCGTCGCGGCGCGATGACGGGGCCGACGATCCTCGATCGGCCTGAGCGGCGTCTCGACGGCGACGAGAAGACGACCGGTGCGGCGAAGTACACCGCTGACCTCGACGTGCCCGGCGCCCTGCAGGCTGCCTTCGTGCGGAGCCCCTACCCGCACGCGCGCATCGTCTCGGTCGACACCGCTCGGGCGCGGTCCCTCGCCGGCGTGCGCGCGGTGCTCACGGGCGCGGACGTCCGGGGCCAGCGCCTCGGCCGGCGGCTCCAGGACTGGCCGGTGCTCTGCTGGGATCGCGTCCTGTTCGTCGGCGATCGCGTGGCGGCGGTCGCCGCGGATACGCGCGAGATCGCCGACGACGCCGTCCGCCTGATATCGGTCGAGTACGAGGAGCTGTCCCCGCTGCTCGATATGGACGAGGCCCTCCGCCCCGACGCGCCGGTCCTGCACCCCGACGGGGCGAGCTACCGGTTCCTCGAGGGGCGGGGCGAGCGCCCCGCGGTGCCGCACCCGAACCATCAGGGGCACGTCCTCGAGACGCATGGCGACGTTGACGCGGCGTTCGCTCGGGCCGCGCGGACCTTCGAGCACGAGTTCGCGACGCCGCGGATCCATCAAGCCGCGCTCGAGCCGCGCGCCGCTGTCGTGTGGGTCGAGGGCGATCGGGTGCGCGTCGTCTCGACGAACAAGGCGCCGTTCAACCTGCGCGACCAGATGGCCGCGACGCTCGGCCTATCCAAGGATCGCATCGTCGTCGATAACGGGACGATCGGCGGAGACTTCGGCGGCAAGGGCCTCTCGACCGACGAGTTCGTTCTCTATCACCTGGCGAAGGCGACCGGTCGTCCCGTCCGGGTGGTCACGCGGTACGCCGACGAGCTCACGACGACGAATCCGCGCCATGCGTCGCGGATCCGGCTGCGCACCGGCGTCGACGCCGACGGCCGCATCGTTGCGCACGAGTCACACGCGCTCTTCGACGGAGGCGCGTACGCCGCGGGCAAGCCAACCGCGCGCCTCTTGGTCGAGGGCGGTGTGGAGACGCTCGAGGGCTATCGCGTGCCCGCGGCGCGGCACGAAGCGGCGACCGTGTACACGAACCAGGTGCCGGGCGGCCACATGCGCGCGCCGGGGCAGCCGCAGAACGTGTTCGCGTCGGAATCGCACCTCGACCTCATCGCACGCGAGCTCGGCATCACACCGCTCGAGCTGCGTCGGCGCAACGTCGCCCGCCCGGGCGATCCCACGACGACCGGCGAGCCGTGGCACGGGCCCGACCTCGCCGCGCTGCTGGATCGCGCGGCTCTCGACATCGACGCCGACCGCCCGCGGCCGGGGGGTCGCGGCATCGGCTTCGCGCTCGGCGTTCGGCACGTGGGCCGCGGGAGCACGACCATCTCGCTTCGCCTCGGGCGCGACGGGACGATCGAAGCCCGCACCGGCGTGGGGGATCAGGGCGGCGGGCAGCACACGTTGATCCAGCGCATCGTCGCGGCGACGCTGGGCGTCGATCCGGTCACCGTGCGCGTGCGCAGGCTCTCGACCGAGGGCCCGCAGGACCCGGGCATCGGCGGCAGCCGCGTCACGCCGGTGCATGGCGGCGCCGCGCTCGCCGCGGCGCAGGCATTGAAGGAGAACCTCGGCGGCCGCTCGGTCGCGGAAGCGGCCAAGGCGCTCGGGACGGGCGAAGAGATTGTGGTGAGCGCGAAGTTCGACGCGACCGCGTCCGATCACGGCGCGTGCGCGCACGCGATCGAGGTCGCCGTCGATGTCGACACGGGCGCCGTGCGCGTGCTGGCGGCGGTCGTCGCGGTCGATGTCGGCCAGGTCATCAACCCGGTCGGGCTACGCGGCCAGCTCGAGGGCGGATTCGTCTACGGGTTGGGGATGGCTTTGTTCGAGGACCTCGCGCTCGAGGACGGGCGCGTGCGGGCGGCGAACCTCGGCGACTACAAGCTGCCGACCATCGCGGACGTGCCGCCGCTCCGGATCGTGCATCTCTCGGACGGCCACGGCGTCGGTCCCTACGGCGCGCGCTCCGCGGGAGAGCTCGTGAACCCGGGCGTGCCCGCGGCGGTCGCGAACGCGGTGCAGGACGCGTGCGGTTCGCGCGTCCACACCCTCCCGATCACTGCCGAGAGGGTGTGGAACGCGTTACCTGCCCCTACCCGCCGACCTTCCGGTCCTGTGCGTTCTTGACGAAGGTGTTGTCGATGACCTTGGTCACGTCGAGATCCTTAACCGCTGCATTCGTCTTCGCGAGCTCATCGCGGCTGTAGTTCCATTCCTTCGGCGCGACCGTCGGGTACACGGGGAATATCTGCGTGACGTAGTAGTCATAGGTCTGCGAGAGCGCGTCCTGGTCAGTCACGTTGAGGAGCTTCTGCATGACCGGGATCGTGCCGGGCTTGTCTTTCTTCATCGCGACGATCGCTTGGATGAGGGCGTCGACGTACTTCTGCATCACGTCCTTGTGCTCGCTCGCGTACTTCTTTGTCACGATGGTGCAGTTCTCGACCGCGGGGACGTTCTGCGCGGCGAGATCCATGATCACCTTGTACCCGGCCTTGAACAGCGCCGCTGTGTCTGGCGGATGGCCCGGGCCGGCGTAGACCTGATTCGCGAGCATCGCCGCGGTCAGGTTGGCGACGGATCCCGTCGCCAGGATCGTGACGTCGCTCGTCTTCAGACCGAGCCTCTCGATCTGCTGGACCGCGGCGACCTCCGACGAACCGCCTTTCGAGGCGACGCCGATGGTCTTGCCCCTGAGATCGTTCGGGCCGGTGTAGCTCGACGGAGCCATGAGCACCCAGGGCGACACGGGCACGAACAGCGCGACGGCTTGGACGTCGCCGCCGCCGACGTACGCGCTCATCGTCTCGGTGCCGCCGAGCTGGGCGATGTCGACGGAGTTCCCGAGGAGCGCAGCCATCGACTTGCCGCCCCCGTCGATGAGCGAGAGGTCCACGTCAAGCCCGTTCTGGAGGAAGATGCCCTTCTCTTTGGCGTAGAACGGCGCAAGGTTCGCGGGAGTCACATTGCCGTACGCCGCGCGGACCTTGATCGGCGCGGGCGTCGGCGTGGCGCTGGCGAGGGTTGTCGCCGTGGGACTCACGCCGGCGGTCCCCCCGGTGTTGCCTCCGCAACCGGCGACGATCGCCACCGAGATCGCGACGGCCGTGACTCGCAGTGCTTTCACCGCCCCCATGTGCGCACCTCCCATCGCGCGTGCGTGGGCGCGACCCCCGGGCGCGACGGCGCAGAATTATCAGACCATTTGACCATTCCTGCTAGCCTCGCCCGCGTGCCCGAAAACACTGTCGATCGGTACGCCTTCGCCCGGGCTGTGCTGTCCCGAATCCCGCACGGCGTCGCGATCGTCGGCGCGGCCGACGGCGCCGAGCGCTCGTGCGCGACGGGGACCGCGATGTACGTGTCGTTCTCGCCGCCGATGATCGCCATCGCCGAACACCCTGGAAGCCGCACCTGCAAGCTGATCCAGCGGACCGGCGCGTTCAGCGTTTCGTTCCTCCACGCATCGCAGCAGGACATCGCAGAGCGAGCGGGCAAGTCGGCGGAGGGACCGGACAAGTTCGCGAGCCTCCGGATCGCCCCGCTCGAGGCACCCCCCGATGCGGGTGGCGCGCCGGCGGTCGCCGACAGCATGGCCGTCATGTGGTGCGTCGTCCGCGACTCTCGCGCGACCGGGGACCACATCCTCTTCACCGGTGAGGTGAAGGCGCATCAGGTGGATCCGTCGAAGATCGACGCGCTGCTGCGCTTCAGGCGCCGCTACGCGCACATCGGCCACGAGACGAGCGAAGAATCGCCGGAGGGTTACCCGACGTGAGCCAGATGACCGCTGCTATCGCCCGTCCCCGTGAGGCGGAAGATCGCGCGCTCGTCGCGCTCGCCTGTCGCGTTATGGCGGTCGCGGGCCTCTTCGACATGCACGGGCACATCAGCCTCCGTGACGGCGATGTCGCCTACATCAATGGCCGCCGTGCGTCGCGCATCTCGGTGACGCCGGCGCAGGTCGCGGTCGTGAGGGTCGCCGACGGCACGGTCGTGAGCGGCGAGGCGCCGGCGGAGACGGCCCTGCACCTCGGCTGCTATCGCGCGCGGCCTGAGATCCGGAGCGTCGCGCACTTCCACCCGCTCGCCGCCACGGCGTTCGCGACCGTCGGGAAGCCGCTCATCACCGCGTTCAATGCCGGCGCTCCATTCGGAAGGTCCGTGCCCGTGTACGACGATCCGGATCTCGTCCGGAACGACGAGCAGGGCCGAGCCGTAGCGAAGGATCTCGCGGAGCACCGTGCCGTCCTTCTTCGAGGGCACGGCGTCGCCGTCGTCGCGGAAGAAGTGCCGAGCTGCGTGACGCTCTCGCTCTATCTCGAGGAGAACGCCAAGCGGCTCGCATACGCGATGACGATCGGTGACCCGCAGCCGTATACCGACGACGAGATCAGGCGCGTCGCCGCGAGCCTCTGGCAACCATTCGTGATCGAGAAGACCTGGATCGACGCACAGGAACGGGCACGGCGGGCGGGCGCCCTAGACGATCTCGTGTAGTGCGGACGGGCTTGGTCAGCCCGT
>Ga0209806_1001308_pt1 | contig 16547 bp, 16 predicted proteins | sample GraSoiAngelo_152_FD_186166 | JGI IMG/M metagenome (GOLD analysis project Ga0209806, IMG submission 186166) | Grasslands soil microbial communities from the Angelo Coastal Reserve, California, USA - 14_1009_12_30cm (SPAdes) (version 2) | ecosystem: Environmental > Terrestrial > Soil > Grasslands ... | reverse complement strand
CACGCTCGTCGTGGAACGTGGCCGTCACACCTACCTCACGGTGGTCCTCGAGGGCGAGGAGTCGGACCAACTCCGGCGGCAGATGCGAGACCTCTTGCTGGATTTCGAGGCGAAGAACCGACAAGCGCTCCTCGCGTGGCGTGGGATGCCGGAGGAGGCGAAAGGGACGGACCAGATGCTGACGTCCCTGCTCGCGGAGGCTCCGCTCCTCTAGCAGTACACTTGGATCAGCCCGACGGGCGAACCGAGGACGAACAGCTTCCGAGGTTTCGGATGGAGACGGACGATCTTCTGGCGGAGCTTGATTTCCCGGTCGCGGTATCGGGCCTTCATCTCGTCGACCGATGCGTAGGTCTTCGACAGGGATTCGCCTTGGTGCAACAGCTTCGACAGGTACGTCACCGCGACCATCGCCGCATATTCGTCGAAGTTCCAGTTGCTGTGGACCGAGCCATTCTGCGAGTACACGTACGAGGCCCGACGCATCCGTGTCGGAATCCAACCGCCCGCGATCCCGAGCTTCGTGTGCCGCACGACGACGTCGATCGACGGCAGGACGTCGAGGAGCTCGCGACCGGACGACGTGAGGAACCATTCCTCTTCGTAGTCCATCAAGAAGTGCGCGGCGAATTTCGGCTCCGCGGGCAAGGGGAAGGCCCGTCGGAAGTCCCCCTCGAGTTCGTACCCGCTCCCGATTCCCTCCAGGTGGATCGCGATCCCATGGCGCCGCGCGTAGTGCCGGAACGGGTCGATGCCTTTCGCGAGGACGTCGAGAAACCGCTTCGTCTCCTCCGGCCCCCGCTCCCGATTGTACGCGGTGTGGGTCAAGATCACGTTCGTCTTCGCACCGAGGCTCGCGAGGGTGTGGACGAGCGCGAGGCAGTACAGGCCCGCATCCGCTTCGACGTCGTAATCGACGGGGACGGACAGCGTGGACCGCGTTCCGTCGGGGATGTCGTACATCACGAGATCGCGCACGCCGACGAGGGCCTGGTCGGGACTGATCCCGAGGCCGAGGGTATGGGAGAGGGCGTCCCACGATTCGGCGAACGCGGAACGGATCGCCTCGGGCGTCGCAAGTTGCAGTGCCCCTTCACTCCGGGCCGGGAGTGACGTTTGTCCGTCGACATAGTCCGCCGATTCCACGAGGCTCTGAAAGAGGTCCTCCTGGAGGTGGACGTCGACGGAGTCGGCGTCGATGGAATCAGGGGGTTCCAATCCTGGTTCTTCGGGGGGCGCCGGTGACGTCTTCGGAAATTCATCTGCGTTCACGGGGACATCTCTCTCCCACTGTTCCCAGGAGTGATTATCATATATTTATCCGCTACGAATGCTACCATTTGCTATAGTATGCATCTTTCTGTAGGAACCGTGAAATACCCGCGGGACGATGGGAGCGCCATGCCCCGCGGCGTCTCCTCGAAGCCCGCCGACAAGGTCCAGTTCAACATCCGCGTGGACGGCGAAGTCCTCCGCCGCTTCCGGGACTACTGCCGCCGCCATGGCCTCGATCCGCAGGGGCAGATCGTCCTGTTCATGCGGAGGGTCCTCGATACGGAATTCGATTTTCAGGAGCGGCTGTGGTCGGCGCTGAAGGCGGAGACGCCTTGAGGGTCGGCGGCGACAGGCCCGTGTCGAATCGGCGGGCGAGCATCGCGAGTTCCTGCGAGGACACCGCCTCCGGCGCGACGGTCAGGAACAACCGGCATCGGTGCAGGCTCGCGATGTCCAAGCTGTCCTTCACGAAGGGCAGCCACGATCGCAGGTCGACGTAGAGCGCGAGCTGTTCGAGGCCGACGAGGACGATGTCCATGCCCTCGTGCGCGGCGGCATAGTTGGCGACTGCTCGCCGACCTTCGGTGTCAAGAGCTTTCGGCCGAACGCAGACGGTCCCCGCTTCCGGTTGGTCCGTGACCCAGACGATCTCGAAGCGGGCCCCGTAGCGCAACCGCGCCTTCGTCGGATGCTCCGTCGTCAGGAGGAGTCCGCGTCGCGCGCCGACGAGCGGCAAGGCGACCGGCGCGTCCTGCGCGTTGATCGTCATGAGAACGTGCTCCGCGCCCGGGGTCGAGGGAGCGATCGTCTCCTGGACCTCGAGGACCCGATCCACCGAACCGCGCAACAGTGCGAGCTGGTCGGGAGGGAAGGTGCCGTGGCCCGCGGCGATGATCACCGTGCCGTTCGAGGCGCTCGCCTGATTCGTGACCCGTTTCAGGAAGCGCGCGACGGCGTCGAAGCCCGCGAGGGTCGCGAGGAAATCCAGGTCGTCGAGGAGGACCGCGGTGCCAGGATTCTCCCGCAGGAACTTCATGACCGTATGGACGAGCTCGAAGTCCAGCGCGTTCGGCCGGACCGTGTGGCTTCCGTTCGAGACCGTCGTGATCCATAGGATCGGCGTGCGCTCGAGTCCGAATCGGACCGCGACGCGCGAGGGTGCGAGCCCCGTGACGCAGAGGCCGGGCGTAGCCGAGACGATGTCCCGGAACGCGCCCATCGCCGCGCTCCGGCCGTTCTCCAGGACCAGATAGTTCAGGCCCCGCTCGAGTCGATGCCGAGGGGCCCTCGCCGTGTGCACCTCCGTCACCGGTTCGATGACGAGGTAGCGGTACCGCGCGACCGCGTAGGCGATGAAGATCGACCACACCAGGGTGTACAGGGAGCCGAGGCCCACGCGCGTGTCGCTCGCCGAGAGCAAGGGCCACAGGAGCTCGGTGACCGCGGCCGGGACCGTGCCCAGGAGGAGACCGCCGAGGACGACGCCGATCATGCGCTGACTCGGTCCTTTCCGCACCCGCCAGTAGGAGCGCACGAACAGGGCGACCCCCGTGAACATCCATAGCCCGAAGACCGGCGCGAAGTATGGGTAGGCGGAAGAGACCCGGGCGCTCGGACCGAACGCGTTGGAGGAGACGCCGTCGATGATCAGGCCCGTCCCGACGATCAAGTAGGCCCAGAAAACGAACGGCGCGTAGATCGCCGCAAGGGCCCACGGACGGCGGATCCGCTCACTCTTCGTCGGATAGGTGAGGGCGAGATGGTAGAGGGTCGCGGGCACCAGGGCGATCGCGACCCAGGTGAACCGGGCCCAGAACAGGAGGACGTCCGCGGACGTCCCGACGGCGAGCGAACGTTCCACAATCTCCCCGAGGTCCCAGAGGACGAAGGCGAGCATCACGAGCAGGACCGATCGATTCGCCGAGCCCCGCGGGTTCACGCCGAACACGTAGGCGCCGAGGAACGCGCTCACGAGGAGCGCCACGAGGGGGAGGGCCGCCCCCAGGTTGAACACGAAGGCCACGGGCGCGTCGGCCGTCATTCCGACACGATCTCGAAGGTCCCGTGCTCCACGAGGAGCGGGAAGTAGTCGAGGTCATGCTCGGCCCCGCGCATCTTCACCACGCCGATGTACCGGCGGACGGACGTGCTCATGCCGACGTCGACCTCGCGAAGCCGCAGATGGATGATCGTGTCCGCGAGGAATTCCTCGACGCCGAAGTGGGCGAAGGCCGTGGCGTCGCGGGGCATCTCGGAGACGAGGAACGTCGTCGCGTTCAGGTCCCGCAGCTCCTCGAAGAACTGGAAGATCTCGTTCCGCGGGCTCTCGAACGGCGCGAGCGCATAGAGGGCGTCCAGGCTGTCCAAGGCGATCAGGTCGCACCCCATTTCCTCCTTGTACCGCGCGAGCTGACGTCGCAGGCCGAGCAGCCATCGCGGTTGCTCGCGGACCTCTTCGATCTCGCGCCGCAACGCGCGGACGTCGATGATGTGGACGCCCTTCGCGTGGCCAGGGTCCATCCCGAGCGAGGTCATCTGCGCGACGAGGGACGCGCGGCTCTGCTCCATGGACAGGTACAAGCCGGACGCGGCGCGCTCCTTCGCCTCGTGGAACAGGATGCGGTACACGAACGAGGACTTCAGGGAGCCGGGCGGCCCGGCGACGAGGACGATCTGGCCGCGCGGGATGCCGCCGCTCAGCCGAGCGTCCAGGCCCACGACGTAGGTCGGAATCTTGTCCGTGGCCTGGGACAACGCGGGAACCCCTCCCCCGCCCCTGACGGAACGGAGCGGTCGGCCATCGCGCTTGGCAGTATAGATATTTTTGTGGAGAGGTTCTGTTATGGCCCGTCCCGACGTTCCAAAAGAATCCTTAAGTTGGCTCGGACGTTGTTGCCGCGGTCCCATGCCCGCGACGGTGGCCGTCGGCTGTCAATTCGGGGATGAAGGCAAAGGGAAAGTCATCGACTTCCTCGCGGCGGATGCCGACGTCGTCGTGCGCTTTCAGGGTGGAGCGAACGCGGGGCACACGGTGCAAGTGGGGGACGAACTCTACGCCTTCCACCTCCTCCCCTCCGGCGTCTTGCGGAAACGCACGATGAACGTCATCGGGAACGGCGTCGTCATCGACCCCGAGCAACTGCTGAAGGAAATCGACGAGACCCGCGCCCGCGGGCATCCCGTCAAGAACTTGCGGATCAGCGACCGCGCGCACGTCGTCATGCCGTATCACAAGGTCCTAGATGGCCTGGAGGAAAAGCTGAAGGGAGGCCTCGGCGCGGGGACGACTCTCCGAGGCATCGGGCCCACGTTCGAAGACAAGGTCGGGCGCTTCGGGATCCGCATGTGCGACCTGATCGACCCGGAAACGCTCCGCGCGAAACTCAAGACGATCGTCCCGATCAAGCAACGCGTCATCGACGCCTTTGGCGGGAGCGAGCGGATCGATGCCGAGGCTTTATCCTCGGAATACGAGGGGCACGGGAAGCGGCTCGCCCCGTTCGTGGGCGACACGTCCGCCTGGTTGGACGCCGCCATCAAGCGGGGAAAGCGGATCCTCTTCGAAGGCGCGCAAGGGACGCACCTGTGCATCGACCATGGCCTCTATCCCTTCGGCACGTCGAGCGACTGCGTCGCGGGCGCGGCCGCGGTCGGAGCCGGCGTAGGCCCTCAGCATCTCACGGACATCCTCGGCGTCGCGAAGGCCTTCACATCTCGCGTTGGCGCGGGGCCGTTCCCGGCGGAGCTCGAGGGACCGATCGCGGAACATCTGAGGGAACGCGGCGGAGGGGAATACGGCACGACCACCCGACGACCGCGCAGGGTCGGATGGCTCGACCTCGTGATGATGCGGATGGCCGTCCGGGTGAATGGTCTCACCCGACTCGCGTTGACGAAACTCGACGTGCTCGGAGGCCTGGATCAGGTGCGAGTCTGCGTCGAATATCGGCACAACGGCGGCGTCCTCCGGGAATTCCCCGCGAGCATGCGCGTCCTCGCCGACTGCGGCCCGATGTACCGCGAATTCCCCGGGTGGCCGGAACTCCCGGAGGATGAGTGGATCCGTATCGCCACGCGAGGTCGGCGGGCCCTGCCAGAGACCACGCGCCGCTACGTCGCCTTCGTCGAATCGCAGCTCAAGGTCCCGGTCCGCGTCCTGTCCGTCGGGCGATCGCGGGCCGCCACGATGGGCGGGTGACCGAGGCCTCACGCCGGCTCGGGCGCGTCGGGGGCGAACTTCTCGATTCGGTCCCGCAGCTCACAGGCCTTGCAGACCGCGTGGACCGTCGGTTCTCCGCACCGGGCGCAGGCGTTCAGGGTCGCCGGCGGATAGGCCTCCTGGAGGAGCGGCCGCATCTGATCGTAGCCGCGGACGATCGCGTGGCGCGTTCCGGGGCTGTCCTCCTCGAGGCGGTTCAGCATCTCCCGGAACCGACCTCGCTGCGCGCGATCCGCGTAGGGGCACGTGGCATCGTGGAACTCGATCCCCTTCAGCAGCGCGTAGAGGTAGACCTCCTTCTCCGGAATCATGCGGAGCGGTTGGATGCGGGGGACGAGTCCCGGTTGGCGGCTCTCGTGCGGCCCGAGCCGGGCGAGCTTCTCGACGTCCCCGCGGGCCACGTTCATGAGGATCGACTGGGCCGTGTCGTCGAGGTTCAGGCCGGTCGCCACGTAGTCCGCCTCGACCTCGCGGGCCGCGCGGTTCAGCGCCTGGCGCCGGAAGGGCCCGCAGTAGCTGCACGGGATCGCTTCGGGATCGCGGGCCACGACCTCGTCCATCGTATGCCCCGCCGTGTCCTCGTAGGCGAGGATCCGATGCTCGATGCCGAGGCGCCCACAGAGCACCTTCGCGCGCTGGATGCCCGCGGGCCGATAGGAGGCGATGCCTTCGTCGATCGTGATCCCGATGAGCTCGATGTCCCGCCGCCTCCCGAGGAAGTCCGCGAGCAAGGAGGCGGTCGCGCTCGAATCCTTGCCCCCGCTCATGCCGACGGCGATCCGCTCGCCCCCTTGCAGGTCGACCTGCGCGTGCAACTCGCGCTTCGCACGTCGCTCGACGAACTCGACGAAGTGGCCGCGACAGAGATGTTCGCCGCTGTACCGAATCCACTCGACCGCCGCGGAATCGCATCGGTCGCACTGCACGGGCCGACGCAAGGCCGAGCGGCTTAATAGCTCATGGGCCCGGAGGCGGCGGCATCCCCGGCGGCGGCGCCGTCTGGGCCGCTCCGGCCGGCGGGGCGATCGGAGGCGCGGGATAGTACGTCGGCGCGGCGACGCTCGGTTGGCGCACGAGGAGGTCGTACGCGACCGCGGCGAGGATCAGCAACCAGGCGCCCACGATGCCGCTCGCGACGGACGAGGCGATCATCGAGGCGATGACGTTTCCGAAGAAGCTCACAGGGAAGGTCAGGGCGACCGTGATGAGGGCAACCAGGATCCCCGCGACGAAGAACGCGCCGAACAAGGTCCACCAGCGGCGTTTCGTGAGCCTCCAGCTCCGGCTCAGGCCGCCGATCGCGTTCGTGTCTTCAATCATGATCGCGGGGGCATTGAGGCTCATCGCGATCGAGACGTACAGGGCGACGATGCCGCCGATGATGAGGCCGATCGACGACCCGCAGATCGCCAGAATCGCCGCCGAACTGGAGGGGCTCCCCAGCGAGACCGCGGGGATCAGCACGAGCAACGGGAGGAAGACGAGGCCGAAGGTGAGGAGCCCGAGCAACAAGGCCGCGCCGAAGATGCTGGGGAACTTTTCCAATCCGCGGCGGAGGGCCCGGTCCAGCGACATCTTCTCGCCGCGATGCCGCCGCACCGCGTACTCGGTCATCCCTCCGACCACGATGCTGTTGATGATGATCGCCTCGATGCCGGCCAGGAAGGCGAACAGGATCAGGTTCCAAAGGCTGGCCGAAGGCAGCCCGGCCGAAGGGACGCCAGGCAGGACACCGGCCCCGATCTCGAACGTCCCGAGGAGGGCGTAGGCCAGGAGCGCGCCGATCAGGTTGTTCACGAGCGCCAGGACGAGGAAGACGACGAAGAAGGTCAGGAAGTTCTCCGACCACACCTTGAACATCGAGGACAGGATCGTCGAGAAGCGCACCCGCCATAGGGCCGGGCCGGCAACATACGGATACGGGACCGCCACGGGCGGCATCGACGGCGGGACGGTGGGGTACGCCGGGGCGACGGGATAGGACGGCGCGGCCGGATAGACCCGGGTCTGAGTCGTCGGCGCCGCCGCCAACCGGGTCCCGCAGTTGGTGCAGAACAGATTCGCGGGCCCGTTCGCCGCGCCGCAATTCGGACAGACGTTCGATGCGGACAAGCGTCTCCCCACAGGGAATCGCGACGGCGGGTAGTTGAGCCTTCCGGCGGCCTCCCGCATCCGCTAGTTATTTCGCATGAGAACGGAGCCGCTTCCTTTATCCCGGCTCCTCGGAATGGCGACCCTCTTCCGGGGAATCTCCGTGGACATCAACCAACTCGGCATCGTCCTCATGGGGACGGTCCTCGGCTGGTTCCTCATGTTCGCGGTCCGCCGGTACAAGGTCCAGTGGGGCGCCTTCGCCTCGTTCATGGCGATCGTCTTCGGCGTCAGCCTGATGTCCTTCCTCTACGCGCGGGACCTCCTCGCGTACTACGGGATCGGCGTCTTCCTCGGATTCGTCGCGAACCTGGTCGTCCGCGTCGCGGGCACCGCGACCGGCGGGAAGCTCGGCGAGGGCCTCCTCGAGATCAGCGCCTTAGAGCGGAAGGGGTGATCGATGCCCCTCGATGGCGTGGCCGCGGCGAAGGTCGCCTCGCAAGGGCCGTTGTTCGCCCGAGCCAACGTGGTCGGTGTCGCGATCGGGACCAAGCGGATCCATGAGCAGGACACCCGGGAACGGTGCATCACCGTCTTCGTGGAACGCAAGCGCCCGATGGAACAACTGCGTCGCCGCGATGTTGTGCCGAAGGAGATGAGCGGCGTCCTCACGGACGTCGTGGAGACGGGCCGCTTCAGCGCCATGCCGCTGACGCAGACGGTGGAGGAAGGGCGGACCCATCGCATGCGGCCGGCCGAGGGCGGCGTCAGTATCGGTCACTATCGGATTACGGCGGGGACCCTGGGCGTCCTCGCGCGTCGCGGCGGACGGCCGGTGATCCTGTCGAACAACCACGTCCTCGCGAACGGGAACGCGGGAGCGATCGGCGATCCAATCCTCCAGCCCGGACCGGTCGACGGCGGGAGGCTGCAAGATGCGGTCGCGCGCCTGACCGACTTCGTCCCGATCCATTTCAACGAGCGGTCCGTCGGCCCCGTCGGGCGGCTCCTGCAGCGAGCGGTCGGGCCGATCCTCGGAGTCCTCGGGCTAAGCCTCAAGCGACTGCCCAAGGGGCGCATGAACCTCGTCGACGCCGCCGTCGCGGAGCCGATCGACACGAACCTCATCTCGGCCGACATCCTCGACATCGGCCGCGTGACGGAATCGGCGGAGGCGACGATCGGCGCCGTGGTGCGGAAGAGCGGGCGGACGACCGGCTTGACGGAAGGCCATGTGACCGCGATCGACGCGGTCGTCGAGGTCGACTACGGCGGCGGCAAGACGGCGATGTTCCGAGGTCAGATCGTGAGCGACCTCCTCTCAAAGGGCGGCGACAGCGGTTCCCTGATCGTGGACGACCGGCGCCGAGCGGTCGGCCTGCTCTTCGCGGGCGGCCCGACCACGACGCTGATCAATCCGATCGGCGCGGTCATGCAGGCCCTCGAGATTGTAATCGGGTGACCTCGCCGCGGCTGCGGCCTCACATACAACCCTCGGATGCCGGGAACTCTTGATTGGTGCGACCGATCATCGAGAATTCTCTTGATGGTTATCGTCGGAAACCGTTTCCGGAGATTGCGATTCCATCTTTGACTCGTTTCTCGTTTCTGCCGCGGGTCGATCAGCGACCACGGTCCCGTGAGCGCGCCGCCGAAAGGAGAACGCGGATCGCTGGCGTTCGCGAGGAGGAGACGGTTTGGCTTCCGCGCTGATTCGGCCCGCGACGGCTCGTTCGGCCCGTTGTGCCGCGATTTGGATGAGTGCCCTTGCCTCCGGAGGAGCCGGGTGTTTCAAGCCGTCCTTCAGCCCGCTCGCGACCACATGGAGCAACCCGGCCGCCCAGTACCAATCGAGCGCTCGCTCGTCAAAGAGGGCTCGAGTCGTCGACACAAACGCCTCCTCCGCTTTCGCGGCTTCCGTCGCGAGGGAGTCGTGCCGCAGTCGAGTGCGCGTGATGGACGCCAGGAAGGTCCCGGCGTCCAGTTCGAGCGGGCCTTGACCGAACTGCTGCCAATCGATCACCCCGGGGCCATTGCCAAGGTCCAGGATGTGGCGGGTGTAGAGCGTCCCGTGCACCAACCGCGGTCCGCGTTCGATCGGCGGGCGGCGGAGCAACGTTCGCGCGACCGCCTTCGCGGCGGACCCGAGAGCCTGGTCGGTGGCGCCGAGGGCGACGGCCGACATGCCAGCATTATACAGCATGCGGCCCGATCCGCAGGGAGGCGCGAACTTGACTCGGACACTCGAGGCGCGCGAGAACCACGAAGCGGCCAGCTGTCCCGCACGCTCCCCTTTGCCTTCCTTCAGCAGTCGGCTCGCGGTTTTGCCTTCAAGCCAGCTCATCGCCAGGAGATGCAGATCCGGATCGAAGGCGAGGAGCCGCGGGACGCGGGCTCCGACATCGCTCGCAAGTCCAACGCGAGCCAGTTTCCGATACAGCTTTGCTTCGAGCGTCGGGTCGTCCGCGTACATCTTAATCGCGAAGCGGCGGCCGTCGGCCCGCACCTCGAAGGTCGCACGCGAACCTTCCACGTAATTGCACAGTCGCAGCTCCACCGCCAGGTCGCCCAAGTCGAGCTCGGGCAGCGTTTCCGCCAGCCCGTACTCCCGGATCGTCTCCAGGCCCGGAAGCGCGGGATCGCCGGGGAGGGTGAGCGTCCGTTGCCACGGTTCAGGGAGGGAAAGATCGTCTGGAAGCCCGAGGTTCGGTTCCATCGGTCACCTGCCCCGGGCCTTCGAACTCCGACGGAGCCTTCATCGATCCGGGAAGCGCGGAATTCGCATAAGGAATTATTCCGAAGACTGCCAGAAACGTCGAGGGTCTTCAACGGACCGTGGGCCGTAGACGATGTCCGAGCGGGCGACCCGGACCGTTGCGCCGCCGAAGGGATTCGCCCTCCTTGCGCGACCCTTCGAAGCGACGATTCGGGCAACTTCGCTCCCCCTCCGCCAAAGGCTTATTACACGCCCCCCAGATGACACGCGGACGCGGGGGCGGAGATGAAGGAAATCTGGGTCGAGAAGTATCGCCCGAAGACCCTCGACGAGGTCGTCGGCCAGGACGAGATCGTCGAGCGGCTCAAGGCATATGCGAAGGAGGCGAACCTCCCGCACCTCCTCTTCGCGGGCCCCGCGGGCACCGGCAAGACGACCTCCGCGATGGCCCTGGCGCGCGACATGTTCGGCGAGAACTGGCGCCAAAATTACTACGAGCTGAACAGCAGCGACGAGCGCGGCATCGAGACCGTCCGCACGAAGGTCAAAGAGATCGCGCGCCTCGCGCCCTTCGGCGGGACGAGCTTCAAGATCATCTTCCTCGACGAGGCCGACAACCTGACCGCGGACGCGCAGGCGGCAATGCGCCGCACGATGGAGACGTATTCGAAGACTTCGCGGTTCATCTTGTCCGCGAACTACTCGTCGCGCCTCATCGAACCGATCCAATCGCGGACGGCCGTCTTCCGGTTCCGACCGCTGAAGCCCGAGGCGATCCGAGAATACGTCTCCCGCATCGCGAAGGCGGAGAAACTCAAGATCACGGATGAGGGCATGGAGGCCCTCGTGTACGTCGCCGAGGGGGACATGCGCCGTGCCGTGAACTCCCTCCAAGTCGCGGCCTCGCTCGGGCCGGCGATCGACGCGGACGTCCTGTACAAGGTCGCCAGCACGATCCGACCGGAGGAGGTCAAGAAGCTGATCGAGAAAGCGCTCGAGGGGGAATTCCTCCGAGCGCGGGAGGTCCTCGACCGCCTCCTGATCGAATACGGGCTGTCGGGAGAGGACATCGTGCGCCAGCTGCACCGCAGCGTGTTCGACCTGAACGTCCCCGACGAATCCAAGGTCCGACTGCTCGATCGGATCGGGGAGACGGACTTCCGGCTGACGGAAGGGAGCAGCGAGCGGATCCAGATCGAAGCGCTCCTCGCCCATTTCGCCTTGATCGGACAGGACCTCAGCAAGAAATGATTCAGGCCGCGAGCTGCGGCGTCCAAGCGTGGAAGGCCGCTTGGTCTTTCGGAGAAGCCGCGATCATCTTCGCGAGGGCCTCGGGATGTTCCGGGGCCTTCGATGCGAGGAACTCGGTCGCGCCGACGTCGGCGAGGATGAGGTTGATGCCGCCGTTCGCAACGGCCGAGTCCCGGCACGCGTAGTTCGCGAGCACGTCCAAGAGCCGGGAACTCGAATAGCCCCGATGCAGGTACGACCGCACGCGGGCGACGGCTTCCTCCGGTCGGCGGGCGTCGAAGGCGCCCGCGAGATGGCACAATTCCTCGCCTTCGCCCGCCGCCTCGGCCACAGAGGACTCGATCGCCGCGGCCGGGGGCGAACGCACTCGGAGGGCCGCCTGGAACAGGGCGTACAGGCGCTCGCCGGTCCGGCTGAACGTGAGGACGAAACGAGCCGCATGGGCGAACATCACCCCGCGGGCGGTCTCCAAGTCGTATCCTTTGGCCGCGACGACCTTCGAAGCCGCTTGGGCGGCGAGTCCCTCGGCCACGGACACCGCCGCGTAACCCTCGCGCAAGAGGGCCAAGGTCCCCGCGATGCAAGAGGACGGGTCCGGCGCTGACGCGACCTGGGCAATCTTCGATCGGCCCTCCGAGTCGAGGGGCCTGCCGCCCGACGCCAAGGCGTCGAGGTCCACCCATTCTTTCCCCAGGGCCGCGAGGATCCCCTCGAAGGCCGTCCGGTCTCGCGGGCCTGACGTGAGATACTCGACCGCGGGTCGGAGCCAGACGCGCGCCTCCTTGAACCCGACGGCGCGCGCGAGTTGCCAGGACTTGACCGCGATCATCAGCTTCCGGCCTCCCTCCCCCATGTCCTCGATCGCCGTGCGGAACAATATGTCGCCGGCCATCTTCCGCTCCCGACCTTCCGGGAGCATCCCGAGGAAAATCGACTCCGCCTCGCGGCGCTCGCCGGCCCGCGCGGCGAAGAGAAACGAGCGGCCCAGATGGCTGATCTCTCCCGAGACCGCGAGGGGAGGTTTCGGCGGAGCCCTCGCCTTCTTCTCGGAAGCGACGAAGGCGACCGCCTGCAGGATCGGCAGGGGATGGAATTGGGCTTGAAGGAACGGGAGCAGGTTCACGGCCGAGGAGAGGGCGACGAGGCCACGAGGGGCAACCCCGGAAGCGCCGTCGTAGGAAGACGCGAATCCGCGACCCGCGAAACGGACGACTTCGATCGGCGAGGCCTGGGCGCGCAGCGCCTCGATCGCCGCGCGCACCGAGGCATCGACGTTCGACCGATGCACCGCCGCCTCCAGGTCCGCAAGCGAATCCGCGGCCGGATTCGTCATCGGACGCGCGGATGAGCGGCTGCTATGAAAACCCTTCGCGCCTTTCGCCCTCGACCGGGAGAAATTCGACGTCGTACGGAGTCGCGGGGCGCAACCGTCAAATGCGATGCGCTCATTGGGTCGGAGCCGGCATCTCGATGGCGACCCGATTCGCGTTCTGGCGGAAGATCGACGAGCAGGCCTTGGCGGAGAAGCACGCGCAGCCGGGCCTCCTCTCGGACTTCATCCTCGGCAGTCAGGACGGACTCGTCAACGTCCTCGGGGTCATCCTCGGGGTCGCGGTGGCGTCGCGACACCTGTCCAACCCGCTCGCGATCGTCCTCGCCGGAGGCTTCGCGGCGACCTTCGCGGAATCGATCTCGATGGGGGCGGTCGCCTACACCTCCACGGTGGCCCGCCGCGACCATTACCTGGCGGAGAGACAGCGCGAGCTGGAAGAGATGCAGACGATGCCGGACCTGGAGCGGCAAGAGGTCCGCGAAATCCTCGAGCGATGGGACTTCCATGGCGCGGAACTGGAAGAGCTGCTGGAGAAGATCGTCTCGAAGCCGAAGGCTTGGCTCGAGATCATGATGGCCCATGAGCTCAACCTCGCGCCGGTCGACTCGGCGCAGGCCCGCAAGAGCGCGGTCCTCGTCGGAATCGCCGCGATCGTCGGTTCCCTCATTCCGCTCGTCCCGTTCATCGTGATCGGATCGAACATCGTCGTCGGCGCCATCGTGTCGCTCGCGGTCAGCACGCTCGCGCTCTTCGCGATCGGTTGGTGGAAGGCGAGGACGACGATCGGGCGGCCGACGCGGAGCGGCGTGCAGATGGCGATCATCGGGATCGCGTCCGCCCTCGCGGGTTTCGGCATCGCGTATCTGGTGAGCGGCGGGAGCGCCGTCACGCCGTAGCCTTCAAAAGGGATTTCTGGGAGTGCGGTGGGCGGGATTTGAACCCGCGCTATTGGCTTGGCAAGCCAATGTAACTACCAGGCTATACTACCACCGCTCGGGGCGGGACGAAGACGAGGTGGCTTGAAAAGATTGCGGGGTGGGCGCGTTGGCCCCTCCGGGCGGAGGCCGGACAGAGACGGGTCCGGATGCGGCCGTTCGTTTCGGCCTAACAGCCAGCCATATCAACCCCTGCGCGCACGTCTGGACAACGCGGCGTCCAAAGTGTTCGGGTAGGCTGAACTCCCGCAACGTTGCATCGGAGGAGACAATCTAGTCGACCGACCTATCATGTCTCGGGATCGATGATCCGACCTGGGCGGGAGACCGGCAAGACCCTCCGCATGTGCGAGTTCCTCCGCGAGTACCTGCTCCGTCATGGCCCGGCCACCGCCCAGGAACTCCTTGGGATACTGTCCCTCTCGCGCGCGGCGACGTACCAGATGATCCGCACCGCCGCGAGCCGCGGATTCATCCGCCCGGTCGCCCACGTCCACTCGGACACCAACCACGATCCCCTCGCCTGGGACATCGATTCGAACGACCGCGAGCTGCTGTGGCGGCGGTCCCAAGGACTCGGGGGACGATTCTGCACCTGCGTCCCGGGCACCGCATCCCGGCGGAGGAGGCCCGCGACATGAAGGGCAACGCGTACCTCGTCGTGTGGTGGATGTCCCAGGTGCCGTATGCGGCCGTCTTCGACAATCAAGTTGCGGCGGAAGCGGCCGCGAGCGTCCGGAATGCGCTGATGGTCACCGTCTCCGGGAAGGACGCGCAGATCGACTCCGTACACGATTGGTACCGACGGGACGAGGATGGCCAACCGATGTCCGCCGAGTGGCGCAACATCCTCGGACAGCTCCAAGTCGCTCTGACCACGAAGAAACCACCCGCCCTGAAGGCCGCGGGCGCATAGGGCCCGCAGGAGGTGAAGTCTCGGGAGCGCGTGATCGAATGTGATCGGATGGCGCAAGGATCGCGAGGATGACGGCGGACCGCCGAGGGATGATCCCTCGATCCGTGGCGACAAGCTCATCCAAGGTCCTCGCGCTCTCCGACCACCCTGATCTCGAACGGACCTAGGAGCCGCCACGGAGCCAGTATGAGCTGGCCGCACCGCCTCGGATGGAACACAGAGCGTGTGCGGCGCAATGTCCATTTTGCGACCATCCGAGCGGTCGGAGCGATGTCTTTATCTGGAGGCGTGGCCCGTGCGCCGCCATCAGGTGGGATGCAGATGTTGACCTTCGATCGACGCATTCTCGTGGCGGCCACTCTCGCGGTCCTCCTCCTCGGGTCCGTCGGAATCGCGGTGCCCGCGGAAGCGGCGCGCGACCTGCCGATCCAACTGTACGGGAGCCGCAGCACGGGCTGGGGACTGACGAACACCTCGCTGAGCGTTCCGGGTCCCTCGCTGGCCGTCGAGGTCGGAGACAACGTGACGTTGAACCTCACGTCCTTCGACGGCAATCGGCACAACTGGTACATCGACTACAACAGCAACTCCGCCGTCGACGCGAACGAGACGTCCTCGAGTTCGCCCTCGACCCGCGGCAACGTCGTCTGGAACTTCACGGTCAGCAACCGGACCGGGACCTTCGTCTACCGTTCGCGAATCGCCGGCGACGGGAACATGTGGGGCAACATCACGATCTCCACGGCGGGAGGCTTGGGGACGATCCTCGGCAACCCCCTCGTCGTGATCGGCATGGTCGTGGTCTTCGGCGCGATCCTCGCGATCGCGGTGTGGGCCTACCGACGGCCGAGACATCCTCCGGAGCCGCCGCAGTCCGCGTGATCCGACGCACCTCAAGGACGGAGGCCCCGGAGCCTTCTTACGCCGCGCCTCCATGCCATTCGCGTGACGCGCCTCTCCGACATCGGCGAGCGCGGAGCGATCGAGATCCTGGCCCGGATCTACGACCGCGGGCAGCCCATCGGGCTCGGCCATGACTGCGGCGTCGTCGAGTGGGGAGACGATTACCTCGTCGTGACGACGGACGTCGTGAACCAGAAGACGCACGTTCCCGCGGGAGCGGCCCCGACGCAGATCGGATGGTACGCGACCGCGGTGAACCTGAGCGACATCGCGGCGGCGGGGGCCCGGCCCCTCGGCTTCGTCACCGCGCTGTCGCTGCCCGCCGACACCGACGTCGAGTTCCTGAGGGGGCTCGCGCAGGGCATGGAGGATTGCGTCCGCGAGTTCGACATCGCGGTCCTCGGAGGCGACACGAAGGAGTCGCCGGTCCTCTCGATCGCCGGCACGGCCTTCGGCCGCGTCCGGAAGGACCGGATCCTCCTGCGGACGGGCGCGAAGCCCGGGGACGTGATCGTCGTCACGGGAGAGATCGGCCGCGCAGGACACGCCGCGCGCCGCGTCGAGGGGAACAACGCCCTCCGATCGGAGGCCTTGGACCAATTGCTCCGTCCGTATCCGCGGATCGCGGAAGGCATGTTCCTCTCCGAGTCCGGCGCGGTCACGAGCTGCATCGATCTCTCCGACGGCCTCGGCGTGAGCGTCGCCCAGCTCGCGGCGATGACGCACCTCGCCTACCAGATCGATTTCGAGGCGTTGCCCCTCTACCGCGGCTTGAAGGACCTGCCGCCCGCGGCCGCGAAGGATCTCGCCCTCTACTACGGCGGAGATTACGAACTCCTGGCCACGGTCCGCGCGGAGGCGGTCGGCGTGCTCCTGGAACGTTGGTCGGGCGCCGGGCGCGGCCAGAA
>Ga0209806_1001307_pt1 | contig 16549 bp, 15 predicted proteins | sample GraSoiAngelo_152_FD_186166 | JGI IMG/M metagenome (GOLD analysis project Ga0209806, IMG submission 186166) | Grasslands soil microbial communities from the Angelo Coastal Reserve, California, USA - 14_1009_12_30cm (SPAdes) (version 2) | ecosystem: Environmental > Terrestrial > Soil > Grasslands ... | reverse complement strand
CTCGAAAGATGTTTACCTAAAACGATTTCGGCCGCGAGCAATGCAATTTCAGGGGCGCCGAGCTTTGGAATCAAAACGACTTCAAGCAAACCGTCGCTCGGATCGGCATCAGGCGCGATTGGCAGGCCGCCTGCGACGAAGCGGCCATTTGCAACGACCACATTATAAAACTCGGCGGACAATTGCTCGTCATCGTCTAATAAAATCTGGGTGTGATATGCGTGTAGTTTCGGCAATGCGGCGGCCGCCCCGCGGATGTAAGCGAGCGGTCCCCATGCTCGCTTAATCTTTGGTGTCATTTTTTCGTCCACCCTGCCGCTAAAACCGCCGGCTGACACGTTTACGAAATATCGCGCGCGCTTGCTCTTAACCCGAACCAGATCGATTCGCTTTGTTTGGGCCGAACGAAGAATGTCGATGTTGTGCTCGATCGAAAACGGCAGTCCGAGTGTCCGCGCAAAATCATTCCCCGTTCCAAGCGGTACGATTCCGATGCGAACGTTCTTTGCGTCGGCGGCTAATCCATTCACCACTCCGTTTAATGTTCCATCACCGCCCGCGACTACGATGTAATCACATTTTGTCCTGACAGCGCTTCGGGCCCATTTTTCGGCGTCACCGGCCTTTCGTGTGATCCGCAATGCCAGCGGACTTAGTTGCGTCAGTTGTGAAAGAACTTTTTCCCGATTGGTAACAGATCCGGCACGGGGATTGAAAATGATATAGGGCTTCACTGCGCAGTAAAATCCGCAGGTCGACTGTCGATCTTCGGATGCGCCGCGCAACATTCCGCTTTTCGTCCCTGTAATTTTCAGCAGATTGTAGCGCAAGCGTTATGCCGGAACCAACTGATAAGGAGACCGAAACATCCAAGACGCGCAGCGGATATCGGATTTCAAATGGGCCGGTGGTACGTTTCGCTCGAAGCGACCGAAAGCTTCCCAACGATCTGCCCGAAGTTGTCGAATTGCCGCGGATTTATGGCGCGCCACTTTTGTTCGCCATCGCGCGTGATCCGCGGACCTTGTTTGCCTATTGGAATATCGATTGGTCCTCGATTTTTGAGAACACCGCGCCGGTGGATCGACAAGTTCACCTCCGCGTTTATCGCAGTGATGGCAGCGAAGAAACGGTGGCGGCTGTCGAGCCGATGGTGGGTAATTCCTACCTGACCGTTTCCGAACCGCGAGAAAGTTACCGCGTCGAAATCGGATATTATCATCCGGCAGCGGTTTGGAATTCAGTCGCAACGTCCGATGACGTTAAAATGCCGCCCGAGCGTGCGGCCGAAAACGTAGATGTCGATGTTGCCACGATTCCCTTCCATCTAAGTTTTCAACGCCTTATCGATCTCTTTCGCGTCTCCAATACCGACGCCCTCAGCGAAATCATTTCCCGTCTCCAAAAGCGGGCCGTGACCGATGAAGATCGCGCGCTCTTGACTCCGGAAGAATGGGAAATTTTGCGAGCGATGAATTTGTCGATCGACGAGATGGGTGCAGCACGCCGCGCTTTTCTCGATCGCGAAAGTGGCGCGGCTCTGCGCCGACGCGCCGAAGCGTTGCTTGGATTTGGCGCAAGCAGCAGCTCGCGCGGTTTCGGCGGCAGCAGCTGGAGTTAGCCGTCGCCGGTCAACGGCTCAGCTTAATTCCCTCCGGCATTTCCGGCGGTGGCACGTTGATACGGCTGTGGCTCTTCCCGTAGCTAAAATAGAAGATCAAGCCAATCAGTAACCAGACGATTAATCGCATCCAATTGGTCCAACCGAGGCCATAGATCATTGCGCCGCAAACAATGATGCCGAGCGTGCAGACAAGGGGCACCGCTGGAACCCGGAATCCACGCTCCAGTTCAGGGCTACGCACTCGCATGATCCAGACGCCGGCGCACACCAGAATGAATGCGAAGAGCGTTCCGATGCTGGTCATTTCGCCCGTGACGTCGGCTGGAACAAATGCCGCAAGCACGCCGGTGAAAACAAAGAACAGCATGTTGGATTTATACGGCGTTCTGTAACGCGGATGCACATCGGAAAAAACCCTTGGCACCAAACCGTCCCGACTCATGGAAAAGAAGACTCGCGACTGGCCGAGCAGCATCACGAGAATGACCGATGAAAAGCCAGCCAATATCGCGACGGTGACTGATTTGGAAAGCCATTCGTAACCGGTCATGTATTTGGTAATGGCGAACGCGACCGAAGCCTCACGGCCGGCCGCACGAAAATCCTGCACCGTCGCTACGCCGCTCAGCACATAGGAGAACAGCACATAAAGAATTGTGCAGAACACGAGCGACCCAAGAATTCCAATCGGCATGTCGCGCTTCGGATTTCTGGCTTCTTGCGCCGCGGTCGAAACAGCATCGAAACCGATATAGGCGAAGAAGACAACGCCAGCAGCGCCCAGAATACCGAGGATTCCGCCGTAGGCGTGCGTGATGCCTTGGGGCGTAGTGTAAGTCGTCGTTGGCGGAATCATTGGCGTGTGGTTTGCCGGATTAATGAAATGCCAGCCGATCCCAATAAAGAGCAGCACGATGCTCACTTTCAAAATAACGATAATACCGTTCACCAGAGCCGATTCTTTCGTGCCCCGAATAAGCAGGAGGGTAAGCACGAGCAGAATGAACACTGCCGGGATGTTCATGAGGCCGTAAACGCCTCCCGGATCATGTTCGAAAGGCGAATGCGACCATTGATACGGCATTCGCATATCGAACCAGCTGAGAACGCGGTTGGCGTACTCGCTCCATGCTGTGGAAACCGTGGCCGCGGCGACGGCGTATTCGAGAATGAGATCCCAGCCAATGATCCACGCGACAAATTCACCCATCGTTGCGTAGGAGTAAGTATAGGCGCTACCTGCAACCGGAATCATCGATGCGAATTCCGCATAACAGAGACCGGCAAATGCGCAGCCGATGCCCGCGACAATGAATGAAAGGACAACCGATGGACCTGCGCGGTCAGCAATTGCCGCCGCAGTGCGAATAAACAAACCCGCGCCAATAATGCCCCCGATGCCAAGCGCCACCAGGTTTATCGCCCCGAGCGAGCGTTTCAGGCTGTGTTCGCCGACTTCCTCGGCCTCCTTCATGAGCCGATCCAGCGGCTTTCTTGCGAATAGCTTTGCCATGTGTCGTCTCCTGTTAGATCAAGTGCTCAGTTGGTATGTGAAATTGATTCGGTGAGCGTCGACTCAAGTTACGTCTCCGATTTTGTTCCGAAAAATTTCCACAGGAAATAAATCGGCACGCCGGTCAGAACGATGATGAGTCCGGGCCAGGTCGTCGCCGTTTGATAGACGAAAAGCACCAGTAGGATCACGGCCGCGCCAACGATATAAAGCGCGGGGACGATCGGGTAACCGAATGCCTTATATGGGCGTTCGGCATCCGGTCGTTTCCAGCGCAGCAAAAACAGACCGAGGATCGTCAGAATGTAAAAGATGAGCGCGGCCGAAATGACGTAGTCGAGCAGATTGCCGTAAAGATTTCCGTAACCGGTTACATTGCCGACGGCGTCTGTCTTCACAGTTCGCGGCAACACGAGTACGCCGGCCCAGATGCCTTGAATGATGAGACCCCAGGCGGGCACGTGATTTTTGTTCAACTCGCCGACCCGACGAAAGAAGAGACCGTCGCGCGCCATCGCGTAATACGCGCGTGCGCCGGCGAGAATGAGCCCGTTGTTGCAACCGAAAGTGGAAATCATGATCGCGACCGCCATGATGGTCGCGCCGGCGCCAGGAAAAATTACGTTGGCCGTTTCCGAGGCAACGCGATCGCTTGGTGCATTCTGGATCGCGGCGAACGGGAGCGCCGCGAGATACGCGACGTTTGCAAGCAGATAAAGTCCGATCACGAGAAACGTGCCAAACGCAAGCGAGAGCGGAATGTTCCGCCGCGGATCTTTCACTTCGCCAGCGGTAAACGTGATATTGTTCCAAGCGTCGGCCGAGAAGAGCGAATTGGTTTGGGCTACGCAAATGCCAACAAAAAGACCGAAGACCGTCGCCGCGGTAAGTCCCTGGCCAACCTCCTGTAAACCGCCGCGCAAACTCCAGAAGTCTTTGAAGTTCTCCGCACCTGCGCCCGACCGCAAACCAACGATGATGCCGAGCAAAATGAGCGCGATGAGCGCTCCGGTTTTCGCCGTCGTGAAAATGTTCTGCACCAGTTTGCCGAGCTTCAGGCCGCGCGTGTTCATAAACGTCAGCAGCGCGATCATCGCCAGGCCGAGGAACTGCGCAGTCGAAAGTGACATGGCATACCCGCTCAACCACCCACCGAAGCGGATTGGCGCGATCAAGTAATTCGACTCGGAAAACCACGGGATCAGCACCCCGGTGTAACGCGCGAAACCGACCGCAACCGCCGCGATCGTGCCGGTTTGAATAACGAGAAACAGCGTCCAGCCGTAAAGAAAACCCCACAGTGGCGAGAACGCTTCACGCAAATAAACGTATTGCCCGCCCGCCTTCGGCATCATGGCCGCCAATTCGCCATAAGAGAGCGCTGCCATGAGCGTTAGCAAGCCGGTGACAAGCCAGACGATAAGCAACCAGCCGGGCGAGCCCACTTGCCGCGCGATGATCGAGGAAACAATGAAAATGCCCGAGCCGATCATCGATCCGGCAACCAGCATGGTCGAATCGAGCAAACCGAGACCTCTAACAAATTTCTGTTCGGCTGCTGGTTGCAAAGTTGTTTCTAACGCTGACATCTGAGTCGCTCGGCTGGCGGAGAGTTAATCAATCTGATCAGAATCAAGCAACGCCAAACATTGCCTTCAGTTGCGTTTTTTATTAGCCGGTCACCGCGAAAACCGAAACCACTTTCGCCGGGTAAGAACCATGCTATTCTCCGCCGCGTGAAAATCCCGGCCCGGTGCTTGTCCCCCACAACATGGTCGATCTTGCTCGCGGCTTTTTTCGCGGCGTCGGAAATCTGCTTGGCGGCTCCAAAAGGCGAACGAGTTTCGGATTCTTCTTCTCCGCGCTTTGAAGCGCTTCCACTGACACGTTCCCGACAAAACCACCTGCTCGTCCGCGCATTCATCAACGGCAAACCCGCCGTGCTTGGGGTGGACAGTGGCGCGCCGATAAGTGCAATCGCACTAAGCCGCCGGGCGCATTTTGGACTGACTGGCATTCCAGGGAGTTCGACTCTGCCAGCGCGGCTGCAAATTAATGGCGCGTTTAACAACGTTGCCATCGCGCGCAACTTCCGCATTGGCGCACTCAATCTCGTCGATGAGCCCGTGGTCGTTGTCGATCTTTCCGGCTCCGGAGGCGCGTCCCGCGTACTTCAGGAACAGGAAATCGATGGGATTCTCGGTGCTGATATTCTCTTGCCGACTGGCGCCGTTCTTGACTGCCAGAAACAGATATTGATCCTCAAAATGGATCCCGGATTTCCGGGCAAAACGCCTGGCACACAATATCGCGGCCTCCGCAGTGTGCCGATTCGCGTAAGTGAAACTTATAATCTGTACGTTGACGCAGCCATCAATGGAGAACCCGCCCGTTTGATGGTGGACACGGGCGCGTTCGCAACCTTGTTGCATCGCGGGTTCGTCCGCCGGTTGCATGTGCCTCTTCATGAAACGCCGCTTAGCTCATCTGCCGTCAACTTGAAGCAGCGCGGCGTGGAAATCGCCAGGATTAGGCGACTCTCGGTCGGCTCGGTGGATATTGTTGGCAAAGATGTCGGCGTGATCGACCTCGAAGGCCTGATTCATAGCGATCTTCTCCGAGGTTCTCAGCCGGTCGCGGGCCTGCTTGGTGCAGAGATTCTGCGAAGCCATCACGGGATCATCGACTTTGGGACACGGACGCTTTACCTGAAAAAGTGATCGGCTCCTGAGGGCTTAGGTTCGCGGCGAATACCATGGTAGTGGCGTTTTGCTTTGGGATTTGCGCTGCTGGCACTAATATGCAACCATTTGGTTGCATATTCTTCCTCTGTGAACGAAGTCTTTAAAGCCTTGGCCGACCCAAACCGGCGCGCACTCCTCGATCAGCTCCACCAAAACAACGGCCAGACTCTCAACCAACTCTGTCGCCATCTCCCCCTGACCCGCCAAGGTATTACCAAACACCTGCGTCTGCTAATCAAAGCCGATCTCGTTGTTCCCCTTTGGCGCGGGCGCGAAAAGTTGCATTATCTCAATCCGGCTCCGCTGAAGCAAATTTCCGAACGTTGGCTCGACAAACACAAGGCGGCCTGCCTTCGTGCCCTAAATGATCTGACGAAAGGTTTGGATAATTTGAAGCCAGAGCCGGCCTGAAGGCCAGCGCTCACTCGACGTCGATTTCGCGAACACCTTTTTGCTGACGAATGGTTTCGACTTGATTTCGAATTTTGTCCGCCAGGCCGACCTGATGCCGGATCGCTTCGATGAGAACGAACGGCGAAGAGGAATCTGAAGTGTTGAGTTGGACGTTTTCAATGCCGCACAGGCGATAGAGAAACGGCTGCCGGGTCTCGATGTCCTTCACCCGATACAACTCGAGTGTGTCCGTCACTTTGCTAAAGACGCCCTCGGTCGTTTTTAATCGCTCACTGGTTAGCTCGTAAACTTTGCATTTCGTTTGGAGATAACGCTGGCCAGCGATAAAGATTGGCACCGCAAGAAGTATCAACGTGTACGCGCTAAAATTCCTGATCTCCGGCGACGAACTCCGCGACGTTAAGACAAAAATGATTACGATTACAGTAGCGAGTAACATTTGGAGAACGAAGAATCCGAAGTTTTTCCGTTGCGAAACGCTACCACGCCAAATGATTTCCTCGGCCATTCGGAATTTGTAACGCCATGGCCGCGATCAAACAAGCATTCGTCCTCGGCGCCGGGCTTGGAACACGGCTTCGCCCGCTCACGGACGATTTGCCGAAACCGCTGGTGCCGATTTTTCAGAAACCGCTGATCACTTTTGGACTCGATCACTTAGTCGACCTCGGGATCCAGGAATTCTTCATCAATACCCATCGGTTGCCGGAGGCTTTCGCAAAAGCGTTTCCGGAAAGCAGCTACTTCGGAACATCACTCTCGTTTGTTCACGAACCCGTGCTTCTTGACACCGGCGGCGGCATTAAAAACATTGAAACTCTTTTGGGCCGCGAGCCGTTCATTACTTATAGCGGCGACGTTTTGACCGACATTCGTTTGCAGCCCTTGCTCGATGAGCATTTCGATCGTCATAACGACGTCACGCTGGCCTTGCGTCACACGGGTTTAGGCTCTGCAATCGCCTTTCGCGAAAATCGCGTAGTCGATATTTCCAACCGCTACGGCATCCCGGGCGAATACGATTTTGCCAACATTGCAGTGTGGGATTCCTCGGTCTTCGCGCGTATTCCGCCCAAGCAAAAAATCTCCTTCGTTCCGGTTCTGGGGGATTGGATCTCACAAGGCGGAAAAATCGGAGGGGTCGTGCTGGAGGAGGGAAAGTGGTTCAATCTTGGCTCGCGCGCGGAATATTTTGAAGTTCATCGCGTCATTTCGAACGAAGGTTGGCGACCGGCCCATGTGAAAGCGCCGGAATGGTGGGCGCCCGTGCATCCGAGCGCGGTCGTCGACCCCAGCGCGCGGATTCGTGGCTGCTCAGTTATTGGGAAGGATTGCAGCGTCGGCGCAGGCGCTGTGCTTGACGACACAATCTTATGGCCGGGTGCACAAATTGCTTCCAAAAGTGAGCTGGTTGGTTGTATTGTCCGCGCCCGAAAAACCGCCACCGGCACGCATCGCAACATCGACATCTAATTTAATGAGAACCGAGCTCCTTCTCCGCCAGACGCGACGGCACTTTCCGCGATTTAATGTCGATGAAGTAAAGATTTGGCCGATCGAGAAGGGCGGTTCGGACCGGAAATTTTACCGCGTTCGTTGCTCGTCTGAGCAGTCGCTCATCCTGGTGAAGTACAATCTCGAGCGGGAAGAGAACTGTCACTACGTCGAGATCGCACAATTTCTTGAGACGCATAGCATTCATGCTCCGAGAATTTATTATCACGATGCTGACGAAGGTTTGATCTGGTTGGAGGACCTCGGCGAGCGCGATCTGTTCGCTTATCGGGACGAGCCATGGCTGGTGCGCCGTGCCTTTTACGAATCGGCGTTAGACGAAGTCAGAAAGCTGCACCGACTGCCCGAATCGGTTTGTGTCGAAATGCGTCAGCATTTGCCGGCTGAATTCAACACCGCCCTCTACCTCTGGGAGCAGAATTATTTCTTCGAAAATTGTCTTGGCCGTTATTTCGAAGTTGAAAAAGCTGAGATCGACACCTTGGCGGGACTTTCCGCCTTGCAAAAAATCGCTGAGAAGTTGGCGCAGTTGCCTCGGGTCCTGGTGCATCGCGATTTTCAGTCGCAAAATATTCTCCTCCGCAACGGCCAGGCTTACTTAATCGATTTTCAGGGAATGCGTCCCGGTCTCGCGCACTACGACATGGCTTCGTTGCTTTACGATCCATATGTCGATCTAAGTGAGGCAGAACGCGACGAATTGCTCGAACATTATTGTCGCGAAAAACCCGGCGCCGATTTTATGGAGGCGCTGCGCCTCTGCGCCATGCAGCGTTTAATGCAAGCATTGGGCGCGTATGGATTTCTTGGCTTGGTTAAAGATCACAAACACTTCCTCCAGCACATTCCTAAAGCGGTGCGCTCACTCCGCGAAATCGTAGGAGGCGTCGCCGGTCTCGAACCCCTCGGCAATTTTCTGGCCAAGCTTGGCTAATTTTTCGCACAGGGCCTCGAATGAGCGCCGGCCGGTTACGTCGAACTCTGCAAATAATGGAGTTCACTATGAAGAAACTGATATTCGTTATCGCACTCGGGCTGACCCTGGCAGGCGCTCCAGCTTTCGCGTACGATTACCGCTACGACAATCGCGCTACTTACGTTTCACCGGGACGGAGCGGATTGGATTGGCGCATCAATCGCCTCAATCGGATGCTTGCGCATGTCCGCTGGCAATTGAGCCGCTACCGCGGCGACTGGCACCTTCGCCGCGAAGTCGACCGAATCTCAGTTCAGGTGAACCGGGTCAACTGGCGTTATCGGCACGGTTACGACACGTGGCGTTTGCGCCGCGAAATCGACAGCTTGCGCTACGAACTGCATCAGATCGAAATGCGATTACATGTCCGCTACGGCGATTACTATCGTTGGGATTAATTCCCATCCACGGCTTATCGTCGGCGCCTAGCTTACAAACGGATTTGTCTGGCGTTCGGTGCCGATTTTCGTCGGCGGGCCGTGACCAGGCAGCACGCTCACGTTGTCGCCGAGTGGGAAAAGTTTCTGCCGAATTCCGTTAAACAAAAGATCGACATCTCCGCCGGGCAAGTCCCATCGTCCGACGCCGCCGGCAAAGAGGACATCGCCGCCAATGAGCAAATCATCTTTGCGCGAAAAGAAACAAAGACTGCCGGGACAATGCCCCGGGACTTCTAGAACCTGAAATTCCGCTCCGAGAAAATTTCGAGCAGGCGTTTCTTCGATCAAGAAGTCCGGCTTGGCCGGTTCGACTTCCAATTCAAGGCCGAAGTTCCGAAAAAATTCCCGGTCCGAAATCATCGGGGCGGTCGCGGGATGACAGCCAATTTGGCATTTGAAGCGATGTTTGATTTTTGCGACGTCCTGAACGTGGTCGATGTGGCCGTGAGTAAGCAGCAACATTTTTAGATCGATATCGCGCGAACCGACCCAATCGCAGGCGCCCTGAGGCGCATCAAAGAGAATCCAACCTTCGGGCGCGGAGACGAGATAGCAGTTGGTCTCGAAAACGCCGCCGCAAAAGGTTTCGTAGGTCATTTGGTTTAAGTCTAAACGGGGCCCGCGAGCTCGGCCAGGGACGCTCGGGATTCAACCGATGGCGATCTCAGGTAGCGAGGCGTGAAAGATTTTGAATGTTCTTAGCGTATAGTTGTCTGAACTCCTTACATGTCGAGACCCGGGGCCATTGGTTTGCTTTTAGGCACAAAGTCTGCGAATCTGAATACCGCGCTTTTTCCGATGAAACTACGTTTTCACCTGCTCACAGCGATCACAGCGGTCGCTTTGATCAGCAGCACGCCACCGGCGCTGCAAGCAAAATCGGACGCCGAACAAATCTGTGTCTCAGTCGGTCGTCTTCTCGAAGAGGGCCATTATACCCATCAACAGCTCAACGCCGAGATGTCGCAAAAGTTTCTGCGCAATTATTTGGAGTTGCTCGATTTCAGTCACCTCTTTTTCACTCAGAAAGATGTCGACGCTCTGACAGGCAAATACGGAACCGCGTTGGCTGACGATGTCTTGCTCGGAAATCTCAAGCCGGCATACGAAATCTACGACCTCTACCAAAAGCGGGTTGATGAGCGGGTCGCCAAAATCAAAGAGCTGCTGAAGCAGCCGATGGATTTCAAGACCGATGCGACTGTAGAGCTACGTCGTGAAAAAGCGCCGTGGCCCAAGGATGAAGCCGAGGCCGATGAGCTCTGGCGCGGCCGCATCGCGAATGAATTACTTCAGGAGAAACTGAGTGAACATCCGATCGAACCCGGTCCGCAATTGGTTGGCCGTCGCTACGATCGCATCGCGCGGAACGTCCACGAAGAAGATCGAGAAGAACAGGTGAAGCTTTATCTCGATGCGCTCGCCCAATCTTATGACCCGCACTCGGAATACTTAAGCAAGGCGGACTTTAAGAATTTCAACATCCAGATGGGACTCTCGCTGGTCGGCATCGGCGCAATGCTGCGCACAGAAGATGGCTACGCCAAAATTGAAAGTCTGGTTCCCGGTGGCCCGGCGCAAGTCGACGGTCGATTAAAGGTCGGTGATCGAATCACCGCGGTCGGCCAGGGTCAGGGTGAATTTGTCGATGTTCGCGACATGCGCCTGGACAAGGTCGTCGAAATGATCCGCGGCAAGAAGGGCACCAAGGTTCGTCTGCTCGCGATTCCCGCCAACGCCCCTGATCCGTCGCAGCGCAAAAACGTCGACCTCGTGCGCGATGAAATTAAATTGAAAGACCAGGAAGCGCGCGCCGACATTATTATTAAGAAGGACGAGAACGGGAACTCGGTGAAGCTCGGCTGGCTCACGCTTCCTTCGTTTTATGCCGACATGGATCGGCATTCCAAAAGCACGACCCGCGATGTGCTCGCTCTGCTTAAGCGGTTAAAGAAAGAAAACATCGGTGGGCTGGTTGTGGATCTTCGTCGGAATGGCGGCGGTTCGCTCGAAGAATCTATTTCGCTGACCGGTTTATTTTTGAAATCGGGACCGATCGTGCAAACGAAAGGTTCTAATGGAAACATTGTCATCTCGAGTGATCCGGATCCTGGCATCGCTTATTCCGGGCCGCTGATTGTCTTGACCAGCCGGCAAAGCGCGTCGGCCAGCGAAATCTTCGCTGCCGCACTGCAGGATTACGGGCGCGCGGTCATCGTCGGTGACAAAAATACTTTTGGCAAAGGTACGGTGCAGACAATTCTGCCGATCGGTCGATTCACGTCATTGCTCGGCAGCCGTTCCGATGACGATGGCGAGCTCAAGTTAACAATTCAGAAATTTTACCGCGTGGCCGGCGGTTCCACCCAGCTACACGGTGTGGCTTCGGATATCGTTTTGCCGACGCTGACTGATCTGCCCGAGTTCGGAGAAGGCGCGCTCAAGAACGCGCTCCCTTACGATGAAGTCCCAAAGGCGCGCTTCACCAAATGGTCCGATGGTCATCCTTTGTTTGTCGAGGAACTGAAACGGCGTTCAGCCGAACGAGCGCAGCACGATTCTGAATTTCATTATGTGATGGAAGACATGGAGCGGCTTCGCCACAAGCTGGATGAGAACCGCATCAGCCTGAACGAAGACGCGCGCCGCAAAGAGATCCAGGACGACAAGCTCCGGAAAGAGCTGCGCACAAAAGAGCGTCTCGCTCGTCACGAAGAGGAACCGAGCATCTACCGGCTCACTCTCGACACTATCGATAAACCCAATCTGCAGTTGATCATGTATCCGGGAAAACTGGCCGAAGCCAAAGCCAAAGCGGGCGCGACGAAAGTTTCGCCCGAAGCGGCGCCGGATGATGACACCGATACAATCGGCACCGCTGACGACACGAAGGAGCCTGTTCTTGATCCTGAGCGCGACGAGACCCTGAACATTTTGGCGGATCTGGTCGATCTTTCGCGCGGACCGAAGACCGCCAGCACCAACGTCAAGAAATCAGCCGAGCAACGGCCGTAAGATCGGTGCCAGTCCGGGCTCGGACTCACGGATAAACCGGACGCGACTCGTAAATCTGAGGGCGCGGTTCGTATTGCGGGCCGATCGGCTGCCTGGACCAAGGCCAGCTGCCACGTTGCGGCTGCGGTCCGTAACGATAATATTGATTCGTCCGCGCTGTGCGGCCAAACACGCGCACCGGAGTACCGACATCGACCGCATTGAAAAATGCGATCGCTAATTGTTCGGGCATTCGCACACAACCGTGCGATGCCGGATAGCCCGGCAAATAGCCGGCGTGCATTCCGTCGGAACCGTGGAACCGCATAAAATAAGGCATCGGCGCGGGAACAAATCTGCAACCGCGCGGCACGTGCATATCGACGTCAGCGTCGGCGACAACTGTGCGGCCGTAACCGTCGACGATTTTGCCGTAGATACTCGAATGATGACTCCGTTCTTTCTCAATCACTTTGAACGAGCCGGTCTCAGTCAGATGGCCGTAGCGGCCGCTTGAGATCGGCGATTCCATCACCACCCGCCGCCCGTGAATGAGAAACGCCGTTTGCTGTTGCAAATCGATCTCAACTCGAAATGGATTTTCGTCTTGCGCGCAAACCGACGCCACTGAAACGAACAAGACCGACCCGCCTACGCTTAAGGCTACAGCGCGGCAGGCAATTCCCCTGAGACCTCTCACATCTACTTGAACCCGCGCCGCGCGGAAAAGTCTCAGACGGCGATGGGCGCTTTGATCGAAGGATGCGGATCGTAGCCGACCAGTTCGAAGTGTTCGAACTGGAAATCTTGAATGTTTTTCACCGCGCGATTCAATTTCATCCGCGGCAAAGATCGACAATCACGCGTCAGTTGTTCGCGCGCTTGCTCGAGATGGTTGTTGTAAAGATGAAGATCGCCGAACGTGTGGACGAAATCGCCCGGCGTTAGATCGACGGCTTGCGCGACCATCATCGTGAGAAGCGCGTAGGACGCGATGTTGAACGGCACACCGAGAAACAAATCGCAGCTGCGTTGGTAGAGTTGGCAGCTTAGTTCGCCGTCCTGCACGTAAAATTGGAAGAGCACGTGACAGGGTGGCAACGCCATCTTCTCGATCTCGGCCGGATTCCACGCGCTCACGATCAGTCGCCGGCTGGACGGATTTTTTTTGATCTGTGTGATCACATTGTCGATCTGATCGACGCGAACGCCGTTCCCGCCATGCCAATCCCGCCATTGCGCGCCGTAAACGCGTCCGAGCTCGCCTTTTCCGTCCGCCCATTCGTCCCAGATCGTGACGCCGTGCTCGTTCAGATATTTAACGTTCGTGTCGCCGCGCAAAAACCAGAGCAGCTCGTAAATGATCGATTTGATGTGCAGCTTCTTTGTCGTCAGCAGCGGAAATCCCGGACCATTTGGCCGCAGATCGAAACGCGCTTGCGCGCCGAAGATCGACAACGTGCCGGTGCCGGTGCGATCAGCGCGCGGCTGACCTTCTTCGAGCACCAGCCGAAGAAGGTCGTGATATTGCCGCACGCGAAAAGTTATCGCGGCGCGAGATTTCTCCAAAGATATTTTGTAGGGGAAGCCGTTGGCTTCCCATTACGGCGCGAGACGCTGACAGCGTCTCCTACAAATTATTTTCCGCTCAGCTCTTTTTCGAGCTGTTGTTTGCGCTCGTTCAGCGTTTGCAAGCGCAATTGCCAGCGATGCAGTTGAATGGTCAGCTGATTGATGTTGCCGGTGATTTCAGCGCGTTGTGATTCGTTCTCGGTCAGCTTTCCCCGAATTTCTTCAGCATACGCTAACGCGCTCGCGCTCGGTTCTTCTACTTTCGGAACGGGTGTGAGCTGGCCGCATTTCTGGCAGGTCAACGTCATCCCCGCCGCGGATCGATTCGCGACCAGCGCTGCTTTGCAATGCTGACAATGAAAAAAGATGTCACGGTCGGCTGCGACCTTGCGCACAGAATGTCTCGCCGTTTCCACAACAAATGAACGAGCAGGCGTTATACCAGCGGACTCGAGATTAGTGCCGCAGTGACGCTGTTGTTGGAGGCGCCTAAGTTCGAATTGCGCCGACCTGTCCCGCTTTGGGCGACGCAGAATTGTCACGAAATCGGCCTTAGGCGCTCTCTGATAGGACATTAGATCGACATCCATGGCATTGGCTTATGGTTTGCTAAAGACCGGCTCGGTCGAAAAGTCTTCGACCGGAAAGGATTTATTTTATGGCTAAAGTTTTAGGTATCGATTTGGGGACCACCAATTCCTGCATGGCGGTGATGGAAGGTGGCGACCCGGCAGTCTTAGAAAATTCTGAAGGAGCGCGCACGACGCCCTCGGTCGTGGCATTCACAAAAACGGGCGAGCGGCTGGTCGGTCAGGCCGCGAAACGTCAGGCGGTGACCAATCCGCAGAACACGGTTTTCTCAATCAAACGGTTCATGGGCCGCAAGTTCGATGAGGTGCACGAAGAAGAGCACCGCGTCCCGTATAAGATCGTGAAGGCAGCGAACGGCGACGCTCACGTCCAAGTGGAAGTTGCCGGCGAACGCAAAACTTTTTCGCCGCCGGAAATTTCGGCGATGATTTTGTCGAAGTTAAAGGCCGACGCGGAAGCGAAGCTCGGCGAGAAAATTACGCAGGCGGTCATTACCGTCCCGGCGTATTTCAACGATTCGCAGCGCAACGCGACCAAGGACGCGGGCAAAATCGCGGGGCTCGAAGTATTGCGAATTATCAACGAACCGACCGCGGCCTCGCTCGCTTACGGTCTCGACAAGAAGAAGGACGAGAAGATCGCCGTTTACGATTTGGGCGGCGGCACGTTCGACATCTCCGTTCTCGAAATCGGCGACGGCGTTTTCGAAGTGAAAGCGACCAACGGCGACACCCACCTCGGCGGTGACGATTGGGACGCGAAGGTGATGGATTGGATCGTGGCCGAATTCAAAAAAGACAGCGGCATCGATTTGACCAAGCAACCCGACGCGATCCAGCGGATCAAGGAAGAAGCCGAGAAAGCGAAGATCGCGCTTTCGAGCTCGCAGGAGTACGAAATCAATCTGCCTTTCGTAACCGCGGACGCGAGCGGTCCGAAACACATTCAAAAGAAACTGACCCGCTCGAAATTGGAGCAATTAACGGACGATTTGATTCAGCGAACGATTCCGCCGGTAAAAGCGTGCTTGAAGGACGCGAAAATTTCCGAGCGCGACGTAAACGAGCTGGTGCTTGTCGGCGGTATGACGCGCATGCCGAAAGTTGTGGAAACTTCGCGTGGTTTGATCGGCAAGGAGCCGCATAAAGGCGTCAATCCGGACGAAGTCGTCGCGGTTGGGGCGGCCATTCAAGGCGGTGTGCTCCGTGGCGACGTCAAAGACGTGCTCTTGCTCGACGTAACACCGTTGACGCTCGCGATTGAAACCGCGGGCGGCGTGGCCACACCGATGATCCCGCGCAACACCACCATCCCAACGCGGAAGTCGCAGATCTTTTCGACTTACAGCGACAACCAGCCGGGTGTGGAAATCAAAGTGTTACAAGGCGAGCGGCCGCTTTCGCGTGACAACAAGAATCTCGGGACCTTCCATCTCGATGGAATTCCACCCGCGCCACGCGGCGTTCCACAAATCGAAGTTACCTTCGACATCGACGCCAACGGCATCTTGCACGTTTCGGCCAAAGATCTCGGCACCGGCAAGGAGCAAAAAATCTCCATCACCGGCTCGAGCGGCTTGAGCAAAGACGAGGTCGAGAAGATGCGCAGCGAAGCGGAAGCGCACGCCGACGAAGACAAGAAGGCGAAGGAAGCGATCGAGATCAAGAACAACGCCGACACCCTCGCGTATCAATCCGAGAAACAATTGAAAGAACTCGGCGACAAAATCCCGGCCGACAAACGCAAACCGGTCGAGGACGCAATCGCCGCGGTGCGCGAAGCGATCAACAAGAACGACACCGACGCGATCAAGCGCGCCTACGACGACTTGCAGAGCAAGTTCCAGGACATTAGCGCCGAGCTTTACAAACGAGCGTCAGCGCAGGCTCAACCGCCACCCGGCTCGGGTCAGACGGGGCCGCAACCCGGACCGGAAGCAGGCGGGCGTCCGAGTGCTGAACAAGGCGGCGCGAAACGCGGCAACGGCGACGTGGTCGACGCCGAATTTGAAGTCGTGGACGAAGACAAGAAAAAGTAACCGAAACAATTTGCCGGCGGCTGTCGAAGCATCGACAGTCGCCGGCTCAACCCAAAAACAAAAACTAACTAGGAGCTAATTAACTTATGGCAGGAGTGAACGTAAAACCGCTCGGAGACCGGGTGCTG
>Ga0209806_1001303_pt1 | contig 16568 bp, 16 predicted proteins | sample GraSoiAngelo_152_FD_186166 | JGI IMG/M metagenome (GOLD analysis project Ga0209806, IMG submission 186166) | Grasslands soil microbial communities from the Angelo Coastal Reserve, California, USA - 14_1009_12_30cm (SPAdes) (version 2) | ecosystem: Environmental > Terrestrial > Soil > Grasslands ... | reverse complement strand
GTGGCCGCGAGGTGAGACTTGGGCTCACTCAAGTGACCTGGAAAACGCCGCCGCAAACGATGGGAATCTAAGGGGACAGGAGGGATTCGAACATGGTGCGCATGTTCAAGCGACTGCTGCGTGGTGGAACCAAGCAACACGTCACTGGCGTCTGGGTCTGGTAGGTCGTGACTAGGATGCCTTTAGCGGGATTGGAGGCGTAAATCCGGGTCTAGAATTCCAGAGTCTTGACCCCTTTTCGCTCTCTCCCGCGGGCGGCACAGCTGTTCATCATCGGCGTCATCGTCGCCGGTGTCGGGGCAGTTGTTTTTGGATGGATTGTCGACCCCGTCCCATCCTTCAAATTCCCCACGCTCGTCTACCTTGCCATCGGGACGCAGATCGCGGCGCTGCGGCCGATTCCGTGGCGGAAGGGCCGCCAATGGGTTGTTGACCCCCTGCTCATGGCCGCCGGTCTTTTTGCTCCCGGGGCTGGCGTAGGAATGATCGCCTGGCTCGCCGTTTTTGACGGCCGGGTACCGGGTCGGTCGATCCCGTGGTGGGCATTCCTCTTCAACAGAGCAATGTTGGCAACTGCGTACGTCGTTCCCTCGATGGCAGTCGCAACTATTGGAACCGGTGCGGATTGGACTCTTCCTATCAGAACAGTGCTTTTCGTCGTAGCGGCGCTAGGGCTTAACTACCTCGTGACGGCGCTAAGCGTGTCGTACGTGACCCGGGCTTCGATATTGACCATCTTGTTTGAGAACGTCGGCCTCACTGCGCTGGTGGGTACGGCTGCCTTGAGCTTTGCTGGTGGCATCATCTATCTACTGCTTCAGACTGGACCCGTTGGCTACATCATGGCTCCCGGTCTGTTCGGCTTCGTGTTGGCGGTTCGTGGCAACGTGGCCGATGCACAGCGGCAGACCCTTCTCAAGGATCAGACCCTAGAGCTGGCGGCCCAGGCCCTTGACGCTCGGGATCGTTACACGGAGTCGCACTCCATCCGCGTGGCCGAGCTCGCAGGCCATCTCGGAGAGCGGCTCGAGCTGGGTGATCGCGAAGTTGAGCTGATACGAACGGCTGCGTCCCTTCACGACCTCGGCAAGATCGGCGTTCGTGACGACATCCTCAACAAGCCGGGACCGCTGACTGAAGAAGAGTGGGAGATCATGCGACGGCATCCCGATATCGGGGCAGATATGATCGCGCAACACTCTGCACTGGCGGAGGTGGGACCGCTCGTCCGGCACCACCATGAGCGTTGGGATGGCTCTGGCTATCCAGCCGGCCTCAAAGGCGATGTGATTCCGTTCGGAGCACGCATTCTGTCGGTAGCCGATTCCTTTGACACCATCACCGGGGCGCGTCTCTATCGACGCTCACTGATGACGCCGATCGAAGGGGTTGAGGACATCAGCCGCAGGGCAAGCCAGTGGTACGACCCCAACGTGGTAGATGCGCTGCGCGAACTTCACGGCCTCAAGCCGATGGAGGTCTTGAATCGCCCCGAAGTCCCGCGCCGGATCACGACCCTTCGAGTGCTGCGGTCGAATCCAAGCTTCAGCAGCTTGGTTGCCGCGATCGGGATCAGCTCTCTAGGCGACCCTCTTACCCAGGTTGCTTCGCTGATCTCTATTTACGTCAAAACCAACCACGACGCGCGCTTTGTCGCGCTCGGCTTCATCGTTCAGGCCATCGCGACGATCATCATGACCAGTCTCGCGGGCGGGCTTGCCGACCGCTTGCCGAGGCGAGGGCTGGTCGTCGGCCTCGAGCTCCTACGAGCAGCCGGACTCGTCGCAACGCCGTTCTTGATCGGGATGGACTGGCGGCTCATTGTCCCGATCCTCTTTCTCTTGTCGAGCATCAATGCAATCGTCCAACCGGCAAAACAGGCAGCAATACCTAACCTTGTTTCGGCTGGCCAGGTGGGCAAGGCAAACGCCATTGTGGCTGCCACAACGATGCTTGGTGGAGCAATCGGCTTCGGCGTGGCAGCGGCCGTCCTCAGCCGATTCCCTGACTCGATCAACACGCTGTTCATCGCCGATGCGATGACCTTCGTCCTGGGCGCAATCATCATCCTTGGCATCCCAAACCTAGGCGGTGGATCGATCAGCGCTTCGGTCTCGGGTGCCTTGCGACGCTCATGGGCTGTAATCGAAGCACGCCCTCATTTCGCAATCAGCACGTTGGCCGCCTTCTTGATACCGATCAGTCTTCCGGCGGTTCTTGCGATTGCCTACCAGGTCCGCCCCGCTACCGGGGCGGAGACATATTCGACGCTCGAGTTGGTCGGAGCAATCGGGATCTTCATCGGCTCACTTGTGGTCAGTCGCCTTGGGGTGATTGGCTCGATGCGCACGGTCGGCGCGGGTCTACTTCTGACCGGAGCGTTTTCTATCGCGATCGCGATGAGCAATGATCTGTGGATGATCGTTGCGGCGCTCTTCATCGCGTCCATCGGCAATCCCGTTTACACCGTCGCGAATCAAACCGCGCTTATTGAGACCGCGGATCCGTCCAATCGTGGCAGCGTGATGGCGACTCGTTTCGGATTGGCCCAAACTGCCGGCATCATCGGCCTGACCGTCGGTGGCCTCATCACCAGGTTCAGTCCGCAAGCGGCATTCGCAGTGCTTGGGGTCGGCCTTGTCATCCTGGCCCTCTATGCGATCGCTGCTGGGCGTAGTACCACGAACCCGCTCCATGGCGCCGCCTACGAGGAAGCGGCCCTCCAGCAGGCCAAGACCTAACCGGGCGCCGGCCACGGTTCTGGTCGTCATACTGCCGGTGATTGCGTAACGTGCGACCCAGCCCGCATCCGGGAACGCCCCACGAGAGAGAACTCGAGAGCCCGGCCCCAACCAGCGGGGTGACGGTATCGGCGTGGTCTCTCGATCCGAAACGGCGCCGTCGCTACCTGCAGATCGCATTCGGATTCGCGGCCCTTGTCGTCGCCGTCATCGTGCTCTTCCTGCTTCGCGACTTTCTAGGTGCATTCGTCCTCGGTGCTGCGATCGCCTTCTTGATTCAGCCCCCAGTCGCGCGGCTCCATGCCTTCGGCATCCCCCGCGTGGTCGCCATCCTCCTTGTGTTCGTCGCGATCCTTGCGGTGCTCGCCGGCCTAATCCTTCTGATCGTGCCCCTCGCCGTCAGCGAGGTCGGCCAGCTGCAGACCCAGGCGCCGAGCCTTGCCGCCGCCGCGCAGGACCGTCTCAACGGCTTGCAGCCGATCCGCGTCTTCGGGATTGATGTCGACCTCAAAGGCATAACCGAAACGATCAACTCGCATCTGCGCGAGTACCTCCTCGGCCAGTTTGGCAACGCGGTGTCGCTCGGCCTCACCGCCCTGACCATGGCCCTTCAGCTTCTCCTGATGTTCATCGTGGCGTTCCTGCTCGCTATCGAGGCGCCCGCGGTCAGACGCGATCTTCGGCGTTTCGTGCCGAACGATTACCGGACAGATTTCGACCAGATCTGGCGCCGGGTCCGCAAGATGCTCTACGCCTACGTGCGGGGGCAGCTCATCATCGCCGGCCTCATCGGCATTACCTCCGGTGTCGTCTGCGCAATGCTGCGTCTGCCGGACCCGGTTGCCCTCGGCCTCATCGCGGGAGTCACCGCATTCATTCCCTACCTCGGCCCGTTCATCGGCGCCGTGCCGGCGGTCTTGGTGGGCCTTTCCCAGAGCCCTGGTCAGGCAGTGCTGGTCGCGATCGCGTATGTCGTCATTCCAAACATCTACCTCAATTTCGTCTATCCGAAAGTCATGGGAGATGCGGTCCGCCTGCCGCCGATCCTGGTCATCGTTGCCTTGATCGCGGGTTTCAGCTGGGGCGGAATCCTCGGCATGTTCGTCGCGGTTCCCATCGCGGCGACGCTGCGCATCCTCTTCGATCACATCTATCCGCGCCTGTACGAGCGGCCGGCTTGAACATCGCGATTCTTTCCGACATCCACGCCAACTGGCAAGCGCTCGAGGCCGTTCTGCGTGACTGCCCGCCGGTTGACGAGACACTGTGCCTGGGTGACGTGGTGGGCTACGGCGGCGATCCCAAGCGTTGCGTAGATGAGGTGACGAAGCGCAAGTGGCTCACGCTGGTCGGCAACCACGACCGCGCCTGCACAGACCCGGAGATCCTCGAGTGGTTCAACGACGACGCGGCATCCGTCGTTCGTTGGACAATTGAAGTGATAGGAGAGGAGCGGCTGGAGTGGTTGCGGGGGTTGCCGGACAGCCATCGTGAGCACGACGTACTGCTCGTCCATGCCAGTCCGCGCGACCACATTTATGAGTACGTTCTGGACACTGCGGTGGCGCACGCGAACCTCGAGCTGCTGGACGGCGGGGTCTGCTTCCATGGCCACACCCACGTGCCGGGAATCTTCGGCATGTCCGACGGAACCGTGACGCATGAATATCGTGTGGACAAATTCCCGCTCTCGGGACCGTCGCTCGTGAACCCGGGCAGCGTGGGCCAGCCGCGCGACGGCTTGCCGACCGCGAGTTACGGGGTCTGGGACGTCGACGCGAACACGTTTGAGTTCCGGCGCGTGCGCTACGACATCAAGGGCGCACAGCGCGCCATTCGAAAGGCCAAACTCCCAGAGCGCTTCGCCCTTCGCCTAGAAAGCGGCCGATGAATCCCCGGCTGGCCGGGCGGTTGGTGCGGCTTGGCTATGCGGGAGCGGCTGGAGCTGGCATCGGCTCCTTGGCCTTCTGGACCGTCTACTGGTTCAGCTTCGTGCGGGGCAGCCTTCGAGGTCCCGACTTCTTCAACTTTTACGCCGCGGCCAAGCTCTTCATCACAGGCGGGGGCGCCGCCGTTTACGACATCGCCCAGCAGCGCCAGGTCGAGTTGCAGATCACCGGCGCGGATCCATCCCGCTTCATCGTGCTGCCTTACTTCCATCCGCCCTACTACACGCTGCTGATCGCCCCGCTGGCCTACCTGGACTACCGCAGCGCGTATTACGTGATGGCCGCCGTCAACGTCGCGCTGGTCGTCGCGCTAATCGCGATCCTCGTTACGACCAGCCTCCGGGTGCACGGGAGGGGATGGCTGGTCGCTTCGGCGATGATCGGCGGCTTCTTTCCCCTTTTCGTCACGGTGCTGCAGGGCCAGTCCGACCTGGTCGTCCTGGTCCCTTTGGCCGGCGCCTATGCATCGTGGGCCCGTGGCCGATACGCGATGGCCGGCGCCTTGAGCGCCCTGGCCCTTGCCAAACCGCAACTCTTGCTGCTCATTCCCATTCTCTTTATCGCTCGGAGGGCGTGGCGTGCCCTGGCGGCTTTCGCCGGCGTGCTTCTTGCGCTCGGCGTCATCTCGCTGGTGGGCCTGGGATTTGGCCCGGTGATGACCTACATCGGCACGGTCGGGTCGTGGGCTTTGACCGGCCGCATACCGAGCACCGAGCAGCTCATTTACACCGACCCTGCCGTCTACTCGTTGCGGGCCCTTCTCGATGCCATCCCTGGCGGGGGTCAGATCCTTGCCCCGGTGATCCTTCTTTTCCTGCTGGCGCTGGCCGCGCTGTCCCTGAGCTGGCGGCCGAACAGGCCTCGTCTCGATTTTGCGCTCGCAATTGCCGTCTCGCTCGTGCTCAGCCCGCACCAAAACGTCCATGACCTCGCACTGCTGGTCATTCCGGGATTTGCGCTCGCCGATTTGGCGCTGGCTGGGCAGCTGCGATGGCCGCATGTCGCCGTCGCCGTGCTCTTTTTTGCCTATGCGGCGATCGACCTGACCCTGACGATCAATTTCTGGTCGGCGGCAATCGGTGCCTTTGCAGTGGCCGGGTACCTGGTGGTGGAGAGGATGGCGGTGCGACCGGATCCGATTCCGCTCGGCGAGCTCCAGTGGAGCGGCCCGCGGCCGAGGCGGGTAATCGTGCTGCCGGCGTACCGCGCGGCCAAGACCCTGGTAGAGGTCGTCGGCGACATTCCGCCTGGACATGCCGACCGGATCCTTCTCGTCGATGACGCCAGCGCCGACGCCACGGTGAGTGTCGCCACCGCGTTGCGACTTGACGTGATCCGCCATCGCCGCAACCTCGGCTACGGCGGCAACCAGAAGACCTGTTACCGGCAGGCGCTCGCGATGGGCGCCGACGTCGTCGTCATGTTGCACCCGGACGGCCAGTACGACCCGGCCATCATCCCCAATCTCTGTCGCGTGATCGAGAGCGGTGAAGCCGACATCGTGCTCGGCTCGCGCTGGCTCGGTCTCGACCCAGCCAAGGCGGGCATGCCGTGGTGGAAGATGATCGGCAACCGTTTCCTGACCGCCTCAGAGAACCGAGTGCTCGGCATGAAACTCTCCGAATATCACACTGGTTACCGTGCCTACTCGCGGCGATTCCTTCAGGCGATCCCATTCCTGGAGAACAGCAACGACTTCGTCTTCGACACGCAGGTGCTGATCCAGGCCGCGACATTCGGCTTCAAGATCGGAGAGGTTCCCGCGATCGGTCGTTACCACGCTGATGCGAGCTCGGTCAGCTTCAAGACCTCGACGGTCTACGGCCTGGAGACCCTCGGTGCGTTGCTGCGATATGTCCTCCATCGCGCGGGCTTCCCGTGCTCCTGGTTGACCCCGGCGTCAGATACCGACGAAAAGGCGCTTGCGATAAGCCAGGTAGCCCACGACAGCCAGGTTTAGAAGCAGCGCGCCGACCTTGAAGAGCGTGGGGCGGATGACGACCTCGTAAGCCTCGTAGGGAATCAGTATTCCCGTGGCGATCACGGTCAGGTACTCCGCCCAGCGCCGTCGCATGGCAAGGCCGACGCCTTCGGTTGCCTCGAGCGCCGCGTAGGCCATGGCACTTACCGCGATCACGTTGATGTGGGTGAATGCGGCGACATAGGCGAGCGCCCGCAGCAGGAGCTGCATGATGATGCCGCGGCCGACATTGAGATTGAGCTGGTCCTGGGCGTATTCGGCCCAGGAGTCGAGCCAGCCTTTGTGGCCGGCGACCAGGAGCCCGATCGCCAGCGCCGTGAGCACGACGGCTTTGACGATCCGCTCGACGATGATCACCTTGATGAAGGCGTCGTGCTCTCCGCCCATGCGGCCGAGCTCGCGCCACAGGCGGGCGAAATAGTGCGGGCGCTGCGGCGTGGCCCTGGCCATGGGGAGTGACCTTAACAAGCGGGGTTGTCAAGGACGTTTGCGCCGCCTAGCGTCATGTGCCAGGCTCGGCAGGCTGGGGGAGGGCGCCGCTGGGAGAGGGAGGGCCCGCGGAGGGTCGGCGGCCTACGGCGTTTCGTCGTCTCGGTGTTCCCGGTGCTCCCGGAACAACATCACCCGGCAGTTCGCGTTCTTCAGCACGTAGGGGACGGTCTTGCCCAGGTTGAACTCTCCAAACCGCCGCTTGTACGGCAGCCCCATCACGATCAGGTCGGCCCCCCATTCGACCGCCTCGTCGACCAGCGCCGGTCCGGTGTCCCTCGCCTGCACGAGCTCCGTCTCGACCGGCAGCTGTGAGGCGGCCGCGAGCTTTTCGACCTCGTCGAGGATCTTCTCCCCCCGCTCCACCACGTCATCCAGCACCGCCCCCAGCGGCAGGGAGCGGTTGACCTCGATGATGTGCACCCCGTAAAGCCGCCCTCCCTGGGGGTCGGTCATGCGGCAGGCGAGCCGAACCGTCTCGGCGTCGATCTCCTGGCCGCCGACGGCCACCATCACCTTTCGCGAGGTGGTCGGGTGTGCGTGGGCGGCGCGGTCGGCCATCAGTGCTGGGGCCCCCGCCGGACGCGCCTGATCAACACGTACGCCGCAAAGCCAAAGCACGCTGCGGCGGCCGCGGCCGCCAGCCCTTGCGACACCTCGTCAAGTGTTCGATGCCCAGCCAGGTAAACGACCACCCAGACCCCGAATGCGAGCGCCATCAGGCCCATGAACGTGAACGGGAAACGCACGCGTCCAAATCCTAGCAACCTCCGGGCTGCCCGCCAGAGGCCGGCAAATGAGCCTCCCTATAATCAACCCGCGTTGAAGCTGGTCATCGTTGGGTGTGGGCGGGTCGGCTCGCAGATCGCAGCCGACATGGATCATGCGGGGCATGAGGTCGTGATCGTCGACCGCGACCCGAATGCCTTCTCCCGCGCCTCGACGCGAGGCGTCCTGACGCGGGAGTTCAAGGGCGACCAGGTCGTGGGCAACGGCACCGACGTCGACATCCTGCGCCGGGCCGGCGTGGAGCACGCAGACGGCTTCGTCGCCGTCACCGAAGGCGACAACCGAAACATCATGGCCTCACAGATCGCCAAGAACATCTTCAAGGTCCCGCACGTGGTCGCACGTATCTACGACCCCGAGCGCGCCGAGGCCTACGAAAAGATCGGCCTCCACACGATCTGTCCGACCCTGGAAGGGGCACGGCACATCGAGAAGGTCCTGCTCGAGCGCGAGAGCCGCTGATCGCATGTACGTGATCGTCGTGGGCGGCGGGACCGTCGGTTATTACCTTTCACGCGACCTGGTCGAACGCGGACACGAGGTCACGCTAATCGAGCGCGATGGCAAGCGCGCCGACTGGCTCGAGACTCAGCTCGGCAGCATCGTGATGCGAGGCGACGGCTGCGAGGTCCGCTTCCTTGCGCAAACCGGTATCGAGCGCGCCGACGCGATCATCGCGGTGACCGCTGACGACGAGGACAACCTCATTGCCCTGCAGATGGCCAAGAAGCACTTCAAGGTCAAGAAGACGATCGCTCGCGTGAACAACCCGACCAACGTCGAGATCTTCAAGATGCTCGGGGTCGACGAGGCCGTTTCCGCAACCGAGGTGCTGCTCGGAGCACTCGAACCGCCGCTGACGACCTAAAGAAAAAGGACCGCTCTTGGAGCGGCCCTTATCGAATGTCGCTTATACGGTGGCCTTGCCGATCTTGTAGATCTTGGTTCCGCAGAAAGGGCACGTGCCAACTGTCGCGGGCTTGCCGTTCTTCATCGTGATCGGCTGAGGGTCTTTCATCTCAACCTTTCTTTTGTCCTTCAAGCAGTAGCCTTCCACTGGTCACCGTCCTTATCCGAGATTCTGGTTGTGGGGGCGGACCCGCCCATTCTAGGGTGGCGTATTTGCCCAAGACAACCCCAATTCAACCTGAATTCAGGCCGAGGGTCGAAAAACGTGCCAAAAAGCGGTCTCGAAGGCGTGTTTTGAGTCCTCGCCAAAAAGAACGAAGCGCACTTCGCTTACCTGCCAGCCCGCACTTAACGAATTGTTCAAAGACTCCGCCATCACGCGCGCGCATTCGTCGATCGGAAATCCGGCGATGCCGGTGCCGACCGCCGGCACCGCGATGGTGCTCACGTCATTCTGCTGTGCGAGACGAAACACGTGATCCATTGAAGACTTCAATGAACTTCGCGACGTGCGGCCTCCGAAGGCCATGCTCGCCGCGTGGATGACGAAACGTGCGGGCAACCTGCCGGCCTGCGTGATCGCCGCCTCGCCCACTCTCACCGGCCCATGCGCATCGCATTCGTCCTGGATTGATGGACCGCCTGCCCGCCGTATGGCGCCCGCGACCCCGCCGCCAAGCTGCAGGTCGTTGTTCGCGGCGTTGACGATGGCGTCGACCTTCTGCTCGACCAGGTCTCCACTGATGATCACGACTCTCGTCTCAACCATTCCCAAACCTCATCGACGCGCTCTTCCAGAAGTTTCGGTGTCACGCTCGCGATGCCGCGAATTCCGATCGATTCGATGGTCAGCGAGGCGCAGGCAATCCCACATACCAATGCGTCCTGCAACCCTGACCGTTGACCTCCCGTGGTGACCCACCGCGCGAGCATTCCACCAGCCACCGCATCCCCGGCTCCCGTTGTATCAAAAGCCGGGTACTTCGGAAGAGCCGGCACGTGCACGGGACCATCGGCGGTGTGCGCGGTGACGCCGCCCGCACCCGCTTTCAAGACCAGCCCGTCGAGCCACCACCGGCGCCGGAACTCGTCCGGGACCCCTCCACCAAGCGCGGCGAACTCGTCCTCGTTGCAGAAATACCACTGCGCCCGCCGGAGGACGTCCCTGGCATCAGGGGTTTGCTGCCTGACGTACGAGAGCATTGCATCGGCGGCGAGGAGGCGCGCGGAGTGGAGCAGCTTCATCGCCTGTGCCTGGCGGTCGGGGCGCATCGAGCCCACGAACGCCCAACCCTTGAACTCGGCCGGAACCTTGGGTGTCCACTCGTCATAGATCCGGTCGGCGCTTCCCAGGTCGACCGTGTGGCCATGCTCCTGGTGGGCTTTCCAGCGGTACGTCGGCGCGTCGATCACCTCGAGCAGCGACGTATCGATGGGCCGTCCTTCGAATGCACGGATGACTTGATCCACTCCATCGCGCCCGACCGGCGCGGAGATCCGGACCGGAATCAGCAGGCTTGCCGCGAGGGCAAAGTAGACCGCCGAACCACCCAGCTCCTCGGTCACCTTGCCAAACGGTCCGTCTCGGTTGTCGAGCGCGACCGACCCCACGACCAGCAGCTCCGGCGAGTCAGGCACGCCTTCCGGTACCGCTGCTCGCGGTCACGACGTGGCGCGCGAAGCGCAGCTTCTCGAGGAAGTCTTCCGTACCGGAATACTCTTCCATCTCCATCCAGCTGCGTCCGAGCTCATCGGCGGAGTGCGAGTCGGACCCTGTCGCGCTCACCTTGCCGAGCTCGTCGGCGATCTGCGCCGCCGCCCGGTTGGCCGCGGAGTCGCACCACGGGTTGTAGGTCTCGATGATGTCGATGCGGCCGGCCAGCTCCACCACACGTTCGGCACGAAAGTTTGAACGATGCCTGTCGAGCGGATGAGGGATGTACGTGAGGCCGCCCATGCCGTGGATCTGGTCCATCGCCTCTTCAGGCGCCAGAAAAGGTGGCACGCGACTGCCGATGAAGAGGCCGATCACCTCACCTTCGAGGGTCTTGACCTCTTCTCCGGCGATGGCGAGGTCAGGTGCGAGGCGCACGAAGTTGAGCGCGCCCTCGATGGTGTTGTGATCAGTCAGTGCTAGACGGTCGAGGCGGCACTCCTGTGCACGCTCGATCAGCTGTTGGAGAGAGCTTCGCCCGTCGTGTGAAAAGTGGGAATGAAGATGCAGGTCGACGCGGAGCATCAATCCGCGCTTTAGAGCGCGGCTTCTTTCAGCATGCGCTCGCGCGAGCGCGCGAAGAGTGGGATCACCTGCGCCGGACCGCGGCTGATGCACGCCTGTTCCATGAGAGCCGCCTGAGCGTCATAGATGATCTCCATCACCTGCCCGGGTCGCCGTTCGCGACCGAGTCGTGCCGGCAGGTTGGGATTCGCGTGACGCAGCACGGTCATCAGTCGCGGCACCAACCATCCGGGAACGATTCGGACTTGTTGCACAAGACACTCTTCGACCCAGAAAAGAAGCTCGTCCGATTCCTGCAGCAGGCGCCGCGGTGTCATTGCGCGCCTTCCGCGTCGATGCCAGCGCTGATAACGCTCCTGCTCCTCGATGGTCTGCTGAAGCATGGGCTCCAACCCACTATATCAGCGACCTGCCGCTGTTCTTGCTCTTGTCGGATAGCAAAGAGTTCGCCATCCTCCGGCAGCCGGAACGAGATGAACTTGACGGTCGAACGTCCACTCCCTCCACTGCTGGCGAACGCGATAACGCATCACGAGGCGAGCCACATTGCTGTACGTCCGCTGATGCAGGTGGTCCGTCCAGCTCTCGAGCACGGTGACGCTCGCCACCTGCATGTCGAGGATCTCGAGCCACTCCTCGAGCCTCGGCATCTCTCGCATGAAGTTCTGCAGACCGCCCCATGCGCGCTGCGCGTCTTCGGCAAGCATCTCCCACATCTCTTCGAAACGGCCTTCGACATGCAGGCGCATGAACCGGGTCTCGAAATTCGCCGGCGCGACCGAGGCCGGAGGCGGAGGACGAAGTGGCTCCATCGGCGGTGGGACTGCCGCGAAAGCGCCCGCCAGGCCGCTGCCCACGGGCGCGCTTACGAAACGGCCGAAGTCGTCGGCCGGCCAGGTCGTGAACTGGCCCGCGACGCGCGAAAGGAACGTTTCAACCACGGGCCATCGGCGCAGCGGTCGAAAGATTCTCTTGACCATTGGGGCTAGATGTTGTGTGATCTCCCCAGACTGTATACAGAATGTGGATAACTGGCAAGCCCCCAATCTCATGAGAGGACCGCGATGATCCGAATTGGACTGTCGGCCTGGCGGGTCGGGCCGCGCCCTCAGCCCAAGCTCATCCGCCGGACCGCGGCTGCCACTTCCTCGAGCGGCAGCCCGACCGGGCAGGCGGACGTCGCCGCGGCGAGGTCGGGCACGTCGCCCGCCAGGTCGGAGGATGCGTCGGAGACACGCGCGTAGAGGCGCATGTATGACGCGGCGAGATCGGGGAGACGGGTCCGGCCCATTCGACCCGCGGCCAACGCGCACAGTCCGCAATTGATGCACGTGACAAGACGCGGATGGCGTTCGCGCTCGGCCGGTTCGAGGGCGCGGATGCCGTCCGGCGCGTAGGTCTCCAGCAGCTCCGCCAGCTGCGAGCGCGGACGTTTGATCCGGCGTCGCGCAAGGTGGATCCCATAGGCCCACGCGAGCTTGGCCAGCGAATCGGCGCGTGCCATCAGTTCCTCGTCAGGCCCCGCATCACGCCTTGAGCGAGCTCCTCCTGCGTCCATCCCGAGTGATTGAGGACCGGCGCCCGTCCCAACCACGAGCCGCGAAGGAAATCGCGAGCCGCATCGAACTTCTGGGTCGCGCTCCAGCCCAGCTCCCGACCGACCACCTCTGCCGAGCGAATGATGCACGCCGCGCCCGCGCAAGGCCCGGCTGCGACTCCCACCCGCCGAAACGCGTCGGCCAGCGTGCGCACCTGCTCGTGTCGTGCGGCATACACGAGCTCGGCCTCGGTTACAGGTTCGCAGCGGCACAGGATTCGCGCCGCACCGCCTTCATCGAGGACCTTCTCGGCATTCGATCCGTGGCGGCTCTGCAACTTCACCACCGCCAGCGCCGGGACTCCGCATCGCGCCGCCAGCTGCGCCGCCGGCACAGGGTCCGATTCATTCCCTGGCAGCGGGGTCGTTGCCGTCGTGCTCCGCGCCTCGTGCCCCAGCTTGAGACAGACGGCGTCTGACGTCTCTTCCGCCATCAAGCGGTACATCGAGAGCTTGCCGCCGGCGATGCTGATGAATCCGTCCGCGCCCTGCGTCGAGTGGTCGAGGATCTCGTAGCGCCGGGACAGCTCGTCCTCGTAGCGCCGCCACTTGAAAAGCGTCGGCCGCACGCCGGTGGTCGTCCGCACAGGACGGTACCTGCGGATCGAGGGAAAGACGCGCTCGAATCCCTGAATGAGGTAATCCACCTCGTCCTCCTGCACGTCTACAGAATCGAGGTCTCCATAGAAATCGTCATCGGTGGTACCCAGCAGCGTGAAGCCGGCGTGGGCCACCATCAAGAGGTCACGCCCGTCGATCGACTCGGCGCTGATCGAGAAGTTCGAGATCCTGTGTGGGTAAATCAGGTGAATGCCCTTCGCCGGGCGAAGCTGAACGTCGACGCCGGCCATGGCGCCCACCTCAGGCGACCACGGCCCTGTCGCGTTCACAACCACCCTCGCGCGCGCCTCCGTCGCGGCGCCATCAGCGCGATACCGCACCCCGATGATCTTGTCCCCGTCGCGCATCAGCTCGGTCACGCGGGCGTGGTTGAGCGCGCGGGCGCCATGGGACACGGCATCCTGCACGTTCGCGTAGACCAGGCGGTGAGGATCGACGCCCCACTCCTCCATCGTCACCGCGCCGATGAGATCGGGGGTCAGGCCCGGCTCGGCCTGCAGCGCTTCTGCTGCGGTCAACCGGCGGTGCGGATGCGCATGCTTCATGGGTTGGAAACGGTCGTAGACCTCCATCGCCGTCTCCATCCTCTCGATGTTGTTTCGGTCGTGAGGCAGGACCGGGATCAGGAACACGACTCGGTAGACGAGGTTGCGGGCGATCGTCACGATGTAACCGGCGTCCTGTGTCGAGAGCTTTGTCGTGTTCCAGTCGAACTCGAGGTAGCGCGGGCCCCCGTGGATCATCCAGCTCGAGGAGCCGGTGGTGCCTGCTCCCCAATCGCCCTTTTCCAGGAGCAAGACCGAAACGCCGCGCAGAGAGAGGTCGCGCGCCACGCCGGCCCCGGTGACGCCACCGCCGATCACGACGACGTCGTAGGCGCCCGCGGCGGTCACGCCGCCGATGCTAGGCGACAACTAGTGCGCCGACGCCGCCGCCTCGTGCTGCTTCTGGAACTCCTCGATGATGCCCTTGGCCAGGTGGGCCGGCATCTCTTCGTAGTGGTCGAACTTCTTGGTGAAGCTGCCGCGCCCCTGCGTGATCGACCGCAGGTCCAGCGCGAAGCGCAGCATCTCTGACTCCGGCACCATCGCCTTCACGTCCTGGTAGCCGTCGGTCGGCTCGGTGCCAAGGATCTTCCCGCGGCGGCCGTTGATGTCGGACATGATGTCGCCCAGATTCTTCTCCGGCACGCGGATGTCCGCTTCGACCACCGGCTCCAAAAGGACTGGACCGGCGTCCAGCGCACCCTTCCGGATCGCCATCGAGCCGGCGATCTGGAACGCCATGTCGTTGGAGTCGACCGCATGGTACTTGCCGTCGACCAGGGTCACCTTGACATCGACCATGGGGTAGCCCGCCACCACGCCTTTGGCCATGTTGTCGGCGATGCCCTTTTGCACCGAGGCTCGGAAATTTTGCGGTATTGCGCCGCCAAAAATCTTGTCCTCCCACACGAAGCCCTCGCCCCGCTTGGTCGGGGAGACCTCGATGACGCAGATCCCGTACTGGCCGTGACCACCGGACTGCTTGACATGGCGGCCTTCGGCTCGGCTGTGGCTGGAGACGGTCTCGCGATAAGCGACGCGCGGAACCTGGGTCGTGGCCTCGACGCCGTACTTGCGCTTGAGCTTCTCGAGGATGACGTCAAGGTGGACGTCGCCCAGCCCGGCGATGATGAGTTGCTTGGTCTCTTCGACGCGCTCCACGTGCAAGGTCGGATCCTCCTCGCTGAGGCGGGCCAAGCCGCTGGAGATCTTCTCCTCGTCACCGCGGGCCTTCGGGGTGATGGCCAGGCTGTATGCGGCTCCCGGCAGGTCGAGTGGTGGCAGCGGCCCTCCGTCCTTCATCCCGAGCGTGTCGCCTGTAAGCGTGTGGGCGAGCTTGGTGGCAGCGCCGATGTCTCCCGCCCGCACCTCGGTCGCCGCGACGTGCTCTTTGCCACGCGGGAAGAAGATCTGGGCGAGCCGCTCTTCACCGCCACGGCTGAGGTTGGGGAGATGCGCGTCGGCCTTGACGGTGCCGGCCACGACTTTGAAGTAGCTCACGCGTCCGAACTGGTCTCCTCCGGTACTGAACACGAACGCCTTAACGGGTTTTTCGACGTCGGCTTCGGGCGGCGGCATCAGCTCGGCGATGGTCGACATGAGGGTGCGCACGCCGAGAAGCTTGGTCGCCGAGGAGCAGACGACCGGGGCGACCTTGCCCTCGAGGATGCCTTCGCGCAAGCCGCGCTGGATCTCCTCTTCGCTCAACGTGCCGGCGTCAAGGTACTTCTCGAGCAGCGAGTCGTCGCTTTCAGCGGCGGCTTCGATCAATTGGCCGCGGTACTCCTCGACAAGCTTCTGCAGGTCGTCTGGGATCGGAACCTCACTGCCCTTGCCGTCTGGTGTCGTCACGAACGCTTTGAGGTGGAGCAGGTCCACGATGCCGCGGAAGTCTTGCTCCGAGCCGATCGGAAGATGTAGTGGAAAAGGGCGAGGCGAGAGGTGCTCGCGCATCGCCGCGACCGCGCCGTAAAAATCGGAATTTTCCTTGTCGAGCTTGTTGACCACAACGATGCGCGGCTTGCTGGTTCGGTTGCAGTGCTCCCACGCGACCTCTGTCCCGACTGCGAGCTGGGCTGTCGGGCCGACCACAACCACTGCGCCCTCCGCTGCTCGCAGGCCGCTCAAGACCTGGCCGGCGAAATCGAAAAATCCGGGCGCGTCCAGGATGTTGATCTTGTAGCCGTTGTGCTCGGCGAAACCGACTCCGAGGTTGATCGAGATCTTCCTCTTCTGTTCTTCGGGCTCGAAGTCCATGGTGGCGGTCGATTGGTCAGGGGAGCCCATCCGGGCGACGGCTCCGGAGGCGAACAGCATCGCCTCGGCGAGCATGGTCTTGCCGTCGTGCGAGTGGCCCAGGAGGACCACGTTTCTGATCTTGTCCGGAGCGTAATCAGTCGCCATCCAAACCCCCACCAGGAGCGGCCGCGGTCGTTACGAGCTTCAAGTCTAAGGCTCGGTTAAATTTCACCCGGTAGAATCACTGTCCACATGGTTAAGAAGACCGCATCCATCGAGGAGGTGCTCGCCGCGATCGAGGCGGCGCGAGACAAGGTGATGGCCGACGAGGTCAAGTCCCTCACCAAGCTCGGCATCCCCAAGGCGATGGCCTACCAGATGATCGCCAGCCGGTTCCACCAGAAGGTCGGAAACCAGGAGGAGGCCGAGCCGGACCCGTTCGAGGGGAACGCCACCACTTCCTGGGAAGA
>Ga0209806_1001300_pt1 | contig 16599 bp, 14 predicted proteins | sample GraSoiAngelo_152_FD_186166 | JGI IMG/M metagenome (GOLD analysis project Ga0209806, IMG submission 186166) | Grasslands soil microbial communities from the Angelo Coastal Reserve, California, USA - 14_1009_12_30cm (SPAdes) (version 2) | ecosystem: Environmental > Terrestrial > Soil > Grasslands ... | reverse complement strand
CCCAGGCCTCGTCGAGCCAGCGCGCGACCACCTCGAGCGGCTCGGGCGGCAGGGGATCGGGGAGGAGCTCGCGGTGCTCGGGCATGGCGGGCAATGGTAGAGCCTTCCGCTGCGACTGTCGCGCGCGCGGCTAGAATGGCTGTGTGGATCGAAGCCTCGGTGCTCGTCCGCTCGAAGCGGAGGCGATGGGTTGACTGAGATCTGGCCGACGATCAGGTTGCTTCTCAACTGGGGCAGCCGCGTGCTTGGGTGCCTCGTCCTCGTCGCGCTGGGGCTGTTCGTCGTTGCCTGGATCATGAACCTCCGCGACGAGCCGCTGACACCAGAGTCGCAGGCGCTTCTCGTCCCCCCACCCAACCCCTACGCGCCCGAGGACAACATCTACCTCGCCCTCGCGGGACTGGATGCACCGCCGGGCGAGTCGGTTACCGCGGTGGGGTTGGCGAGGATCGAGCGCTTCAACCGGCAAGTCGATCTCGCGTCGCGGGAAGCGCGGCCCGAGACCCTCGGTGGAGCTCCCACGCAGGATCCGGGCCCGCGCCTCGAGTTCAGGGGCGACGTCGGCTTCTGCGAGCCACTCAACCGATCGGTGTGGAGCGATGCTCCGGAGCACACGACGGACATCGCAAAGTTGCTTGCAGACAATGCGGAGCTGTATCAGCGCTATGCCGGTTTGCATCGCCGGCGAGGCTTCCACGAGACCGCGCATCCGAGCATCACGTCGCCGCCGGTGTTCCTCTCGGCGGTGCCGATTCGCAAGCTGTTCCTGGCCCACGCGGCGCTGAGACTGCGGAGCGGCGAGCCGCGTGCGCAGCGCGTGGCGCTCGCCGACCTCGCTGATGACGTGCGCTTGTGGCGCGCGGTGCTCACGGGCCGGGGCGCGCTCATCTCGAAGATGATTGCCATCGCTTATCTCGAGGGCGACTACCTCGTGCTGGCCGACATGATTGCCGATCCGCAGGCCGCCGTGCCGGTGGGCGCAGCCGACGCGGAGGTGGTGGTGCCGCTGTTCGCTCTCGGCGACTGGAACATCGGCAGCGCGTTCGCGGAAGAGTTCCGCGCAGAGGTGTCCACGCTGGAGCAGCTGCAGCGGGCATCGGCGACAGGTCTCTGGGTACCGGAACGATACACCGGCGACCTTCTGCTGCAGTCGTGGAACCGGGTTGAGAACATCGCAGGCGCTCATTTTTTCAAGCTCCATGCGACCGAGAATCAGTTCGCCAGACAGGCCGCCCGGCTGATCGGCTCCGCCGCCGCAGATCCCGCGGCCTTCACCGCGAACGGCCGGCAGCCCCTGGGGTCGCCGCTGGTGAGCGAGCACCCCTGGACGGTGTGGCTGAGTTACAACCCGATCGGCAAGATCCTCGCAGCCATTCCAGCGCAGGGTCTCACGGGCTACGCGCCGCGCGCCTGGGATGGCGCCGCCCTGCAGCGTCTGGTCCGGCTGAGCTACGAGATACGCCGGCAGGGAATCGAGCCCGCGGGCATACCGGCATTCCTGGCGCGCCACCCCGAGTGGTCGACGCATCCGGGTGACGGCCGGCCGTTCCTGTGGGACGCGAAAAACGGTGAGTTGCGCATTCAGACAATGGGGCGGCAGCCGGCCGGTAGGCGCTTCGGCATTGGTATCTGGCAGCCCCATTCCACCGGTTGAGCCCGGGCGATCGGCCTGGCCGCGTGTTGGTCGCGGCGACATCGTCCCCTTGCACCCCCCGCTGCGCCCCGATAGAAAGGAATCAGATTCCTCGAGGAGCCGACGCCGCCATGACGCCCGAAGCCGAGAACGTGACGCTGGAGGACCTGCGCCGGCGCCTGACCGACATCGACCGCCAGCTGATCGCGCTCGTCGCCGAGCGCAAGGCGGTGAGCGAGGAAGTGGCGCGCGTCAAGCGCGCCACGGGTAAGCCGACGCGCGACTACGGGCGCGAGCGCGAGGTGATCCTCGGCGCACGCGAGGCGGCCGCCGAGCGCGGCGTGTCGCCGGCGCTGGCCGAGGAGCTGCTGCGCCTCCTCATCCGCTCCTCACTCACCACGCAGGAGCAGGCGAGCGTGGTCGCGCGCGGCACGGGCAGCGGTCGCCGTGCGCTCGTCATCGGCGGCGCAGGCAAGATGGGCAGCTGGTTCGTGAGCTTTCTCGCCTCACAAGGGTTCACGGTCGAGGTGGCGGACCCCGCCGCGGCCCCGGAGGGGGTGGCCCGGGTCGCGGACTGGCGCAGTACCGATCTCAAGCACGACTACATCCTGCTCGCCACCCCGCTCGGCATCACCGACGCGATCCTCCGGGACCTCGCGCTGCGCCGGCCCCCGGGGGTCATCTTCGACGTGGGATCGCTGAAGTCGCCGCTGCGCGCCGGGCTCATGGCGCTGAGATCGCACGGCTGCAAGGTGACCTCGGTGCACCCGATGTTCGGGCCCGACACGGAGTTGCTCTCCGGCCGGCACGTGGTGTTCGTGGACCTGGGCAACGCCCCCGCGCTCGCCGCCGCGCGCGAGCTGTTCGCACCCACCATGGCCGAGCAGGTGGTGATGAGTCTCGACGACCACGACCGGCTGATCGCCTACGTGCTCGGCCTCTCGCACGCGCTCAACATCGCCTTCTTCACCGCGCTCGCCGAGAGCGGCGAGGCCGCCCCAAAGCTGGCGCAGATGTCAAGCACCACTTTCGATGCGCAGCTCGACGTCGCGAGCCGCGTCGCCCAGGAGAGTCCGGAGCTGTATTATGAAATACAGAGCCTCAACGACTACGGCGCAGAGTCCCTCGAGGCCCTCTCCCAGGCGGTCGAGCGGCTGCGGGCCGCGGTGTTGTCCCAGGACCACGAAGCATTCGTTGCTTTGATGCGCCGCGGGCGCGATTATCTCGACGACCGGCGCAGTCAGGCAGAACGCCGCGCTTGAGGACCCGGAAGGATTTTCGCCCCATGCGCCGACCGCATCCCGGGCCGCTGGCCGATGACGCGCGCGCCGCCCAGCACCCCGAGGCGGTGGAACAGGAAATTCGCGTGCTCCAGGCGCGGCTCGCCGCGCTCACCGAGCAGGTGAGCCGCAACGACTCGCTGCTTCGCAAGACCCAGGAGCGCGAGCTCGAGCTGCTGCGAGCCGGATCGCTCGCGCAGCTCTTCGAGCGCCTCATCGTCGGCCTGCGCACGTCCTATCAGCTCGATGAGGTCGGGCTGATCCTGCACGACCCGCAGCACGAGATCCGGCACCTGATCGCCGGGGACGACCTGGCGCCCGCGGAGCTGCAGGGCGTGAGCTTCGTCGATGCGCTCACGACGGTCGCTCCGCAGCTCGTCAACCTGGAGCGCCCGTGGCTCGGGCCCTTCCACAAGGCCGACCACGAGCTGCTGCTGCCCGGCACCGCGAGCCCCGGCAGTCTGGCGCTGATCCCGCTGCGGCGTAACGAGCAGCTCGACGGGGTGCTGGTGTTCTCGAGCGCCGACCCGTTCCGTTTCACGCAGGAGCTGGCGAGCGATTTCCTGGCGCACCTCGGGCTCGTCGCGGCGCTGTGCATCGAGAACGCGGTCAACCGCGCGCGGCTGCTGCGCAGCGGCCTCACCGATTTTCTCACCGGCTTTCACAACCGACGCTACCTGCACGCGCGGCTGCGCGAGGAGCTGGCGCGCGCGCAGCGCGCCCGGCATTCGCTGGTGTGCCTGATGATCGACGTCGATCACTTCAAGCGCATCAACGACCAGTACGGGCATCTCGCCGGGGATGCGGTGCTGCGCGAGGTGGCGCAGCGGATCGACGCCGAGATGCGCATCAGCGACACCGGCGCGCGCTTCGGCGGCGACGAGTTCGCCCTCGTGCTCACCGAGGCGGCGATCACCGACGGCGAGAAGGTGGCGGGGCGTGTGCTGCAGGCGGTGCGCAGCGTGCCCGTCGCGATCGGCAAGTCGGCAACGGAGACCGTGACGCTGTCGATCGGGGTGGCGGCCGCGGCGCCCGGGCCGGGTATGCGCGATTACAAGGTGCTGGCGGAACGGTTGATGGCGGAGGCCGACGCGGCGCTCTACCGGGCGAAGAGCGCCGGGCGCAACCGCATCGCGACGTCGCCGAACGTGGTCACGTAGGACTGATTCACGTGATCGCGCTGCTCCTCGCCTGCGCTTTCTTTCTCCTGATCCATTTCGGCGTCTCGGGGACGCGGCTGCGGGACGCGCTGGTGGCGGGCCTCGGCGAGGGACCCTACCGCGGCGTGTTCTCGCTGGCCTCCCTCGTCGGCCTCCTGTGGATGATCCGCGCCTATTCGCACGCACCGGTCATCGAGCTGTGGGGCAAGCTCCCACGCCTCCGCCCCGTGGCTCTTACGGTGGTATTTGTCGGCGTCCTGTTCGTCGTGGTGGGGCTCGCCTCGGCCAACCCGACGAGCGTCGGCATGGAGGGGCGGCTCGCGCGGGGAGCCGAGGGCGTACGCGGCATCACGCGCATCACGCGCCACCCCTTCCTCTGGGGCGTGAGTCTCTGGGCGCTCGTGCATATCACCGTGAACGGGGATCTCGCATCGCTCGTTCTCTTCGGCTCACTGCTGCTGCTCGCACTCGCCGGCACCACGGTGATCGATGCGAAGCTCCGCCGCCGCCTGGGCGAGCGCTGGCAGGCATTCGCCGCGAGCACCTCGAACGTGCCGTTCGCCGCGATCGCCGCCGGGCGAAACCGACTGGGCCCGGCGCTGCGCGAGATCGGCCTCGTGCGAGGCGCCATCGCCATCGCGGTCTACGTGCTGATCTTCGCACTCCACGGGCGAGTCATCGGAGTGCCGCTGACTTGAGTCCAGCGGCGCGGCCGCACACGGCCGGGCGGTGAGCTCGCTCTCGCCTATCGGCCGCGGCTCCGCAGCAGCGCCACGAAGAGCGGGGCTCCCACCAGCGCCATGATCGCGCCCACCGGCAGCTGGCGCGGGCTCGCAATGGTGCGCGCCACGAGATCCGCCGCCGCGAGCAGCATCCCGCCGGCCAGCGCCGCGGCGGGCGCAACGATGCGGTGATCGCTGGTGCGGAACGTGAGGCGCACGGCATGCGGGGTGATGAGTCCCACGAAGCCGACGGTGCCGGCGCTCACCACGGCGAGCGCGGTGAGCGTCGCGCAGGCGACGAACAGCAGCGTCCGCCAGGCTTCGAGCGCGAGCCCCACGGTGCGCGCGCGCAGCTCGCCGGCTGCGAGCACGTTGAGGGGACGGGCGACGACGACCGCAAGCGCCACGGCGAGAGCCGCGGCGCCGGCGCTGAGGGCGGGGCTCACCGCCCACTCGAGGTCCCCCGCGAGCCAGAACACCATGCCGCGCACTCTCGAGGTGTCCGCGAGCGCGAGCAGCACGCTCACCAGCGCGCCGCAGGCGCTGGCGAGCACCACGCCGGTGAGCAGCAGGCGCGGTGTGCCGCCGCCGCGCGCGAGCACGTACACCGTGCCGACGGCGGCGAGGGCTCCCGCGACCGCGGCCGACTGCACGAGGAGCGCCGCAGCACCGGCGATCATGGCGAGGAGCGCGCCGACGGCGGCGCCACCCGAGACCCCCAGCACATAAGGGTCGGCGAGGGGATTGCGGAACAGGGCCTGCAGCAGCACCCCGGAGAGCGCCAGCAGACTCCCGACGCCGAAAGCCGCGAGCACGCGCGGCAGGCGCACGCCCAGGAGGACACTGCGGGTCGCCGCATCGCCCGAGCCGCCGAGCGCCTCGAGCGCCCGGCGCACGCCGATGCCTGAGCTGCCGATGAGAAGCGCGGCGAGAAACACCACCGCGGCGAGCGCGGCGAGGACCAGGAGACTGCGCAGGGACGCCCGTTCAGCGCTCTTCATAGGTCTGCCGTCGCGCCTCACACCGGTCCTGACTCACGGGGGTGTTAGCGTCCTGGAATTTGTTGGAAAACGCCACCCTTCCGCGGCGCGTTGGCATCCCGGGACGGCCGCGCGGCGCGAAACTCACGGCGGCACGCTCCGGTGTGGCAGACTCTCACCTCCTCCATGAGCGACCTCATCGATTCGGATGGTTTTCGCACCAATGTGGCCGTCGTGCTGATGCGCGCCGACGAGGTCTTTCTCGGGCGCCGCACCGGCGGGCGCGGTTGGCAGTTCCCGCAGGGCGGGGTGCGAGTCGGGGAGACGCCCGAGCAGGCCCTCTACCGCGAGCTCGATGAGGAGATCGGGGTCGCCGGCTCGAGCCTCGAGCTCATCGGCCAGACGGCCGGGTGGTTGCGGTACCGCCTGCCGCCGCGCTACATCCGCCGCAATCAGCGCCCGGTGTGCATCGGGCAGAAGCAGCGCTGGTTCCTGCTGCGCCCGAAACGGGGCGACGTCACGTTCGATTTCGGCCGCACCAGCGAGCCGGAATTCGACCAGTGGCGCTGGGCGCCGTACTGGGAGCCGGTGCGCGAAGTCATCTACTTCAAGCGGCCCGTATACGCGCGCGCGCTCGAGGAGCTTAGCTCCCTCGCCTTCCCGCAGGGGCCGCCCGCCTTACCTCCCTGGTGGAGGGAGGTGACCGCCCGCCGTGGCCACCGCACCGCCCCGGCGCCGGCGCACTGAGGGAGCGACTTGGGGCGGCTCGCCGGCATGCTCGGCAGGGAGAGCGGAGCGCCACGCGTCGTGCGCTCGGCCCGATCCGCAGTGCGTGCGGCGCTCATCGTCGCCGGGGTGCTGCTCGGCGTGTTTGCCCTCTACGTCGTGTACGAGCTCGGCCGCTACAACGCAGGCTACGACCGTCAGGCCGTGGCGCAGCAGCGCACCGAGCTCGAGGTGGGCATCGAGCACCTGGAGAGGGCCAACCGCGAGCTGCGCACCCGCCTCGCGGAATCGGACACCGTCGGCGCCGGCCGCGCGCGCGAGCAGGCGGAGACGGCGCGCACCATCGGCGATCTTCAGGCGCAGGTGGCGCGCCAGTCTCAGGAGCTGGCGTTCTACCGGGGCGTCGTGGCGCAGGGCGCCGCGAGCCTGGGCGTCAAGATCGAGCAGCTGCGCATCACCGCCGGTCAGCCGCCCGGGACCTATGTCGTGCACATGTCGCTCGTGCGGTCGGGGCGCGCAGATGCGCCGGCGACCGGGACCGTGCAGTTGAGCCTCGACGGCTCGGCGGCCGAGGGCGCACGCACCCTCGATCTGGCGGCGCTCACCGCCGGACGGCAGCGCGAGCTGCGCTACAACTTCCGCTACCTCCAGACCTTCGACCAGCAGCTCACCGTGCCGCCGACCTTCAAGCCCGAACGGCTCAACGTCGAAGTCAGCTCCGGCCGGCGCGATGTGGCGCCGCTGTCGCAGACTTTCGTGTGGAGTGTCGAGGCGTCTCCTTAGAGCGCCGCGAGGCTCAAAGGGCCCGATCGGAGGACTGATGTTCACCCGCGATTCCAAACCGCCACGCATCGACACCCTGATCGGCAAGGCCGCGCGCGTGCACGGCGATATCGAGTTCCAGGGCGGGCTGCACCTCGACGGTCATATCTCCGGCGGGGTGCGCGCCGTCGAGGCGCCCGACGCCACGCTCTCGGTGAGCGCGACCGGCTCCATCGAGGGCCCGGTGGACGTGGCGAACGTGGTCCTCGAGGGCACGGTCAAAGGCGACATCCACGCCACGGAGCGCGTGGTCCTGGGCCCGACCGCGCGCGTCGAGGGCAACGTGTACTATGGGGTCATTGAAATGACCCTGGGCGCCCAGATCATGGGAAAGCTGGTGCGGTTGGCGCCCAAGGTGTGAACCCCGGCTTTGACCGCGCCCGGGACGGCTTCTAGACTGCCATTCTGTGAGGAGATTATGAGCACGATCGAGGCATTGCAGGAGGCTCCTGCGCTCAGTTTCACCGACGCGGCGGCCCGCAAGGTCGGGGACCTCATCCGTGGCGAGGGAAACCCGAAGCTCATGCTGCGGGTATTCGTGCAGGGCGGCGGCTGCTCGGGGCTGCAGTACGGCTTCGAGTTCGACGAGCAGATCCAGGACGGCGATACCTGCATCGAGAACCTGGGGGTCAAGCTGCTGGTCGACCCCATGAGCGTTCAGTACCTCACCGGCGCCGAGATCGACTACCGCGAGGGGCTCGACGGCGCACAGTTCGTGATCCGCAATCCGAACGCAGCCACCACCTGTGGCTGCGGCTCGTCCTTCTCCGCCTGACGCAACGGCCTTGAAGCGTGGCTTCGGGCCTGACCGCAAGACTCGCTGAAGCCCGAGACTTCGTACGCGCCGCCCTCCGCCCCGTCCCCGAGGTGCTCGCGGCGGTGGACTTAGGTTCCAACAGCTTTCACATGGTGGTGGCCCGTCACTCGCACGGCCAGCTGACCATCATCGATCGGCTGCGCGAGATGGTGCGGCTCGCGGCCGGGGTAGCCGAGAACGGCCGCATCGATAAGGAAGTCGCGGCGCGGGCGCTCGCCTGTCTCGAGCGCTTCGGCCAGCGGCTGCGCGACATGCGCGCCGACAGCGTGCGCGCCGTGGGGACGAACGCGCTGCGCCTCGCGCACCGCAAGCAGGCCTTCCTCGAGCGTGCCCGCGAGGCGCTCGGGCATCCGATCGAGATCATCGCCGGCATGGAGGAGGCGCGGCTCGTCTACTCGGGCGTCGCGCACACCATGCCTAGCGAGCCCGGGAAGCGCCTGGTGGTGGACATCGGCGGGGGCAGCACCGAGCTCATCATCGGCGAGGGGCTGACGCCGCTCGACATGGAGAGCCTGCAGATGGGATGCGTCGCCTTGAGCGAGCGCTTCTTCCGCGACGGCAAGATCTCCGCCAAGCGCATGGAGCGCGCGCGCCTCGCGGCGCGTCTCGAGCTCGAGCCGGTGCAGGCGGCATTCCGCCGCCGCGGCTGGGACGCCTGCGCGGGCAGCTCCGGCACGGTGCGCGCGATCGGCGACTCGATCCGCGCGCTCGATCCTCAGGCGCTCTCCATCACGCCCGCCGGAATCAACCGCGCCATCGAGTACTCGATCGATGCCGGCCACACGCGCGAGCTCAAGCTCGAGCCGATCACCGAGGATCGCCGCCCCGTGTTCCCCGGGGGACTCGCGATTCTCGCCGAAGTGTTCAGCGTGCTCGACATCAAGGACATGCGGATCGCCGAAGGCGCGATGCGCGAAGGCCTGCTGTACGACATGCTCGGCCGCTACCAGCGCGAAGATGCGCGCGAGCTCACGGTACGCGCGATGCAGCAGCGCTATCACGTCGACCTCGAGCAGGCCGAGCGCGTCGAATCGACCGTGCGCAACTTCCTCGAGCAGACGCGCGAGGCGTGGCGACTCGATGAGCCGCTGGCGCACCTGGCGCTCGAGTGGGCCGCGCGACTGCACGAGATCGGGCTCGACGTCTCCCACAGCGGCTATCACCGCCACGGCGCGTACCTTCTAGAGAACGGCGATATGCCGGGCTTCCCGCGCGAGGAGCAGCGGCTGCTGGCGCGCCTCGTGGGAGCGCATCGGCGGAAGCTCAGCCTCCAGGGGGTGGAGGAGCTCGTGCCGCCCTGGGATCGCAACGCGCTTTACCTGATCGTGCTGCTGCGCCTCGCGGTGCTGCTGCATCGCGGCCGCAGCAGCACCGCGCTGCCGCCGATCGAGCTGTCGGCCACTCCGCGCTCGCTCGAAGTGCGCTTTCCTGCGGGGTGGCTCGATGACCACCCGCTCAGCTCGGCGGATCTGCAGCTGGAAGTGGATTATCTGCGCGCCAGCGGCTTTCGCCTCCGGGTGTTCAGCGCGCGCTGAGCGATCGTCGTAGCGCGGTGAGCGAGCCTGTACTCACACATAAGACGCTCGTAAGTCGCCCCTAACACGCTCGGGTCATAGACTCGCGTTCCCGCGTCCCCGGGACGGTGCAAATGAGAAGCCGTTCGCGGCATTAGCACCGGCTTAGGCGCGAGAGTGCCCCGAGCCGGCAGGCCGGCCGAGGCGACTCCTCATGTTTGATCTCGTATTCAGCACCCTCACCGCTCTCAACCAGGTGGCCACCTTTGTGGGAGCGCTCGTCTGCTGGGGCCTGGGTGGGCTCCTGGTCGGCAACGCCATTTATTGGCGACGGCACGCGGTGCGCGTGCAAGGCGAGGTGATCGGAGTACGCCGCAACGGCAACTGCCTGAACTCGGTGTATCGCTACGTCTCGCCGTCGGGCGAGACCCTCGAGGCAACCTCGCTGGAAGGATCGAGCAGCGTGCGCGGCAAGGAGACCGGCGCGACGGTGCCGCTCTGGGTGATCCCGGAGAAGCCGAACGAGGTTCAGGAGGCCGGCAACCACGTCTTCACGGTCGTCGGCGTGCTGCTGCTCGGTGCGGGCGTTGCGCTCTTCTGGGTCGGCGTGACGGCGTGGCGCACCGGACCGATGACGTGGGTGGTCGCATCACTGGCCGTCGTGCATCTGCTGCAGAAAGTGCGCGGCATCATCGCGCCGAAGGACAAGGCCCTGCCCCGGCCGCTCTGGCGCGAGCTGCTCGCGCAAATGAGGGATGCCGGAGCCCAGGCCCGAAACGCCCAACCGGTCCAGCGACTGGAAGAGCTCACCACACTCCCGGAATATCGCGACAAGGAGATCCGTCAGCGGGCGCAGCTCAGGCGCCTGGCGCCCTTTCTGGTGCTGGCCGGCATCGGGTTGCTGGCGCTCGGCGTGCACCAGAGCCGGCTGCTTCTGCGCCTTCAATCCACCGGAGTCCGAACGCCGGGTATCGTCACGTCCCTCGTCTCCTCGAGCGACAGCCACGGCGGGGTTACCTACCATCCGATCGTGGCCTACACCGACGGCCACGGCCGCAAGGTGGCCTTCAGGGACTCCGTCGGGACGAATCCGCCGATGTATCGCGCCGGCCAGGGGGTCACCGTGCTCTACGCGCCTGACGAGGAGGCCCGGGCCGTCGTCGACCGCGGCCTGTGGAACTGGCTGCCGTCGGTGATTCTGTATGTGCTGGGGGGCGCAGCATTCGCGGGCGGCCTGGCTGGGCTCCGAAGCCGCGGTGCCGAGGTTCCGCTGGCAGCTCAGGGCTGAGGCTCGCTGACCGGCATCTCGGGAATCGTGGCCGTGACCGGTCCCGCCGCGTACGCGGCGAGGAGCTCGGCCTGCGCATTCACCGAAGAATCGCGGCCGCGGCTGATGCGCTCGTAGCGGCCGTCGGGCCTGAGCTCCCACGCCTGAGAGTTGTCCCGGAGACACCAGTCGAGATCGCGCAGGATGCGCTCGGCGTGGCCCTCGCGGCGGATCGGGAAGGCGACCTCCACGCGGCGGAAGAAGTTGCGCTCCATCCAGTCGGCGCTCGCGCAGAACATGTCCGGCTCGCCGCCGTTCTCGAAGTAGAACACCCGCGAGTGCTCGAGGAAGCGCCCGACGATCGAGCGCACCGAGATGTTCTCCGATACGCCGGGCAGGCCCGGGCGCAGCGCGCACACCCCGCGCACGATCAGCTCGATCTTCACGCCGGCGCGCGAGGCGCGGTACAGCGCCTCGATCGACTGGGGATCGACCAGCGCGTTCATCTTGGCGATGACCCGCGCCGGGCGCCCCGCGCGCGCGTGCTCCGCCTCGCGCGCGAGCTTCTGGAGCACCATCTCGTGCATGCCGAACGGGGACTGCGTGAGGCGCTTGAGCTGCGGGGTCTGGGTGAGGCTCGTGAGCTGCAGGAACAGCTCGTGCACGTCCTGGCCGATCTCGTCGTCGCAGGTGAAGAGGCCGTAGTCGGTGTAGTGGCGTGCGGTGCGCGGGTGGTAGTTGCCGGTGCCGAGGTGGCAGTAGCGGCGGATGCCGCCGGCCTCGCGGCGCACGATGAGCGTGAGCTTCGCGTGGGTCTTGTAGCCCACCACGCCGTACATGACGTGCGCGCCCGCCTCCTGCAGCCGGTTGGACAGCTCGATGTTGGCCTCCTCGTCGAAGCGCGCGCGCAGCTCGACGATCACCGTGACGTCCTTGCCGGCATTCGCGGCCGCGACCAGCGCATCGACCAGCGGCGAGTCGTGGCCGGCGCGGTAGAGGGTCTGCTTGATCGCCAGCACCTGCGAGTCGGCCGCCGCCTGGCGCAGGAAATCCATCACAGGCACGAAGCTCTGGTATGGGTGGTGCAGCAGCACGTCCTTCTGACGGATGACGGCGAAGAGATCGGTGGCGCCCACGAGGCGCTTCGGCGTCCCGGGCGTGAAGATCGGGTACTTGAGGTCCGGCCGCTGCACCAGGTCGTACACCGCCGACAGGCGGTTGAGGTTGACGGGACCCTCGACGGGGTAGGTGTCGAGGCCGTTGGAGGCGAACTGCGCCTGCAGGAACTTCACCATGTCCTCGGGACAGTCGCCGGAAGTCTCCAGCCGCACGGCCGCGCCGTAGCGGCGGTGCACGAGCTCGCCCTCGAGCGCGCGCCTCAAGTCGTCGATCTCCTCCTCGTCGACGAACAGGTCGCTGTTGCGGGTGACGCGGAACTGGTAGCAGCCGATCACCTTGATGCCGGTGAACAGCTTGTGCACGAACGCCTGGACGATCGAGGAGAGCAGCACGCAGTCGCGGCTCGGGCCCTCTGCGGGCAACGGCACCACGCGCGGGAGCGAGCGCGGCGCCTGCACGATGGCGAGCTCGCTGTCGCGGTCGAACGCATCCTTGCCCTCGAGCCGCACGATGAAGTTCAGGCTCTTGTTCTGGATGCGTGGGAAGGGCCGCGCGGGATCGAGCCCGAGGGGGGAGAGCACCGGCTCCACCTCGCGTTCGAAGTAGTCCTCGAGCCAGAGCGTCTGCCGCGGAGTCCATTCGCCGGGCCCGAGCAAGGGCACGCCTTCTGCGGCGAGCGCCGGCAGCAGGAGGCTGTTGAGGCAGCGGTACTGGTCGGCCACCAGACGCGTCGCCCGATCGTGGATCGCGGCGAGCTGCTCGGGGATCGACATCCCATCGGGCGCCAGCTGGCCGCCGAGCTCCTGCAGCTGCTTGAGCCCGGCGACGCGAATCTCGAAGAACTCATCGAGATTGCTGCAGGCGATGCACAGGAACCGGAGCCGCTCGAGCAGCGGCACCGACTCATCGAACGCCTGGTCGAGCACCCGCTGATTGAACTCGAGAAACGACAGCTCGCGATTGATGTAGTGCTGGGGCGCCTTGAGATCCGGCGAATCCATCGAGTGCTCACCCGGGCAGCCGCGCCGCAGGCGGCCGAGCGCTCAAGCATACCAGCGGCTCGCGAGGGGACGGTGAAGAAGCGACTAGCGGGGTGCGCCCCGGTGGGACTGAAGGGGTCCCCCTCAGCGCGAGACCAGCATCGGCCCCGGCGGGTAGTCGAGCGAGGCGAGCCGCGGCGCGGAGCGGGCGAGGAAGTCCTCGCGCCAGCGGGCATCGATCGGGCCGGCGCCCGGCAGCATCACGGTCTGGGGATTCCTGAACACCCCGTTGACACGGTATTCGTAGTGCAGGTGCGGCCCCGTGGCGAGCCCAGTCATGCCGACGTAGGCAATGACCGCTCCCTGCGTCACGTGCTCGCCGACGCGCGTACCGTGCGCGAAGCGCGACAGGTGTCCGTAGACGGTCACGATGCTGCGGGTGTGCTCGATCTCGACCACGTTGCCGTAGCCGCCGCGGCGTCCGGCGAAGCGGATGCGCCCCTCACCCGCGGCGCGCACCGGGGTGCCGACGGGCGCGGCGTAGTCGACGCCCTGGTGGGCGCGGATACGGTGCAGGAGCGGGTGCCAGCGGGCCGAGGTGAAGCGGGAGCTCACACGCGTGAATTCCACGGGCGTGCGCAGGAACTCGCGCTGCAGGCTCGTGCCGCCCGGAGTGTAGTAGCGCGCGACGCCTTGCGGGTCGGTGTAGCGGACGGCACGGAACGCGCGCCCCTGGTTGACGAACGCGGCCGCCTCGATCGGACCGTCCTTGAGGTAGGTGCCGTCGCGCCAGATCTCATCCCAGGTGACGACGAAGGCATCCCCGGACCTCACGTCGAGCGCGAAGTCGATGTCCCAGCCGAAGATGTCCGCGAGCGCGACCGCGATCTGTTCGCGCGCGCCGGCGGCCTCGACCGCCTCGAAGAGCGAGTGATCGATGACTCCACGCACGGTGCGGCTGCGCGTCTCGAGCGTGTCCTGCAGCACGTCCGCCTTGAGGCCCGTCGGGTCGCGCGACACCTTGAGTGTGTGGCTCTCGTTGAGGCGGCGCTCGAGCCCGAGGAACTCGCCGTCATGGTGCTTGAAGCGCAGCCGCTCGCCGGGACGGAGACTGTCGAGCATCGCGTGCAGCCCCGGCACTGCGCGGAGCGTCGCGAGGTCCGCGAGGTTGAGCTTGAGGCGCCTGAAGATTCGGTCGAGCGTGTCGTTGCGGGTGACGGTCACGTCGATGGTCGAGAGCGCCAGGCGCGCCTCGGCGAGCGTGGGCACGACGGAGAGCTGCACCGGGGCGGAAGCGCTGCGCGCGACCGCGGCGGGCGGCTGCGCGCCCGGCGTCGCTGCGAGGGTGCCCGTGGCGGCCGGCACCGCGATGGCGCTCGGCGGGGCTGGCGCGCCCGGCGCGCCGGCGCTCGAAGGTGCGGCGGCAGTCGGTGCAGAGGCGCCATCTGGCGCGGGGGGTGCAAAGGCGCCCGGTCGTGCGATGGTGTCCGATGCGGCGGGCGGCGACTGCGCGTCGGGTGGGGCGCCGGGCGGCGCGATCGTGATTCCGCCGTGCATCACGGACCAGGCGACTACGGCGCAGGCGGCCGACTGCAGCCAGAAGGCCGCGGAGACCTTGTGGCGCAGCCGCGAGAGTGGCTGCACAGTCCGGTGGAAAGTGAGTGCCATCGACTACACTTGGTTCTTGTTCGGTCGGACAGACCAACCGTACCGGAGCCATGACCCCGGGTCAATGTATGTTAAATGCCGGTACATGAGGGCCTTGCGCGCTTACGTTATCTCCGCACGCAGATCCATTGCAGGACGGGCTTCACGGGAATTGAGAGTGAACCTACGGGAGCAGATCTTAGAGCTCGAGCGCGGTGCGAGCGAGCTGTTGCTCATTGGCGACCTCGTCAAGAAGCTCGAGCGCGGCGCAGCATTGCGCGTGAAAGCGGGCTTCGATCCGACCGCGCCTGATCTGCATCTCGGGCACACCGTGCTGCTCAACAAGATGCGCCAGTTCCAGCAGTTCGGGCACGAGGTGACCTTCCTCATCGGGGACTTCACCGGGATGATCGGCGATCCCACCGGGCGCAATACGACGCGCCCACCGCTCACGCCCGAAGAGATCCAGGCGAACGCGCGCACCTACGAAGCTCAGGTGTTCAAGATCCTCGATCGCGAGCGCACCCGCATCGACTTCAACTCGCGCTGGCTGTCGGCGCTCACCGCGGCCGAGGTGGTGAAGCTCGCCGCGCACTACACCGTGGCGCGCATGCTCGAGCGCGACGACTTCTCCAAGCGCTACAAGAGCGGCCAGCCGATCTCGATCCACGAGTTTCTCTACCCGCTCGCGCAGGGCTACGACTCGGTGGCCATGCGCGCGGACGTCGAGCTCGGCGGCACGGATCAGAAGTTCAATCTGCTGGTCGGCCGCACGCTCCAGGAGGCCTATGGGCAGGAGCCGCAGGTCGTGATCACGACGCCGCTCCTCGAGGGCACCGACGGCGTCAACAAGATGTCCAAGTCCCTCGGCAACTACATCGGCATCACCGAGGATGCGGACAGCATGTTCGGGAAGCTGATGTCGATCTCGGACGAGCTCATGTGGCGCTACTTCGAGCTGCTGTCCTTCCGCCCGCTCGCCGAGATCGCCCAGCTCAAGCGCGAGGCGGCGGACGGACGCAATCCGCGCGACATCAAGTTCGAGCTGGCGCGCGAGCTCGTGTCGCGCTTTCACGATGCCGCGACCGCCGAGCGCGCGCACCGGTCCTTCATCGCGCGGGTGAGCGAGAAGGCGGTGCCGGATGACCTGCCGGTGCAGGCGTTCCACGTCGACGCAGCGGGACTGAAGCTCGGGAGCCTCATGAAGGCCGCGGGCCTGGCCGCGAGCAGCTCGGAGGCCAACCGCAAGATCGAGGAGGGGGCGGTGAGGATCGACGGCGCCCGGGTCACCGACCGCGCCCTGACGCTCCATGCCGGGGCTGAGCACGTCATTCAGGTGGGCTCCCGGCGCTTTGCCAAGGTCAGGCTCGATCTAAAGTCCTGACCGGATTCGGGTTTCGGGCGGGCATTGCGCCGCGGGTTGCCGCGGATTCAGAGGTCGAACCGAAGGGCTCGGTGACCGTTCCCAAGGTCCCCCTGCCGAGCCTTGAGCTAAGGCCTCCGGCGGCCTCGCCTCCGGCCGTCGGCACAGGGCGACAGTGCGTTGACAAGCCCCTAATCGGGGCTATACTGCGCGCCCCCCGCAGTCCAGGTCGCGAAGCGGCCAGGGCGGTGGGTTTGTGGGCGTTTATTTATGGGGTGTGGGTACGGCTGACCGCTATGCTTCGCGCCCTTTTCCCGAAGCCTCAAGCGCTCTCGGGTGCTCTTTAAAAATTCGGCAGGTAATTTGTGTGGGGACTCGCGTCTCAATGCCTTTGGCGTAAAGACCGAGTGACCAAAATGTCCAGCAGTAAGTTGGGGCCATTTTGGATCCACTCATCGCTCGATGATTTGATCTTCAAGTGAAGAGTTTGATCCTGGCTCAGATTGAACGCTGGCGGCGTGCCTAACACATGCAAGTCGAGCGGTAACAGGTGTAGCAATACATGCTGA
>Ga0209806_1001292_pt1 | contig 16695 bp, 13 predicted proteins | sample GraSoiAngelo_152_FD_186166 | JGI IMG/M metagenome (GOLD analysis project Ga0209806, IMG submission 186166) | Grasslands soil microbial communities from the Angelo Coastal Reserve, California, USA - 14_1009_12_30cm (SPAdes) (version 2) | ecosystem: Environmental > Terrestrial > Soil > Grasslands ... | reverse complement strand
TCGACTGCGTCGATGGGGACCTCGCCCGGACGCTGAAGACCAGGAACCCGTACGGGGCCTTTCTCGATTCCGTGTGCGGCGGAATCATCGATCTGGGGTTCTGGGCCGTCGTCGCCATTCTGGGGTTCCGTCATCCGGAGCTTTTCCGCTACCCGGATGGCTTCGGTCAGGGCGCCCTCTTCTGGCTCGGCGTCGGTGGCGGCACCTGCTTCCTCGCGGTGACGCTGGGCTACCTGGAGCGGACGTACGTCGAGTTGCTGGTCGAGGCGTGGGAACGGCTCCACCCCGGGCGCCCCGGCGCCGGGGCGTCGGGTGGCGAGGAAGCAGGGCCGATCCTGGTGGCGCGCCACCTGTTGCGGAATCTGCGCGTGCGCGAGACCCACTACGTCCTCCTGCTGATCGCCTGGTGGATCCACGCCATCGACGTCCTGCTCGCCGCGTACCTGGTCTTCTACGCGCTCCACGCATTCTTGGTGCTCGTCCTTTATGCGCGCCGGGGGCGAGCGATCAAGGCGGCCTGGCTCGGCGGCGGAGAGCGATGAACGTCTGCTTCGTGTCGCTCGTCACCGTGCGGCACGGAGTCAAGGGCGGGATGGAGGTCCACGGCCAGCTCCTGAACGAGGGGTTGGTCCGACTGGGCCACGGCGTCACCGTCGTCGCGTCGCGGCATCCAGCGGGTGTCGAGGCAGAGACGCGCGACGGAGTCCGGCTCCGCTACGCCCGAGCGGGGCAGTTCGGCTCTCAGCGTGGCGCCTGGGCGGAGGAGTGCACGCGGCTCGTGATGGCGCTCCACCGCGAGGCCCCGATCGACGTGCTCTGCTGCCAGCAAGCCGTGGCGCCGCCCAGCCTGCTGCGCTTCGCGCGGCAGTCTCGGGTGCCCATCGTCGTCATCATGGAGGGGCACGAGGGGCTCGCGCTCATCTCCGAGCTTCGCCAGGCGTGGAGTCACAAGAACGGGCTCGGGATCCTGCCGCGGCGCGCCGCCGCGTTCCTCTATCACCACGCCCAGTGGGAGCGTCCCCTCCTGCGCGCCGCCGACCGGATCATCGCCGTCAGCGACGAAATCGCCCGATCGCTGAGGCGCTGGTTCGGCGTCTCGCATGAGCGGATCGAGGTCGTCTACAACGGCGTCGACACCCAGCGCTTCCGGCCCGACCCGGATCGCGGCGCGGCGATGCGGAAGGTGCTTGGCCTCCAAGACGACGAAGTGATGGCCCTGTTCCTGAGCCACGTCACACGGCAGAAGGGGCTCCACGTGCTCCTGCGCGCGCTGCCCCGGATCAGAGAATCCTGGCCCCGGGTCCGAGTGGTCGTTGCCGGCGTTGGTGATTATCTCGCCGACGGCCAGGCGCTCGCGGAACGCCTCGGGGTGAGTCCGCACGTGGCCTTCCTGGGCGAGGTGCCCCACGCGCGAGCGTCAGAGTACCTGGCCGCCTCGGACATCTTCGTCCTCCCCACGCTGCGGTACGAAGGGTTGCCGTTCGCGCTGCTCGAGGGCATGGCCTCGGAGAAGCCCGTGCTCGTGTCTCGCGTCGGCGGGGTCACGTCGGTGGTGCGCGACGGTGTCAACGGAGTGCTCGTGCGCGCCGGCGATCCCGCGGCGCTGGCCGAGGGCTTCATGCGCCTGCTCGCCGATCGAGACCTGGCCCGGCGACTCGCGCACGCCGCCCGCGACACGGTGCTGCGCGCCTTCAGCGCCGAGCACATGGTGCGCGGCACCGCCGAGGTATTCGAGCGCGTGGTCAAAGCCCGGCGTGCGCCATGACCGCGCAGAACGCGCCGCCGGTCTCGATCTTCATCCCCGCGTACAACGATGCCGAGGTCCTGGCGGCCTGTCTCACGTCACTGGAGGCGCTCGACTACCCGCGCGGGCAGGTCGAGATCGTCGTCTGGGACAACGCCTCCCGGGACGACACCGGGCGGCGCGTGGCCGAGGCGTTCGGCCGCATGCGCGGCCAGGGATGGCAGAGCCTCCGCCTGCGCCGCAGCCCGCGCAACGAGGGGAGCTACGTACCCTACAACCTGGCCGAGCCCGATCTCGCTGGCGAGAGCGCCTACATCCTGGGTCTCGACGCCGACGTCGAGATCGCACCCGATGTGCTCACCCGGCTGGTGGCCGTGGCGGAAGAGCACAGGGTCGGCGTCGTCGGCGCGCGCTCGGTCTACTTCGATCGACCGGACCACACCGCGCACGGCGCCGGCTTCGTGGCGCGCTGGAGCGCCCGCTACGGCGAGGCCGATCCCGCCGAGCCGATCGACTGCGACTACGTGATCGGCTGCTGCTGGCTCCTCGCCCGCCGCGCCTTCCGCGAGGTGGGTGGATTCGATCCCCGCTTCTTCATCAACCACTGGGAGGTGGATTACTGCTTGCGCCTCAAGCAGCGCGGCTGGCGGATCCGTTACGAGCCACGCGCGGTGGCGCGGCACAAGATCGCGCCGGGGGGAACCCGATCTCCCGAGCGCCTCTACTACCTTTATCGTAACAAGCTGCTGGTGATCCGGACCAGCGGCTACTTCCATAGTCCGGCACTCGCCGCCTTCGCGGCCACCGCCGGCGCCGCGGCCCGGATCGCGGCCCACGCCGTGGTGACGTGCTCGCCACGCGAGACCGCGGCCTCGCTCAAGGGGCTGTGGGACGGACTACGGGGCCGCACCGGCGCGCTGGGCCAGGCGCGGCCGTGACGCCGCCGATCCGCGTCCTGCACGTGGCCGAGAGCGCCGGCTGGGCCGGCGGTGAGGCCTACCTCGTGCGTCTGGCGACTGCCCTCGACCGGCGGCGCTTCACGATGGCCGTCGTCGTGCCGGAGACCGGCCCCCTGACGGAGCGGCTCGCCGCCCTCGGTGTTCCCACCTTCGTCGTCCCGCTGAACGCTCGCCTGCTGAGCCCGCGCGCCTTGTGGACGCTGACCCACGTGCTCCGCCAAGAGCGGCCGACGATCGTGCAATCCCACGGCGCCCGGACCAACGTCTACACCAAGCTCGCGGCCCGCCTGGTCGGGGTGCCGGTGGTGCTGGCGACCGTCCATAACTCGCTCTTCGACTACGAGATCGGCGCCCTCCGCCGGCGGCTCTACGTCGCCGCCGAACGGCTCACAGCCCCGCTCGCCCATCGCGTGGTGGCGGTCTCGCAGGCGGTGGGGCGGGACCTGGTCACGCGCTACCGGCTCCCAGCCGAGCAGGTCGTCGTCATCCAGAACGGAATCGACCCCGGGGGGTTCGTCCCGAAGCGCGGCCCGGCGGCCGCGCGCGCGGAGCTGGGGCTCGGGCCCGCATCGCGGCTCGTCGCGCTCGTTGGTCGCCTCACGCGGCAGAAAGGCCCCGATCTGTTGGTGGCCGCGCTCCCTCCTCTCGTGACCGCGTGGCCCGATCTCCGCTGCCTCTTCATCGGGGAAGGCGAGCTGGGGCCGGAGCTCCGTCTCCAGGCCGCGGCGCTCGGCGTGGCCTCCCACTGCGTGTTCCTCGGCCCCCGCACGGACGTGGCGGACCTCGTCGCGATCTCGGACATCGTGGCGCTGCCATCGCGCTCCGAGGGGCTGCCCTTCGCGCTACTGGAGGCGATGGTGTTGGCGAGACCCGTGGTCGCCACGCGGGTCGGCGGCAATCCCGAAGTCGTCGAGGACGGGCGAACCGGCCTCCTGGTTCCGCCCGAGGATCCGGGCGCCCTGACTCGGGCCGTCCGATTCCTCCTCGATCATCCGACCGAGGCGGAGGCGATGGGACGACGGGGGCAGGAGCGTGTGCTCCGAGACTTCTCGGTGGACCGGAGCATCGGAGCGCTGCAGGAGCTGTACTGGTCGGCAGCGTCGCGTCTGGCTCTCGACGGCGCCTCGGGCCGAGGTCGCCCTGCGGCTCGCTCTTCCTGACCGGTGCGCGTCGAGCACCGCTCCCCCCTGCAGGCGGGGCGGCCGCATCGGGACCACGATCCACTAGGCACCGGCGCGCGTTTTCCCGCATACTGCTGGAAGGACGTCCGTATGGATCTTCATCCCGGCTACGTTCAGTTGCTCCCGCAGGCCGAGGCGTGGGGCATTAGCACCAGACCTCGGCCCGGAGTCGGGACCGGACATCTGGCGTGAGTCGGCACCTCGGCGTGCTGACGCTCCGCCTTCGGGCGCGCATCCGGGGCGTCGATGAGCGGCCACCGGCGGATCCCACCAACACGCAGTTCCTGCTGCACCTGTCCGGCTACCGCTGGGCCGCCGAAACCTTCGGCCCGCTCCGCGCGCGGCAGGTGCTCGACGTAGCCTCCGGCGAGGGTTACGGCAGCGGGCTCCTGGCGGCGTCCGGGGCGACGGTGGTCGGAGTCGATCTTGATGCGGCCGTGCTGAGTCGGGCGCGGGCCGCGTACCCGGCCGCGCGCTTTCTCCGCATGGACGCCGTACGGCTGGCCTTCCGGGACGAGAGCTTCGATCTGACGGTCTCGCAAGACACGCTCGAGCACATCCAGGACGATACGGGGTTCGTCGCCGACCTCGAGCGAGTGCTGAGGCGCGACGGCGTTCTCGTGCTCTTCACGCCCCATGCCCCGGTACACACGCTCGCTCCGGCGAACCCCTATCACGTCCGCGAGTACAGTGCCGAGTCGCTCCGGGCCCTGCTCCGCCCACGGTTCGGCTCTGTCCGTCTCTTCGGCCGACGTCCGGCCGCCAGGATGCGCGGGGCGGAAACCGGGTTGAACGCGGTGCGGCGGTGGGATCCGCTCGGCCTCCGGCGGTTGTTGGTCCCCCCGGGCGTCCGCCATCGGCTCGGCAGCTGGATCCTGCGCCGCCGGGGCGGCGCCGGCCTGGAGACGCTGTCGACCACCGACGTCGAGTACTTCGAAGGCGTCGCGGACAGCGGCACACTCATCGCCGTGTGTCGCAAGGGTCCGGCCGGCTAGCGTCGATGTGCGGCATCGCCGGCTACGTCGGAGTCGCGCCCCGCGAGCTGCTTCCCTCGATGCTGCGCGTGCTCAAGCACCGCGGACCCGACGACGAGGGGCTCCACGTCGAGCCGGAGGTCGGCCTGGGATCCACCCGCCTGGCCATCATCGATCTCGACACCGGGCACCAGCCCATCGCCAACGCCGACGAGTCGGCGTGGGTCGTCTTCAACGGCGAGATCTACAACTTCCGCGATCTGCGGGCGACGCTCCAGGGGCGGGGGCGGGCCTTCCGGACGCGCAGCGACACCGAGGTCGTTCTCCAGGCGTACGAGGCGTTTGGCGACGCGTGCGTCGAGCGGCTGCGCGGCATGTTCGCCTTCGCTCTCTGGGACCGGCAACGGCGGCGCCTGCTGCTGGGTCGGGACCGTCTGGGCAAGAAGCCGCTCTACTACTGGCACCGCCACGGGCTGTTCCTCTTCGCCTCTGAGCTGAAGGCGCTGCTCTGTCATCCGGCCGTCGCACGCACGGTCGACTGGGACGCCCTCCATCACTACCTGGCGTTCGGCTATACGCCGTCCACGCGCTCGATCTTCGCCGAGATCGCCAAGCTGCCGCCGGGTCACACCGCCGTGCTCGCCGATGGCCGATTGGCGCTGACGCGATACTGGGCGCTCCCCGCCGGGAATGCGGCGACGGCCGCGCGCATCGCGCCCGCAGAGGCCCCGAGACTCGTGCGCCACGAGCTGCGCGAGGCGGTGCGCCTGCGGCTCGAGAGCGACGTCCCGCTGGGGGTGTTTCTCTCCGGCGGCATCGATTCGAGCGCGGTGGTGGCCAGCATGCGCGAGGTCACCGGCCAGCGGATCAGCACCTTCACCGTCGGGTTCGGTGGGAGCGCGGCCTCGTACGATGAGCTGCCCTACGCGCGGATGGTGGCCCGACGGTTCGAGACGGATCATCACGAGGAGATCCTCGAGCCCGTCGTCGCCGACCTGTTGCCGACCATCGCCTACCACTTCGACGAGCCGTTCGCCGACTCGTCGGCGATCCCCACGTTCGTCGTCGCGCAGGCGACGGGCCGGCACGTCAAGGTGGTGCTCTCGGGCATCGGGGGCGACGAGACGTTCGCTGGCTACCCGCGCTATCTCGGGCTCCGCTTCTCCGAGCTCTATGCGGCGCTGCCCCGGCCGCTCCGGATGGTGCCGGCCGCCGCCGCCCGGCGCCTCGTGCGCGAGTCCGAGGCCAGCCGGAGCTGGGGGAACTGGATCCGGCGGTTTCTCGACGCCGCCGATCAGCCGTTACCCGACCGCTATCTCGGCTGGACGCGGTTCTTCTCCGACCGGGACCTCGAGCGCCTGGCGACGCCGGCGCTCCGCTGTCGCTGGAGGGAAAGCGTCGACGACGCCCAGCGCAGAGCCTTCGGCGGGCTCGGTCACGATGACCCGGTCGACGGCGCCTTCCGCATCGACCTCAGCACCTATTTGCCCGACGACCTGCTCGTCATGGCCGACCGGATGAGCATGGCCCACTCGCTGGAGTTGCGCGCGCCGTTCTGCGACCACCACGTGATCGAGCTGAGCCATCGCCTCGCGCCGGCGGCCAAGCTGCCGAGGCTCCGCCTGAAGGGCTTGCTCAAGGCCGCGTTCGCCGACGTCCTGCCCCGCGAGATCCTCGCTCGACGCAAGCAGGGTTTCATGATCCCGCTGGCGCGCTGGCTGCGCACCGATCTGAGGCCGCTCGTGGACGATCTCCTGTCGCCCGATCGCGTGCGCGCGCGCGGTCTCTTCGACGTCGCCACGGTCGAGGGGCTCAAACGGGAGCACCTGGCGCGCACGCAGAGCCACGCCGACCGGCTCTGGACGCTCATGATGGCCGAGCTGTGGATGCGGCAGTACCTGGACGCGACCGGGCTCTGGAGCGCGCGCGAGTGAGGATCCTGATCGTGGCCGACGTCTCGCCCATCGTCGTGCTCGGCGGCGCCGAGCGCGTCGTGTGGGAGCAGGCTTCCCGGCTGGTGGCGGCCGGGCACCGGGTCCGCGTGGTCAGCCGCGCGCCGAAGAATGTCGGACCGGGCGGGGTCGTCCATCGTGACGTTCCCGTCCGGCACTTTGCCGTCGACCGCCGCACGCTCCGGAGCTTCATTCGAACGTCGATTCTCGAGGCACGGCGGGCCGTCGTCGACGAGGTCGATGCGCACGGCGCCGACGTGCTGCATCTCCACCAGCCACTCGCCGCCTTCGGAGCGCTGACTTCACCAGCAGGCCGGCGGCTGCCGAGCCTCTACACGTTTCACTCCCCGGCGCCGCTCGAGTACCAGACCCGTCGGGGGACGACGGGTCGACATCGCGGGGGTCTCGTCGGGCACGCCGGCGCGGCGCTGCTCTGGCTCGTCGAGCGCGCGAGCCTGGCCCGCGTGACGCGGATTCACGTGCTCAGCGACTTTTCGGCGGGCCTCATCCGGAAGCTCTATCGGGTCCCGAGCCGCCGGATCGTGAAAATCCCGGCCGGCGTGGATCTCGATCGTTTCCACCCACCCCGGGACCGGATGGCGCTGCGTCACGAGGTGGGGTTGCCGGTCGGTCGGCCGCTGCTTTTCACGCTCCGGAACCTGGAGCCGCGGATGGGGCTCGACAACCTCATGCGGGCGATCGACCTGCTCCGCCGCCGCGTCCCGGACGTCCTCCTGTTGATCGGCGGCGCCGGCTCACTGCGTCGGGAACTGGAGGCCGGGGCAGCCGCGCTCCATCTCGCGGAGCACGTGAGGTTCCTGGGCTTTGTTCCCGATGGGGACCTGCCGCGCTACTACGGGGCGGCCGACGCCTTCGTCCTCCCCACGCGGTCGCTCGAGGGGTTCGGTCTGGTCACGGTCGAGGCGCTCGCCTGCGGCACGCCCGTGCTCGGCACCCCGGTCGGCGCGACGCCGGAGATTCTGGCGCCTCTGGACCCGGCGCTCCTCTTCCGGGACGCGTCGGCGGAGGCGATGGCGCAGGGTCTCGAGTGGTTCCTCGCCTCGCTGGCGCGCGATCCGACCGGCACCCGGCGGCTGCGCGACGCCAGCCGCCGGCACGTCGAAACGCGGTACAACTGGGAGCGCTCGATCGGCGCCCTCGAGGCGACCCTGCGGGAGCTCGTCGAGCGGCAGGAGGCCGCCGGCACCCCGCGGCGCTGTCCGGTCTGCGGGGCGCCCACGAGGCGGGCTCGCGTCTACCACCGTCAGGCGTACGAGGTCTGCTCGAGCTGTCACACGGCGGTGAGGCTCACGTTGCCGAGCGCCGCCGAGCTTCGCGCCTGCTACGAGCTCGAGTACCCCGTCCGCTTCCCTCCCGGTCGGATCGCTCCCCCACGCGTCGAGCTGTTCACGGCGCTCCTCGCCCGTTTGGGACCCGCCGGCGGCGGGCGCCGGCTGCTCGACCTGGGTTGCGGCGGGGGGCAGCTCTTGGTGAGGGCCGCGAAGCTCGGCTGGCGTAGCGTGGGCAGCGACGTCGCTCACGAGGCCTGTGCCGTCGCCCGCAAGGCGTCCGGGGGTCCAGTGATCCAGGCAGACAGCGCCGAGATCCCGCTGCGCGGGCGGTGCGTGGCGACCGTGACACTGATCAACGTCCTCGATCACGTCCGCGACCCGGCGCGCGTGCTGGCCGAGGCGCACCGGGTGCTGACCGACGGTGGCGCGCTGGTGATCCGTGTTCCGAATGGCGCGTTTCAGCGGCCGAGCCTGCGCCTTTTGGGCTGGGCCGGTCCGCTGGCGCGCCGCACGGGCCTCGACGTTTGCCCCGTCCTCCACGTCTTTTCGTTCACCCCGCGCGGGCTCCGCCGTCTCGTCGCGGGCGCGGGCTTTCGAGTGCTCGAGATGCGCAACTCGCCGCTGACGGCCGAGGGCCTTGCGGGGTCGGGCGCCGAGCCCGGGGAGCCTCCCGGGTGGCTCCGCGGGCTCCTCGCCGCTGGCGCCCGCGTCGTCGCGACGCTCTCGCGTCGCCGATGGCTCCTGGCACCCTCGATCGAGCTGTACGCGTGCAGGGCGGGGGGTGACGCGCGCCCGTGATCCGCGTCCTCCACGTGATCACGCGCCTCACCGTCGGGGGCTCCCCGGAGAACACCGTCGCAACCGTCGTCGCGCTCGCGCGCGCGGGCTACGCGTGCACGCTGGCCGTCTCCTTCCGCGAGTCCGTCGAGGCGGTCCTCGAGGACGCTCGACGGCGCGGGTGCCGGCTCGTCGACGTGCCGTCGCTCGGCCGCGAGGTGGCGCTGGCCTCCGATGTCGCGGCGGTCTACAGGCTCCTCCGCCTCATCGGCGCGGACCGGCCCCACATCGTCCACACCCACACGTCGAAAGCCGGCTTCGTCGGGCGCCTCGCGGCGCGGATCGCGCGCGTGCCCGCCGTCATCCACCAGCCGCACGGCCACGTCTTCTACGGGTACTTTGGTCCGCGGCGCACCGCCGTCTATACGGCGCTCGAGCGGCGGGCAGCCGCGTGGTGCGACCGGATCATCACGCTCACCGAGCGTGGCACGGACGAGCACCTGGCGCGTGGGATCGGAAGCCCGGCGCAGTATGTGACGGTGCCGAGCGGCGTGCCGACGGCGCGGCTCCGCGCGACGGCGCCGTCGCGGCCGGTGGCGCGCGCGCGTCTTGGGGTGGAGGCCGAGGCGTATCTCGTCGTCGGGTTCGGACGCCTGGTGCCGATCAAGGGGTTCGACCTCCTCGTCGAGGCGCTGCCACGCCTCCGCGCCGGCGTGCCGACCGCGCGCGTGCTGCTTGTCGGTGATGGGCCCGAGCGCGCGGCGCTCGAACGGCGCGCCGAAGTCCTCGGCGTCGCCGACCGACTGCACGTGACCGGCATCGTCACGGACGTCGTGACGCCCCTGGCGGCGGCGGATGTCGTCGCCGCCCCGTCGCGCAACGAAGGGATGGGACGGGCCCTCGTCGAGGCGATGGCGCTCGGGATTCCCGTTGTCGGCGCCTCGGTGGGCGGGATCCCAGCCGTCGTGGTGGACGGCGAGTGCGGGCGGCTCGTGCCGCCGGAGGACCCCGAGGCGCTCGCCCGGGCGCTCGTGGAGCTCGGGCGCGACGAGCCGTTCCGGGAGAAGCTCGGGGAGGCGGCGATCGGCCGCGCCGAGGCGTTCTCGACGGCGGTGGCCGAGGCCAAGATGCGCGCCGTGTACGAGGCGCTCGTGCGGGAGGAGCGGATATTGTAGCGAGGCCGGCTCCCGCCGTGGGTGGCCTGCCGCCGGAGCGGCGCGGCGCTGTTGGAGCGGGGACCGTGAGCCCGGCGTCTGCGAAGGTGGGCCTACGACAGGTGCGTGTGGTCGCGATCCTGGTGTCACTCCTCTGCGGTGTTTCAACGGCGGGCGCCGCGGAGCTCGAGCGGCTGCCGGCGGTGCTCCACGTGCACTCCACACTCTCGACGGGCGACTTCTCCCTCGACGAGCTGGCCGCGCTGGCGGAGACGAGCGGCGTCGGTGCGCTGCTGCTCAGTGAAAACTATCTCCTCCGCGTCGAGTACGGGCCGCCGCCGTTCCGCGCCCTCACGCGCGTGGCGCGCGAGGAACGCTCCATCCTCGACGGCGGGGTCGGGCGCTTCCTCGACACGGTCGCCGAGGCGCGGCGGCGCAACCCGCGCGTGCTCCTCATCGCCGGGGTGGAGGTGGTGCCACACTACTACTGGACGGGCTCGCCGCTCGCGCTCGAGATGACGGCGCACAACACCCAGAAGAACCTGCTCGTCTTCGGCCTCGCCAGGGAGGCGCTCGAGGCGCTTCCGGTGACCGGGAATATGGCCGCCGGGGGGTTCGCCTGGACCGTCGCGCTCGACCTCGTCCCTGGCCTCCTCCTCATCCCGGGCGCCCTCCTGCTCGTCGCCAAGCGGCGGGCGGTCCAGCGGGTCGGCCACGGCGTCGTCCTCGTCCGCCGCCGGCGCTGGCTCCCGGGCGGGTTCCTCTGCGCGGTGGGCGCACTCGCGCTCGCGCGCGCGTGGCCCTTCACGGTCGATCCCTATCCGCCTTACAGCGACCTCGGCCTCGCGCCGCACCAGGCGCTCATCGACTATATCGACCGACTCGGCGGTGTGACCGTGTGGTCGCTGCCGGAGGCGCGCGACAGCGGCGAGCAGTGGCTCGGCCCCATCCGCGTCGCGTGGCAGACGGATCCGTATCCCGACGACCTGCTGCGCACCTTTCGCTACACGGCGTTCGGGGCCGTGTACGAGGACACGACGCGCTTCGACCTCGGGGGCGGGGGCTGGGACCAACTCCTCCGCCAGTACGCGGCCGGCGAGCGAAGCCGCCCAGCGTGGGCGATGGGTGAGTCGGGGTTCCACGGCGTGACGGAGGGCAAGAGGATCGGGCCCGTGCAGACCGTCTTCCTCGTGTCCGAGCGAACGGAGCGCGCCGCGCTCGACGCCCTGAAGCGCGGGCGTATGTACGCGCTCTCCCGCGGCGAGGATCCGGGGCTCGCCCTCGCGGAGTTCAGCGTGACCGACGGCGTGCGCAACGCGATCTCGGGCGAGACGCTCAGCACGCGCGAGGGCTCACTGCTCGAGGTCCGCCTGGGCATCGACGCCGTGGACGGCGCGGCGCGCCCGGTGCGCGTGACGCTCATCAGGAACGGGACGCTCGCCGGCGCCTGGACCGCCACGACACCCTTCCGCGTCGTCCATCGCGAGGTCTACGACGGCGGGCCCGCGTTCTACCGGCTCGACGCCCGCGGTCCAGGGCGCCTGCTGTCCAACCCGATCTTCCTCAAGCGGCCATGAAGGTCGCGATCCACCAGCCGCACTACCTGCCGTGGCTCGGGTACTTCGCCAAGTGGGCCGCCGCCGACCGCTTCATCTTCCTCGACACGGTCCAGTACGAGAAGAACGGCTGGCAGAACCGGAACCGCATCAAGACGGCGGGCGGCCCGCGCTGGCTGACCGTGCCGGTCCACGCGCACCTCGGCACACCGATCCGCGACGTCACGATCGACACGACGCAGCAGTGGCGCGAGCGCCACCGCCGCGTGATCGAGCAGGCGTACGCGAAGGCGCCGCACCTCGAGCGGTACCGCGACGCGCTCGTCGCCTTCTACCGTCAGGACTGGGACCGGCTGGCTCCGCTGGCGGTGGCGAGCAGCCGATGGCTGGCGGAGGCGCTCGGTGTGGTGACGCCGGTGGTCCTCGCCTCCGAGCTCGGGGTCGAGGAGGGGGGCCCGGCGGATGACGCGACGGCGCGGCTGGTCGCCTTCTGCCGGGCGGTGGGCGCGGACACGTATCTCGCAGGGCAGGACGGCGCGCGGTACATGGACACGGGCCGGTTCGCGGCGGCCGGGATCACCGTGCAGGCACAGCGTTACGAGCACCCGGTCTACGCCCAGCTCAATGGGGAATTCGCTCCGTTTCTCTCGGCGCTTGACTTACTATTGATGCACGGAGATGAGGCCCTCCCGATCCTCTGTGGAGGAAGCACGTGGTCGTGCCTCTCGCCTTGAGAATCGCTGAGTGAACATCCTCGCCATCGGCGCCCATCCCGACGACATCGAGTACGGCTGCGGGGGCATGCTCGCCAAGTACGTGCGCCGCGGGCACGTGGTCTTCATGTTCGTCGCCTCGGACGGCGCGCTCGGAGGCGACGGGGAGGTCCGGCGGCAGGAACAGAAGGACTCGGCGCGCATTCTGGGCGTGCGCGAGGTGTTCTGGGGCGGCTACCCCGACACGGAAGTGCCGCTCTCGCGCGACCTCATCGTCCGCCTCGAGGCCGTGATCCGGGAGGTGCAGCCGCGGATGATCTTCGTCAACTCGCCGGAGGACACCCACCAGGATCACCGCCACCTGGCCCAGGGCGCGATGTCGGCGACGCGGTATGTGCCGAACTTCCTCTTCTTCGAGGTGCCGACGACGGTCAACTTCGCGCCGAACTGCTACACCGACGTCGCGGATGTGCTCGACCTGAAGCTCGCGAGCCTCGAGGCGCACCGATCGCAGGTATCGAAGACCAACATCGAGGACCTGACAATCCTCGAGCTGGCGCGGTCGTGCGCCAACTTCCGCGGCATTCAGGCGCGGGTCAAGTACGCCGAGGCGTTCCAGTCGGTCCGACTGCTCCTGAATCTTTGAAGGGTGCTCACGCTGGAATGAGAAGCGGCTTGCGGGATGCAGCCGGGTCGCACCTTGTCTCAGGCCACCCTCGGAATATTCCGGCCCCGCGGCCCCCGCTACAATGATCCCGCACTCGAGGCCCACGGTGAGCGCGGAGGACGCCGAGTCCGTGGCGCGTGTCGTGCGCTCCGGCCATCTGGCCCAGGGTGCCGAGGTCGAGGGATTCGAGCGTGAGCTCGCGGCGCGGCTCGATGTCACGGCCGTCGCCGTCGTGAGCTCGGGCAGCGCGGCGCTGGAGCTGGCGCTTCGCGCGCTCGACGTCGGACCCGACGCCGAGGTTGTCGTTCCCACCTACGCCTGCGACGCGCTCCATCACGCTGTCACCCGCTGCGGTGCCACGCCAGTCCTCGCCGACGCCGACCCCGAGACGCTCGGACCGTCCCCCAAGGACGTGACGCGCCGGCTCACGCGCCGTGCGCGCGCCGTCGTCATCGTCCATCCCTTCGGCCTCGCCCTGGACCTCGACCCGTTCCTCGCGCTCGGCGTGCCCGTCGTGGAGGACTGTGCCCAGGCGATCGGCGCCCGCGTCGCCGGGCGCCCGGTCGGATCACGCGGTGCCCTGGCCGCCTGCTCCTTCTACGCGACCAAGCTCCTGACGACGGGGGAGGGCGGTGCCGTCGCCGGCGCGGCTCCGCGTGTCGCCCGCGTCCGGGACGCACGAGACTATGACGAGCGTGAGGACCTGGTGCCGCGGTTCAACTTCAAGCTGACGGACGTCCAGGCCGCGCTCGGCCGGAGCCAGCTCGGCCGCCTGGATACCTTCATCGCCCGCCGGCGGGCGATCGCCGCCCGCTACCGCGCGCGCCTGGCGTCCCTTGCCGGCTGTCGCCCCCCGGGCGACGCGGGCGAGCGTCACGTGTTCCACCGGTTCGTCGTGACGCTCGAGCGGCCGGTCGGTCCGCTTCTCGAGCGCCTCGCGCGAGGGGGCATCGCGGTGCGACGTCCCGTCTTCCGACCGATCCACCGCGCCCTCGGTCTTGGCGGCTATCCCGAGGCCGATCGGCTGTGGACGCACTGTCTCTCGCTCCCGTGCTACCCGTCGCTCACCGACGCCGAGGTGGACGCGGTCGGTGCAGCGCTCGCCGAGGCGCTCCGCGCGTGATGGCTGTGCGAGCCGCAGAACGTCGCGGGGCTGGGGCCCCGCCGTTCGAGGCGAGCCTGTGGATGGCTGTGCGAGCCGCAGAACGTCGCGGGGCCGCAGTACGAGCCGCAGCCGCCAGGCGAGGCGAGTCTGTGACCGAGCCCCCGCCGTTCGAGGCGAGCCTATGATCGACCGCTGGACGCCGCTGCGGTTCGTGTTCGTGGGCGTGCTGCTCTTCACCCCGTTCTGGCGCTGGTTCTACGCCGCGCGGCTGCCCTGGCTCTACCTGGTCGTGCTCGCCTGCGCCCTCGCGTTCTTCGCCACGCCGCTGGTCCGGGAGGGCGCGCGCTGGTGGGGCGTCCTCGACGTGCCGAGCGCGCGCAAGGTCCACGTGACCGCAACGCCGCTCCTCGGCGGCACCGCCGTCTACGGCGCGTTCGCCGTGACCGTGCTCGCGAACTTCGATTTCTCGCGGGGGCTCAAGGGCGTGGCCGTCGGCGGCACGATCATCGTCGCGGTCGGTCTCCTCGACGACCTCACCGATCTCCCGGCGTGGCTGAAGCTCGGCGGACAGATCGGCGCGGCATTGGCCGCGATCGGCTACGGCGTGATCCTCAACACCGTGCCGAGCTGGATCCCCGGGTTCCTCTGGCTCAACGTGCTCCTCACCGTGCTCTGGTTCCTGACGGTCACGAACGCGATCCAGTTCCTCGACGGTATGGACGGCCTTGCGGCGGGCCTCGGCGTCATCGCCGGGATCTTCTTCAGCATCGTGTCGCTCCAGACCGGCCAGCGGTACCTCATGTTCCTGTCGGCGGCGCTCCTCGGGGCGTGTCTCGGGTTCCTGCCGTACAATTTCCGCCCGGGGGGCGCCACGATCTTCCTCGGCGACAGCGGGGCCAGCTTCATCGGCTTCACCCTCGCCGGCCTCGCGGCGATGGGCGTGTGGGCCGACGGCAACCCGGTCGTGTCGCTGTTGACCCCGACGCTGATCCTGGGCGTGCCGTTGTTCGACATCGCGTTCGTGGGCATCGTGCGCGTCGTCACGGGCAAGGTGCACTCGCTCCACGAGTGGCTCGCGTACACGGGGAAGGACCACATGCATCACCGCTTCGCGGAGCTCGGTCTGACGAAGACGCAGAGCGTGCTGCTCATTTTCTTTGTCGCCTCGACGCTGGGTCTTTCCGCGATCCTGCTCAAGGACGCGGTGCCCCACGAGGTGGCGCTCATCCTCATCCAGGCCGGGTGCATCCTCGCCCTGGTGGCCGTGCTCGAGGGCGTGGGGCGGGGGCGCGCGCGCCCGTGACCTCGCGTGGCGCCCTCCGCGAGCGGGCGCGAGCGATCTTGAAATTGGACGATCCGCCGTGGCGCATCGCGGCGGCGCTCGCCGTCGGCGTGTTCGTCAGCTGCACGCCCTTCTATGGATTTCAGACGCTCCTGTCGCTGGTCGTCGCCACCGTGTTCCGGCTCAGCAAGGCAACGGTCCTCGTGGGGACGTGGCTGAACCTGCCCTGGTTCGCGCCGCTGGTCTACGGCGCGGCGCTCTGGGTCGGCGGGCGCCTCGTGCCCGACGCGCCCGGGCTGGCGTCCGAGGTCACGGCGCTGCTGGCCGCGTCGGGATCGTTCTCGTTGCCGCGGGTCATCCTCGTGCTCCAGAACCTCTCCGTGCCGCTGCTCGTCGGCACCACCGTCGTCGGTGCCGTCGCCGGCCTCACCACATACCTCGTCGCCCTCGGCGTGCTTCGCCGCCGGCACGCCCGCGGTATGATGGGCCCGTGAGCGTGAAGAAGGCGGTGTTCCCCGCCGCCGGGCTCGGCACGAGGTTCCTCCCGGCGACAAAGGCGCAGCCGAAGGAGATGCTCCCGCTCGTCGACAAGCCGATGATCCAGTACGTCGTCGAGGAGGCGGTGGCCTCGGGGCTGAATGAGATCATCATCGTCACCGGCCGCGGCAAGCGCGCGATCGAGGACCACTTCGACGCTTCGTTCGAGCTCGAGTACTACCTGAACGACCGCGGTAAGACCGAGGAGCTCGCCCAGATCAAGACGATCTCCGAGCTAGCCTCGGTCTCCTACGTCCGGCAGAAGGAGCCCCTCGGCCTCGGCCACGCGATCCTCTGCGCCCGCGCGCTCGTGGGCGAGGAGCCCTTCGCCGTGTTCCTCGGCGACGACATCATCGGGGCGGCGCCGACCCCGTGCATGCGTCAGCTCCTCGACGCCTTCGAGCGTTTCGGCGGGCCCGTGCTGGCCGTCGAGCGCGTGCCGCGGGCGCGCCTCGGCCAGTACGGCGTGATCGCGCCGCGTCCGATCGGCGGCAACGTCTACGAGATCCTCGACCTCGTCGAGAAGCCGCGGCCATCGGAGGCGCCCTCGGACCTCGCGATCATCGGCCGCTACGTGCTGACGCCCGAGCTGTTCTCGATCCTGGCCGAGACGGCGGCGGGCAAGAACGGCGAGATCCAGCTGACCGACGCGCTCCGGACCCTGCGCGCGCGGCGCCCCATGTACGCCGTCGAGTTCGAGGGGCGGCGCTACGATACCGGCGACAAGCTGGGCTTCCTCAAGGCGACGGTCGAGTTCGCGCTGGCGCGCCCCGACCTCGCCGACGAGTTCCGGACCTACCTC